>JAEAMF010000778.1_pt1 | contig 31731 bp, 27 predicted proteins | sample 8958721 | NCBI WGS metagenome assembly JAEAMF01 (sample SAMN16933255, study PRJNA681124) | bioreactor sludge metagenome | isolation source: anaerobic bioreactor treating anionic surfactant - SDBS | place: India: Bengaluru | collected 2019-02-28 | reverse complement strand
AGGAATGGCAAGGAGGTAACCCATAGACAGGAAGTATTTGATGCAATGTAACCACCAGTTCAATCAGGAGCAAGCTTCCCCGAAGCCCCCAACTCATTGACCATTCTGCTGCGCAGGCGCGTGACGGCTGGTAAGGTCGTGCAGATCATGACTGCGCGCTATCCGATTCTCCGGCTGCTCCCCGACCACGAGATCCACCTGAAGAACCGCCACCATGCGATCTTCCGCACGGCCTTCCGGGAGATGCCGAAAGTGGAGGATGGGACGATCGTGGAAGTGCAGAGCTCCTCGGGCGAGTTCCTCTGCTACGCAACTTTCAATCCGCAAGCCTACATCTGCGGCCGCGCCATCGCATTCGAGAAAGGTGATCCGCTGGAGACGCTGCGTCGCAACATCCAGCGCGCGGTGAAGCTCCGGAGCACGCTCTTCGCCAACGAGGAAACAACTGCCTACCGCCTCGTGAACGCCGAGGGAGACGGCATCCCGGGACTCATCGTGGACCGGTACGGAGACATCCTCGTCCTCCAGCTCACGACACTCGGCATGGATAAGCTCCGCACGTGGATCGGAAATGTGCTGAGTGATCTCCTGCAACCCGTCGGCATCTTCGAGAAATCCATCGGACCCGCGCGCAAGAAGGAGGGGTTGGAGGGGCGCGAAGGATGGCTGCGCGGGGAAGAGCGGGAGACTGTCGAAGTGCAGGAGCGCGGCATCCGGTACCTGATCACGCTGGAGGGAAGCCAGAAGACCGGCCTCTTCCTCGACCAGCGCGAGATGCGCTCGCTCGTCCGATCGTTCGCGGGCGGCCGGACGGTCCTCGACTGCTGCAGCTACGTCGGCGGCTTCTCCGTGAACGCCCTCATGGGAGGCGCGCTCCATGCCGATGCGGTGGACTACGATGCCATCGCCCTCGCGCGCGCCGCCGAGCACGTGAAGATCAACAGCATCAGCACTGAGAAATTCACCTCGTCCTCCGAAGATGTCTTCGATTTCCTCCGTCGCCGCCCGCTCCGCCATCCGTACGACTTCATCATCCTCGACCCGCCCGCGTTCGCGAAGCGGAGTTCCGATCTTGAACCGGCTAAAAAAGCCTACACGGACCTCAACCGCATGGCCTTCCAGATCCTCCCGCCGGGAGGCCTCCTGCTCACCTGCTCCTGCTCCTATCAGGTGGATGCCGACCTCTTCCAGACCATCGTCTTCCACGCGGCGCGGCAGGCGCGGCGCTCGGCCTTCATCCTCCAGAAGCACCGGCAGGCCCTCGATCACCCCGTGAACCTCTTCCATCCCGAAGGGGACTACCTGAAGAGCCTGCTCCTGTGGGTGGAATGAGGAAAATGCGGTGACAGGGATCGGGAGACTTCGTCATACTCTCCATGCATCATGGCTCGCGCTCCCTCCACTTCCGCCATCCTGCGATGCACACGAGCTGCGCTGGGCAGGGGGAAGACTGCAAATGCCAAGATCAAGGAAATGCAGAAGCAAGCATTGGAGGTACTACGCAGTAGAAAAAAACTCCGTGCATTGAGCACGGTCACCGATCCCCACGACCCGCAGAGAGCACTCGCAGCTTTATTGCTCACCCATGTTCTTGCGTCACTTCGCCGTCACACATGTTCCTCCCAACAGCGAAACGAGCAGCAGCTTTGGGTGAAGATCGCTGATAACTTCGGATTCTGGCAACTGCGCTACGAGCTGGAGGATGCCCTCTTCGCAGCAACAGAGCCGCAGGAATATGCACTCGTCGTCTCCCTCCTCGAGAAACAGAGCCGCATGCACGCTCAGCTCTTTCGGGATATCGAGACCATCCTCCGGCATGCGTTCCGTGCAGGGAGGCTCCGAAATGTGCACATCGAACACCGGAAGAAGAATGTCTATGGCATCGCGCAGAAAATGCGGCTGAAGCGAGAGAACATCAATCACATCACCGATTTCTTCGGTTTCCGCATCATCACGAATTCCACGGAAGAATGCTATCGGGCACGAGACGTGCTCCATCGTCTCTGGCACCCGTTCCCGGACCGCCTCAAGGATTACATCGCCACTCCCAAGCCGAACGGGTACCGGAGCATCCACACAACCGTCCTCTGCCTGGAACACACCATCGTGGAATTCCAGATCCGAAGCCGGGAGATGGATCACTTTGCTAAATTCGGTCCCGCCGGCCACGGAGCCTATAAAGTCAAATGCCGCTCACGGCTGCGACATGCCCCCTAAGGAATCATCCTCTCTTCTTCCCCGCCATCTCCCACAGCATGGAGAAGACCGTGCGCATCCCCTCCGCGATGAAGGCACTCTTCATGATGACAGCAATCCCCTCCATGATGGAGAAGTACGCGACCTTGTCATCGTAGATGTAATACTCCAGGTGAAATTTTTCGAGCAGTTTTCTCGGAACGAGGCGGCTCTCCCGCAGCTCCGCACGATCCCTCTTCTGCCGCGCGCGCGACATGGGAGTATCCGGAAAGATCGCGCGAATGAGGATGCCAGCCGCCTTGCGACGGAGGTAGTAGCGCGGCACGTACTCCGGGAGAATGGACTCGGTGTCATCAATGGATGTGATGGCAAGAATGTCCGTCTTCGAGGTGAGAGTGTCCTCGTAGGCAGCGATCATCCCGTCCTCACCGCCATAGAAGGCCAGTTGTGGCCTCGTGACGGAGGGATTCGCATGTGAGGAGAAGAGCGGGAGCGCTTCCCGGAACTGTTCGATGCCCCGACGAAGATCGTAGTCTTCGTTCTCGAGGACGCTCGCCACTGCATCAGGAGGCTCCGCGGTAAAGAAGTCGCGGTCCGTCGTCAACCGGCTGACGAAGCCCCGCTCATGGAGTCGTTGGAGAATGACGAGCGTATCCCGCGCAGAGAGACCGGCATCTTTCGCGATGGCTTCCACTCCCTGGGTTCCGAGCCTGAGGGAGCTCAAGTACACCGTCGCCTCGCAGGGGTCGAGTCCCACTTTCTCGAGGATCACCTGCAACTTTTGCGGAGGGAGGGCGCTCATGGCTCAGGGGTCAAAGAGATCATACACCTCCCGCCAGGGTTTGCCCTCCTGAACATCCTGCGCTGCGATATGACTCTGCGTGATGGCCATAGCTTCGAAGAGTCTGGATACGTCATCCTCCAAGTGGCAATAGTCGAAGGAGATGCGCAAGGCGCGTTTCTGGTGACGGCAGGGAAGAACCTGCATGTCATGGAACCGTCTCGAAAGTTCGCTCGCCATCTGTTCGCCCTTCATGTTGGGAAAGAGGAGCGTGAGGATGCCAACGTGATCCAGCGCATTGCAGTGATAGGGGGAGAGTACATCGCAGCCAAAAAGACGCAGCAGCCCCTTCTCTCCCCCGAGGCGCTTCCCCGCCTCCCGCAGCCGATCGTCGAGAACCTGAGCGCCGCTTGCACGCAGCAAGCGAAGGACATTCGCACCATGCCCCCCCGCCTTTTGAAGAGCATTCGCCGTAAGATGGCGCATGCGCCGCGCGACATTGAACCAACCTTCGTGTTGCCCCTGCTCCCCAAAGTCCCCCTCCATCCGCCGGAGATCACACTGACGGCAGTCATGGTTATTGAGCGCCATGCCCATGGCGACGATGTGATCGAGAGGCAACATGGAGGGTTGATATCCCACACTTGCGGCAAGTTCATTGCGCAATGCGATGAACCCCGCCTCGCCGGTGCCGAGCGCTTTTGCGCCACTGCCGAGGAAGACATCAGCTCCCAGCAGTTGCCGTTCCGGAAGCGCCCTCCCGATCGATTGTGCTCCGTCGAGTGCGATGATTGTTGTCGGATGGCGTTCTTTGAGGGATGCAATGAGACGTTGGAGATAGAAAATATTCGGCCTATTCCCTCTCGGTTGCGAACAAGGAGCATCGCCAAATCGCGTCTTGGAACTGATGAGAATCATAAGTGTTCGCGCATCCATTTCCCCCTCGAATGCCGCAAGGAGCTCCTCGTTGGTACGCTGGCGCTCTTCCGTTGGATGACGCAATGAGACAGGCCGAACCCCACGCTCACCGCATCGCTCCTGGAAATGCCGAGGGAGAAGGTCATACTCCTGATCAGTCATCACAATATTGTCCCCCTCACAAAGACGAGGGAATTGCTGCAGGATAAACCACTCAAAAGCAGTGGTTGCCGAGCCAAAGGGAAAGAACTCGTAGTTCCTTCCTGTGCGGTAGTATCCGTCGAGTGCACGTTGAGCAAACCCAATAGCCCAGGGAAAGCGATAAATACCTCTCTGAAGAGAGAGCGCTGCAGTGGCCGCTTCCAGAAAATGACTGCGCACCGTCCCTACTCCCGCTGAGTTGAAGTTATTCCGGTGTGCATGTGGAGGGGCGTGCATTCTCTCGCGTTCAACGAGGGGAAAAAGTGCGCGCGAAAGAGGTGCTTCGCCTTCACAAATTCTTCCATCATCGAAGCGATCAAAACACGCGCGCATGAGCAGATCACGCATCGTCCAATCCTGGTACTTCCCGCCGCTCAGGGGAATGTCCAGCAGCCGCCGGGGATCGTCGCGATGGAGTGCGATCTCGAGCGAGCGATGGAGGACAGGATCCCGCCACCCTTCCGCCTTACGTGCCGGATGCTGGAGGCGCGCAAAGATTTGATCGGCGACATGCATCGTGCGAGGGTTGGCGAGGAGTTTCCCGGGATCGATGATACGTACGGCCACCTCATCGGGAATGCGCTCACAAGCACTTCCACCCCCATTCAACGCAACAAAGGTCTCTGCCAGGACGGAACGGGGCATCTCGGGTGAGAGGAGGTCATCCACGAACGCGGGGGCATAGGGGGAATCCCGGATGTCCCCCCAAAACCAGGGATGTCTATTCGGATCCTCGCGGAACGTCTGGGAGAGTATCTCGAAGAAATCCACTGAAGCTGCCATGCTCGTCTGGAGTGTTGGATGGCAGAGAACCCGTTCGAGAGCTGTAGCCGCTCTCCTCTCGGCCTCCTGCTTGGACCGGGGAACACGCCGAATCGCTGAAGAAATCCTTCTATAGAATTCCCTGAGCGCTGCTTCATCCATCCGTGATACCAAGCTGTGCGCTCCTTCTCGCGTAGTCGTTTCCCCCCGGGAACCAAGCGCGCTCATGGACCCGCCACCATAGCCTCCGCTGTTTTCAATGACATATGCACTCACGTCACCGTAAACACAGAGAAAGCGCCTGAGATGGTCAAAAACATGCTGCGACTCCACATCAGCCTTGGACGCGTGTGCCCTACACTGCGTCTCAATGAACGCAGTCAATTGATCCAAGTTGCGTCCCATGAAGTTGAAAAGCACATAGACAAGAGGGGCGTACTCCTCGCCGAATGTCCCTCCTACGAGCCGCGTCAGTCTCGAAACCAATGCGCGGTCAGGCTTCTGCAGCCGCGTGAGGCGCTCCTCCCTGTCAAAAATCACCTGAAGAAATCCGGCCCCTTGCATGGCCCATGGATCCCCCTCATAGAGACGATGAAGTGTTTGTCTCCCCTGCTCCTGATCGAAGTGCCGCGCATCTGCATCGGAGAGACAGAGTGCTTCTGCGCAATGTCCGCAACATGCCACACGGATCGCCTCCACCGTCTGCGCGGAAAGCCCGAGGGAATGGATGGCCCTTTCGAGATCCTCTGAAGGAATACTCTCTGTTGCTGCTGATGCGAGAACCTGTCCGAGTTTCCGCCGCACGCGCTGCAACTCCTCCATGTATCCGCATTTCGGCGCGAGAGGCTCATTCGGGTCGATCCCATCCCGGCAACGCGTGAAGGCCTCCGCCAGTGCGTCATCGACAGACCGGAGCTGGGTGCGGGAGATCTCCAAACGGCGTTGCGGAAAGTAGGAGATTATCCATTCTTTGCACCATATCGTCAATTTTCTTCAAAATATTCATAAAGCGACGATTGGTATACATATGCGCCAATTGGTCGCATACTACCTTCCTTATGGGCAGATTGGGCCTCGGCCAACTACTACTGGAAAAACTTGAGCAAAGAATGGAGCTGCAACAGATCAAGCTGCCAGAGCTCCATGTTCCCCCGCTCTCCACGACGCGCGAGGAGCATGTCCGCCTCACGGAGAGAGACCACTGGTACGATCTGGAAATTGATCAAGCGAAAGGCGAGGAAGACGAGGTGCGATTTGCGATTCTCGGCGTCGTCCAGGAACTCGACCGTCTCCTCAACTTCGGGAGCAGCTTTTTCTTCGATCCGGAAGCATACGAACAGTACTGCACGGGAAAGCTCCCCGCTCTACATCTCAACAGTGCTTCACACGCGCCACCCTTCCCAGAGGCAAAGCGCTATGCGGAACGGATATATCATCTCTTCGAGCGAAAAGGGGCGATGCAACCGATGAACAGAAAAGTCCGACTTCAGTTCCTCCAGCATGTCCGCGAGCAGGTGGCAGCCCGCATGGACCTCAAGCCACACCAGGTCGTCCTCTGCCGGAACACCACCGAGGCCGCGCGTATCGCCGCGCTGATTTCGGGCATCCTCACCACGGGGGACATTCAACGGGAAATCCTCTTCACCGACGATGTCCATATCTCCATCCTCCTTCACCTTCTCCTCAATGATGACCCGGGGAATGCAGACAGGAGGGACCGCTTCTCCTCCTGGCCCACCTACTTCGCTCGTCGCGGTCAGAACTACGATCCGTTGGAAACGAGGCTCGGGAGAGGAGAATTCGGCATGTTCTCCGTAAAAGGGAAAGACCTCGATCAGATCAAACAGCAAATCGACGAGTGCCTGCCAAGCTATTGGGGAGCACGTACCATCGGCCTCATTGTCCTTCCTCATGTGCTCCGTGAGACCGGAGCGATCCTCCCCATCAGGGAAATCTGTGACTACATCCGGGAGACATTCAAAAAATTAGGGCATGGACATATCGATCTCAGGCAGCCTTTCATCCTCATTGACGGAGCTCAGGCAGAAGGCACTGTCCCGGGTTTCCGGTTCCGCTTCAAACACGACGAAAATGACGAGGAGGGTATCGATTGCAACGCGTACATCGTCTCTCCGCACAAGACGGAACACAGCGATGTACTGGGCCTCCTGTATTTGCGAGACCGACAGAACATCGATTATGTGAGGAGCGGGCCCGGCAATACCCGTACCTGCAGTGAGCTCGGAGGCATAGCTCGTCACATCAAGAATACTATTGAGCAAGGATACCTCACGCCGGAGAAGGCTGTGGTACTGGATGGGATGTTTGATCCTTGCTTCGGTATCCATCCCAATGTCCGGGATCATCTGGACTGCGCAGATGCAGCAGGGTACCTCGCCGCACAGAACACCCTCATCCAACAAGAAAACATCTTGCCGGGTTACACTTGCGCTCATCGGGCCAGATTGAAAAAGCTGTTCCGGCAAGAGCTGCAGGGACAGTGCCGACGGGGAGGTACGCGCATTGTCCTCCCGCGGTGTCCCTTCCCCGAGTCACCCTTCATCCAGAGCATCCGTTTCCTCGGAACCGACGGGAGAGATGTCGTCGAATCCCTGCGGGAAAGAGTCTTTATGAGCTGGATCGGTGAGGAGGGTGCGGCGCGCGCCTCGTTCGGGCTCACCAACACCGAAGAGGAGGTATGCGCTGCTGCGCAGCACATTGCCGAGGCATGCAAGAAAAACAGTTGAGTTTTAGAGCGGCAGTCCGAGGCGTGCGAATTCAAAACTTAGTGATTGAGGGAATGATAGGATCATCCATCCTTCTGGTGATTACCTACAGCAAGATATTCCTTCTTTATTTTACTCCACTTCTTTACCTGAGATTCGCGTCTACGCGCTTCAACAAGAGTTTTGAAGTCCTCGTGATAGATGATCTTCACTGGTCTTCGAGATCGAGTGTACTTAGCACCCTTGCCTTCGTTATGCCGTGTCTCTCTTGACTTGAGGTCGACGCAAGATCCGCTGTACAGAGAGCCATCGGAGCATCGCGCAAAATAAAAGTAATAGGGCATGAGTATAGTATAGCCCCTCGGCTCGTCTGCCTCGGCAAGCTCAGCATCCTCGCTCGGGGCACTCTACTTTTTCAATAAAAGATGGTCGGAGCCGCGAAGCGGCGGAGACCACCCATTCGGGCCTGACGGCCCTCAGGGCCTGAACGGCGAGCGAGCGCTGAAAGTGCGAGTCGAGTGGCAGCCCTGGCGGGAATCGAACCCGCGTTACCAGATTGAAAATCTGGCGTCCTAACCGTTAGACGACAGGGCCGTGTAATGAAAGAACTGGCGCAGTATAGCGGGAAGACCTTGAAATACTCTATTAGATGTTATATAATATTAAGCAGATATGTCAAACACCCACCCACTCCACCGCATCGTCTGCAATGTCTTCGTGATCGCGGGAATGCTCCTCGTCACCTCCACGATGAGCGGTTTGGCCGCGGCACAAGTCTCTCCCCTTTCCGGACAGGGATCCATCAACCTCCATGCAGCTGCGCCGGCGGGAGCCACCCTCCGGCAGGGCTTCCTCTTCACGACGAGCGGGGCACAGGAAGACCTCCTCGCGCGCCTCGTTCTCGGAGCACTCTTCTTCCTCATCGGCTTCGGTTTTCACGCTGTCTACGCATCGCGCCATGCTGAAGGAGAACGCATCGTGCGAGTGCGGAGGGGAAAAGGAAGGAAGCAGGAACCCGCGCGCACGCTGCCGCCCGTGAAGCACTGGGTCCTCTGGATGAACGTCCGCATCTGACGGAATGCTGAAGAAAAACGGCTCCCGTTAGGAAGAGCCGTCTCCCTTGGAAGGAGGAGGGGTTCTGCCTGCTTTTTTAGCAGCCACAGCACCCGCCGCCTCCGGTGTAGCCGCAGCATCCGCCACAGCCACCTTTACCACCACCGATCATGGGAAGAGAGGGAAAGAATAAAGGAAAACGAGAATAGCAGAAAGGATTGGCACTCTCAAGAGGTGAGTGCTAATTTCCCTTGATTTTCCTCTCCTTTATGAGGGGACTAAAACGCATGTTTTCTTCCCAACGCATCGCGGTGACACTTGCCGAACTCCATGATCTTCCGACAGAGATCATTCCGGACCACCGGCCCGTCCGTGCAGAGGCGAATACCGAGGGGGTCCACCACGCAGTTCCCGCAGAGACCAAAACCGCACTTCATGTACCGCTCGAGGGAGAGCTGGCTCGGGATCTGCTCATGGAAGGAGAGGTCGGAGACCGCCACGAGCATTCGCTCCGGGCCGCAGGCGAAGATCTGATGGAAAGCAGGCTTCTTGGCTGAATGTTTCTTCGTCGCGAGCACCTGCTTGAGGAGAGCGACATTCGTGCCTTTGAATCCCTCTGATCCGTCATCGGTGGCGACGTGCACGGTGGTGCGCGGCAGCCGCGCGAATTCCTTCTGATAGAGGAGGTGCTCCTTGGACCGTGCTCCGAGGAAGACATCCAGCGTGCAACCATCCTTTGCAGCTTCCTTCGCAGCGAAGAACATCGGCGCCGCACCGTAGCCGCCCGCCACGAGCGCGATCCGCTGCTTCGGCTTCCACTCGTAGTGCGTCCCGAAGGGACCACGCAGCCCCACGAGATCGCCCTTCTTCAAGGCAGCAAGTTTCTGCGTCATATCGCCGACCGCGAAAAACGTGACTTGCAGATGCTTGCCATCGTCGAGAGCGATGCTCATGGGAATCTCATCAACGCCCGGCAGCCAGAGCATGACAAACTGCCCGGGCTTCGCGCCAAGGGACACCGCGAACGTGAACGTCTGCACCATGGTCGTCTCCCGCCTCACCGTCGCGACCGGATACGTCTTGGGGAGCCGTGTTTGCAGGGGAATTTTCATGGGGAGTCACTTCTTGGAATGCTTCGCAAGCTCGCGGTGCATACCGCCGATGAGCTCGGAAAGCTTCTTCACACCCTCCTGATCGCACCACGTCTTCATCTCCTCGCACACGAGCCGGAAGACATCCGCTCCGCGGTATGCCACCGCCGTCCCGATACCGATGAGACTCGCACCGGCGAGGAGGAGCTCGATGGCATCCTCCCCCGTCAGAACGCCGCCCGTGCCGATGATCGGTTTCTCCCCTTCCGTCGCGCGGTAGACATCCGCGATGCATTTGACGGCGATCGGCTTGATGGCCGGTCCCGACAGGCCGCCGACTTTGTTCGCGAGGATCGGCATGCGGCTCCGCAAATCAATCGCCATGCCCGGGCCGACCGTATTGATGACTGTGAAGCCGTCCGCTCCCGCCTCCGCGCACGAGGCGGCGATCAGGCCGATGTCATCCACATTCGGCGAGAGCTTGATGAAGACGGGTATCTTCCCGCTCACTTCCTTCACCGCCCGCGTGACGGCCGCGGCATCCGTCGCGCTGCAGGCAAAGGGCTTGCCGAACTCGTCCTCCACATTCGGGCAGCTGATGTTCACTTCGAGGAAGTCGGGCTGCAGCTTCATGATCGCAGCTGCCGTCTTCTGATAGTTCCCCACGGAATCCGCAATGATGTTCGCGATGAGCGGAACGGGCTTGTCCCTGTTGTACTCCCCGATCTCCTCGCGCGCCTTCTCCACCCCCGCATCCGGCACCCCCACGGCATTGAGCGTCCAGTGCTCCGTGGAAATAACTGTCGGATTCGGATGCCCCTTGTGCTCCTTGAGCCAGAGGGACTTCGTCGTGACGGCCCCGGCCCCATGTGCGGCGACCCTCCTCCAGCTCGCTGCCGTAATCCCCCAGATGCCCGAGGCGAGGACGGTGGGGTTTCGGAAGGTGACCCCGAGAAGCTTCTGATGGAGGTCCATGTGACGGCATTCTACCCCATCCAAACACGGAGAGAAGCCATCTCTCCGACGGAATGTGGATGCCTCGCTCCACAGCTTGGTATAGTGTACGGAGTATATGGAAGCGTACTCCAATGTCTTCGGGGAGAAGCGGGAGGAGATATTGGGACAGTTCTCCCACTGGAAGACGCGAATGCTCACGCCCCTGCTCTTCGTACTCGATCGCTTGGGACTCACCGCGGACGCACTGAGTCTGCTCTCCTTCAGCTGCGCCATCGGGTGCGCCATCGTCGTATCACGACATGTGGGGCTTGCCTGCGCGTTCCTCGTGGGGCACGCCATCCTTGATGGATTCGATGGCTCCCTCGCACGCTACCAACAACGCGTCTCGAAGAACGGCGCATTCATGGATTTCAGCGCGGATCAGGCCAGTCTCGTCGTCATCACGCTCGCCTTCCTCACCACCGGTTCCATCCCCATCCTCTGGGGGGCATGGTACCTCTCGACGTACCTGATCATGGTGCCGTTCCTCGTCTTCCTGAACCACCTGCGTGGGAAACCCGTGAAGACGGTCATCCGCAGTCGCTTCCTCTTCTACATCCTCTTCTTCGTCGATTACTACTTCGGCCTCGCGACGGTGCCTGCCTTCCTCCTCGTTTTCTCTCTCTACAACACCGTCGTCTGCTTCATCCTCTTCAGAAACATCCGATGTCTGCTCTAGTCCTCTCGGCCCTGTACTTCTTCCTCCCCGCATACATCGCCAACATGTGTCCCGTTTTCGCGGGGGCGATGAGATTGCCGGGGGGCACTCCAATCAGCGCGCGTCTCTTCGGGGCACACAAGACCTACCGCGGCATCTATAGCGCCTACATCGGCGCAGTCGGGATGCTCTGGCTGCAGCGTCTCCTCCAGGAACAGGGGATCTTCGAATCGCTGCGCCTCCTCGATTACACGCTCGTGAATCCGTGGTTCTTCGCGCTGTTCTTCGGCCTCGGAGCCGCCATGGGCGATCTCATGAAATCCTTCTTCAAGCGGCGCATCCGCCTGCCCGAGGGGGCCCCTTGGTTCCCTCTGGACCAAGTGGACTTCGTGATTGGGGCGCTCCTCTTCCTGAGCCCGTTCATCCTCCTGGACCTCCCGCGCATCCTCATCCTCCTGCTCCTCACCCCCCTCCTCCACTTCCTGACAAACGTCACCGGCTATCTGCTGGGGCTGAAGAAGGTCTGGTGGTGAGGGCGCTACTTCTTCACGGCCGCTTTCATGAAGGCGGCGAAGAGGGGATGTGGCCGGTGCGGCCGGCTCTTGAACTCCGGATGGAACTGACTGCCGAGCATGAAGGGATGCCCCTCCACCTCGATGATCTCCATGATGTTCGCCTCGGGCCACTCACCCGAGACCACGAGTCCCTTCGCCTCCAGATGCTTGCGGAGCGCATTGTTGAACTCGTAGCGGTGGCGGTGGCGCTCGGAAATTTCCTTTGTGCCATAGGCTTCGTAAGCCTTCGTCCCCTTCTTTAAGGTGCACTGGTAGGCACCGAGACGCAGGGTCCCCCCCTTCGCGCGGCCCGCATGCTGTCCCGGGAGAAAGTGCACCACATACTTGGACCGCGGCAGCTTCCCCTTCTCGTCGAACTCCTCGCTCGTGAGCTCCGGATCCCCGAGCATGCTCCGCGCGAACTCGATGGAGAGGATCTGCGCACCGAGGCAGAGGCCGAGATACGGGATGCCGTGCGTCCGGGCGTAGTGTGCCGCCGCGATCTTCCCTTCCACACCACGGATGCCGAACCCCCCGGGCACCACCATGCCTTTGCAGGACTTGAGCATCTTCCAAGTTTCCTCATCCTTCTGCTCAAGCTTCTCTGAATCAATCCACACGATTTCGGCCTTGTGCCCGCGGTGCACAGCCGCCGTCTTGATCGCTTCGATCACGCTCAGGTACGCATCTTCGAGGTGCGTGTACTTCCCGACGAGCGCAATGGGCACGGCCCCCGTTGCAGCCTCGTGCCGCTTCTGGCCCCGTTCCCACTCGGACATATCCGGCATGGGCTTCTTCAGCTTGAGCTTCTCTCCGATAATCCGCGCGATGTCACATTTTTGGTAATTCAAGGGCACATCGTAGATGGAATTCACCGTGAGTGCGGGAATGACGGCTTCCTCGCGGACATCGCAGAAGCGGCTGATCTTCTTGAGGAGCTCGGGGGCAATCTTGTAATCCGCGCGTGCGAGGATGAGATCCGGCTGGAGGCCGTGGCGACGGAGCTCTCCCACTGAGTGCTGCGTAGGCTTCGTCTTCAGCTCCTTGGATCCTTTCAGATACGGCAGGAGTGTGAGGTGCACATGGAAAATGCGCTCCGGACCCAGCTCCGACTTGAGCTGGCGCACCGCTTCCAGGAACGGCTCCCCCTCAATGTCTCCCACCGTCCCACCGATCTCAATCATCATAATCTGCGCCCCACTCTTCTCCGCCGCTTCGAGGATGCGACGTTTGATCTCGTTGGTGATGTGAGGCACCACCTGAATCGTCCCGCCGAGGAAGTCGCCCTTCCGCTCGCGCGCGAGGACATTCGAATACACTTGTCCCGTGGTGACGGAGGAGAGTTTGCTCATGGGCTCATCGATGAAACGCTCATAGTGCCCCAGATCGAGATCCGTCTCGGCCCCGTCGTCGGTAACGAAGACTTCGCCGTGCTGGAACGGGCTCATGGTGCCCGGGTCGACATTCAGGTAGGGATCGAGCTTCTGGACGAAGATGCGGTATCCGCAGGCCTTCATGATCGCACCGATGGAGGAAGCAGCGATCCCCTTCCCGAGCGAGCTGCAGACCCCTCCCGTCACCACGATGAAACGCGTCGGGAAGTGCTGCGCGCCCTTGGTTTTCTTTCGAACAGTGGAGGTGGTACGTGGATTCATACAAAAAGTGGGCAATCCTTCCGGTGAACGGGGGAGGAGCCCGCCGTGCATTCTACGCGTTCTCCAGCGGAGAGCAAGAGAATTGACAAAGGAAGAAGCTCGGGAAAGTAGATTGACCGAGGAAGAGTGAACCATAAAATTACACGTAGGAGAGATGCGCTTCTTTCCTACCCAAGGCTTCCCAGGCACCGGCAATCATCCATAAATCACCCGCCTGGGAAGCCTTACTTTTCAAAACACCGCCCTTGCGGGCGGTGTCGGAAGACCTGAGAAAGAGGAACACTCACGGGAGCAGACTGTTCGCTGCGCGGGCTTCATCGATGACGGTGCGGCGCGTCGGGCGGTAGAAACCTTCTCCACCGGTCTGCACCAGCGAGGCGGGGAGCTCGAGCATCGAGGAACTCTCCTTCAGCTGGCGAAGATTGCGCTGATTCGGGCGATTGAGGACGCGATACCGCCGATCTTTGGTGGTGTATTCCGACCCCTTGATCGTGCCAAGGCCGGTGACGTGGGCGCGGCGGCGGGCACGCTCCAAGACGGCACGACCCGTCTCCTGGACCGTCGCCTTGCGGCGGGTGCGCTCCTCGACTGTTCCGAGACCGCGGCCCAGTGCGCGTCTCTCTTCAACGAGAGTCCTGCGACTGATGCGCTCGGTGGAGAGCTGGAGAGCAAATGCGGGGGTAACCATGCCCAGCGTGAGAGCGAGGGCGATACCAGTGGTAAGAACGCGCTTCATCATGGAAAAATGGGGAAGAAAGCAGAAAAACAAGTTAAGGGTAATGGTACGAGGAAACAAGTCAACGAAAAAGGCGAATGAAAGACCACGGAAGAAAAAATGCGCAAGGTTCTCACGAAAGTTTTCGGACCTTGATGTGCGCACGCCGCGCAACCATCTTGGCCTTCTTCAGTGAGCTCTTTGCTGTTTTCTTCAGCGAACTCACCCCCCCTCTCGCCGCATCCGAAGCCCCTTCTTCCGCCTTCGACACGATTTTCCCCAGTTCCCTCTTCGCATCCTCGACTTTCTCGAGTGCATATTTCTTCGCCTTCTTGATGTTCCGTTGCACTTCATCATGCCGCGCGAGATTTTTCCCGTCCCGCTGCAGATGCCTGCCGAGAAGCCTGGCCGCGGCCTCCGGATCCTGCGCGCGCGCGAGCTCCTCGCGGAGACGCTTGTTACTGAAGAGGTACCCGGCAAACATGCCGCCGAGTGCACCGAGAAGGAGGGAGAATTTTCTCATGGTTGGATGGGGAAACGCGCCGAGAGTGTACCCCCAAGAGCAACGAACGAAAAAGGGAAGCCTTGCGGGGGTCCGCGGATTGTTTGACCTTACGAGAGAAGAGCGATGACCTCGCGGACGGGCCGCACAGTCGCCGTCTCGTTCGTGCGCTCTTTCACTTCGACCCCACCCGCCTGGAGACTCTTCGGCGAAATGACTGCACGCAGGGGAACCCCAAGGAGATCTGCATCCGCGAGACGTGACCCTGTGGAGGCATCGATGCGATCATCGAGGAGGCAATCAATCCCCTTCTCTCCGCACTGCGCGGCGAGCTCCTGTGCGATACGGAAAGACTCCTCCTTCTGTTCTTTGGCCAGCGGAATGATGATGACACGGGCAGGAGCAATCGAGACAGGCCAGGCGAGTCCCCGCTTGTCGGAGAAAGCCTCGGCAATGATCCCCATGAGACGGGAGACACCAATGCCGTAGCACCCCATCACGATCGTGTGCACTGCCCCCTTCTCGTCCGCATAGGTGAGGCGGAAGGGATCGGAGAACTTGGTCCCAAGCTTGAAGATGTTTGCCGCCTCGCTCGCGCGCGCTTCGCGGAACGCTGTGCCGCCCGTCACGGGACATTTCGTCTTCTTCGGCTCGTAGATCTCACGATTCACGGCGATGCGCCTGCCCTGTTTCTCCGCCTCCTCGCTGATAAAGATGGCATCCTCCCCCTGCGGCAGCAGCACCTGATACTCATGCGAATAGGGTGAGAAGGACCCGCCGGATGCGTACGTGAGGTACGTGCGCCCGGAGAGACCAAGACGCTCAAAAACTCTGTCATAGGCGCCCTGCACTTTCTCGTAGTACCGGTCGAGGCATGCCGCATCACGGTGAAAGGAGTAGAGATCCTTCATGAGGAACTCGCGGCCGCGGAGAATCCCCGACTTGGCACGGAGCTCGTTCCGGAACTTCGTTTGGATCTGGTAACAGGCAAAAGGCAGATCGCGATAGCTCCGGATAAACTGCTGCACGAGCGGCACCACGATCTCCTCGTGCGTGGGATTCAGGGCATATTCCTGCTCATTGGCCGCCGGCACATGAAAGAGGGACTCGAAGACCTTCTTGTCCCATCGTCCCGTCTTCTCCCAGTACTCCTTGGGCGAGAGCGCGGACATGAGGATCTCCTGCCCGCCAACGGCATTCATCTCCTCGCGGATGATCTGCTCGATTTTGCGGAGCACCCGGAGCCCCAGCGGGAGAAACGAGTACACCCCCGCCATCGACTTGCTGATGAACCCTGCTCGCGTAAGGAGGGCGGCATTGATGCTCTGTGCATCGGCCACGGCATCCTTGGAAGTCCTGGTGAAGAGCTGAGAGAGGAGCATAGAAAATGAAAGACAGCACCCATCTTACACGAAATGAGCATGGGGGGAGGGGCTTTCCAGCCGCACTTGTCTCACGAATTAACTCATCCAAATTCCCACCATCGTCACTCCGGCACCGAAGATAATCCCCGCGCAGACTTCGAGGAAGGAGTGTCCGAGTGTCTCCGTGAGGTGATGGAAGTGTTGGAGAACATTGAGGACCTTCGCCTGCTCCCCGAGCGTGCCCCTCACCCCGATGGCGTCGTACCAGATGATGCACGCGAAGACCGCTGTAATGGCGAACTCCACGGAATCGAGACCCGTCCTCCGCCCCACGATAATGAGGAGGGAGGTGACGAACGCAGAATGGGAACTCGGCATACCCCCCTGCTGGAAGAGGTGCCGCGACCAGTCCCCCGTCCGCAGGTGCTCGACGAAGAGCTTCGTGAACTCCGTGAGGCACAGGACCACGAGCGGGATGAGGAAGAGGTAGGTGTGGAAGAGCACGCGGAAATCCGGCATGCCCCGATGGTACCCGAGACTTCAGGCAGCCGCCACGTCGCAGATGCCGCGGTACGGACACCGCCTGCAGACGCGCGCGGAGGGAGTCGGCTTGAAATCCTTCGCTTCGAGCCGCTCGTGGATCATACGAATCTGACTCTGCGCATCCCTCAGTTGGGAAGCGCTGCGTGTCGTGGTCCGCTCGACGATGCCCTCCTCGGAGAGGAAGAGAAACAGGAGTTCCGTGCAGGGCTCCTCGAAGAGCTCCCGCGAGGCCAGTGCATAGACGGACAATTGCACGTCCGCATCTGCCTCCTCCTGCGACCGTGGTTCCGTCGTCTTGTAGTCGATGATGCGTACCCCGCCCTCCGCCTTCTCGACGCGATCCAGCCGGCCGGTGAGCGTGAGGCCGTCGATCTCCAGACGAAAAGCCTTCTCCACGGCGAGGACGGACCGCGGGCTCTGCACCCACCATTGGAAGAATTGCCGCATGAGCCCCTCCCCTCTCTTCCGCGCGAAATCCGCCTCGAGCCGTGTGGCGTAGGTATCCACAATGAAACACTCGTGCCAGAGCGCAACGATCTTGTCCTCCGTAAGTTCACTCTGGGGTAAGGGGCGCGCCTCGCCCTCAAAGAGAATCATCTGATCCTCCCGCGCTTCTCCCTTCTTCTTATTCCCCAACCCTACACCTGCCCCCTTCGCTTCAAGCTCCCCCCACTTCTTCAGCGCATTGTGCACACTCGCCCCGAAGCTCTCCCCCTCCGAGATGCCCCACGGAATCTTCTTCACGTTGGAAAACTCGTACTGCCGGGGGCAGGTTCTATAACGCTGCAATTGGGAGTAACTCAAAGCCATCCGCGCACAGTATGCCCGAGACCCCGGAGATCATGAACGATTATTCCGCCATCCTGCACATGAGCTTCTTCGTAACGGCCTTTCCGTCCTCATCGAGACTCACGCACTCCACGGAAATCTCTCCGCCGTCGTCAGGCAGAGCCGCCAACTGCTGCACGAGAATGGGAAGATGCGCTTGCTCCACCAAATAACGCTTTCCGTAGTTGAGCATACCTAAATTGATAACCATCCCTTTCCCTCCTTTCCGAACACTCTGCAGAAGCTTTCCCGCATCAATCTCTCCATTGGAATCCGCCATTATCATCCCAGCAATACCGACCACATAGTCGAGTGCAGTGGTAGATGCCGGCGCCGGTCTGTCTTCGCGCTTCGCCATGACTCGGAAACGCTTCCCGTTCACCTCCAGTCGCACGCGCCCGTCCGGTGCTTTCACAGCAGCAAGCTGGATCCCATTGATCGTGACTGGCTGACCGATGAGCTCCCTCTTACCATCATCGGAGAGCGCATCGAAAGAGACAGCGGCAGGAAGAGGCTTCTCCGGAGGGGCGAGCTCACGACGCACATCGGCGAGCTCCTGCGGGAAGAACTTGCGCGCAGTCAGGCCCATGACCGTTGCACCGCCGAGGGCAAGCGTGCCGGCAGCGAGGAGGCGGAAAGTCCGCTTGAAGAACCCCTTCTTCCCCCCGCCGAGCGCGAGCTTGCAGAGACGGTAGACGCCGTAGGAACCGATGAGAGGAATGCCGTACACGAGGACCCGCATCCACGGATGATCCTGTGATGCATGAAGCAATCCATGGTAAACGGCGTCGGCATTCTGCCACGTCCCGAGGAGCTTCTGATCCACCCATCCCACGGTATCGCCTGTCCTCTCTAGGGCATCGCTCGCGTAGTAACCGGCTGTCTTCTGCTTCTCCTCGATGATCCGCCGCATCTCGGCGAGATTATTGCGCATGGACTGCTGCACCCTGAGCTCATCGATGATCTTGTTGCTCGCCACCCCCTTCTTCTCGAGCGCCTCTTTGTGCGCCGCATCGAGGCTCTGAAGCGCATGATCGATGGCCGAGAGACGATCACGAAGCTCCTTGGGTTTCGCCGACTCCTGCACCCACTTCCGAAGCTCCGCGAAGGCTTCCGCCGGATCCTTCTCGAGGAGGCGACGAACGGTCTCCGCGTGATCCTGCGGATCGGGTGCGGGACGGGGGCCTGCGGCGGGTTTTTCTGTTCTCATGCAACGAAAAATACTGAGAACTACGCTGCAGCGAGTGAAGGTCTCTCGCCGCGGAAGTAGTGCGTGAGGTAATCGGAGACGTTCACCGCAGCCACAGCGCCGATACCCACTAGACCCGTCGTGAGGAGCGCCTTGAGGACTTGGCCGGTCTTCGCGAAGAATCCTTCCTTCTGACCAATGGCCGCCCACTGCGTCGCGATGAGTGGCAGACCAACGATGCCGACGACACCCGCGGGGAGAGCGCCCTCGAGACTCTGAACGGCTGCCTCCCCCCACTTCCCTTCTCTTACTGCTTTGATGGTCGCTTCGCCGCTCTTCTTCACGTTCTCATAAGCGAGATTGGGACTCAGGAAGCGTTCCCCGGCGAGCGTGCCGGTCTCTAACCCCGCATCCACGAGGTCAGCTGCGGGGATGCTCTCCGCAAGCTTCTGGAGCTGTTCCCGCGTGTGATCGCGCTCGCCATCCGTTTCATTGGCACTGATCCACTTGCGGATCTCGATGCGGAACTGCCGCTTCTGCGCGGTATCCAGTTTCTTGGCATTTTCCTCCGCCGCAATGATCTCCGCATCGTCCGGCACATCATTGTTTGCCAGCTTGTCGCGGAGCGGCTTGAGGAGTTCGATGGCGTCTGCCATGGGAGAGGGGGGAAAGAAAAAAATAAAAAGAATTAGATGACTTTCTTCGTCCAGGGAGAACCGGCTCCGCCCGCAACGGGCCCCAGCTCCCAGCGAGTCTTGCCTGCCTGACTCCGCTTGATTTCGTCGCTCTGGCTGAGCAAGACAACGAGCTGATCGAGCGTGACATCTTTGCTCACTTTCAGGACTGCCATGCCTCCTTCGGCGACGAGATCCACGCTCTGCGCGGGGATGAGCCCACCCTGATCTACCGTCACAACCCGCGCCTGCACGGATTTCAAGTGTCCCGCCAGTTGATCGAGTTGCGGGAGGAGCGCATCGGCACCCACGGGGAGGAAGGCCCGGATGTGCGCGTCATCGATCTTCTCCAGCTTCCAGGGAGTTCCCGCACCACTGATCACCACCTCCTGGAACTGTGCCGGATTCTTTTCCAGCATCGCCAGGAGGAGCTTCGCTTCGGGTGTCGCCGGCTTCCCCGACTCATCGACACTCTGAACGTTCGGCAGCGCGAGGACCCACTTGTCCGCGTTCCTCGTGGCCTGCACCTTGTCCCCGCCGAATTTCACCTCGCTCCCTTCCCTGAGCTTCCACTCCGCCTTCACCTTCCCGGCCCTGTCTTTCGCCATTCGCTCATCGAGCACCCTCTGCTCGGCAACGGCGTTCGCGATGAAGGCGAATGTGAGCTCGAGGGGTTTGTCCCGCGTGCCGAGTGTTGGGTTCTTCTTCCGGAGTTCGGTGATCGCCGCAGCCGCTTTCTCCTTCCAGTCCGTCGTCTTCTTCAGCTCGGGGGGCTTGATGTTCGCCCAGACATTCTTGTCAACACCCGCGAACTTCACGAAAACGGGCGGGCGCGGAGGAGTCGCCGTGCTGTCGCCCTGTGCCGCCTCTTCGACGGCTTTCTCGATGGCTTTCTTCGCATCCGTCTTCGCGAGATGATCGAGCGCGAAACGCGGAAGCGCCCCGAGAATCGGCACTTTCGTGATGTCGAAGCCGAAGATCTGCGTCAGCGCGGCCGGTGAGGAGAGTCCGTGCCAGAACGACCATGCCACTCCGGCAGCGATGGCCTTTCCGATGTTCTTCGCCGCTTCTTTGGTGTTGGCTCCGAAGGAGAACTTGATCTCGCGGACCAGAGGCCCGAGCTTCTCGTGTCTCTCTGCTTTCTCCAAAAGCCCAACAAAACCTCTCGCAAGAGGATCTGTGATTTTCTTCGCCGCGGCTTCGATGGTCTCTCCGGCATCCCTCGCGATATTCTGGCTCGCGAGCCTGCTGAGCTCCGCATGAGCCCGCAGCTCCTCGAGAGCGGCGCGTGCATCGGCGCGGGTCTCACTCTTTGCCAGAGTCTGAAAATCAACGATCCTCCGGCGGAAGATGTCGCGCGTCTGCTGAGTATTTTCGATGCGCCCCTTGTCATCGAGTGCGAGGAAGCTCTTCGCAATCACGTTGAGCTCGGCGAGATTCTTCGCACGTGCCACCACCTGCAGGCGCCGCAGGCCCTCCCGGCGTTCTGCTTCGGGGAGTACTGAGCCATCTTCCTTTTTCTGGAGAAGCTTCAGTGACCAATCGATAGCTTCCGGCCATGTGGCAGGAGGCTCCTCAAGCCGAGGAGCAGCTTCTCTCCCTTCGCCCGGTGCGGATCCGACTGTCATAGGGGGGTCGCTGTATGTTTGAATTTCTTTCGTAGGTAATTATAGCAAAAAAGCCGCCTTGGCGCAATCAGCTGCAGATCTTGGGCTTTCCATGCTATCGTGCCTTCACCCCTCCTTTCCCCCTCCTCCATGAACATCCAGCACTTCGAGAAAGGCTTCCACTACACCCCGCGCGAGCTCGTCATCGTGGCGCGCAAACTCGGGAAGATCGCTACCTACTGCAAGCGCGTGAAGGATGCCTCCTCCTCGATCCGCGTGGATGCCGAGCGGCGGGGAACGAAGAAGCAGAATGATCAGATCAAGGTGATGATCACCGTGGAGCTCCCGAAGAAAGTGCTGCGCGCGGAGTCGCGGCGGCTCGACGTGGTGGAGGCCATCGACCGCTGCATCGAGAAACTCGAGCCGCAGGTGAAGCGCTACAAGGAAATTAATACGGCACGGTCGAAGGAACGACGCGTGCGCAGGGCATAGAGAAGCGGCAGATAAGCGGGCACGCCCCCTCTTTCGGCGTACAATCGATGCTATGAAGCGCACCCTCCTCCCCCTCCTGCTCCTCGCAGGCAGCTGCATCCTCCCGGCATCCGCTCAGGAAGCGGTGCCCGAAGAGATCTCGCCGATCACGCCCGCCATCAGCGGTCCGAGCGACATCACCGTCGGGCGCACCATCGTGCTGGATGCCTCCGCCACGGAGGGGCTCGGGGAACACACGACCTACCGCTGGTACCGCGACCGCATCCCGCAACCGGTGAGCTACACCGTAGAGGCCGTCTACACGCCGGAGAGGACGGGCCAGACCGTGTTCCATCTCGTCGTGCGCACGGAGATCGATGGCAAGACATACGAGGCAAGGACCGAGCGCACCATCACCGTCTACGAGCGCAAAATCGTGCTGATCGCGGACCCCGCCATCGTGACGGAGGAGAAGCTCGCGGGGCACCGGAAGAATGCTGCGGCGGAAGGCACGTACCTGCTCACCCTGCAACCACCCGCCCCTGCGACCCCCCTCGGCATGGAGGCGGCCATCGCAGAGATGATCGCTACGAATAAAGATGCATTCACCGGCGCGGAGGCCGTCGTCCTCTGGACGGATGGCGTCTCGGGGCTGCAGGCCCTCATGCGTGCCGTGGAGGCGAGCGGGGAACCTCTCATGCAGAAGCAGACCCTTGTGCTCATCCAGAGCCGCGGCTTGAAGACCCTCGCGCGCATGACGCGCGGCCCCTTCGCCGTGCTCAATCCCGACAGAATCCTCATCACCCGCAAGGAAGCAATCAATCCTCTCCTCTCCGCGCAGAGCACTGCTGACTTCATCACGGAGCTGGAGCAGCGGGACATCGACCTCATCGTCGTGGACAAGACGACCATGGCCATCCGACCGTGGAACCTCCTCTCCGTGCTCGTCAACTTCATGCTCACGCATGGCGTCTCGAGCCAGATCGTGATCCTCCTCCTCATTCTCCCGGTCATCGCGATGATCCTCACGTTCCTGAAGCAGGTCATCGGCATCACGACGTTCGGCCTCTTCACGCCGTCCATCGTCGCCCTGAGCTTTCTCGCACTCGGCTGGAAAGTGGGCGTGATCTTCCTCCTCCTCATCCTCATCACAGGCTACGCCACGCGCGCCTGCATGAAACGCTGGCGCCTCCTCCACGTCCCGAAAGTCGCCATCGTCCTCACGGTTGTCAGCGTCACCCTCCTCCTGCTCCTCGGCCTCGCCGCGGCGTTCTCCATCACTTTCGGACAAGACACGATCTTCATCCTCCTCATTATGTCCACGCTCGCGGAGAGCTTCCTGAGTCTCAAGGCGGAGGAAGGCTGGTTCAGCGCCCTCTCCGCCACGACGGAGACGATCCTCGCGGCACTGCTCTGCGTCCTCATCGTCCAGTGGGCCCTGCTCCAGTCGCTCATCCTCGCCTACCCCGAGCTCATCCTGCTCACCATCATCGTCGATGTGATTCTCGGACGTTGGACGGGCCTCCGGCTCGTCGAGTACTTCCGCTTCCGTGAAGTCTTCCGTCACCTCCAGGAAGAATGATGCGCTTCCCCTTCCTCGCCGACCACGGCATCCTCGGCATCAATGCCCGTAATCTCCTCTTCATCAAGCCCTTCAACCCGAAGAAGGCCATCGCCTTCGCGGACGACAAGCTGAAGACGAAGGCCTTCCTCGCGGCGCGCGGCATCCCCGTGGCGCGGATCTTCGCGCGCATCGAGAGCCGCGAGCAGCTCTACAAGTTCGACTTCGCCACTCTCCCCGACGAGTGCGTGCTGAAGCCGAACGAAGGGTACGGCGGTGAGGGCATCGTGATCCTCCGCGGACGCAAGAACGGCGTCTTCCTCCGGAACGGAAAGGAGCCGATGGAGAAGCGCGAGCTCCTGCGCCACATCGAGGATATCCTCGACGGAAAATTCTCCCTCGGCGGACGGCGCGACGTCGCCTTCTTCGAGCAGATTCTCACGCCCCATGAGTGCTTCGCCCCTTTCCGACCGGTGGGACTCCCGGACATCCGCGTCATCGTCTTCAATCTCGTGCCAGTCATGGCGATGCTGCGCATCCCGACCATGGAGAGTGATGGGAAGGCGAACCTCCACCTCGGCGGTCTCGGGATCGGAGTGGACCTCGCGAAGGGCACGACCACCTACGCGGCGCAGTACCACCACATCATCGACGAATTGCCGCACGGAACGTCACCCGCAGGTATCCGCCTCCCCTTCTGGGAGGAGATCCTGCTCATGAGCGCGCGCATCCAGCAGATCACGAACATCGGCTACCTCGCCTGCGACATCACGATCAGCCGCGAGATCGGGCCGGCGCTCCTCGAGGTGAATGCCCGTGCCGGACTCACGGTGCAACTCGCGAACCTCGCCCCGCTCCGCAAGCGGCTGGAGCGCATCGAGGGCGTCCACGTAAGTTCGCCGGAGAAGGGCGTGCGCATCGGCCAGGACCTCTTCGGGGAGAAAGTGAAACTGGCGACGGAAGAGGGGGGAGACCGAACGCCCGTGCTCGGATCGCACGAGGTGCTCACCGTCATCGGAGACGGCTCCACGACGGATATCCCCTGCCGCATCAAACCCGGTGAGGAGCGTACGACCTTCGCCGGAGATCTCCTCGCGGAGCTGCGGAAACAGGGGGCTGCTGTGCCCGAAGGAAAGGCCTTCCGCGTGAAGTTCCTCCTCGCCGGCCATAAGGTCCAGACCCTCGTCCTCCCCGGTACTCTCGCGGGACCGGAGCGCGCCATCGTGGGACGGCGGGACCTCGCGGGTTTCCTCATCGACCCCCTGAAGGGCACTCCCACCCTCCTCTCCGGCGAGCAGAGAAAATCCGACCTGCGTGCGGCAGACAGGCTCCTCGCAGCCGCCGACCGCGAGCTCTCGGTCCTCCGCCTCCTGAAGCCCGTGAATCTCACCGAGGAAAGAGCACGAGCCGAGAGCGACCACCGCTACAACCCCCTCTTCCTCTTCCCCGAGAGTAAGCAGGACCTCGACGATCTCGAGAGACGCCTCCTCGACCCCCTCCGCGACACTTCCCCGCTCGGCACGCTCCTCGAAAAGAAGCGACTGGAGCTCCTCTCCCGCATCGCGCTCCTGCGTACCCGCGGAGATGCCGAGGGCTTCACGCTGGCTTCACGCGCGCTCTTCGGGGCCCCCGATACCCCCCTCCTCGAAGAGGCGCTCTCGACCCTCCGCGATCGCATCGCCTGCAGCCTCCCCCCACGGGAGAAGTCCCTCTCTGCGGAGGAGGCGAAAGAGATTCTCGAAGAGACGCTCATGAGCTACAGCTTGCAGCAGTGGAGCGTGAGCATCCTCTCGAAGGTGATCGCAGACTGCACGGTGGGGGGGAGGCACATCACGCTGCGGAGCGGCGCAACCTTTTCGCGCGAGCACCTCTCCTCCCTCACCATCCACGAGATCGAGACGCACGTCCTCACGGCCGAGAACGGCCTGCACCAACCGATCGCCCTCCTCCGCCGCGGCTGCGCGCAGTACCTCGAGACGCAGGAGGGCCTCGCCATCGTGAATCAGAACCGCGTGCTCTCCCCCTACCACGAGAAGCGCTTCGGCCCCTGCCGTCTCGTCCTCGGCATCCACTTCGCACTCTCCCACTCCTTCGCGGAAACCCGCGCCTTCCTGGAAGAGGAGCTCGGCTACAGCCGCGAGAAGGCGCTCAACAAAGCCCTGGACATGAAGAGGGGCATCCGCGACACGTCCGAACCCGGCGCTTTCACGAAGGGCATCGTCTACTTCCGCGGCCAGCGGATGGTGGAGCGCTTCCTCGCGAAAGGAGGTGACCTGAGGCGCCTCTACGTCGGCAAAGTCTCCCTCCCGGACCTCCCCCTCATCGAACAGATCCCAGGGCTCCTGCCTCCGCTCCTCCTCCCCGCTTTCCTCCGCGAGCAGAGCGTGAAGAAACGGAAGAAAAAATAGGGGCGATTATTCTTGTTGGTTCGACCACGTCACCCGTTCAAGACTGGGTAAGACTGTCATCCACGTCTGACCGGGGGTGAAGATGAACTGCTCACCGTTGTCCTGCGTAAAGGAGAAACCGCTCCGCATGGCCGTCTTTGTCCAATGCCCCTGCTGGAGTGTGCCGGACCGGAAGAGGAGCGCGCGGCCGCGTCCCTCCACCGGAATGGTGAGGCGACCGTGCTCCCCCACTTCCGTCACGGGGATCTCGAGAATGAGGACATTGCGCGGCTCCGCCTGGTCCTCCACTTCGCCGTTCGTCCGCACGTACGCATCGGAGAAAGGCTGGTATGCGTAGCGCACGTTGTGAACCGGACTGTGGAAGTTCAGGCGCACCGTGAGCGCACCCGAACCGCTCAGGGATACGCCGCTTGTTTCGTACGGAGGCCACACGACCTCCTTGGATTGATCCGTGAAGAGCGACTGCATCTTCTCCCGCGTGAGGAAGAGATTGTGCGGGGCGGGGACGCTCTCGTCGCGGAGCGCATCATCGTAGTAGAAGAGCATGTTGTACGCGCGGATGTCGCCGTTCGCCGTGCGTGCGAGCGCATCGGGACTGCCCCCGGCATGGAAGACCGCCTCCGCCCACGGCAGCACGCCGTCGATGAAGTAGGAGCGGAGCGACCGCACGGGACCCACCTTCCGCGGGAGATCATCAAAATCGTAGAGCGCGGCGAAGCGCGAGATGTAGCCCTCGACGAGGAACTCTTCGACGAGCAGGGCATCCCGCAGCCCCACTTGATGCAAACGGGCCGTCTCATGGTTCTCGATCATCACTGCAACGATGTTTTTTCGATGCGAGAAGAGAGGCACGGGATTGAGCCGCGAAAGCCACGAAGCGGATGCCTCCTGCTTCTTCGCCGTCGTCGGTTTTTTCTTCACGGTCTTCCCTGCGACAGGACCGTCGAGCGGAGGGAGCACCAGACGGAGGACACCCCCCACAGTCACGAGGAGCAGGAGAGCGGCGAGGAATCCGACGGTGATGCGCAGGGAAGGTTTCACGCAAAGTTCAAAGAAGATGGCAATGAATATCCCCCACTCGCTCCTCCTATCAATCCTTCTCCTTCTTCCCACCCTTCTTCTCCTCCTTCGCGGGCGCTTCGCCCTCCGCCGGAGCCGCTGCTTCGCCCTCCGCCGGAGCCGCTGCTTCGCCCTCCGCCGGAACTCCCGCGACAGGCGGTGCGATCTCCTCTTCCTTGCGCTGTTCCTGCACTGTCGCAATGACTGCAGTTGGATCATCCTTCACCGTCACGCCCGCCGGCATCTTGAGATCGGAAACGAGGATGGAGTCGTGAATCTTCGCAAGCTTCTCCAGCGAGACGGGGATGTGGTGCGGCAGGGCCGTCGGCAGACAGCGCACGACCACGTGATCCTGCACCGCGACGAAGATCGCAGCCAGTTCCTTCACGGCCAGTGACTCGCCTTCGAAGTGAATGGGCACATGCGCCTCAATCTCCTTCTTCAGGTTCACCGCGTAGAAATCCACATGGGCGATGCGGTTGCTGACGACATCGAACTGCACCGCATGGAAGAGGACGGGAACCTTCTTCCCGCCGGCATCGAGCTCCACGAGCGTGCTCTCTCCTGCCTTCACGTACGCCTTGAAGAGATCGTTGTAGACGCACTGCAGGGGGGAATTCTGCACCTCGTTGCCATAGAGGACGCACGGGACCTGCCCCTTGCGGCGGAGGGTCGCAGCGGTCTCCTTCGCGCGCGCCGTTGCTGTAAGCGGAACCATCTCCATGGGAAAGCCCGAAAAGGGTACGGGAGGAGGAAGGGGCGGTCAATAAAGAAGAGGGGGGTTTTGCGGAGATTTCAGGAGGAATCAATGAGTATTGAAAACCTCAAATCCATTATGTCCTTGTCAATCTCGCACTCTTCCACTTCCAAAAGTACTTGAGAGCGCTCACGACATGCGCCCGCGCCGTGCGCTTGGTGAAGAGGGTCCATACTCCGCCCTCGCTCAGACGCACTTTGATGTCTCTGGCCGAGACGAGCGGGAAGTAGACGACGCGCTTGCCCCGCGCCCAGATGCGGCGACAGAGATCGGTATCCTCGAAGAAGAGGAAGAAGCGCTCGTCGAACCCACCGAGCTCCCCGAAGAAGGAGCGCCGGATGAGGAAGCAGGCGCCATGGACCCAATCGGTCTCCTGCACCTGCGAGGCATCGCGATCCCGCTGGAGGTAACGGTCGAGGCGCCGCCGGAAGAGGTGCTGCAGGAAGGTCCGCTTGATGAGGACATCGGGGAGGGTTGGGAAGGCGCGGTGCGAGTCGCGGAGCGAGCCATCGTCGTAGACGAGCCGCGGCGCGAGGATGCCGATCGTCGGATCTTCCCGCAGGGCGGCAATGAGCCTCTCGAGCCCGTCGGGCTGCAGCTCGTTGTCCGGGTTGATGATGAAGAGGAATTCCCCGCGTGCCCGCCGGATGGCGAAGTTGTTGCCCCCGCCGTAGCCGCGATTCGTCGGCACTTCGATGATCTTTACCTGCGGATGACCACCGAACCGGACGCGCAGGACCCCGATGGAGTCATCCTGCGAGTGATTGTCCACCAGCAGAATCTCGAGGCGGTCCGCAATGGTCTGGGCAAGCATGGCCTGCACGCACTTCACCGCTGCCTGCGGCGTGCGGAAGTTCAGGACGACTGCGGAAACCAGCGGGTGCTCCACTGAGGTATCATACCGCCGTGGCCCGGGAAAATCCTCACCTCAGCACGCTCCGAAAGCGCATCGCGAAGATGACCACGCTCCCCGGCGTGTACCGCTGGCTCGATGCGCGCAGGGCAGTCCTCTACGTCGGAAAGGCGAAGAACCTGAAGAACCGCCTCAAGAGCTACGTGCAGAGGGACACGGCACCCCTCGGCCCATGGAAGCAGGCGCTCCTGAAGCACGTCGCGGACGTGGATATCACCGTGGTCAATTCCGAGCTGGAAGCGCTCATTCTGGAGACGAACCTCATCAAGCAGCTCAAGCCCAAGTACAACGTGCTGATGAAGGACGACAAAAATTACGTGTACGTCCGCATCACGCTCGCGGCCCCCTTCCCGCGCATCGATGTCGTCCGGAAGATCGCGGAGAAGGACAAAGCGAAGTACTTCGGCCCCTACACCAGTGCCGCGGACATCCATGAAACGCTCAACGTGCTCCGAAAGGTCTTCCCCTACCGGACGTGCAGGATGGAGATCCTTCCCGCCTCCGGAGAAGAGAGAGGAGTGATCATCAAGAATCGCGACCGTCCCACGCCCTGTCTGGACCATCACATCAAGCAGTGCTGTGCGCCGTGCATGGGCGCCATCTCCATCGAGCAGTACCGCCGCGATGCCATCGACGGCGTCATCGATTTCCTCCGGGGAAAGACGGAGCAGGCGGTGAGCCGGCTGGAGGAGCGTATGAAGACCGCCGCCCGCGACCGCAAGTTCGAGCTGGCCGCCAAGCTGCGCGACGCACTCAAGGTCCTCCAGCGCCTGCAGGAGCGGCAGATCATCTCCGACACATCCGGCGAGGACGCGGATATCTTCGGCGTGGCGGTGGGTGCCGGCCATGCGCACGTCGTCCTGCTGCAGGAGCGCGACGGCAAAGTCATCGCCGAATCCTCCTTCGCCCTCGGCGGCTCCGCGGAGAACACGGCGGAAGCGCTGGCGCAATTCCTCCCGCAGTACTACGTCTCCGCCGCGGATATTCCGCCGCTCATCCTGACCGGCGAGGAGATCGCGGAGAAGCATGCCATCGAGGAGTGGCTCACGGGCAGCCGCGGGAGCCGCGTGCAGATCCGCACGCCGGAACGCGGCAAGAAGAACAAGCTGCTGGAACTGGCGGAGAAGAATGCACGCGAGAAGGTGCAGCAGATGGAGACACGCTGGGAGACCGCGGCCCGCAACATCGAGGAGGCACTGGAGGAACTGCAGGAGATGCTGCAGCTCCCGGCCCCGCCCCAGCGCATCGAAGCCTACGATATCTCCCATCTGGGAGGCACCGAGACGGTGGGAAGCATGTCCGTTTTCATCGATGGCAAGCCAAAAAATGACCAGTACCGATCGTTCACCATCCGGACGATGAAGGAGGGGCAGGTCGACGACTACCGCGCGCTCAAGGAGGTCCTCCGGCGGCGGCTCCTGCACCTCAAAGCCGATGTGCGGCAGGAGCAGGCGGAGTGGAAGAAGCAGGGCATCGTCTTCGGAAAAGCACGGAAGAGTGATCACCCGCGCTTCCTGCAGATTCACAAGAAGTACGAAAGGGAAATCAACGGGGACGACATCGACTTCGCGCAGTACCTCATCGCACGACGCAAGGAAGACATCGTCGGCTTCTGCCGCATGGTGGAGCACGCAGGAGGACACAAGGAGCTAAAGAGCCTGTGGGTGCTGGAAAAATACCGCGGCGAGAAGCTCGGGCAGTTCCTCGTGCGGAAGATGCTCGCGCAGCAGAAGAAAACGAAGAAGGTCTACATCGCGGCGAAGACCTCCCTCGTGGAGTATTACGGCGATCTCGGCTTCCGCCCGATCGACAACCCGCCACCGATCATCGTGGAGAAGCACGAGAGGGCAGCACGGAAGAAAAAAGTCCCGCCCGGGATCGTAATGGTCTACATCTACGCCGACCACCGGGACGACCCCTCCCTGAAGACCAGGCCCGACCTCCTCCTCATCGACGGCGGAAAAGGGCAACGCACCGTGGCGCTCGAGGCGCTCCAGGAACAAAAGCTCGCGATCCCCCTCCTCGCCCTCGCCAAGCGCGAAGAGGAGATCTTCGGTGAATTCGGCGCCGCCCCGCTCCCCTTCCCGCAGGACTCGCAGGCACGATTCCTCCTGATGAGATTGCGGGACGAAGCACACCGCTTCGCGAACGCACACCGCGAGGGACGGGCCAAGAAGCGCGCGGTCTTCTCCTCGCTCGATGAAGTGGCGGGCATCGGGCCGCAGACCCGTGTGGCGCTGATTCGCCGCTTCGGTTCCCTCACGGCAGTGCAGCAGGCATCAGATGAAGAGCTGCGGAAAATCCTCTCCGAGGCCCAGCTGCAGGCACTGCGCGAAGCGTTATAAAGGTTTCGTCATCCTCTCTGCAGGCGGCAGATGCCCGTAGCGCTGGTAGCGCGTGACAACTTCGGAAATCCGGGCAGCCACTTCCTGCGCGCGCGGCACATATTTTTTCGTGATCTGATCGCCCCCCAGTCCTTCCTTGAGATGAATGCGCAACATCCCAAACGGGAAGATATTCCAGAACTGCGTGCGGGTGGACACGCCGCCCACGTTCTCAATGTGCAATGGCTTGATCTCCTGCCGGAAGAAGGAAGACTGGTCCACAAAGATGATCTTGTCCGTGGTGACGAGGATGAAGTCGTACGCCCAGTCGATGTATGCCTTCATCAGGTTGAAAAAGACGAAGAGGAACCAGAGGAGAAAGAGGATCCCCACCACCCAGCCGATCGGCGCTCCCAACAGAACCGCAACGGCGCCCACGACCACGAGGATGATGGTGAGAATCATCTCGCGGATGCTGGCGAAGAAAAATGAAAGCCCATGGTAGTACGTCATGAGTACTTCCTTCTCGCCCTCTGCGACGAACTTGGCCTTGAGCTTCTCCACATCCGTCTCCAGTGCGAAGATGCGCATGCGTGCATGCTACACCGAAAACGTGCCAACCGCTTTGCAGAGGAATCCCGGCATCAGTACACTGCCCCTGAGATCTTTCAGGCCCTATCGTCTAGCGGTTAGGACATCAGGTTCTCATCCTGAAAACCGGGGTTCGATTCCCCGTGGGGCTGCCACATCCTCCACAAACCTCGACACCAACAATAATGCTATTCTCTTGCCATGCGGCGATGGTTCGTCCTTGCAGGAATGATCGTGATCCTCCTCGGCGCGCTCCTCGGATGGAACGTGCGTGTCGCGGCGCGCGAGAAGCGGGAACAGGCATTCCTCGACACACTGAAGGGGGAAATCGTCTTCCTCCGGCGCGACGGTGATGACATTCTCAACATCTACAAAATCCCGGCGCGCGGAGGCGCGGCCACCCTCCTCTTCCACAATGATGAGCGCACTCCTTTCAAAGATTTTGACACGATCAACCAGAACAGTCTTGCTCCGCGCTGGTCGAAGGACGGCAAAGCCATCGTCTTCGTCGCATCGCGCGGGCAGGTGGCGGGCGAGAAGAGCACGGGCGGATGGAAGCGCATGGTGATGAAGACTGATGGCTCCGGCGTGCGCATCCTCGGCGATACAGGGGACGAGGACATGCTGAGCATGG
>JAEAMF010000776.1_pt1 | contig 31787 bp, 34 predicted proteins | sample 8958721 | NCBI WGS metagenome assembly JAEAMF01 (sample SAMN16933255, study PRJNA681124) | bioreactor sludge metagenome | isolation source: anaerobic bioreactor treating anionic surfactant - SDBS | place: India: Bengaluru | collected 2019-02-28 | reverse complement strand
AAACCTTAACTCAAGGCCTATCAGCGTTTGTGGACGGGAATTATAGGGGAAAATATCAAAGATGTCAAGAGGTTTTTGAAAGAAAATCGAAAATATGGCAAAAAAAATTTATTTTTTATTTCGAACCTTACATTATGTAACGAATCTACTCATTTTACTCCTCTAAAACTCTTTTTTTACCCCGGCAAACAAATAAACGATTAATAAAACTCATGTATAATCCTTTTTGTAAAATCCCTATTAAGGAAAAAGCTATGGCTTTATATGATCGAGAATACGCACGTCAAGGTGCTTTTGGTTACGAGAGCGCACAGCGAGATGAAGCGCAGATCGTATCGTTTGTCAAAGAAACCTATAAATTGTTTGCCGCATCCATGTTGGCAGGCGGTGTAGGTGCTTATGTCGGAATGCCGTTCGCGGGTATCGTTGCGGCAAATTACTGGTGGATCGCGATTCCCTGGATGCTTTTCGGTATGTTCGGTCTTCAAATGATCAAAAACAAGCCGGGACTCAACATGATCGGATTGTTTGCCTTTACTTTTGCGAGCGGTGTTATCATCACTCCGCTTCTCAGCCATATCCTAGGAATGGCAGGCGGAGCAACGATTGTCGGAAACGCCTTTTTTATGACGGCGGCCTTGTTCGGAGGTCTGAGTTTCTTTGCCATTAAAAGTGCAAAGGATTTCACAACATGGACAAAACCGATCATGATCGCTTTCTTTATTATATTAGCGGTATCGTTGATCAACGTCTTTTTCTTGAAAAGCCCGATGATCTACGTTGCGATTCAAGCCATTTTCTTGCTTGTTATCAGCATCATGGTATTGATCGACACTCAAAACGTTATCCGCGGTGCCTATGAAACGCCGATGGACGGTGCGGTTGCGCTCTATCTTGATTTCTTTAACCTATTCGTTACGTTGCTCCAACTCTTCGGAATTTTCGGAAATAGTGATGAGTAACTCTCTTCCCTCGGAACTTCTCCGGGTGGTCGATGCCAATCTCAACCGCCTCAAAGAGGGGCTCCGTGTGATTGAGGACATAGCGCGCTATGTTCACAATGACAAGGCACTCTCCACTTCTCTTAAAAATCTCCGCCACCAATGCCGTATCGAACCCCTCGAAGAGCTCCTCGCTTCGCGTGACAGCATCAACGACGTACTCCGCCCTACGATTCAAAGCGAAATGAACCGCACCGATCTGCGTTCCATATTAATAGCAAACTACAAAAGAGGTCAGGAATCTTCCAGAGTATTGGAAGAGCTTTATAAGATAGCGGAGCCGAGTTTGAGCGAACGGTTTAAAAACATCCGCTACGAACTCTATACATTAGAAAAGAAAAACCTATTATCTGATTTGAACGCCTAAGGAATAAAATCCCTCAGGCTACGCTCGCCGCTAAGGCACTAAAGCTTGCCTCTATCGAGGCAGAATTTTTAATGACGGCATTCGCCGTCGTGGCAATGGGTTTGTTTCACAACATACTCATCGGAAATGTGAAGATTGGTGCAGGAATCAAGAAGTCCGTATAGCTCCATATCCGCTCCGCTGACATGACGGACGATATTTCCCTCTCCGTCTATAAAGACGAACATCTCGTATTTGTGCTCATTCTTTTTAATATGCTGAGAAAAAATAACGTATTCCGCATTTGCGAGTTCGGGGAAATGGGTACATGAAGCGATGTACTTTTCACATTCTCTGTTGATCTTTTTGATTTCCAGAAACTCGGACTGAATCGCATCCCGAAGCACCGGCATCAGATTCGGCATCACATCTTTTAAATTATCGTATTTTTCGATCCCCAGCATCTTATTCTCCCGACTTGGAATTCTATTACTATGGATAGTATAACGCTTTAGTTCAAATATCGGTAAAATTCCGACACTAACTGATTTGAAAAAGGGCTTTATGCAAACGTTGGCACAATTACGCTCCGGTGAACTCAAAGGGATAACGCGCCTTACCCTCAGAGAAGATCTCACATCTTTTCCCAAAGAGATATTCGATCTGTCCGATACTTTAGAGATTCTGGATTTAAGCCATAACGCCCTCTCCTCTATCCCCGAAGATATCCACCGACTGCATAAATTAAAGATCGCCTTTTTCTCCAACAATCGCTTCACCGTACTCCCTTCTTTTAAAGGGTGTAAAAACCTTTATATGGTAGGATTTAAAAGCAATCAGATCGAAACCTTTGACGAAGAGGTTCTCCCTGAGTCTATCAGTTGGCTCATCCTGACTGACAACCGTCTAAAATCCCTCCCCCGCTCCATCGGAAACTTGCGCAAACTGCAAAAATGTGCGCTGGCAGGAAACCGACTCGAATCACTCCCCGATGAGATGGCGGCATGCCGGAACCTCGAACTCATCCGCCTCTCCGCAAATAATCTCGAAACAATCCCCGCATGGCTGTGGAATCTGCCGAAACTCTCTTGGCTCGCCTTTTCAGGAAATCCATGCAGTCCCAAAGTGCAATTTGAGCTTGAAGAGATCGAGTATGAATCGTTAGAGGTCAAAGAAAAATTGGGTTCGGGGGCTTCGGGAGATATTTACAAAGCCCACTCAAAAGAGCATGACCACCCCGTTGCTCTAAAAGTATTCAAAGGTGCCATCACGAGCGACGGGTACGCACACGATGAGATGAATGCCACTATCAGTACAGGCGAGCATCCGAACCTCATCAAGGTCTTCTCAAAACTGCAAGGGGACGAGCGTCTGGGGTTGGTACTCGAATACATCCCCGATATTTACCGCAATCTGGGGCTTCCCCCCGATTTTGAAACCTGCACCCGCGATACGTTTACCGAGCAAACCACCTTCACTATCAAGAGCATCTACGCAGTGGCAAAAGGGATCGCCTCTGCCGCCGCACACCTGCACGCGAGAGGGCTCATGCACGGCGATCTCTACGCCCACAATATCCTCATCAACGACAATGACCACTGTTATCTGGGAGATTTCGGCGCGGCAAGTTTTTATGAGCCCCACCGCAAAGAGTTCGAGAGGATCGAAGTGCGGGCGTTCGGATGTCTGCTAGAAGATATGCTCTCGCTCTGCCCCACCAAAGAGGGGGCTATCTATGCGATGCTGGAGAAACTAAGAGAACAATGTATGAATGAAAAAGTCGAGGAAAGACCGCTTTTTAGTGAGATGGGGCTTGAGTCAGCTAAACACTAACGACACTCTTCGATAATTTCAAAAAGTTGTTTAATGATTTTCGGGTGAAGAATTTCTCCCGCATGATGGGGAATGACAGCCCTGCAATTGTTTTTGACGTAAATTCGATGGCTTCCCTTTTGTCTATCGACAACGAAGCCCTCTGCGAATAAAAAATTTTCTGCCTCTTTTGCCGTTAGGCGAGGTAGTTTTTCACCCATGCAGTAAAACTTCAAATGGAGCTATGATAGTGTTTTTCGCTTGAATCGTCGAAACTTCATCACTTTCAAGACATTCCATATACAATTCAGCCGCTTCTTTAATATTTGAAAGCACCTCTTCATAGGTGTGTCCTTGGCTCATGCACCCTTTCAACTCAGGAACATAGGCAAAATAACCCTCTTCATCTTTTTCGATAATTGCATTTAATAACATTGTTTTACCTCTTATTATAAGTGATAGTATAACGCTTTGTATCAAAAGTATACATTGTTTTTAGTACAAGAGTGCGGTATATGCATGAATAAAGTAAAAGAGAGATGCTTTTTGCGAGATGGGGTTTTAGGGAAATGAAGTCAAACTAAACTTTCTATAAAAGTGTTTTTTTTTACTATGGAAATCTTGCGCTAATCTCACTTGGCCACCACTTACGGCGGGTAAAAAAGCTACAAAGGGTTTGTGTTATGAAATAACTTATCCAAGCAATAGGTATAAACATAAATAATCCCATACCACCTTGGGCACAACCTGCACCGTTACAATACAATTGAATCTCATATTCCGCAAGAAATACCAAAAAAAACGCGATGATTCCACTGGATGTAATAAAAAGAGGCAATGCAAACAAGAAAGTCCGTAATTGATCTTTACTAGCTAAACGAATAAATCTTTTCCCAAATATCGAGACAAACCCTTTAAGCACATTAGCAAGCGGTTGGACACCAGCACCAAAAAGTATCACAATGAATCCGGCAGATGAAGTGTTAGACTTTGCAGATAGAACAACGAGAGAAAAAACCGCCAAAGCAAATAAAAATATCGCCAAATGGTTTATTATCCACTTTAATGCGAGCGAAGGTATTGTCTCTCGTTGATATGAATCAGACACAATTTATCCCTCCATCGTCTTTTGAGATAATTAATACTCTTCTTTTCGTTCACCCTTCGACAAGCTCAGGGCGAACGGAGAAAATTTATGCTTTTATGCCTTATTGAATATATTGTACTTCATTCATCGTTAAGTTACAAATCAATCAAGTCGTAATAAACACTACCTCAAATTCGAGATAGTTCAGCGGATAGGTTTCCATCAGCCGTTTCGTCTGCGAAAAATCGAGAACTCTGCGTCCACCACTTACGCCGCTGCGCTTGATATAGCGAAACATCTCTCTGACTGAATCAAACTCCAGCGTCGTGTGCAGCACTTCGAACTTCGCGTCCAGATATTTTTCGGCAATAGCGATCACCTCGTTGCTTGAGCGCAACAGGGGAGTGACCCCCGCACATTCGTGAAGGGTTTTAAACGTTCCGGCGGTGAAAATCGCCAACGACATCGGGGTATTGAGCGACGCGAGAGATTTTAAAACGCCATCCAGATTATCTGCCCACTGCAACGCCGAAGCGGAGTAGATGCGATCAAACCGCTCATCTCTCAATCTCTCAAACAATGCCGAATCGTTAAAATCACCCAAGATCAGTTCGACGTTCGGTGACAGTGGGTGATGTTCCAACATTGAGGCGGAGAAATCGACGCCGACAAACCGTTCGACTTCCCAATCGATCAGAGAGTAGAGGGTGCCGTTTCCGCACCCCAAATCCACAATATGTTTCGGTTGATTAGAAGTAGAGGCGATCAGCTTTTCGGCGACATGGCGCTGAATGACATTGCGGCTGCCGTATTCGGCGGCGTAGCGGGAGAATTCATGACAGGCACTGTTCATCGGCGATTAACGACCAGTGCAATGATAAAGATAACCAAAAGACACAAAACGATCGCCGCACCGCTGGGGAGCGAAAAAAGGTACGAGGCACTCAGCCCGATCACCACCGAAATAAGGGCGATGGCGATAGAGAGGAGGGTTGTCGGATAAAAGCCCATCCCGAATCGGATCGCCGCAACGGGAGGGATCACCATCAGCGCTCCGATCAACAGTGTCCCGACCACCCGAATGGAGAGGGAGATAATGATCGCGATCACGCTGACAAGCATAAAGTTCAGCATCGTGACGCGGATACCCCCCGCCCGGGCGACATCTTCATCAAACGCGATAAAGTAAAGCTCTTTGAAAAACGCCAAAAGCAGCGCCATTGCCAATGAGCCGAAAATCCCCATCACCCACAAATCCTGTGTACTGACTGAGAGGATCGATCCGAAAAGATAGCTAAAGAGCGACGCATTAAACGACCCCGCCAATGATACAATGACGATGGCGAGGGCAAGGGAGCCTGAGAGAAAAATGGCGAGTACCGAATCGGAATACATCCCATGAACACTGCGGAGATACTCGATCAGCCATGACGCAACGAGAGAGGCAGCGACTGCCATCCATAGAGGGCTCATCCCGAACAGCAATCCCACAGAGACCCCGACAAGCGAGACGTGCGCCAACGTTTCGCTCAGCAGCGAATAGCGCCGAAGGACGATAAACGATCCCCCTAGCGAAGCGAGAACGGCGATCATCAGCCCTGCGATAAAAGCGCGCTGCATAAACGGATAGCTTAACATTTCCATCATCATTGCTTCCTAATGGTTATGACACACGACGTGTGCCGGTGTTCCGTACAATCGGCTCATCTCGTCGCATCGGACGACTTCGGCGGGATTTTGAGAGACAAGTAATGTTTGATTCACAAACAATACGCGGGTAATATCCTCGGCAATCACCCCGATATCGTGGGTAATAAAGAGAATAGAGAGCTTTTTAGTACGGTTCAATGTGCGCAGAAGCTCATAAAAACGGTGCTGCGATTCGACATCGACCCCCGTGTTGGGTTCATCGACGATCAAGACTTCGGGATTGGACGCCAAAGCGCGGGCGATCATCACCCGCTGGCGCTGCCCTCCCGAGAGATTTCCGATGAGGCGGTCGGATAAATCGGCTACCCCCATCAGCTCCATCGCCTCCGCAATCGCGACTTTATCATCATGTGATTCGAATCCGAAAATCCCCCGTTTAGCGTAGCGTCCCATCCCCACTACTTCGCGCACGGTAGCGGGAAAAGAGCCGTCTATAAGGGCGGAGCGTTGAGGGACATAGCCGATACGGTTCCAATCGCGAAACCGCTTTTGATCCGTTCCAAAGAGTTTGATAACGCCTGAGGTCGGTTTTTCCAGTCCCAGCAAAAGGCGGACAAGGGTCGTTTTCCCTCCGCCGTTAGGTCCGATAATCGCGCAATACTCCCCCGGTAAAATTTGAAACGTTGAGTCTTTGAGGACTAGGTTCCCGTGCCGCTCAAAGTTGAGGTTGTTTACGTCAAAAAGGCTGGGGGAGAATTTCAACGGCACTCCATCGCTTCACGCAATTTTTTCAGATTCTCACGCATAATCGTGAGATAAGTTTGATGAGATTTTAACTCATCTTGGCTAATATTTTCCAGCGGCTGCAACGCCACCGCCTTGGCTCCGGTCTCACGGGCAATCGTTTGGGAGACGTTGTCATTGATAAATTCCTCGAAAAAGATCGTTTTTACGCCGTGCTCTTTTATGGTTGCGATGATATCGGCGATATTTTTCGCACTCGGCTGTTCATCGGAAGAGAGGCCGATCACCGAAACGTTTTCGAGTTTGTTGACCGATGCTAGATAACCGAACGCGTCATGGTTCGAGACAAGGGTACGATTTTTACACTCTGCAAGACCCGATGTGTACTCGGCTTTCAGTTTTTGAAGCTCTCCGATGTAGGCGGCGGCGTTGCCGTGAAATCTCTCCGCTTCGGCAGGATTGAGTTTGGAGAACTCCGTATCCAAAACTTGGGTCATTTTGATCATATTGTCTATATCGAGCCAGTAATGGGGGTCAAACGCACCATCATGGTGATGTTCTCCGTCTGTCTCTTCTTCATGATGTTCGGCTTCGCTTTTCAGCAAAACGGCGTATCGGCTCATGTCAACGACTTGGGTCGTTTTGGGGAGGGCATTTTTAAGATTTTCCGCCCAGCTTTCAAATCCCGCACCGTTATAAACGAACAGTGATGATTTAGAAATGTCGGCAACTTTGGAAGGATTCGGCGTAAACATATGGGCATCCGTCCCCAGAGGGATGATCGGGTGCACTTCTACCGAATCTCCCGCAACCGTCTTGGCGATTTCGTACAATGCAAAGGTACTGACGGAAATAATCGGCTTTGTTTGTGACGATACCTCTTTACTTTGAGGTTTCGGCGAAAAAAAACTGACCCCGATCACGATTGCGGTAATAATACCGCCAAAAATTATCAGTCGTTTGGTATCCATAATTTAACTCACTTTCAATATTGTAATGATCCGTCTTAACTTACGAGTATACATAGTAATAGGCAACAGAGGAGACAATAATGCCGAATAAGTAGCCCAATTTTTTCTTGTGAGTACAGTTACGGCACACGTTCTCTCCTTATGATATCAAAACGGTATTTTAGTCCTACTCGTTTAAAAATGAGCTTCATTGGCCTCTTATAAACACTATGCTATAATCGCGAACTTTTTACTATTCAAGGATTAACATGACAGGTATACTGCTCATCGTGCAGATCGTTTTGGTCGTTATGATCACCATTGCGGTACTGCTCCAAAAAAGTTCAAGTATCGGATTGGGTGCCTACAGCGGCTCTAACGAATCGGTATTCGGAGCTAAAGGGCCGGGAAGCTTTTTGGCGAAAGTAACCTTTTTTCTCGGATTTGTTTTTATCGTCAATACGGTTGCTTTGGGCTATTTCTATGCTCAGCAAAAAAATGAATCCGTTGTGGATGCAATGGTTGAACAAACCGATGTAAGCGCTCCGACGATCAATATCGTCAACGATGCCAACACTACTAAATAATTTCCGGAGAATAGAGCTATGTTAGACGAAGTGTATCAATTTTGTGAAGAAAAAATGCAAGGAAGCTGTGACCATATGGTTCACAACTTCCGCACACTCCGTACCGGACGTGTTACCACCAAAATTTTGGACAACGTCCGTGTAGAAAACTACGGTTCGATGGTACCGCTTGACCAAGCGGCCAGTGTATTGGCAACCGATGCGACCACTATTACGATCTCTCCGTGGGACAAATCGATGCTCTCTGTCATCGAAAAAGCGATCCAAAAAGCCGATATCGGGGTCAATCCGAACAACAACGGAACCGATATCAAACTTTTCTTCCCTCCGATGACGATAGAACAACGTCAAGAGACGGCGAAAAAAGCCAAAGGGATGGCGGAAGATGCTAAAGTCGGCGTCCGAAACGACCGCAAAAAAGCAAACGATAAAATCAAAGTGCTCGAAAAAGACAAATTGGTAACTGCCGATGAATCCAAAGGGGCGCAGGACAAAGTCCAAAAAATCACCGATAAATTTATCGCAAAAATCGAAGACCTGCTCAAAGCAAAAGAGCAAGATATTTTGACGGTATAACTATGGACGTTAAAGCTATTTATATGAACGCCAATGCCATGTTAGAGGGGCATTTCAAACTCAGCTCGGGGAACCATTCACAATACTATCTCCAATCGGCGAAAGTACTCGAAGACCCGAAAACGGCAAAACTTCTTGCCGATGCTTTGAGCGATAAGATTAAAGCTAACGGAATCGCTATCGATACCGTATGTGCTCCGGCACTGGGCGGTTTGATCGCAGGGTTCGCCCTTGCGACCGCACTCGACAAGCGCTCTATTTTTGCGGAGCGGGTCAACGGCGAAATGCAGATCCGCCGCGGATTTGAGATCACTCCGGGTGAAAAAGTCCTCATCTGCGAAGATATCATCACCACCGGCGGCTCGGCGATGGAAGCGGCCAAAGCAATCGAAGCGCTCGGCGGCGTCGTCGTCGGATTTGCCGCTCTCGCCAACCGCGGTTTTTGCAAACGCGACGGAAGTGCGCTGGAGCGCAAAGCCAACTGTGCATTGCCATCCGATAAACCGCTTTTTGCCCTCGCCGATTTCGATTTCGAAATGTACGCACCGGATAACTGTCCGTTGTGTGCCGATGGAAGCAAAGCAATTAAACCGGGGTCACGAGGTAATTAATGTCCGCTAATCCAGAAAACTTTAAAGTCGACATGGCGCATCTGCAAAAGGTGCAACGGACAATTCGTAAAGCGGGAAATATTTTCCCCAATGAAACCGAACTGGTCAATACGCTCGAAGATTTAATCATCAAAGCGCAGGACGATACGGCACTCAATACCTATTACTCTATGGCACAATATCTCAAGCAGCGTGTTCGCGAACTCAAAGCAAATCTCCCGAAACCGGTGGAAGAGATCGATATTGCCCTCGAAGATCTGGACTGGTCTATCCGCTATCTTCAGTGGCTCGTTTCCGAGCAGCCTAAAGAGTCATAACTCGCAGCTAAGGGCTTCGCTCACCAGACGTGAAGCCACCTCTTTCTTCCCGTCAATCGTTATCGAGATGGGAAGTCCTCTTAACGCCCGTTTCTCTTCCAGACTCACTACTTTTACGACCAGTTTCACTTCCGGCGCATAGCGGAGTATCGCTTCGCAGATCAACCGTTTTTTCTCCAGATTGTCCAATGTAATGATAACGCTGACCGAATCTTTGGTACACAGCTTGTCCAAAATAGCCGTTTTGGACATATCTCCGAAATAGACCTCTTGACCGTCCCGCAGAGCCTCTTGAACGTGTTTATAGCTGTTATCGGCTACGACATAGTCGACTCCCGAAGCACGGAGCTCTTTGGCGACGAATTTCCCGACGACACCGTATCCGCAGACAATAATATGGTGATTCCGTCCCGGAAGCATCGCAAACGTCTCCGTAACGCTGACGTCTTTGAAAAAATGGCCGCTGATACGCGATAAATTTGCCAGAATAAAGGGGGTCGCGATGATAGAGAGAACGACGACCAGAACCAAAATCTGAGAGAGCTCGGCAGGAATCAGTTTCTGATTCCCCGCTAACGCGAAAATAGCAAACGAGAACTCCCCGACCTGAGAGAGGGCTACCGCCGTCTTGAATGCGACTTTGGATTGTGACTTCATCCGCACGACACCGAAAATGACGATCGCTTTAACCGCCAAAACCGCAAACAAGATTGCCATAACATCATCCAGATGTTTTACAAACAATCCCAAGTCGATCTTCATCCCGACCGTAACGAAAAAGGTCCCCAGCAGCAAATCCTTAAACGGAGCGATATCCGATTCGACTTTATGGTGGTAGCGGGTTTCGGCTATGATCATCCCTGCGACAAACGCCCCCAGAGAATAGGTGAATCCGGCATACGACGCAAGCAGGGACGAAGCAACGACGATGACCAAGACCGATCCCATAAAGAGCTCATCCACTTCACTGGTGGAAGAAAAATGGAGCAGCCAGGTCATTGCACGTTTGCCGACAATAAACAGTGATCCGACAATCACGACCGCACTGATCGCCGTTTGGATCAAAACATCGCCGATATCTTTACCGTCAGAGCTCAAAAAACCGATCAAAATCAAGATAGGGATGACGGCAAGATCTTGGAATATTAGAATCCCGGTCGCTTTTTGACCGTAAGGGCGGGCAATCTCTTTCGTCGATTTAAGATAGCTCAAGACCACGGCGGTCGAAGAGAGGGAGAGGGCCATAGATATAATGATTGCCGTCGCCAACGAAACAGAGAGGATTCCGTACGCAATCGCAAAAAAGATGACGGCGGAGAGGATAACCTGTAACGATCCGTTGAAAAAGACATCGGTCTTCATCGTGGAGAGGCGCTGCAAGGAGACCTCAAGCCCGATCGTGAACATCAAAAAGACAACGCCGAACTCCGCAATCATCTCTAACGTATGCGAATCCGCCATATGCCGCAGATCAAATCCGTACGCGACCGTCACACCCGTTAGGATATATCCGATAATTTGAGAAATCCCAAACCGTTTTAAAATAAGATTGACAATGATCGACATTCCCAACGCTATCGTGACGTAATAAAGAGCCGATTCCATCTTTTCCTAACGCCAACGGAACACGTCCCGATCGGCTACGCTAACGCTGAGTTCACCTCGGCGGTGTGCCCACGCAAGATTGCGTACTAAATTTTTGTATTCAAACGTTTTTATAAGTGTTAAAAGTATATAATACGTTCCTTAAGAAGAGCGGCAATTTGTCGACGTTTTGGATCATCACGACCCATTTAACCCCATCGTAAAATACGTAAACAGCTAAGGAATGATTCAATGACCAAATATATTTTTGTAACCGGCGGAGTTCTAAGTTCACTTGGAAAAGGGATTACGGCAGCCAGTATCGGCGCACTCCTCAAACACTCCGGCAAACAAGTCGGCATGCTCAAAATCGATCCGTACATCAACGTCGACCCGGGCACTATGAGTCCGTTGGAGCATGGCGAGGTGTTCGTTACCAAAGACGGTGCCGAAACCGATTTGGATATCGGAAACTACGAGCGGTTTTTGGATGCCTCATTTTTACGTACCAGCAACTTTACAACCGGCCAGGTCTACAGCTCGGTCATCGAACGCGAACGAAGCGGCGGATATCTGGGTCAAACGATCCAAGTCGTCCCCCACATCGTCGGCGAAATCGTCGATCGGATCAAAAAAGCGGGCGAGGGACATGAGATTCTTGTCGTCGAGCTCGGCGGTACCGTCGGCGATATCGAGGGATTGCCGTATATGGAAGCGATCCGCATGATGAAACACGACGACGAGGTTGAGGGGACATTTTTTATCCACGTTACCCTGATCCCGTTCATCAAAGCGGCGGGTGAGCACAAAAGCAAACCGACCCAACACTCGGTTCAGGAACTTCGCCGGATCGGTATCACTCCGCAAATGATTATCGCCCGCAGCGAAGAACGCCTTCCGAAAACGTTCAAGAAAAAACTCGCTCTCGCGTGTGATGTCAGTAGCGACAGTATCATCGAAGCGATGGACGAACAAACCATTTACGCCGTTCCGCTCAGCTTCCTGCAGCAAAATATCCTCGCTCCGATCAGCAAAGAGCTGGAGCTAGGCGAACTCAAACCCGATATGGAACAATGGGACTCTTTGGTCAAAAAAATCGTCTCTCCGAAATACCACGTTACCATCGGCTTCGTCGGAAAATATCTGGAGCTCAAAGAGTCATATAAATCGCTTATCGAAGCGCTGATCCACTCGGGTGCCCATCTCGATACCCGCGTAGCGATCCACTGGGTTGACAGTGAAAAAATCGAAACCCAAGGGGCGGAAGCGCTTCTTCGCGACTGCGATTCGGTTCTCGTAGCCGGCGGATTCGGAAACCGCGGGGTTGAGGGGAAAATTGAAGCGATCCGTTATGCCCGCGAAAACAAGGTTCCGTATTTGGGAATCTGTCTGGGGATGCAGCTCTCGATCGTCGAGTATGCCCGTAACGTTTTAGGGTACGCCGATGCCAACTCGATTGAGTTTAACCCGACAACGACTCATCCGATGATCTACCTCATCGATAACTTTATCGACCAATCGGGCGAGACGCAGCTAAGAACCCACCACTCACCGATGGGGGGAACACTTCGTTTGGGCGAATACCCGTGCGAAACCAAAGAGGGTTCAAATCTCCGTGCCGCCTACAACAACGAACCGTTAATCTATGAGCGTCACCGTCACCGCTACGAGGCCAACCCGACCTACCGCGAAGCACTCGAAAATTCGGGGATGATCGTAACGGGCGAATCTCACGGTCTTATCGAAGCGGTCGAAATTCCTGCTCATCCGTGGTTTTTAGGGGTACAGTTCCATCCGGAGTTCACCTCTCGCCTCCAAAGCCCGAATGCCTCTATCCTAGGATTCGTGAAAGCGACATTCGCTCATGCCAACCCGAATCCTGCCTGAGGTTCCCCTTCTCGACCACATAACACTCGGGAGTTTTTTAGCGAGCCGATTTGAATCGCAAAGTGAAAAACTCTCCGATATTCCCCACCCTTCCAATCTCAAAGATGCGCAAAAGGGGGCCGAACGGCTTGCCCGAGCTATCCGGAACAATGAACGGATCGCTCTTGTCGGCGATTACGATGTCGACGGCGTCACCTCCACCGCTATCGTCAAACGTTTTTTCGACCTCATCTCGTATCCCCTTATCACAACGATACCGAACCGATTCAGCGACGGATACGGCGTCTCCAAAAATGTTCTGGAGCGTTTAGATGCTAGAGTCATCTTTACCGTCGATAACGGAATCAATGCCATCGAAGCCGCAGAGGTGTGCAAGGCCAGAGGGATCGATCTGATCATTACCGACCACCACACCCCCGGAGATAGTCTCCCCGATGCCTATGCGATCATTAACCCGAAACAAAGCGACTGCCCCTACCCGTTCAAAGAGATTTGCGGGGCTCAGGTGGGATGGCTTTTTATGGGGCTCCTCAAACAAGAGCTGAACCTATCCATCGATATGCGTCAGTTTTTTCCGTTTTTGGCGCTTGCGATCATTGCCGACGTAATGCCGCTTGTAGGGATTAACCGCGCTATCGTCAAGACAGGGTTGGAGATGATGCAGAGTTCAACCCTCTCACCCTTTGTCCTTATCCGTGATTTTCTGAACCGCTCCGCCGTCTCTTCGGAAGATATCGCATTTCAGATTGCTCCGCGTATCAATTCGGCGGGACGGCTCGAAGACGCTTCAATCGCCCTCGATTTTCTCATGGCCGACACGATGGAAAAGGCCTATCACCAGTTTGAACTCCTCACGGCGCTTAATACGCTGCGCAAAGAGACCGAAGCCCAAACCACGGCGGAAGCTATGCTGCGCGTCAACTCAGATGATCAGATCATCGTCGTTGCGGGCGAGCATTGGAACGAAGGGGTCGTGGGAATCGTCGCTTCGCGGCTGGTAAACCATTTTCAAAAACCGGCCATCGTCCTCAGCGTCCATAACGGCATTGCCAAAGGGAGCGGGCGAAGCATCGGAGATGTCGATCTCTACTCTCTAATCAAATCGCAAGAGAAACATCTGCAAAAATTCGGCGGCCACAAAATGGCGGCGGGGCTGTCCATGAGCAGTGATGCGATCGAAGCGTTCCGTCTGGGAATCAACGAAGCCGCAAAGCAGATCAATCCGGCCGACTTCATTCCCCATAGCGATATCATCGGCGAACTCGAACACGAAACGATCAATTTTCAGCTGCTGGAGCTTCTGGAGAAATTCGAGCCTTACGGCGAGGGGAATCCCCGTCCGAGATTTTTAATCCGGGAGGCCGACGTCGTAACGGTGAAACTCTTCGGAAGCGACCAATCCCACAGCCGTTTGGAACTGCGCCCTTCCCGACTCAGCCCAAAAACGCTTGAGCTGATCGCATTTCGACGGACACTGGAGTGTCCTGAGAATAAAAAAATGTCATGCAGCTATACCGTCAATAAGAACGAGTGGAACGGACGGGTCTCGATTCAGCTTATGGTAGAGCGGGTATTTTAATGTTCCGGTTATCCTCTTTAGTGCTTTTAACCCTCTTGATAAGCGGCTGTGATACACCGGATAAATCTTTGCCGTACGCTCTGAGAATTACCGAAGAGGGGCTTGGGTCTTTGCATCCCGACACCCCGTTTAGCCAGGTCAACACCTCCCTGAGCGGCTTTGAATTTAAAAAACTGAGCCAAATTTCCCCGGGCCAAAACGAAATGATCTTCCTGATGAAACGGGGGGAGAAAACACTCGCCCAAATTGTTTCCGATCCCTCCGGCAAAAAAATTGCCGAAATTCAAATCCTCTCTCCGCTGATTAAAAACCGATACGATCAGGGGCTTGGCGATCCGCTTCCGACCAGCAAAACACTGCACTGCAAAGATGACATCTGCCAAAACGCTAACGAGCCTTCCGTACATTATCGAATCGATCAAAATACGCGAATCATTCAAGAAATAACCTTTTCGCGGCTATAATACGACATGGACACATTTTTTATTGAATTTCGCGATCCCCTCTTCGGTATCGTCGTCTTTTTTATCCTCCTTTTTATCCTCTCCTTTTTGAGCTATTGGTGGGGACGGTACAAAGCGGCCAAAGAGCATACCGATCTTGAATCTTTTTTAGGAAAATTCGAGTCACTCGGCGAAGGGGACAAACTTGCCGAACAGGTACAAACCAACTCTCTGACAAGCGAATCGTGGCTTCTGCTGGCACAAAGTTTCGAACATCAGGGGAATTACGAGAAAAGCGTCGAGATCTATCATGCGCTCCTCTCCAAAAACCGTGATCCCATTTTCCAAAAAGACGCCCTTTTGCTACTGGGAAAAAGCTTTTTCAAAGCGGGTTTTTTAGAGCGTGCCCGTCAAACGTTTATGCAGATTCTTCACAACTCTCCCCGTACACCGCAGGCATTGCATTATCTGATTCTCATCTACGAGCAGCTGCAGCAATACGACAAAGCGTTAGAGGTGATGGAGTCCTTGCAGGAACTTTCTCCCGGCACCGCGAATGAGAAGCTTTATCTTGAATGCCGGATTCTACTCAATGACCACCGTATCGATATCGATGAAAAAGCCCAAAAGCTGCTCGAACTCTATGCCTCGCACCGCCAACTGGGGTATATGATTTTCGAGTGGCTCTTTACCTATCGGCCGATATTGGCATGGCGACACTACGACCAATCGCTGAGTCAGCGGCTGAGTGATGTTTTATGGCGGCTCAGAGATGAAAATCTCGATTTGGATATAATTGCAAGCAATACTTTCTTGCGCGAGCTGTTCACGGCAAAAGGTTCAGTCGATCTCTGCTCGGGGAGCTCGGTTTTCGAACTCGACGTCCTGATCGCCCTTCGCCGCTGCGGCGTTGCCAAAGCGACATTGCAGTTTGAATATTCGTGCGATGAATGTAATACGATCTCATTTTTGCCGTTTCACCGCTGTCCGCACTGTCATGCGATTGATTCTCTGCAAAGCATTATGAATCTATCAAAGGAACGATTTGAAGAAAATAACTCTCTTCAGTGACGGATCGGCACTCGGAAATCCGGGGCCGGGAGGCTATGGCGCCATCTTGCGTTACGGAGACAAAGAGCGCATCATCCGAGGCGGAGAAGCCCATACGACCAACAACCGCATGGAGCTGCTCGGAGTGATAGAGGGATTGCGGGCACTTAAAGAGCCGTGCGACGTCACCATCATCTCCGATTCGAGCTATGTCATCAAAGGGATCAACGAGTGGCTGGAGGGGTGGATCAAACGCAACTTCGCCAAAGTCAAAAACCCCGACCTCTGGCAGGAATATATCAAAGTATCTGCACCCCACCGCATTGAAGGGGTCTGGGTTCGCGGCCATAACGGCCATATCGAAAACGAGCAATGCGACGTTATCGCCAAAGAAGAGGCGGAAAAATTCAAAAAAGGATTGAACAACTAATGGACAACTTACAAACCCTGCAAGAACGCTTAGGGTACACATTTCAAAACAAAGAGCTCCTTATTGAAGCGCTGACGCATAAAAGCTACAAACAGCCCTACAATAATGAGCGACTGGAGTTTTTGGGAGACGCGGTACTCGATTTGATCGTCGGAGAATATCTTTACAAAAAATTTCGCGGCTATGACGAGGGGAAACTCTCCAAAATGCGGGCATCTCTCGTCAACGAGGGGGGATTTACCTCACTGGCCAATCATCTTAACCTCGGTGAGCATATTTTTCTCTCCAATGCTGAAGAAAACAACAGCGGCCGGACCAAAAGCTCTCTGTTATCAAATGCTTTTGAGGCGGTTATGGGGGCGATGTACCTTGAAACCGGATTGGGAAAAGTACAGGAGATCACCGTTTCTCTTCTCGAACACGTCCATCCCGATATTTCGCTCGATTCGCTCTTTAAAGACTACAAAACCTCTTTACAAGAACTGACGCAGGCGCACTACGGAACGACTCCCGAATATCAGCTCATCGCCGCGCACGGGCCGGATCATAAAAAAGAGTTTGAAGTCGCCGTCATTATCGACGGCAAACGCTACGCCTCCGCTCAGGGGAAAAGCAAAAAACAGGCTCAGCAGGAAGCGGCACAAATTGCCCTTGAAATGCTGTCCAAGGAGCTCAAATGAATCGGTTCGGAGAACGTTTTACCATCACCACCTTCGGTGAATCGCACGGCAAAGCGATCGGATGTGTTCTTGACGGTGTCCCTGCCGGCCTCACCATCGATGAATCCTTCATCCAAAACGAGTTGGATCGCCGCAAACCGGGACAAAACGAGTTTGCTACCGCCCGTAAAGAGGCAGATTGTGTCGAAATTCTCAGCGGCGTATTCGAAGGGCTCAGCACGGGTACACCGATTATGATGGTGATCTATAACACCGATCAAAAAAGCGGAGACTACTCAAACGTCAAAGATATTTTCCGCCCCGGTCATGCCGACTTTACCTATTTTCACAAATACGGTCTGCGCGATTACCGAGGCGGCGGACGCTCTAGCGCACGTGAAACCGCTGCTCGCGTTGCGGGCGGAGCGGTCGCAAAGCTGATGCTCTCACAACTCGGTATTACCTTTAAAAGCGGAATCAGTGCTATTCACGGTATCGAATCGCAATCGCTGGATTTTGATTATCCTGCGCACAGCCCTATCTATGCACTCGATGCGAGCGTAGAAGAGGCACAAAAAGCAGCCATTTTAGAGGCCAAAAATGCCCATGACTCCGTCGGCGGTGTCGCTACGGTTAAAATTTCGGGACTTCCGATCGGTCTGGGTGAGGGGCTTTATTACAAGCTCGATGCCGTACTGGCAGAGGCGATGATGGGGATCAATGCCGTCAAAGCCGTTGAAATCGGAGAGGGTATCCGAAGCGGTGAACTTCTCGCATCGCAAAACAACGATCCGATCACCCCAAAGGGTTTTAAAACCAATCATGCCGGGGGGATTTTAGGGGGAATGAGCAACGGCGATGACATTCTCGTCCGTGTCCATTTTAAACCGACCCCTTCGATCTTTATCGATCAGGAAAGCGTTAATACCGGGAATGAGAGTGTTCATGTCTCTCTCAAAGGACGGCATGACCCGTGTGTCGCCGTACGCGGTTCCGTTGTCGCCGAATCGATGGCGGCATTGGTGTGTGCCGATATGGTTTTGCTCAATATGGGTTCTACCATGAACGGAATCAAAGGGTATTACCTCTAATTTCAATATATTTAAGCTTTGTTTCACTACCATAAAGGATTCCTATAAAAAGGGTTCTTTGTGACGAGTCCAACTCAAAACTGCTACCTTCTCGATACCTCTGTTATCCTAGATGACCCCACCAACATTTTACGAATCAGTGACGAAAACCAAAACGGCATCGTTATCACTAATATCGTTTTGGCCGAACTTAACAGTAAAAAAGACGATATGCGCTCCGAAGCCGGTTTTCAGGCCCGCGAATTTTTCCGTCTCGCCGATGCGGCATGGGGAGAGCCGATCAGCTTTATAGAACTTCCCGAATGTGTCCGCAATCATGTCGATGTCGAAGAGTGCAAAAATGACCGTTATTACCGCTTATCGCTCAATTTTGACCGTTCCTTGCACGGCGGAGAGGCAAATCTGATTGACCTCTTTATCGTTCACCGCGAGCAATACCGTGTAGCCCATAATTTTTCCGAACCCAAAGGGATCAACGATGCAAAAATCGGTGAAATCGCCGATGATTACGATCTAATCCTCCTCTCTAACGACATGTCGTTTCGGATTGCGGCCGAAATTCGCGGTATCCGTACCCAAAGTATCCGCAACAGCAGCGTCGAAGCACCTGAGCAAATAGACTTTACCTATACCTATGAGTACGAAGACGCTCCCGCCCTCCCCGCCGATGCCGAGCACCATAATTTTGACCAGATCACTTTTGTCCAAAAAGCGCAAAGTACGACATCTGAAATGTATGAAACAGGGATTCAACGCCATGCTTTCGCTTTCAACAACCAAATAGAATGGTGCGATTTTGACCGCCGTTTCGGGGAATATTTCAATGAAGAGCTTGTCCGTCCGCTCAACTTGGAACAAAAATTTTATTACGCAATGATGACCCATCCGCAAAACTACGTCACCGTTGTCGCCGGTTCTACCGGATCGGGAAAAACGCTCGTTGCCCTGCAAGCAGGATTAGAATTGGTCGAAGAGGGGATTGTCGAGGGGATCGTTTATGCGCGTAATACCGTCACGTCAAACGATCAAGCGGCAGAACTCGGATTTCGCAAAGGGGACGAAGAACAAAAGCTCGGCTACTTTATGTATCCCCTCTATTCTGCGGTCAATTTTACGATCGAGCACCAAAGCAAACGTTCTATCGATGCACGGGTCGAATACACCGGGAATACCAATTCCATCAAACGGGAAAACGCGACCGAAGTGTTTATGAAAAAATACAATATCGAAGTGATGGACATCGCCCACTTGCGCGGTACGACGATTTCACGCAAATTCGTCATTATCGACGAAGCCCAAAATATGACCAATGCCACCCTCAAACTCATCGGAACCCGCATGGGGGATGAAACACGCCTTGTCATCATGGGGGATCCGGGGCAAATCGACCATCCGTTCCTTTCCAAACGCCGCAATGCCCTTGTCAGTTTGCTCAACAAAGCACAGCATAATAATTTTATTGCGGGGATTCAGTTACGCCATACGATTCGCTCTCAGGTAGCGGATTGGTTTGATAAGAATTTTTAGTATTCTTTTCTTGTCGCCAAGAAAAGAAACAAAAGAAGCGCATCTCTCCGGCAAATCGCTCACGCGACTCTTGGCACTTCTGCCATCGCGCGTGGCTTTCAAGGATGCCGGAGAGATGAATTTAATTAATAATGCCCCCGAAATTTACCTAGAGCCCAACCGCTGGCAGTAGTGCCAAAGCGGTTGGAAGCGTTCTATTGAGGGGGCGCTTTTCTTTTGCGTACTTTTCTTTTCTAAAAAGAAAAGTACAGAGAGAAAGATTAAATTGGAAGAACGCGGATTTTCTGAGAGAGTTTTTCTTTGAGTGTCGCTTCAATAGCGTACAGCGTCCCCGTACTTGAACTCGCACACCCGTTACAGGCACCCAAATAGCGGATATAAACATCGATATAATCCGGTGAATCTTTAATATCGATAACTTCCATATTACCGCCGTCCATGATCAGAAACTGTCGGATCGACTCATCGATAACGCTGTCAATCGCTTTGATTTTTTGCACCAGCGTCATTGCTTCGAAATCTCCGTGTGCTCCCGCATCGGCAGCATTGCGCATTTTTTCCTGATCCATTTCGGCGCGTACATCCGCCAAAATATCGACAAGGTAATATTCTCTCGCTTCATGTCCGCCCGGTTTGATACACGATTTACAGAAACCGCCCGCTTTCGTGTAATCGGTAATCTGTTCAATCGTTTTAAGATCGTTCAGCTTGATCACTTCACGAAGTGTCCCCAAACTGACGCGGGCACATTCGCACACGATAATCTCATCTTCAAAGCTTGACTCATCGACACCGAGATACAGCCCTGCCGCTTTTTTGATAACGTCGTACGCCATAACCGAACAGTGCATTTTTTGAGGCGGAACGGCCGGAGTTTCGGGATCGTCACGAAGCGCTTTTTCGACATCGATATTCGTGATTTTAACGGCATCTTGCACCGTTTTTCCGATACAAAGCTCCGCCATCATATCCGAGCTGGCAATCGCCGTACCGCATCCGAAACTTTTAAACTTCGATTTGACAATCGTATCCGTCTTTGGATCAACGGCCCAATACAGACGAACCGCATCACCGCAGCTCTCCGCTCCGAAATCGGCGACAATCAGTTTATACCCATCCGCATCGCACTCTTCTTGGGTAATTTCCCCTTGATTATGCGGGTTATTCATCAATGTCGTTACTTTATTTGAGTACTGATCCCAAAGAGATCCGCCCAATAGATCATTTTTAGCCATAATTTATTCCTTATTAATGGTGAATATTGCACTCAGCAGCTTCGCCGCCGGGGGTAGGTTGAACTTTTGCGTACGAACTGGAAATCGCTCGCAGACGTGCAACCGCTTTCGTAAAGCTCTCGATAACATAGTCGACCTCAGTATCCGTCGTAAAACGGCTCAAACTCAAACGGATCCCCGTATGGGCCAGTTCATGGTCGGCACCGATTGCCAGCATAACGGTATTGGCTTCCAAATCTTCACTTGCACACGCCGATCCCGTCGACGCACCGATGAGGGCATTGTTAAGATCCCACAGCATCCCCTCACCCTCTACACCGCGAATCGAGATCAAAATCGTGTTCGGAGTGCGGTTTTCTCGGTTTCCGACCGTAAATACATCCTCAAGCTGCGCCAAAAGGGCATCTTCAAGACGATCGCGTTTCGCACGGATGAGTGCCATTTTCTCTTCGATATTCTGTGTCGCAAGTTCAATCGCTTTCCCCATTCCGACAATGTAGGGAACATTCAGGGTGCCTGAGCGGCGTCCCCCCATATGTTCTCCGCCGTGCAAGAGAGGGGTAAGCGCTTCAGAGTTGCGGATATAGAGTGCTCCGATCCCCTTTGGACCGTGAAATTTATGGGCCGACATCGACATAAAATCAACAGGAACATCCTGCAAATCGACAGGGATTTTACCGACGGCCTGTACCGCATCGGTGTGAAACAATACGCCGCGCTCTTTACAAATGTGAGCCATCTCTTTGATCGGGAAAATCATCCCCGTCTCGTTGTTGGCCCACATGACCGAGACCAGCGCCGTTTTGTCGGTGATAAAACTGCGAAGCGTATGCGCTTCGACAATCCCCTGATCGTTGACGGGAAGATAGGTTACTTTAACCCCCTGTTCTTCAAGGAATCTACAGGTAGAGAGAACGGAAGGGTGTTCCACTTCGGTGGTTACGATATGGTTTTTATCGCCGTTAAGTATTTTGTCCACCCATACCGATTTAAGTACCCAGTTATTCGACTCGGTCGCACAGGAGGTAAAAATAATATCATCTTTATCGCTTGCGTTAATCGCTTTATACATCTGATTAATCGCTTTGGTAATTGCGGGATGTGACGCGGTACCGTATCGATGAAGCGAATTGGGGTTTCCGTAAATCTCGCTAAAAAACGGGATCATTGCTTCAGTGACGGCAGGATCGACCATCGTTGTCGCATTGTTGTCTAGGTAGACGTGCATCTCATGCTCCTCATCGGGTTTCTAATAAAAGACTAAATTAGTCTTGTTTAACTTTTGGGATGATAGTGCAAACGACGTTATAGCAACCTTAAGGGTTTTTTATGTTTAGTACGCTTTAAGGATTAGATCAACTATCCCATCAACGCGATCATCTGTTCTATCGATTCCTGATAGCCCGAAATACTCATCGCCTCTTGGGAAAGAAACGCTTCCATCTTCTCTTTTTTACTGATTGCTTCATCGAGTTCCTTGTCCGTCCCCCGCACGTACGCACCGATACGTATCAGCATCTCATTCTCTTTTAGCAGTGTATAGAGTCGGCGAAACCGTCTCACCGCCGCGAGATGTTCAGGGGTAATAATATCGTTCATAACCCGTGAGGCGGAATTGAGAATATGGATAGGGGGATAGATCCCGAAATCGGTCAGTTCGCGAGAGAGGACGATGTGACCGTCGAGTATCGAGCGCGACTGATCGGCGATCGGATCAGACATATCATCCCCTTCGACCAATACGGTAAAAAAAGCGGTAATCGAACCGTTTCCCTCCTCTTTGCCCGCACGTTCCATAAGCTGCGGTAAAAGGGTCAATGATGATGGTGGATACCCTTTTGAGGTCGGCGGTTCGCCCAGCGCCAATCCGATCTCCCGCTGAGCCATCGCAAAACGGGTCACCGAGTCCATCATAAACAAGACATCGTGCCCTTTGCCTTTAAAATACTCCGCGACACTCATGGCACTGAAGGCTCCGTATTTACGCATCAGCGGAGAATCGTCACTCGTCGCTACGACGAGAACGGTGTTCTCCAAATTTCCGCCGAGGCTTTTTTCGATAAACTCGGGAACCTCACGCCCCCGCTCACCGATCAGGGCAACGACCTTGATCGGGGCATCCGCACCTCGGACAATCATCCCCATCAGCGTCGATTTTCCCACGCCGCTTCCGGCGAAAATACCCAGTTTCTGCCCTTTCCCGCACGTCAGCAATCCGTCAATCGTTTTTACCCCGACGCTGAACGGCTCATCGATCATCCCCCGCTTCATTGCCGCGATAGGAGCTTTTATGATCGATTCAAAATGGGATCCTGCGATGGGACCTTTCCCGTCGATCGGATTCATAAAGGGATCGACGACACGACCGAGAAGCGCTTCACCCACCTCGATCATCATACCGCTTTGATTCGGATAGACTTTATCTCCGGCACGAAACCCCTCGACAAACCGAAACGGGGTGATAAAAAAACGGTTGCGTTCTACTTCGCTCACCATCCCAAGCGCTTCCGCACCGCTTGTCTCCGAAACCATCAGTACCGTATCGCCGATACTGACATGCAGCCCCTCGGCAATAATGACGGTAGGACTGATTTTACTGACGGTACCGAATACGGTGGTGAGTTTTTCAGAGCCTAGGCGACTGCGTAATGCTTTAAGCGGCATCGTTTAGTATCGGTTCCCGCTGGAAGAGTTGATGAGGCTGAAAAATTCCATCCGTGTTTTCTCATCACGTTTAAACAACCCGCGAAGGGCACTCGACGTCGTTGTCGAACTGATTTTCTCCACTCCGCGCATCTCCATACACATATGGCGGGCCTGAACGACTACCGCTACCCCTTTAGGGGCGATGGCATGCATCAGTGCATCGGCAATCTGTTCGGTGAGCTGCTCTTGAATCTGCATCCGACGGGCAAAAACATCGACAACGCGTGGAATTTTAGACAAACCGACCACTTTCCCGTCAGGAATATAGGCGACGTGTGCCCGTCCGATAATCGGGAGCAAATGATGTTCGCACGTCGAATAAAACTCGATATCTTTGATCAGAACCATCTCATCGTTCGATGACTCGAACATTGCCGAATTCAAAATCGATTGCGGATCTTCTTTGTACCCGCCGAACATGAATTCATACGCTTTTAAAACCCTCTCCGGAGTTTTCAAAAGCCCCTCACGTTCGACATTTTCACCGACATGGGCAATCATCGTTTTAACCGCTTTTATAAATAATTCGTTGTTATCCAATCCCGTACCCGCTCATTTTAAATAATACTATTACTTTATCATCTCTTTGCTTTTATTTTAATTCAGCGTATTATTAATCCTTTTTGGATAATATTGCCACCATTTAGTCTAAATAAGAGACGTCAACAAAAGGGATTCAATGCAAATTACAACCAATAAAATCGACTCAGCTAACGCTAAAATCAATGCGGCCATTACACGCGGAACCATCGATGCCAACATCGAAAGCATCGCGAAACAAATCGCGAGAGAAGCTAAAGTAGCCGGTTTCCGTAAAGGAAAAACACCGATCAGTGCCGTGAAAAAGCAATACGGTGAGCGTTTGGTTCAAGATGCCGAAGCACAAGCATTACGCGATCTTTTAACCGCAGGTCTTAAAGAGATGGCAATCGCAGCCGATTCATTGATCGGTGAGCCGAATATCACTAAGTTTGAAAAAGACGATAACGGAATCAACGTAGAAGTCGTTATCGCAACACGTCCGGCTATCACACTCGGTGATTATGCGGCAATGGTTCCTGACGTGAGCAAACCGGCAATCGACGATGCGGCAGTTACGGCACGTATCGAAGAACTTGCATCGGCTCAGGCACCGTTAGTCAACGTCGACGAAGATCGTGCATTGGTAAGCGGCGATACGGCGTTGATCGATTTCGAAGGGTTTGTCGACGGTGAAGCGTTCGAAGGGGGAAAAGCGGAAGGATTCTCTCTTCGCCTCGGAAGCGGCCAGTTCATCCCGGGCTTTGAAGATCAAGTGATCGGAATGAAAAAAGGGGACGAAAAAACGATCGACGTTACTTTCCCTGAAAACTACGGCGGAGCTAAACTTGCAGGAAAACCGGCACAATTCAAAGTTAAAGTAAACGCTATCCAAATGAAAGAAGCGGTTGTTATCGATGACGAATTGGCGAAAAAAATGCTTCCTGGATATGACGATGCGAATGTTGCAATGCTCAAAGAAAAAGTAAAAGAGCAGCTCGAATCCGAAGCAATGAGCATTAAATACAACGACGAACTCAAACCGGCCTTGATGGAAACATTCGTCAGCGCATTCGCTATCGATCTTCCTGAATTCATCGTGGAACAAGAGATGGATATGGCGTTGAACAAAAAAGCTCGCGAAATGAGCGAAGCAGAACTTGAAGAGCTCCGTAACGATGCCGAAAAAGTAAAAGAAATGCGCGAAACGTTCCGTGACGATGCATGCCGTGCAGTTAAAGCGACCTTTATTGTCGATGCGTTGGCAAAAGCGGAAAACGTTGTCGTTAACGAGCAAGAGTTGATGCAAACCATTTACTTCGAAGCGATGCAAATGGGTCAAGATCCTGCAGCCGTTTACAAACACTACCAAGAATCAGGATACCTTCCGGCGATTCAAATGGCGATGATCGAAGATCGCGTGTTGAGCAAATTGCTTAACGATAAAATCAAAGAGGCATAATGAGCTATATCCCTTATGTCATTGAAAAAACGGGGCGCGGAGAGCGCTCATATGATATCTATTCACGTCTTCTCAAAGACCGTATCATTATGCTCAGCGGCGAAGTCAATGATGCTGTAGCCTCCTCTATCGTAGCGCAGCTTCTTTTTTTGGAAGCGGAAGATCCTGCAAAAGATATCTATTTTTACATCAACTCTCCCGGCGGCGTCATCACTTCGGGAATGGCGATTTTTGATACCATGAACTATATCCGCCCCGATGTCTGCACCATCTGTATCGGTCAAGCGGCGTCTATGGGAGCATTCTTGCTCAGTTCGGGGACTAAGGGCAAACGTTATGCCCTCCCGCATGCACGCATTATGATCCATCAACCTCTCGGCGGAGCACAGGGTCAGGCAACCGATATCGAGATTCAAGCCAAAGAGATTTTACGCATGAAAGCCGAATTGAATGAAATTTTGGCTAAAAATTGCGGTCAAAGCGTCAAAAAACTCGAAAAAGATACAGACAGAGATAACTTTATGTCAGCCGCAGAAGCGGTAACTTATGGTATCATTGACGAAGTATTGGTTCAAAAAGAAAAAGAAGAGAAGTAAGAGGTAGACCATGGCAGCGCTCAGCGATCTCAAACGTTCCCAACGGCAGGCTACCCAAAAGGGTAGCGATGAGAATGCTTATATCAGTGCCGGATCGCTAAACAACCCTACCAGTGATCTTGAAATCTTTGCCAAAGAGGTGCTTAATGCCCTCATATCTGATAACCTCCCCCCTACCCCGAATAATTTCGGACTCTATTTCGATCGTATTTTAGAAGATAAAAGCGAGAGTCTACGCCGTCAAATCGGTTCCATTTTAGAGCTTGAAGAAGACAATCACGAAGAAAAAAGTATCGAGCTTGAAAAAACATTGAAACAAGGCTTCTCATCCGTTAAAAGCATCCTGCAGCTCAGTGCGACTCTGTATAAAAATATCTCTTTAATGGAGAAAATTTTAGAAAATAAAAAAGAGGAGATGAAAAACGTCCCCTCTTTAAACGGCGCAAATGATTTAATCTCATCTCTAGGGAGTGATGTCGGAAAACTCAGTTCGATCCTGAAAAAACAAGTCACCCATATGAAAACCATTTATGATGAAACGGCAAGCATCGTCAAACAGGTCGAAAATGAAACCATTTTCGATAACCAATACGGCGTGTACAACAAACGATTCCTCATAACCAAACTGGAACAGGAACGCCATCTTATCGATGAATTCAAACATAAAAGCTCGCTAATCACCGTGCGCCTCTCCAAAACAACCGCAGAGACCATTCAAAGTGAAAAAGCGCAGCAACTTATGACCCGTACGGTTGCGAGACTTCTTCTCAAAACATCCCGCCGCAGCGATATCGTCGCTCACTACGGCGATGGTATTTTCGCTATGGTTCTTAAACATACCGATATTGAGAGTGCAAAGCGGGCTTCTGAACGTCTCTTTGATCTCGTTTCTTCAAGCAATTTTTTCCTAGCAGAGCAGGAAATTCAGCTTCGCATTGCAATCGGTATTGCCGAATTAACCTCTACAAAAGGGGTAGATCAAACTCTTGATTGCACCCTTACAGCTATGGATGCGGCTGATAATAACTCAAAACTTCGGTATATGGTCTGTAACGATACCGAATAAGGTCCTTATGCTTCTACCCATTATCACTTATCCGAACAAACAGCTCAAGGCACGTTCTCAAACCGTTGTAAACTTCGATGAACTGCTTCATCGGTTTTTAGACGATATGTATGAGACGATGATGGCTTCAAACGGCATAGGGCTAGCGGCCATCCAAGTCGCCAATCCTGTTCAAGTATTGATCCTCTGCATACCCGATGAAGAAGGGAACCAACACAAAGAAAATCTTTTAGAGATCATTAATCCCGTCATTCACAATCCGAAGGGCAACATCCTGTATCAGGAGGGATGTCTTAGCGTCCCCGGTTTTTATGAAGACGTGGAACGCTACGAAACATTGAGTCTTAAGTATCAAAACCGCCACGGAGAAGCATGCGAACTTCACGCATCCGATCTTCTCTCGATCGCAATTCAACACGAAATCGATCACTTGGAGGGGAAACTCTTTATCGAAAAACTCAGTTACAACCGCCGTAAAAAATTCGAAAAAGAGTACAAAAAAGCGCTCAAAGAGAAAAAATAATCCTCTCTAATAATATTGCATTTAGCAATATTTATTTTTAATCCGAACATTTAAGATACTATTACTGTTAAATAATATTCTGGATCGTCACCATGAAACAGTTACTCTGCGCTACATTCGAGGGGATTGACGCAAAAGTAGTCGAAGTACAGTTTACCGCAACCAAGGGGCTTCCGGCATTTACGATTGTCGGGATGGCCAATACCGCAATTACCGAATCCAAAGAACGGGTTAAATCGGCTTTACTGAGCAACGCTTTCACCTTTCCGCCAAAACGGCTCACCATCAACCTTGCCCCCAGCGATGTACGCAAAGAGGGTTCTCATTTTGATCTCAGTATAGCCGCATTGATCGCATTAGGAAACTATGAGGGGGATATAAGCGGCTGGTATCTGTTCGGCGAGCTGGGGCTGGACGGGAGCGTGACCGAAAATGCCCTACTCTACCCTATCATTTTGTCTCTGGCGAATCAGGGTGCCATTACACGTGCTATCGTCCCCAATGTCAGTCTTTCTAAACTCTCAAAAATACCGAATATAACGTTCTACGGCGTTGATACCCTCTCCGATACCCTAAACCTCTTAAAAGCAGACCCTCTTCCCGAGGCAAAATCCCATACCAGTACCTTTGAATTCGACCATATACTCCACAACGAAAAAAGCTACTATTTTCACGAAGAATATCCGATCGATTTTCTCGATATCAAAGGACAGGAACATGCAAAGCGCTCTGCCCTGATAGCGGCGGCAGGAATGCATAATCTGCTGCTCGAAGGCTCTCCGGGGAGCGGAAAATCGATGATCGCCAAGCGTCTGGTTCACATTATGCCGCCGCTTCATAATAACGAGATTCTTGAATGCGCAAAACTGGAAATTTTGGAGGGAAAAGAGCCGACCTTTACCCCCTCTCGCCCGTTTCGCTCTCCGCACCACTCCAGTACCGGAGCCAGCATTTTTGGCGGAGGATATGATTTACAATAATTCCTGCTACCTTACAATAAAATATGCTACTACATAGCACTTACTATTCATAGCAATATATAGATTGTCTAAACGTTAGGGTTATATTATCTTTTTCAAACGGAGCAAATATCTTTAAATAGCCTAACCGATCTCTTAACCTTTGTCCAAAATCTATATCTGTTGATTTTGTCAATTCATCGTGAGAATAAAAAACCGAACCCTATACGATTTTGAAAATGATCATAATCCATTAGACTTGCCCCATAACCACTAAATGCTTTGATATACCAAAAATTATTTTTTGAGTATCCAATTGGATATGACCATTCACCCTCAATGGAACCTCGATTATCACCGCCAAAATGAAGGTTGTTGCGCCATGTCAAATCAAATTGATGTTTGCCCAGAATATAATTTAGTTTGACATGTCCATATCCAAGATAATCAGCTATATCCTTATTGTTTCCTCCAGGATCCGGATACCAGACTCTCAAAGTAGTTATTAGATTATTGTAGAAGAAAATTGTATCGAGGTAAACTTGATTCCATTCTCTTGATAAAGGTTCACCTAACCCATTAGATTCATGCCAGAAAGCTATTTTAAATGCTTTTAACCCGATATCAGCATATTTCTTATCCTGAACGGGCAACATAAGCCATATTTCTGGGCGATAATTACTTTCACGAAAAGGTGATGAGTTTGAATAGAATTGCCACCAAACTTCCTGAGTATATCCAAATCCGAACTCTTCATTTAGCCCAAGAAGATTATATGTAAGATTTTTTTTCAAACTGATCTGAAATTCTGTTTCAATATTGTTGTTAAATTCTTGGTAACCCGGATAGGAAATCGGATCATATTTCTCGTAATTTTTAGTGGTATAAGCAACTGGGATTAAATATGTCTTTTCATAAGGCAACATCCCAAAATTACCAAAGATCTTGGTTAGTATTGTCTCGCGTTCATCAATATCTTTCGGCATAGGAATATTTTCTAAAATATATTTTCGTCTTTCTGCATCACTTTGCGGGTCAATTTGATATAGATGTGCCTGTGGAATGATCTGTTCATTCTGAGAGGAAATGGATGGCAGTTGATAGATGGAGGCAGAACGCTTGTATAGACCTATCGCTTTCGATATATTACGCTCAACACCGTTGCATTCTTCATACATTTGTCCAAGTGCGTATTGTGCGTATGGATTACCTGCCTCGGCAGAAATAGAGAATAAACGTGCGGCTTCCGTATAGTTACCACCCCTGTATTGATTCACTCCCTCATCATATTCATTTGCGTAAATCAATGTTGTAAAGCATACAAATAGAGAAAATGAGAAGCGAATCAGCGACATGCACATCCTTTTTACGTCAAATGATGTTTGAGATAATAGATATATGGACTAACGACCTGTTTTAAAAGCATTTGCAACGATTCACTGTCAAGGCAATGAACTTCTTCGTAGAGTTTTGGTGCAATTGCTACAAATATTTCAATCATTTGAGGATCAAAATGTGTTCCAGAACCTTGCTTGAGAATTTTTAGACTCTCTTCCAATTCAATAGGATCTTTGTATGGACGTTTTGAGGTGAGCGCATCAAATACATCGACAATGGCAAATATGCGTGCTATATACGGAATATCATTTCCTTTAAGTCCTTTGGGGTATCCGGTACCGTCAAAATGTTCATGATGAGAAGCGATGATGGAAGCAGCATCGTCTTTTATCCATGCAATGGTTTCAATTATATTCAGTCCGTATTCGACATGTTTTTGCATCGCTACATATTCCGTCGAATTTAGTTTTCCTGGTTTCAGCAATATTGTATCTGAAATACCGATTTTACCAAGGTCATGAAGGAAAGCCCCTTTTAATAAGGACGGGAAGAGGTCTTTGTCCAGACTTAACGCTTCTGCAAACTGTAAGGCATAGTAAGTCACCCTATAATTGTGATCAGATGTGTCACTGTCTCTTAGAGCTATTGCATTTCCCAAGGCTTCAATCATCTGGAAATTACTTTTAAGTAGTATTTTACGGTCGTTTTCGAGTTCACGGTATTGGCGATATATGAGTGGAAAGATACTGATCATTACAAGCGAAATAATTAAAACAATGGCATAAAAAACCTCTTTCATCTTTTCTCTCATCATATTGACAGTATCCGAAGGAAGTAGAATAATCATTTTTAAAGTATAAAACTGCTGATTTTTAGTGTTGATTTTTTTAATATAAACGAGAGCGAAACTTTGCTCATTGATCGGAAGCATAATGTAATTCAATAGTTTGCCAGGAGCAAAAGATATAGTTTGGTATACGGATCTGACGTGCGCGGGAACCGGTTGCATTTCATAATTAATGAGAATATTTTGCTTTTTGTCCTTTAACTCAATTTTTACAACATTATTTTCTACAACCTTTTTTTGCGATTTTGTAAAAGATTCTTTAATGCTCTCAGATGCGTCAGGATATAGAGATAAAGTATTGGCAAATTGTTTTTGGGACCTTTCAATCAGACTACTAATATATTCACCGTTTTGTCGTTCAACATAGTAATAAATAGCGGCAAATGCAAGAAGAACTACAATAATAAGTATCAAGAAAATTCTTGCAAAAAATTTAAATAAAATACTTTCTCTCACTGTAGTACACCATTATGCCCGTGCGTTTATATGACCTCCGGATATTCAGCCGTGACATATAAAAAAAACGGCCTCATTTAAATTTTTTAAGTACAGAGCCACTTGCAAATCTAACTCCCAAATCTTGAAAAGACCAGCATAGATTTCAG
>JAEAMF010000775.1_pt1 | contig 31797 bp, 27 predicted proteins | sample 8958721 | NCBI WGS metagenome assembly JAEAMF01 (sample SAMN16933255, study PRJNA681124) | bioreactor sludge metagenome | isolation source: anaerobic bioreactor treating anionic surfactant - SDBS | place: India: Bengaluru | collected 2019-02-28 | reverse complement strand
GGGCGATTAACTCAGCGGTAGAGTGCTACCTTCACACGGTAGAAGTCAGAGGTTCAAGTCCTCTATCGCCCACCATTTTCTTATCAACAATTTCCTCCGATCGTCGTGCCGGCCCGTTTAATTTAATAAGAATTACCCTGACAAACTTTCATTATGAAAACAAAAACATTCTGCATGAAGCTAAGCCTGTTCCTTTTAGTTGTCAGCCTGATCATGGCATGTGCAGAGAAAGGTGCTCAGAAACCTCAACCTGGCCTCGGAATAAAGTCCGTTAAAATAATCGAAAAGGGCAGACTTAAATTCAGAGACCTCAATAAGAACGGAAAACTTGATAAATATGAAGACTGGAGGTTGTCAGATGAGGAAAGGATCAATGACCTTGTCAGCCAGATGACACTCGAGGAAAAGATCGGCCTGATGTTCCATCCCAACATCGCCGTACCTGCTGATGGCGTGGTTAAATATCATCTAACTGATGAAGAAAAGGCATCTGCGGCAAAGGCGGCTAAAGAAAGGTACGCCGGGCCTGTCGGTCCTGGCGGTCAGGCGCCTGCCGGCGGACCTATGGCCGTGGGACAGATGAGGCGCACAGCAGCCGCGAAATCATTTATTTAGGAAAAGCATTTCAGGAATATCCTCCCGCCCGTCCTTGACACCGTCCGAAAGCCGGTCTATCCTCGTTGGCGGGGGAGGAACGGGATTTCAGGCCGAATCCGGCCGCGTCCCAAGCTCCGGGCGGAAAAGGCGTTTCTTATCCTTCCTGGAGGGAATCCGATGAAAAGCCTGATGAAGGCCATGAGGCATGGAGTCTGGCTGGCTGGTCTCGGCTTCTCCCTTCTCCTGTCGGCGTCCGCCGCCGGAAAGGATACGCCCGGACAGGGCGCCGCGCCCCAGAGCGCGAGAGTGCTCGACGCCGTTCTTCGCACATGGACGGGCGATCTGGACGGAATGATCCAGCGCCGCGTGATCCGTGTCCTGACGACCTACTCAAGGACGAACTACTTTATCGACAACGGGACCCCGCACGGTCTGATCCATGACTCCATGCGCCAGTTCGAGGACGACCTCAATAAGAAGCTCAAGAACAGGAACATCCAGGTGCACGTGCTGATCCTGACGGTCTCCCACGACGACCTTATCCCGGCTTTGCTGGAGGGCCGCGGCGACATCGTGGCGGCCGGCAGGATGATCACCGATCCGCTCAAGGAGCAGGTCGATTTCACCACGCCGACCCGGGCCGGCGTGTCGGCCATTGTCGTCACCGGGCCCGGCGCTCCCCCGATCAAAACCGTTGAAGACCTCGCGGGGAAGGAGGTCTACCTCCAGTGGTCCATGGCCAGCCGGCGAACCGTGGAACGTGCCAACGCCACGCTCGACCAGAAGGGCCGGCCGGCCGTGAAGATCCGGCCGGCCCCCGAAGTCCTGGCCGAGGAAGATATCCTTGAGATGGTCAACGCCGGCCTCGTCAAGATCACCATCGCGTATGACGATATCGCCGAGTTCTGGCAGCAGGTCTTCCCGCATCTTGTCCTGAACCGGGGCGCCGCGGTCAAGACCGACGGCCAGATCGCGATGATGGTCCGCAAGAACAACCCGCAACTCAAGGCCGAATTGAACGCGTTCCTGGCCCGCTATCCCGCGGGTTCGTTACAGCGCAACATGGTGCTTCAGAAGTATCTCAAGAACGTGACGTATGCCAAGGACGCGACCTCCGCCGCCGCCCGGGCCAGGTTTGAAAGCACCGTTGCGCTCTTCCGCAAATACGGGGAGAAGTACTCGATCGATTACCTTCTCATGATGGCGCAGGGTTACCAGGAATCGCAGCTCGACCAGAACGCCAAGAGCCCGGTGGGGGCGATCGGGGTGATGCAGGTGATGCCGGCGACCGGACAGGAAATGGGGGTCGGGGACATCACAGAGATCGAGCCCAACATCCACGCCGGGGTGAAGTACATCCGCTTCATGATCGACCGTTATTACGCGAACGAACCCATGGACATGGAGACCAAGGGGTTGTTCGCCTTCGCCTCCTATAACGCCGGCCCGGGGCGCATCGGCCAGCTGCGCAAGCGGGCTGCCGAACGCGGCCTCGACCCCAACAAGTGGTTCAACAATGTGGAGATCGTGGCCGCCGAGGCCGTCGGGCGGGAGACCGTCCAGTACGTCGCCAACATCTACAAGTACTATCTCGCCTACCAGATGCTCATGGAAGAGCAGGCCAAACGTCTCAAGGCCAAGCCGGACGCCGCGGTCAAGAAATAGGATCCCCGAGCCCGGCGCGCGGATCGCGCCGGCCCGGATCCGCGGCTATCCCCCGGGTTTCTTCGCCTACGGAAGAGCCTTCGATCTCGAAAGCCCGTTCGGAGCCTGGTGTCTCACCCGGACGGCCTATGAGATCGAAAAAGGAACGTTCGGGGGCCGGAAGACCGCAAAGCAGGATCGGGCCGGTACGACGATCATGGCCATGGAGGATCCGCTGCTTATGACCGCCGACAGCCCCGTTTGGACGAGCTCGAGAAGAACCTCAAGGATGATCTCTCCGACGGCCAGATCGAGGCTCTCCTGAAGCGGCGAGACCGGGTCCTGGAGCGATGCTCCAATAAGGAACCGTAGATCAGGCCGTTCCTCCCACTTGGACCAAGGTCCCATTGACCGCCCAGGACGCGTCCCCCTTAAATAGGGGCGACGGGAGGATATCATGAAAAGGGCGTTGATCCTCACGGGCGCCTTTTTGACGGCCGGGACATCTCTCCGCAGATCCTTTCCGGGCTCCCCCTGATCAAAAATAGAGACGTTTTGGAAATGAAGGAGGATTCGACCATGAACGGCAACAAGGGAATCGGCATTTTCACGATCCTGGCTCTGGCGTGTCTCGGCGCCGCCCTTCCGGCGGCCGCGCAATCCGACGACACGGCAAGCCGGTGGACGTTCGAGCTGGTGCCCGTCTTCTGGGCCTCGGGCCTCCATTTGGATGCCCAGACCGGCGAGGGCGACCAGAGCATCGATGTCAGCTTCTCCGACATCCTGAAAGCCCTGCACTTCGGCGCGGTCGGCAGCTTCGAGGCCCGCAAGGGCCGGCTGGGGATCGTGTTCGACAGCATGTATGTCGACCTCGGCAAGTCCATCCCCCAGGCCGGGCCGATGCCCGGGGACGTCGACCTGGATATGCAGCAGAGCGGCCTGTCGCTGGCCCTGGCCCTCCGGGTGGCCGGTGACGGTTCGACCGCCATCGACCTCCTGGGCGGGGCCCGCTACAACTACATGAATTCCGTCCTCGAGGTGACCTCGGGGCCCCTCGACGGCCTCTCGAACGCGTCCAAAGACTCCTGGGTGGACGGATTCGGGGGCCTGCGCGTGCTGGGCCGGCTGGCCAAGTCCTGGACCCTCCTGGCTTACGGAGACGTGGGGGCCGGCGGCTCCAAGCTGACCTATCAGGGCAAGGCTGGCGTGATCTGGACGCTCTCCAAACTCCTGTCCGCCCATTTGGGCTACCGCCATCAGTATTTTGAGCGGGAGATCGGAGAGGGGGAATCGTTCAAGATGGCCAAGTCGGGCTTTTACCTCGGCCTGGGTTTTCAATTCTGAGAAGGGGGGTTCCATCCCCCCGGCATCACCGATGTGGAGCATCGCCATGGGCGTTCTGGCCGCCGGGCTCACCGTCCTGACCGCCGCCCCGACCGGGGATCCGCTGCCGTCGTGGAACGACACGGCCGCGAAGAAGGCGATCGTCGAATTCGTCGTCAGGGTCACGGGCGAAGGCTCGCCGGACTTCGTGCCGGCCGCCGAACGGATCGCCGTGTTCGACAACGACGGGACGCTCTGGTCGGAGCAGCCGCTGTATTTTCAGCTGGTCTTCGCCCTCGACCGGATCCGGGCCCTGGCGCCCCGGCACCCGGAGTGGCAGGACCAGGAGCCTTTCGCCTCGCTTCTCAAGGGCGACTTCAAAGCGGCGCTCGCGGGCGGCGAACCGGCCATCTTCAAGGTCGTGATGGCCACGCACGCGGGCCTGACGACGGACGAGTTCGGCAAGATCGTCGCGGGCTGGATCGCGACGGCCCGGCATCCGAAGACCGGCCGGCCCTATACGGAGATGGTCTATCAGCCGATGCTGGAGCTGCTCGCCTACCTGCGCGCCGCCGGCTTCAAGCCCTTCATCGTCTCCGGCGGCGGCATCGAGTTCATGCGGATCTGGGCGGAGAAGGTCTACGGCATCCCCCCCGAACAGGTCATCGGCAGCAGCATCCGGACGGCCTACGAGATGAGGGACGGCGGGCCCGTTCTCGTCCGCCTGCCGGAAATGGACTTCTATGACGACAAAGCCGGCAAGCCCGTCGGCATCAACGCCCGCATCGGGCGGCGGCCCATCGCCGCCTTCGGCAACTCCGACGGCGATCAACAGATGCTGCAGTGGACGGCGGCGGGCGGAGGGGCCCGCCTGATGGCGCTCATCCACCACACCGACGCCGAGCGCGAGTGGGCCTACGACCGGGCCTCGTTCGCGGGGCGACTCGACAAGGCCCTTGACGAGGCCCGGGCGCGGGACTGGACGGTCATCAGCATGAAGGACGATTGGCGCCGCATTTTCCCGTTCGAGGCGCCGAAGGGCCGATAATGGCCAAGAAGGCGAAGATCCCGAAGAGCCCGGCCGGACCGGCTTCCCGCCAGCCGTCGGTCCTTCGACCGGATCTCCCGCCAGCGTTCCATGTCATGGCCAAGCCGACGGGCTCGGCCTGCAATCTCCGCTGCGATTACTGCTTCTTCCTGAAGAAAGAGGCCTTGTACCCGGGGAGCGCCTTCCGGATGAGCGACGAGGTCCATGAGGCCTACATCCGGCAGCTCTTCGAGGCCCATCAGGTGCCCCAGGTGACGGTCGCCTGGCAGGGCGGGGAGCCGACCCTGATGGGGCTCGATTTCTTCAAGAGGTCGGTCGAGCTTCAGGAGAGATACCGGAAACCCGGGACCCGGATCGAGAACACCTTCCAGACCAACGGCATCCTCCTCGACGACGATTGGTGCCGGTTCTTCCATGACCAGGGCTTTCTCGTCGGCCTGAGCCTCGATGGACCCCGCGATCTCCATGACGTCTACCGCAAGGACCGGGGCGGCCGCGGCACTTTCGACCGGGCCCTGGCCGCGGCCCGCCGGCTCCAGGCCCACCAAGTGGAGTTCAACGTCCTCTGCACGGTGAACGCGGCCAACTCGCGCCGGCCCCTGGACGTCTACCGGTTCTTCCGGGACGACCTGGGGGCCCGCTACATCCAGTTCATCCCCATCGTCGAGCGCGACAACGCCACCGGCTGCCAGGAGGGCCGCTCGGTCACGGCCAGGTCCGTCGATCCCGAGGAGTTCGGCCGCTTTCTCATCGCCATCTTCGACGAGTGGGTGGCCAAGGACGTGGGCACGGCCTTCGTGCTCAACTTCGACGGCGCCCTGGCCGGCTGGCTCGACATGGCCGGGACGGTCTGCATCTTCGGCCCGACCTGCGGTCTCGGCGTCGCCCTCGAGCACAACGGCGACCTCTATTCCTGCGATCACTTCGTCGAGCCGCGCTACTTCCTGGGGAATATCCTCGAACGGCCTCTGGCCGAGCTCGTGGCCTCGGAGAAACAGCGCCGCTTCGGGCAGGACAAGAGGGACAGGCTGCCCCGGGCCTGCCGGGAGTGCGAATTCGTTCGCATCTGCCATGGAGAGTGCCCCAAGAACCGCTTCGTCGAGGCGCCCGGCGGGGAGCCAGGCCTCAATTACCTCTGCGCCGGTTACAAGGCCTTCTTCAAGCACGCCGACAAGGCCATGCGGATCATGGCCGATCTCCTGCGCCGGGACCGTCCGGCGGCCGAGGTTATGACCGTTCTGACAGAAAGCGGATAGGCGAATACGAATTCAATGGCCCGGGGACGGGGCCATGACATCCCGAAGGAGGAGAGTTTATGAAAGACCAGGACAAAACCCAAAGACAGGTCCTTCCCATCCCGGACAGGCCGCACGTGGGCCTGACGACCTACGACGCCAAGGACCCGGAAACGAAGTTCCCGCCGATCCGCGACATCCGGCCGCCGGCCGGGGCGCCGAACGTCCTGATCGTGCTGATCGACGACGCGGGTTTCGGCTCCTCGAGCGCGTTCGGCGGGCCGTGCCGGACGCCGACCTTCGAGAAGCTGGCGGCGCAAGGTCTGCGCTACAACCGTTTCCACACGACGGCCTTGTGTTCGCCGACGCGCCAGGCGCTGCTGACCGGCCGCAACCACCACTCGGCCGGCATGGGCTGCATCACCGAGATGGCGACCTCGGCGCCGGGCTACAGCTCGATCCTGCCCAAGAATAAAGCGCCGCTGGCCATGACGCTGAAGCTCAACGGCTACGCCACCGCGCAGTTCGGCAAGTGCCACGAGGTCCCGGTCTGGCAGACAAGCCCGATGGGGCCGTACGATGCCTGGCCCACGGGCGGCGGCGGCTTCGAATACTTCTACGGCTTCCTCGGCGGCGAAACGAACCAATGGGACCCGGCCCTCTACGAAGGGACCGTCCCTCAGGACCCGCCCAAGACGGCCGAAGAAGGCTATCACTTCACCGAGGACATGACAGACAGGGCCATCGCCTGGGTCCGCCAGCAGAAGGCGCTGCTGCCGGACAAGCCGTTCTTCATGTATTTCGCTCCCGGGGCGACCCATGCCCCGCACCACGTCCCCAAAGCGTGGGCGGATAAGTATAAGGGCCAGTTCGACCAGGGCTGGGATAAGCTGAGGGAGGAGATCCTGGCCCGCCAGAAGAAGCTTGGCGTCGTCCCCCAGGACGCCGAGCTCACCAAGCGCCCGAAGGAGATCCCGGCCTGGGACGCGATGAACCCCAAGCTGAAACCGGTGATGGCCCGGGAAATGGAGGTCTACGCCGGGTTCATGGAGCATACGGACCACCAGGTCGGGCGGCTCATCGCGGCCCTGGAGGATCTGGAGGTGCTCGACGACACGCTCGTCTACGTCATCGTCGGCGACAACGGCGCCTCGGCCGAGGGCGGCCTGGAAGGCACCTTCAACGAGATCATCCACCTCAACGGCATCAACATGGAGACTCCGGAGTTCCTCATGCAGAGGATCTCCAAGTTCGGCGGGCCCGAAGCTTACAACCATTACGCGGTGGGTTGGGCCCACGCCATGGACACCCCCTATCAGTGGACCAAGCAGGTCGCCTCGCACTGGGGCGGCACGCGCAACGGCACGATCGTCCACTGGCCGAACGGGATCAAGGCCAAGGGCGAGATCCGCAGCCAGTTCTGCCATATCATCGACGTCGCCGCCACGGTCCTCGAAGCGGCCGGCCTTCCCGAGCCGACCATCGTCAACAGCGTCCAGCAGAGCCCGCTCGAAGGAACGAGCATGTTCTACAGCTTCGAGGACGCCCAGGCGCCGGAGCGCCACGAAACGCAGTACTTCGAGATGTTCTGCAACCGCGGCATCTATCACAAGGGCTGGAGCGCCGTGACCCGACACTCGACGCCGTTCGCTGTCGAGAAGCTGCCCGCCTTCGACGACGATATCTGGGAGCTCTATGACGGGAGCAAGGATTGGACGCAGGCGCACGATCTGTCGAAGGAGATGCCGGAGAAGCTCCATGAGCTGCAGCGGCTCTGGCTCATCGAGGCGGTCAAGTACAACGTCCTGCCCATCGACGACCGCCGGCCCGAGCGTTTCAATTCCGACCTGGCCGGCCGCCCCACCCTGATCAAGGGGGATTCGCAGCTCCTGTTCGGCGGCATGGGGCGCCTGACCGAGAACTGCGTTGTGACCATGAAGAACAAATCCTTCTCGATCACGGCCGAAGTGGAGGTGCCGGCCGCGGGCGCCGAAGGCGTCATCCTGGCCCATGGCGGGGCCTTCGGCGGCCTGAGCCTCTACGCCAAAGGGGGGAAAGCCAAGTTCGCCTACAACCTCCTCGGCCTCAAGGTCTTCACCGTTGGGGCCGACGCCGCGATCCCGGCCGGGACGCATCAAGTCCGCATGGAGTTCGCTTATGACGGCGGCGGCCTGGCCAAGGGAGGGGGCGTCACCCTCTATTACGACGGCCGCCAGGTGGGCCAAGGCCGGATCGAGCAAACCGTGCCGATGATGTTTTCCCTTGACGATACGACCGACGTCGGCCGCGAGAGCGGCACGCCGGTCAGTCCCGATTACGATCGCGCGACGAGCGTCTTCAGCGGCCGGGTCAACTGGGTCCAGATCGACCTGGGCAAGGACGACCACGACCACCTGATCAGCCCCGAGGAGCGCCTGCGCGTGGCGATGACGCGGCAATAAGATCGAAACGCCGGAGGAGATTCGCATGCCGGGCCCGATAGGATGACCCCGCAGCCGGGCTGCGGATGATTCATATCGACTTCATCAAAAAGGAGGTCCGAGATGGCGGACAAAAGACCCAACATTCTTCTCCTGATGGGCGATGACATCGGCTGGTGGAACATCAGCTACAACAACCGCGGCCAGATGGGCTACCGGACGCCGAACATCGACCGCATCGCCAACGAGGGCATCGCCTTCACCGACTACTACGGGCAGCAGAGCTGCACGGCCGGAAGGGCGGCCTTCATCACCGGCCAGAACCCGGTCCGGACGGGGCTGACCAAGGTCGGGGCGCCGGGAGCCAGGCTGGGCTTGATGCCCGAAGACCCGACGATCGCCGATCTGCTCAAGCCCCTGGGCTACAGGACCGGCCAGTTCGGCAAGAACCATTTCGGCGACCGAAATCCGTACCTGCCCACGGCCCACGGGTTCGATGAGTTCTTCGGCAACCTCTACCACCTGAACGCCGAGGAGGATCCCGAGCACCCGGACTATCCGAAGGACCCCCGGGTCTACCAGGCCATCGGTCCGCGGGGCGTGCTCCACTGCTGGGCGACGGACACGGATGATCCGACCGAGCACCCGCGCTGGGGCCGCGTGGGCCGGCAGAAGATCGAAGACACGGGCCCGCTGACGAAGAAGCGCATGGAGACGTGCGACGAGGAGTTCACGGCCGCGGCCCTCGACTTCATCGACCGGGCCCACAAGGCCGGCCAGCCGTTCTTCGTCTGGTGGAACAGCACGGCCATGCACTGCTTCACCCATCCCGCCGAGAAGCACGCCGGCAAGAGCGGGCAGGGCTTCTACAACGACGTCATGGCCGCCCACGATGAGAACGTCGGGAAGCTGCTGGACAAGCTCGACCAGCTGGGCATCTCTGGCGACACCATCGTCGTGTACACGACCGACAACGGCCCCCACTACAACACCTGGCCGGACGCCGGCATCACGCCGTTCCGCAGCGAGAAGAACACCAACTGGGAGGGCGGCTGGCGCGTTCCGGCCTTCGTCCGCTGGACGGGCAAGTTCAAGGCCGGCACGATGCTGAACGGGATCGTGTCCCACCAGGACTGGCTGCCGACGCTGCTCGCGGCCGCCGGGGATCCCGAGATCAGCGCCAAGCTGCTGAAGGGGCATCAGGCCGGCGGCAAGACCTTCAAGGTCCACATCGACGGCCTCAACATGCTGCCCTACTTCACCGGCGAAGCCAAAGAGAGTCCCAGGAACTACTTCGCCTATATCAACGACGATGGCGGGTTCGTGGCCCTGCGGCACGGCGACTGGAAGGTCGTTTTCGAGGAGCAGCGGGCCAAACGGATGCTCTGCTGGGCCGAGCCGTTCGTCCACCTGCGCATGCCGAAGATCTTCCATCTTCGGCGGGACCCCTTCGAGCGGGCCGACGAGAACGCCAATTCCTACTGGGATTGGCATCTCGCTCACGTGTTCATCATCGGGGCGGCTCAAGGGATCGTGCAGGAGCAGATCAAGAGCTTCCTGGAGTTCCCGCCGCGGCAGAAGCCAGCCTCCTTCAATATTGACGGCACGTTGGAGCGGATGAAGGACGCTGCGGGCGGAGGCCATCACTAATAAGGTTTGGGGATCGTTAAGACCGGGACCGGGGCGGGCGCCGGGGACCGACGCCCGCCCCGGTCGTCCGAAAAGCTGTATCCGGCGCCGGCGGCCGGTGAGGAGGCCTGAACGATGGACGATCTGTTCTCCCGCCTGTTCCACGATCTTATCGCCCGGCTGAGCGGGCCGATGCAGTTCCGGCTGGTCCTCCAGCCGGTCATGGCCCTGATCTTCGCGGTCCGCGACGGGTTGAAGGATGCCCGGCTGGGCAAGCCGCCCTATTTCTGGGCCCTTTTTACCGACAAAACGCACCGGAAAGACATGCTGAAGGACGGCTGGAAATCGGTCGGCCGGGTCTTCCTTCTGGGCATTGTCATGGACGCGATCTACCAGTTCATCGCCCTCAAGACGTTCTATCCCGGCGAGGCGCTGATCGTGGCCTTCATCCTGGCCATTATCCCGTATCTCCTGATCCGGGGTCCCTTGAGCCGGATCGTGAAGCGCAAACCCAAGAACGCGGCCTGACGCCAGGAGGCCAGGGATGGCCGGAGGCCTCTCCGGCGGCCGGCCGGATCTGGCAGAGCTGCGGGAGCCCTATTCGAAGGAGGCTGATGAAATGGCCGATCAAGAAGCGGCAATTCCGATGGACGAGAAGACGCGAATGGCCTGCGAGAGGACGGTCCTGGCCCAGGAGCGCACGCTGATGGCCTGGATCCGGACCTCGACGTCGCTGATCACCTTCGGTTTCACCATCTACAAGTTCTTCGCGCTCGAGCTGGGGGGCAAGGCGCCGGCGAGAGCCCATCAGCTCATCGGCCCCCGCCAGTTCGCCGTCATCATGATCGCCATCGGGCTCGTCTCGCTCCTCTTGGCGACCCTGCAGAACAGGCAGTACCGGAAGAGCCTGGGGACGACCTACCGGGAGATCAGGGCTTCCCTGTCATCTCTTGTGGCCATCCTGGTCTCCCTCATGGGCATCCTGGCTTTGGCCGCGGTCCTCCTCCGCTGGTAAGCGGCGGAACTCGGCGATGAAAAGGGCCGCATGAAACCGTAATGCGGCCCTTCCCCTGGAAACCGACTTTACCGATCAGCACGACTCCCGTTCGTCGGTCAGGAACCTCTACGCTTTCGACGTGATCCTGCACCTGTCCTTCGAGACGGCTCGAGCGCGCTCGCGCCGGTCCGACCGGTGCGGAGAAGGACCTGGCTCTATTTGGCCTTGGCCTTGCCCCCGAGCGGGATCGAGAGGTTGATCTGGAAAACGGAGTTCTTGACGGGCTCGCCGGGATTGGTCTTAAAGATATCGGTCAGGCCGAGATAATACCGGAACCCGATGCGGATGGCCCTCTGCCTCATCAGCTTGTATTCCAGATTGAAGGCCAGGGCAAAATCCAGATCGTTCAGCGCCGGCTTGATTTTGTCCTTGAAGACAAGGTCGTCGGCCGCGAAGACCTCGGCCACATAGACGTTCGTGGCGCCCGTGAGAAAGCCGATCTGGGGGCCGCAACCCAGGCTGAGCTGGGGGGTCAGGGAATACTTGAGCAGCACGGGCAGGGTGACATAGGAGAGCTTCATCGTCACCGAGGCGTCCGCGAGGAGGGGATCCAGGTCGGCATTGCCGAATGTCTCCGGCAAGAGGCCGGCGGCGCCGCGCGGATCCTTGAAGAGGAGCTCCGGCTGCAGGGATAACTTTTCGTTCAGCTTCAGGATCCCGTAGACGCCGAATCCGATGCTGAATCGGGAATCGCACTTGATGTTGGCCAGGCTTTGGAAGTTGCCGGCCAGCCTCAAGCCGAGCTCAAATTTGTCCGAATTGAGCTTGTCGCCGAGGAGGAGGGCGATCAGGACCTGGGAGTGGGCCAAGGTGGCCGCCCAGACGAACAAAAGCGCGAAGACAACAGCCTTTTTCATGAGAATCCTCCCTTCATGGAATGCCGCCGATCTTGAAGATGCCATTCAGGACCTCAACCTTCCCAGCGCCTTGACCGCCTCGGAGACGGACGGATAGATCCGATCGGGGCCGAGCCGCGCGGCCAGGCCGGCCCGTTCGATCATGATCCGGACCGGGCCTTTCGCCGCCGCGACGGCCAGGGCGATCCCCTGGCTCTCGAGCTCGCCGTGGACCTGGTCCAGGACGGCGGCCCCGGTCGTGTCAAGGTAGGGCATGGTTCCGGCGTCGAGGACGAACGCGCGGACCGGGGCCGGCGTCTCCCGGACCACCGACCGGACCCGCGCCTTGAAATGGTCGGCGTTGAAGAAGACGAGGGACGAGTCGAAGCGGTAGAGGGCCAGCCCCGGAAACGCCTCCGTGCCGTCGTGGGCCTCCCGGTCGCGAAAATCGTCCGTCCCCGGAAGGCGGCCGAGCACCGCATCGTGCGGCCTTGAGGCCCTCATCAGGAGCTGGACTATGGCCACGCCGACCGCGACCACGACCCCCGGCAGAACGCCGACCGTGATGACCCCGATGAGCGTGATGAGACAGAGCCGGAACTCCGGGCGGCTGACCCGCCGCAGCGTGACGAGGGCCCGGAGATCGAACAGCCCCAGGGACGCTTTGATGAGGACCGCCGAGAGCACCGCCAGCGGCAGCGCGCCGAGCGGGCCGGTCAGGACGAGCAGGGCCATCGCCAGCACCGCCGCCGCCGCCAGGCTGGTGACCTGGGTCTTGCCGCCCATGGCGTCGTTGACGGCCGTGCGTGAATCCGCCCCGCTGACGGCGAATCCCCGCAGGAGCCCGGCGCCGATGTTGGCTACGCCCAGGGCGATGAACTCCCGGTTCGGGTCGATGTCGTAGCGGTTCTTGACCGCGAAGCCGCGCGCGGTGACCATGGCGCTGTTGTAGCTGATGAGGGCCAGGCCGACCGCGCCCACGGCCAGCGGCTCCCAATCGGCCCCGGCGACCGCCGGGAGGGCGAGGGCGGGGAGCCCGGCGGGGACCTTTCCGAGGAGACGGATGCCGAGCCCGGCGAAGCCGAAGACCGCCGAGGCGGCGGCGCCCAGTACGACGGCGACCAGAGGTCCCGGGATCTTCGGGGCCGCGCGCCCGAGCCACAGGAGCAGGGCCAGGGCGGCGGCGCCGACCGCGAGCGTCGGGCCGTGGGTCCGGCCCAGCGCCGCGATGAACCGCCCCATCAGCCGGAAAAATCCGGCTGGCGCCACTTGGAACCCGAACAAAGGGGCGAGCTGGCCGGCGATGATGCTGATGGCGATGCCGTTGAGGTATCCGGTCAGGATGGGCCGGGCCAGGAAATTGGTCAGAAAGCCCAGCCGGGCCAGGCCGGCCGCGATGCAGAGCCCGCCGGTGATCACGGCCAGGGCCGCCGTCAGGGACAATGTCCGGGCCGGGTCCTGGCCGGCCAGCGGGGCCACGACGGCCGCGACGATGGCGCACGTCGCGGCGTCGGGCGCGACGATGAGCTGGCGTGACGAGCCGAGGAACGCGTACGCCACGAGCGGCAGGAGGCTGGCGTACAGCCCGTGGACCGGCGGAACGCCGGCCAGCTGGGCATAGGCGATGGCGATGGGCAGGGCCACGGCGGCCACGGAAACGCCCGCGAGGATATCGTGGCCGAGCCAGCAACTTCGGTATCCCGAGAGCCAGGCGGTCATCGGGCGCCTCTGCCTGTCGCCGGCCCGGAACGGGACATGGTCATGACCGGGAGTTCTTGGCTTCCTGCTTGAGGACCAATTCCATCAGGGATTTGTCGGAGAACGGCTTCTGCAGGAACCCGATCGCTCCCTCCTGGATGGCCCGGTCCCGGGCATCGGTGCCGGCGTGCCCGGTGATGACGATCACCGGCATGCCGTAGCGCAGCTCGCGCATCTTGCTCATCAGCCCGAACCCGTCGCAGACCGGCATGTGGACATCCACGACGGCGTAGCCGGACTGCTCGGGAGGCACGGAATCGAGGAACGACTGCGCCGACCCGAAGTACTCCGCCGGGATGCCCTGGGCGTTCAGCATCCGCTTGAGGGATCGGCCGAAGGCCAGATCGTCGTCGATGATCCAGAAACGTGAGACGGCTTTTGTCACAACTTCCCTCAGACGTCAGTCTGACAGAAGGGGGGAGGACGTGTCTATGGGACCTTAGGCCAATGCGTCGGGCCAGGCCTTGAGGGAGAACGAGAAGGTCGCCCCCCCGCCGGGGCCGTTGCGGGCCGAGAGCCGGCCCCCGTGCTCCTCGATGATCGACCGGCAGATGGCCAGGCCGAGCCCCAAGCCCTCCTTCTTCGTCGTGAAAAACGGCTCGAAGACCCCGCTCAACCGGGCTTCGGGGATGCCCGGCCCGGTGTCGCTGACGCTCACGACGACCATGCCCCCGTCGTCCGCCGCGGACCGGATCGATAGGACCCGCGAGGGCGCGGCGTTCATCGCGTCCAGGGCGTTGGTCACCAGATTGAGCAGGACCTGCTGGAGGCGGACCGGATCGCCCTTGACGTCCGGCAGGTCCGGCGCCACCTCCAGCCGGAGCAGGACGTCGTTCAGCAGGATGCTGTTATGCGACAGGGCCAAGGCTTCGTCGATCACGGCCTTGAGGGTCAGGCGCTCGAACTGGGCCTCGCCTTTTTTCAGGACGCTCCGGACTTTGCGGACGACATCCCCGGCCCGCAGGGCGTCCTCGATGATGTCGTCGACGATCTCAGGGAGGGTCTCCCGAGGGCTCCGGCCTTGGGTGAGCAGCGCTTTCGCCGCCTCGGCATTGTTCAGGATCGCCCCCAGGGGCTGGTTGATCTCGTGGGCCAGGGAGGAGGAGATCTGGTCCACCGTCAGGACCCGGGCCAGATGGGTCCTCTCCAGGCGCAGCTCGGCCATCTCCCGCTCGCCCCGCTTGCGTTCGGTGATGTCCTGGAAGAACGTGTAGATCCTGTGATTCGCGAGGTCCGCCCGTCCCCGGACATGGACGCTGCGAAGGCGGCCGTCGCCGGTGACGATCTCCAGGTCCACGTCGAACGGCTCCCCGGATCCGACGGTCCGCTGCAGGGCCTCCTCATAGACCGCCCGCGACGGAGCGGTGTAGAACCGGCCCATGTCCTCGGCCTTCGGCGTGTAGCTGGGATCGAGCCCGAAGATCTCGTACATCTGGGCCGTCCACGTCCTCGTCTTCGTCTGGAAATCGAACTCGCAGCCCCCGATGCGTCCGATCTTCTCGATCTCGGAGAGCAGGCGGCGGTTCTTCTCCAAGGCCTCCTCGGCCTGTTTGCGCTCGTCGATGTTCTCGAAGAACCCGTAGAAATAGGCGGGCCGCCCCTCCGGGCGGCGGACCGGCCGGAGGGTGAGCGACACCCACAGGGCCGTGCCGTCCTTGCGCAGGAACCGGCACTCGTGGGCCCGGACGATCCCCTCGTTTTTAAGCCGCTCGACGATCTCGGCGCGCGCTCCGGGTCTGGCCCAGACCTGCCGGCCCACATCCGCGACGGAAGCCACGGCGTCCTCCGGGGAGTCATACCCCAGAATGGCCGCGGCCGCGGGATTGGCGAACAGGAGCTTGCCGTCGACCGATGTCCGGAAGATGCCTTCGACCGACCCCTCATAGAGGTTGCGCAGCCCGGTTTCGCTTTCGCGGAGGTCCTCGGCCAGTTGCCCCGCCCGGACCGCGGCGCGGGTCAGCTCGTAACCCACGGCCCCGACGACGATCATGTTGAAAAGGCTTAGCATCATCGGCATAGGGACGACCCGCCAGAACGCCAGCATGACCTGGGTGGTGCCGAAGGTCACGGCCACCGCGGCGCTGCCGCCGATGACGCGGGCCAGGCGCCGGTCGCCGCGCCGCCACGCGGAGATCGTGGCGTCGAAAACGAAGAGGATCAGCAGCACCAGGCTGAGGTTGCCGCCGAGCGCCAGCAGGTTGGCCTCACCCACGGGAACGGTCACGCTCTCCCCGAGAAAACGGACGGACCTCATCTCGCTGATCTCGCGGAAATTGAAGGTCGGGATCAGGAGGACGCAGACCACGGTCAGCGCCCGCATGAGGCAGACGGTCCAAGCCAGCCACCGCTGGCCGGTCCGCAGATGGAAGCGGACGAACAAGACCAGGAGGACGATCGCCCCGAATGTCGAAACTTGGTACCAGCGAAAGGCCGCGAGGAACTGGTCGGTCCTCTCGATCCGCATCATCCAGAGCTCGAGCCCGGCGCCGATGGCCGTCACCACGGCAAGAAGACTGAAGAAGAGATTAGACCAAGCCGTGCGCTTCCTGAACCAGATCCTCAGATGGATAACGGCCAGGGTGAGGCCCGCGGAAGCGGCCGCCGTCCAGATGACCGTGATCCAGCTCATAGCCGGAGGCTCCTCGGCTCGATCCGACGAACGGGCATGGAAACCCTTCCCTCTTCAGTCAACGCCCCCTCGGCGGATTCTAGCATCGGCTCCCGCCGGAAATCAAGGCCTCGGCGGCTAGAGCCCGGTCAGGGCCCGGAAGAGCCGCACCGCGATGTCGCGGGCCGGGAACCTCAGGAGGACCGCCGGCAGGATGGGCACGACGACGCAGGCCGCGAGCTCGAGAAGCAGCCGGCGGCCGCAGGGGATGAGCCGCACGCCGCGGACGACGTTGACGCTGTTCGTCAGGTCGGCCAGCGATTGGAGGTCCGGCGTGCCCAATTGGGACGCGCCGTCCGCCGGCTCAGCCCGGAGCCACTTGCGGTCGAAGGCCCGGGCATAGCGGGCGGCCATGGCCATGTACTCGTCGGTCCCCTTGGTGCGGCACGCCCAGAGCTCGGGGGTGAACAGGAACAGCGGGCCGATGACCAGGACGGCGGCGAAGAACAGGGCCCCCGGTACGAGCGCGTAGAGGGCCTCGAAAGATGTCGTTCCCTGGGCCAGGCCTTCGACGAAATAGGCCGAAAGGATAGCCGTGATCCCTGCGACCAACGGGGCGAAGTGCTCCTGAACGACCTCCAGGTAGCCGAGGCCTCCGGCCCGGTCGGAATGGGTCGGGATCAGGCGCAGCTTTCGTTTCCCCAGCCGGTGGAGGAAGAACCACCAAAGCCCCACCCGCCAGAGCCAGCGGAACAGGAGGAGCCGGAAGAGGGGCAGGCCGACGAAGAGATGCCAGGCCCGGACCGGAGTCAGCTTCTGGCCGGCGGCCCCCAGGACCGCCGCCCATTCGCCCGTCACTCCCGGGAGGGCGAGGAGGATCCCGACGAGGGGCGCCGCCAGGGCCAAGAAAAGCAATAGGGCTTCGGCCAGAGGGCTCGCGGCCAGACGGCCGACCTTGCGGATATCCGCGGCTAAAGCCGGCTGTTCGTCCTCCGGGACCAGGCCCGAAGCCAGGACATGGCGGACGAAGGCGGCCATCCGCGGGGCGACGAACGCTTCGCCGGCGCAGAGGAGCGGCAGGGCTATGAGGAGGCGGACATGGACGCCGACGACCGACAGGGAAAACAGGTCTCGTCCGGACCCCCGCAGAATGGCCAGGAGGACCAGGACACACCAGACGGCCAGTCCCAACGCGAGACCCGAACCGAAGGTCCCCATCCCCCGCCGGCCCCATCCCAGCCGGGCGGCGAGCTTCTGCAGAGGGCCTCCGAAGAGGGAGAACTCGGGGATCGCGGCCTCGCCTATCATGGCCTCACTTCTTGAAGACGTGGGCCTTGTCGATCTCCCAGGCGACGTTGACGACAAGGTCCTTGACAAAGGAAGCGACCTTCGAGGGATCCGTCGTCTTGCTCTGGCCCGACCAGATCAGCTTGTTATGATTGAGGGAGTAGAGGAGGGTCTCGACATAGAGGATGGTGTTCGACTGGACCGTCGTCGCCGTGTAAGGAACTCCCCAGCCGTACCCCCAGTAGCCGCCCCAGAACATGCCGTAAGCGGATCCCGTTCGGACCGCGCTCACGGAGAGCTCCTTGTCGAAAGCCAGCGGCCGGATCATCACGACCCCCACGGCGCCGGCCTTCTCAAAGGCGGCCTTAGCCAAGGTCTCGTCCCTCAAGCCGGGCAGGAGAATGGTGTAACTCGGTACAGCCTTAAAGCCGCGCTTGGTCAGCTCGGACGCCAGGACATCCTCGGCGTCATGACGGATGTATTTGTCCTCGGCCGCGACGCAGGCGACGATGGTCATGCCGAGCGGCTTCTCCAGCGGCGGCATGGCCGGGTTCTTCCAGGTCGAGACGAATTTCGTGGACGCGCAACCCGCCAGGATCAAGGCGCTCGCGACGACGATCGCCCATCTCGATCGATCAAACATGTCCGGCCTCCTTGTTTGCGGAGTCATCGTTCGTCGAGGTCTCTTCAGAGCTTCTTGTGGCCGGAGTTGGTCGTCGTGACGATGATCGACTCCGAGGGAAGCGAGAGGACGGTCTCGGCGGGATACATCGCCCCGTCGTCGAGGGTGCCGAGCTTGGTGGTCATGGTGACCGCGTCCTTGGCGTTCTTCATCCATGTCGAAACCTTCAGCCCGAGCAGGGTATGGTTGGCCAAGTCGAGCTCGAACGTGAGCAGGTCGCCCGCCTTCTGGTAATCGCGGATGTCGATCTTGACCCGGGGCCCGTCCTGGGCGACGGCGATCTTCCCGGCGGCCTTGGCCGCCTCGATGCGGGCCGGATCGGGCGGGATATAGGACTTGATGAGCTCCCCGGCGTTCTTCATTTCCTCAGCCAGCTCCGCCTTCTTCTTCTCGATGATCTTGCCCTTGAGCCCTCCCGCCTTCATCTCCGGGGTCGCGCTGATGGTCTCTTTCACGACGGTCCCGTCCGGCCCGTAGAAACAGCGGTTCTCGGCCCGGTTCTTCTCTTCGCCCTTGCGCGTCAGGACCCTGGTCTCCACCCATTCGTACTGCTTGAGAAGAGCCTGGCTCTGGACCAGGTTCGCCTTGAGGGCGGCGACGTGTTCCTGGAGGGCCGGGGCCTGGGCCCGCATCAGGCCGGCCGCCGCGAGGCCCAGCGCCCCGAGCGCGATCAGAAAGAAGCCTTTTGAAAGTTTCATGTGAACTCCTCCTTCCGTTTATCTCAGCCAGCCGCTGCCAAAGACGAAATAGAACGCGAAATCGTCATTGCTGACGGCAAAATCCATGCCCCATTGCAGGCCTAGCTTGCGGGCCAGCAGGTACCTCCACCCGGCCCCGATCGTGCGGACCGTCTTCCCCTTGTCGAACTCGCCGAACTCCTCGAAGGCATGGCCGATACCCGTGAAGCTCAGCAGGGACCAGCGCTTGTAGACGTTCCAATCGATCTCGACTTCCATCGTGGCGGTGTTCTTGTTCTGGTATTTCACCTGCGGCGCGCCCCGCAGGTCGACCCAGGGCCGGGCCCAGAAGGGGACGTCCCCCAGGGAGAACGCCGTTTCGTAACGGGCTCCGATGTTGAGGCGGGAGCTGGCGGGGAAATAGCCCAGGCCCTCGAGCTTGATCCGGCCGTACGGCCTCTCCCCGCCGAACCAGGTGTCGCTGTACGTCCCGGATAGGTTCAGAAAGAATCCCTTGGTCGGCGAGAAGATGTTGTCGCGGGTATCGTAGGCCATGACGGCCGAGATCTCGCTCAGGTTCTGCTTGACATTCTGCCCATCGAATTCGGGGATCTCGATGGGGTTCTCGAACTCGATGTCGACCGGCATGTAGTCGTAGCCGGCCCCGGCGAAGAAGTCGGACTTTCCCAGCCGGAACATCATCTGCAAGGTCAGGTACCAGGTGTCGACGGCCGCGTTGATGGACCGGTCGCTGAAGATGGGGACGTTCCCGGAGCCCCAGAACGCGACGTTCATGTCCGCCTTGACGGCGACGCCCGTGAAGCGGATGCGGTCCCCTTTCCAATGGCCGACATGAAAGACGCCGGCCCCCCAGGTGCCGTTGAGCGTCGCCAGTCCGACCACCCCGGTCATGCTGGGCGGGGCCTTCTTTTCGGCCATGGACTGGTGGAACCAGACGGCCGCCAGTCCGAGCCCGTAGCCCAGGGCCGGCTCCGTCATCATGGTGGGCTCGATCATGAAACCCTTCCTGTTCAGCAGCCAGTCGCTTATGTCGAAGGCCCCGTCCTCGCTGTCCTTGAAGTTCGAGAAGAACCCCTTTTTCTTTTCCTGGGCCTGGACGCTCAAGCTGAGGAGAGCGGCCAGGGCCGCGACGGCCACAGCCGCAGCCACGCCCCTTCGTTGGATAGCGCGCATGGGCCTCCTTTCCATACCTATCTGAAGATAAACGGTCAGGACGCGTCAATGGGACCTTAGGCCCAAGCCGGCGCCGGCCCGCAGATCATCGCGAGGGCACGGTGACGACCGGAGCGACCGAGGCCGACCCGGTTTCCGCGAGCGAGAACAGGATCATCACGAACGTGAACGTGCGCTTGCTGGCGATGTCGGCGTCGTCGATCCAGTACCAAGACCCCTTGTAGGGCACCGCAGCATAGGCGTCGGCCGGCGCCGCCCGGCCTGACCGGATGCGGATGTCCCGGGCCGGCCGGGGCCGGTCCCCTTTCGGAGGGCTGGGCGCCGCCCGGCCGCCCGCCGAAGCGCCCGCGGGCAGATCGATGTCCATCCCCAGCTCCATGATAATGCCCAGCATGGTCCGGGTCAGGACGGCGATCTCCGTGCCGCTCCGGGGGGCCATGCCGTAGACGACCTCGATCTCGCCGATGCCCGGCTCGAGCCGCAGCAATTCCCCCATCCGGCGCACGTCCCCGGACAGACTCGTCCCTCCACGCTCCTGCCGGAGGATCATGATGAGGGCGCTGCCGTCCTTGCGGGCCTCGACCCGGCTGCCCAGGCCGCCGGCGGCCTGGATGCGGGTCAGGGTCTCGACGAACTCGCGGAATTCCGGGTCGCCGGGGGCCCCGAGGGAGTCGTTGCGCAGGCCGTTGACCGACTTGACCAGGGTCCGCATCACCAGATCAGGCGGCATGCCCCCTTGCAGGAGCTGGAAAACGGCCGCCGGCGTCACGGGCTGGAGGAGCGAGCGGGTGAACCTCTCCCCCATCAGCGGCTGATACGTGACGGTCGGAGTGTTGGACCAGTAGCCTCCGGCGGCCAGGGAAGCCGCGTCGGTGGACGGAGCTTTCTGAAGCGACCCCCCCGCCGACACGTTGCCTCCCAGCGTATAGCTGTTGATGACGGACGCGATATCCAGGAACATCGGCACGTCGGCATAACGCATCCGCACAACGTTCAAGAGCGTCTGGCGCTTCCAGGATTCTTGGATGACCTGGCCAAAGTCCGCGCGGTCGGCGTTGATCCATCCGGCAGGGACCCTGACGCAGCCGGCCAGCGACAGCAGGAAGAAGGCGGCCAAAGCCCCCGCCCGGTTCACGGAGAGCGTTTTCATGATCGTTCCTTTGTCTCCTGACATCAGGCCCGCGCCTCACGAGAGAACGATCAGGAGGGCCGTGTAGAAGGCTCCCCCGAAGAAGAAATACCAGAGCCGCCCCTCCTTTTCCTTGGGCAGCTCCGAGACGATGGCGTTCATGATGATCCCGCCCGAGATGAACCCGACGAGCGCCGCGGTGAGGGGCCGGCTGAGGCCCGCGGCCAGCCCCGTCGCCCATCCCGCCAGAGGGGCGACAAAGAACGCGTAACGCGCCGAGCGCTTATACCACGGGCCGTATTCGCGGCCGAGGGAGTAGTCCAGAGAGAGGAAATGGAGGCCCAGGGCGGCCGCATAAAGGGCGGTCCGCGTCGTCCCTTCCTCGAGGCTCCGAACGGCGAGGTAGCCGGCCAGCCAGACGTAGGCCAAGAACCCGGCGGCACGGATCAGCCGTCCCCGACGATCCTCTTGGCCTCCGGCGGCTTCCGGGCCGGGCGGTATCCTGGTCCAGGTCACCAGGTGCTGGAGGCCATAGAAGAGCATGAACCCGATCAGGGCGGCCAAGTAGACCCTCAGGGCGGGAAAGGGGAGCAGCCGGTCTTCGCCGGTCCGGACAAGGACGGCCCTGGCCGCCTCAAGCTCTGGCAGAAGATGGACAAAGACATAGGCGATGGTCACGCCGGCCCCAAAGGACAAGACCTTGCGCTGGTGACGGCGGAAGGACCGGGGGATGAGGGTGTCGCTGCCGAAGAGGAAGACCGCGGCGAAGACTGCCGCTGCGGCGAAAGGGCCTAATTCGAACGGCATCTCCGGGCTCCCGGACGTGCTGGCATCGGATTGTCACGAGACTGGGCCGACGTGGCTTCGTCGTTATTCTAAGCAAGGGGGCCTGACCATCAATGGGACCAAGGTCCCATTGCTAGCCGGAGCCCGATCTGATAAGCGTAACGACGGCGGGTCCTGGATGCCTCGGGCGGCTCCGTCCGGCCCGTGCGGAGAGTTCACTCATCCGTGGGAGGTCTATCATGAAGAGGATCCTGATCGGACGTGCCGTCCTTTTCACGCTGACGGCGATCGTTCTGACGACCGCGCCAGGCTTCGCCCAAGAGGCTGGGAAGCCGGCCAAGGAAGAATTCAGCGGGGCCGTCGTGCTCACGGCCGCCGGCCCCATGACCGGCCGGTCGACCCGCCTGACCATGACCATCGAGCGCTGGACGACCGACGAGGAAAAGTCCGCGCTCGTCAAGGCGCTCAGGGAGGGCGGTTCGGACGCCTTCCTCAAAGCCTTGCGGAAGATGACGGCGGGCTACGTCCGCACGACCCAGTCGCTCCGCTACCAGCTGAATTTCGCCTCGACGTTCCAGACCGAAAAGGGCCGGGTCGTCCGATTGGTCACCGAGCGGCCCATCACCTTCGTCGAGGCGATGCGCCCCACGCGCTCGGAGGAATACGAATTCGGAGTGATCGAGCTCACGCTGAACGAGAAGGGCCAGGGAGAAGGCCTTGTCGTCCCGACGGCCAAGGTGTCCTTCAACAAAGACGGCCAGCTCGAGGTCGAAACCCTGGGGACCGGGCCCCAGAAGCTGATCGGCGTCAAGAAGGGCTAGCGGCGCCGATGATCAGAACCGGTAGATGAGCCCCGCCGTGAAGTCCCACCGCGGCATATACTGGCTGACCGGAATGAGCCAAATGTCGCCCCACCAGTCGACCATCCACCCCGTCGATTCATTGATGTATGTGGTGAACCATTTCGCGCTCGCCCGGAGGCCAACCTTGTCGTTGAACATCTTCTCCACGCCCAAACCCATGCTCCACGAGAAACGCGTCTCGCTCCCGACGCCGTCGGCCCGGGGGTTGAAAGCGGTCAGGCCCAGTCCGGTGATGAAGAACGGCCGGAGCATCTCGTTATGCCCGAAGTAGAAGAGCACGTTGGCATGGAACTGGTCTTCATAAACCTTGAAGAGATCCTCGTCAGGTCCCCCCGGGATGTCGGAAATGGACCGGGCCATGGGATCGGCATGGGCCCATTGGGCTTCCAGAGTGATCGAGGGTTTCAGCCTGAAGCCGAGCGACGCGCCGTAGGCGAACCCGTCCGCAAGGCGGACGCCGCTGATCGGCAGCAAGACATCGGCGCGAACGCCGAAGCTCCCGCTCGTCCGGTAGCCGGCGAACGGCGTGATGACCAAGCGCCCGTTCTGGGCCCACGCCGAAGCCACGCCGAGGGCGAGCAATACTATGACAGCCAACCCGATCGTCTTTCTCATGGTGTTCCTGTTCTCCTTCCAATTAAATCGTCTGTCGGTGACAAAATAGGCAATCCCCCGCTTGGGAGGCAATGGGACCTTGGTCCAGGTCAACGGCGCCATAGGGGGCCGCGGCCAGGGCGGCAGGCCTTCCAAGGAAAGCCGCACTTGGATATTGCCAGCCGCCCCTGTTCCGGCTTAAGATGGGCCGGGGGGAGGAGGGGACGATGAGCTCTCGGGGAACGACCGTCTGCGTTGTCGACGACGACGTTTCCGTCCTCAAGGGGTTGGCCAGGCTGCTCGGAGCCGCCGGCTACAGGGTCAAGACATTCGATCGGGCTTCGACGTTCCTGGACAGCCGTCTTCCCCAAGGGCCGAAGTGCCTGGTGCTCGATCTCCGGATGCCGGGCCTCGGCGGCCTGGACCTTCAGCGCGAGATGGCCGCCCGCGGCTCGGCCCCGCCCATGATCTTCCTCACCGGACACGGGGATGTCCCGTCGAGCGTCAAAGCCATGAAGGCCGGGGCCCTGGACTTCCTCAGCAAGCCCGTCCGCGGGGCGGACCTGCTCGAAGCCGTCCGCGCGGCCATCGAGAAGGACAAGGCCGGGATCAAAGCCCGGCGCGACCTGGACGCGATCCGCGACAAGATCAAGACGCTCAGCCCCCGGGAATATGAGGTCTTCCGCTGGGTGATCGCCGGACGGCTCAACAAGCAGACGGCCGGGGAAATGGGCATCAGCGAGAAGACCGTCAAGTTCCACCGGGCCATGGTCATGAAAAAAACGGGGGCCGGCTCGGTCGCCGAGCTGACCATCTTGGCCGACCGGGCGGGCATCGCGCCGATGAAAAAGGTCGGTCCGGCGTCCGGCCGGCGAGCCGCCGGCGCCTGGGCCGGGCCCTTCGACCCGCCTTCCGGACCGACGGACGGCCAGATCGGAAGCCGAGAAAGAGGAGAAGGAGGTTGAGATGCGGAATTATCTTCGTTGGCTAACGCCGGGGCTCGTGATCGCCCTGGTCGTTCTGTCGGCCGCGGCGGCCTGGGCCGATACGCTCGTGCTCAAGAACGGACAGACCCTCCAAGGAATATTCAAGGGAGGCACGGACGCCGTCATCCTCTTCGAGGCGGCCGGCAAGGTCCATCAGGTTCCCGTTGCGGATGTTACGTCCCTTGTCATTTCCCCGCGGTCCGCGCCGCAAGCCCCGCTCTCTGCGCCTCCTCCCGCGACGACCCCCGCCGCCCCCGCGAAGGCTCAAGGTCCGGTCAATGTCCCCGCGGGAACGAAGCTCATGGTCAAGCTGGAAAAGGCGGTTAACACCCAGGCGAACCCGAAAGGCTCAAGCATCTCCGGTTTCCTGGACCTGGCCCTCACGGTTAACGGGGTCGTCGTGGCGCCGAAAGGATCCAAGCTTTACGGCAAGGTTGTCAAATCCGACGGCGGCCGCATCGTCGGCCAGCCCGTCATCGCCATCCAGTATACGGACCTCGTCGTGGGGAACCAGCAGTTCCCCATCATGACCGATCCTATCGGCGCCGAAGGCGATCGGAGCGGGGCTGTCAAGAAGGTCGCGGCGGGGGCCCTGATCGGCGCCGCTATAGATGGGGGACATGGCGCCGGCACGGGAGCCCTCGTCGGCGGCGGGGTTGCGGTCATGGCCGGAGGGAGACACATCCAGCTCGCTGCCGGGACGCTGGCCGAGATCTTCCTTAAGCAGCCGCTGACGATCTCGCGCTGACGCCCCCTTGGGGTGAGCGCGCCTATTCTATTATTCGATTTCACCCGACTGGCCTGCCAGAGGGGATTGACGGCCTGGGGAGTGGCTGGGGAGCAGACACGCGGCGCCCGCCATCTCCTTCTTCCCCGTCCGGGCCCGGCTCTAGCCGGCGGGCCCCAATCGACCGCGACGAGGGAGACCCGGCGGCTTCCCTTACTGCCGTATCCTGTTGACGGGCGATCCGGAATGGGTTATGGTCCTGACGGGTGCGCGGCGCGCAAGGCGCCGGCGCAGGTTATCGCCTTACGGGTGGTCGGGCCGCCATCCAGACGCCGGGGGCTTCCCCCGGCGAAGCACCCGGTTCGGGTGCCTGGATGGAGGTCGCATGACACAGGGCTTGACCGCCAACGGTTGGATCTTCCTCGTTCTCGGCTGGAGCTTCATCATCGCCTTGGCCTTGGTCTGTTTCCGGCGCGTCCTCTTCGGCCGCCGGCCGGAGGTCGTCGTCGAGGCCGGCGGCCGCGAGCAGTGGGGCTCGCGCCTCGGCCTGATCCTGGCCGTGGCCGGCAACGCCATCGGCCTGGGCAACTTCCTGCGCTTCCCGGTCCAGGCCTCCTCCAACGGCGGCGGGGCCTTCATGATCCCCTATTTCGTGGCCTTCCTGCTGCTCGGCATCCCCATGATGTGGGTCGAGTGGACGATCGGCCGCATGGGCGGCGCCCACGGCCACGGCACGACGCCGGGCATGCTCAATCTGCTCTGGAAGAAGGCGCCATCGAAATACCTGGGCGCCCTGGGCATCGTCATCCCCTTCCTGATCGTCATCTATTATAACTTCATCGAGACCTGGTGCCTGGGCTATTCCTGGTTCTCCGTGACCGGCAAGTATTTCGGGCACGCCAACCAGGCGGCCATGGCCCGGTTCCTGCGCGGCTTCCAGGGCCTGGAATCCAACGAGTTCTTTGCCTCCATGGCCCCCATCCTGGTCTTCTGGTTCATCGCCATCGCCCTGAACTTCTATTTCCTGTACCGGGGCATCTCCAAGGGCATCGAGGTCCTGGCCAAGTTCGGCATGCCCCTGCTCTTCGTCTTCGGCATCGTCCTGGTCGTCCGCGTCCTGACCCTGGGCACGCCCGACCCGGCCGCCCCGGAGCTGAACGTCTCGACGGGCCTCGGCTTCATCTGGAACCCCGACTTCAGCCGCCTGGGGTCGGCCTCCGTCTGGCTGGTGGCGGCCGGGCAGATCTTCTTCACCTTGAGCCTGGGCCAGGGCATCATCAACACCTACGCCTCCTACGTCCGCGAGAAGCAGGACATCACCTTGAACGGCATCACGACCGCCTCCACCAACGAGTTCGCCGAGATCGTCCTCGGCGGCACCATCGCCATCCCGGCGGCGGTCATCTTCTTCGGAGCGGCCGGTACCCAAGCCATCGCCAAGGGCGGGGCCTTCAACCTCGCCTTCACGGCCCTGCCGGTCATCTTCCAGAAGATCCCCCTGGGCCAGATCTTCGGCGGCATGTTCTTCTTCCTGCTCTTCATCGCCGGCATCACCTCGTCGGTGGCCATGAGCCAGCCGGCCATCGCCTTCCTCGAGGACGAGTTCAAGTGGAAGCGCGAGAAAGCGGTCAAGGCCGTCTTCGCCGTGCTCATCGCCTGCAGCGCCATGGTCATCGCCTTCTTCCGCTTCGGCTTCCTGGACGAGCTCGACTTCTGGGCCGGCACGTTCGGCCTGGTCGTCTTCGCGGCCATCGAGATCGTCCTCTTCTCCTGGGTCTTCGGGCTCAAGAAGGGCTGGACCGAGATGCACAAGGGCGCCGACCTCAAGGTGCCGAAGATCTTCAAGGTCATCATGACCTACGTCACGCCGGTCTACCTCCTGGTCCTCCTGGCCGTCTGGACCTATCAGGACGCGGTCAACAACTTCCTGATGAAGAACCCGGAGAACGTGCATTACGCCGACACCGCCAATCACCCCTACCTCTGGGGGGCCCGGGCCCTGATCGTCGCCCTCATCCTGGCGGCCATGCTCCTGATCCGCAGAGCCTGGAAAACGAAGCCGGCGGAAGCCCAGAAACCGTGAGGACGGCGGCCCCCTGAAGCCATGGCCGGGCTTTTCTGGTATCCTGGTCCTGGCCGGGGGCGCTCGGGACGCGCCGGCCGTGTCCGTGCCTGTGGCCGCGACGGATCGACCATGAAGGCCTCCTTGATCGTCTTCAGCGACCTCGACGGGACGCTCCTCGACGCCGCGACGTACCGTTACGAACCGGCCCGGCCGGCGATCGACGCCCTGGCCGAGGCCGGCATCCCCCTGATCTTCTGCACCAGCAAGACCCGGCCCGAGACCGAGCGCTGGCGCCGGGTCTTGGCCAACGTCCATCCCTTCATCGTCGAGAACGGCGGGGCCGTCGTCGTCCCCGAGGGGACGTTCGGACCCGATGTCCGCTTCGACCGGCGCGACGGCGGCTATGGCCTTCTGGAGTTCGGCCGGCCCTACGCCGAGCTCCGGCGGGCCCTGGCCGAGATCCGGCAGGCGACCGGGCTCCCTCTCCGGGGCTTCGGCGACATGTCGACCGGCGAGATCGCCGAGCGCTGCGGGTTCGCGCAGGAAGACGCCGCCCTGGCCGCGGCCCGGGACTATGACGAGCCCTTTATCGGGGCCGGGGCGAACGAGCTGCCCCGGGTCGGGCGGGAAGCCGAACGGCGCGGCCTCCGGGTCATCGGCGGCGGCCGCTTCCAACACCTCTCCGGCGGCAGCGACAAGGGCCGGGCGGTCCGGGCCCTCCGTTCGCTCTACGAACTCGGCCGGGGACGCGTCCGCGCGGTCGCGCTGGGCGACAGCGCCAACGACGAACCGATGCTGCGGGAGGCCGACATCCCCGTCCTGGTCCCCCGGCCCGGCGGCGGGCCCGGCCCGGCCCTGGATGTCCCGGGGCTCACGATCGCTCCCGGGCCGGGTCCCGAGGGCTGGCGGGACGTCGTCCTCGCGCTCCTCCGCGGCCGGGCCTGACCTTTCAGCGCCGGCCTGGGGATAGATCGAGCGAAGAAAGGAGGCTCCGATGGCGGACTTCTATCAGACGGGACTATTGGCCACGTTCCACCGGCTGGGGGCCCTGAACCTGGACCGTCTCGAGAACGATCTCACGGTGTTCAACCGGCACCGGCCGATGGCGCTGGTCCTGCCGACGACCCCCAAGGAGCTCGGTTCCCAAGCCCTGCAGGGGATCCTCGCCAACCTGAAGGAGGTGCCGTACCTCAACGAGATCGTCGTCACCCTGGGACGGACCGACGACCCGTCGGATTACCTCAAGGTCCGGCGCATCTTCTCCGCCCTGCCCCAGAAGCACCGCATCGTCTGGGCCTCCGGGCCGCGCTTCCTGGAGCTCTACCAGCTTCTCGAGACCAACGATCTCTCGGCCGGCGAGGACGGCAAGGGGCGGTCGGCCTGGACGGCCTACGGCTACATCCTGGCCGGGGAGGACAGCAAGGTCATCGGGCTCCACGACTGCGACATCGTCAACCACTCCCGGGAGCTGGTCGCCCGGCTGTTCTACCCCGTGGCCTCGCCGCACATCGACTACGCCTTCTGCAAGGGCTACTACGCCCGGGTGACGGACCGGATGCACGGCCGCGTCACCCGGCTCTTCGTCACCCCCCTCGTCCGCAGCCTGATCAAGCTCTTCGGGCATCTGCCCTTCCTGGTCTACCTCGACAGCTTCCGCTACGCCCTGTCCGGGGAGTTCTCCATGCTGACCGACCTGGCCCGCATGAACCGCATCCCGAGCGACTGGGGCCTGGAGGTCGAGACGCTGGCCGAGGTCTACCGCAACTATTCCCTGCGGCGCATCTGCCAGGCCGAGATCTGCGAGACCTACGAGCACAAGCACCAGGCCCTGTCGGCCGACGACCCCCGGACCGGCCTGATGAAGATGGCCGTCGACATCGCCAAGTCGGTCTTCCGCAACCTGGCCATCGAGAGCATCGTCCTCAGCGAGAGCGCCCTGCGCACCTTGATCGTCAATTACCAGCGGACGGCCAAGGACGCCGTCAAGCGCTACCGGGACGACGCCGACTTCAACGGCCTGACGTTCGATTACCACCTGGAGACGGTCATCGTCGAGGCCTTCACCCGGGCCGTCCAGATCGCGGGACAGGAGTTCATGGAGGACCCGCTCTACTCGCCGCTCATCCCCAGCTGGAACCGGGTGACGTCGGCCATCCCCGGCTTTCTCGACCGGCTCCGGGCCGCGGTCGAGGCGGACGACAAGGAATTCGGATGACCCCCGGGGGCCGGCCCGCCCGGCCCGTCAGAGGTGCTTGAGACCGTCGTCCCCGCCGCTCGCGTCCTTCTTGAACCGCTTCTCCAGGAAGGTCCGGGCCAGGCCCTGGCCCCCCAGGCCGAGGGCCAGCGCCAGGGCCAGCACGGCCCCGCCGAAGGCGATGGCGAAGGCGGCCAGGACCGTGTTCCGGCCGATGCCCAGCTGCTCGAAAGCCATGACCACGGCCAGGACCATGACCACGGCCCGGACGCCCCGGCCGAGCAGGCCGGACAGCCTGACGCCGGCGTTGACCGAAGCGATGAGGGCGGCCCGGCCGAGGAAGTTGCCGAGGAGCCAGCCGATGATGAGGATGATCAGGGCGGTGAAGATGCTGGGCAGGTAGAGGAGGAACCGCTCCAGGAGCTGGTCGATGACGGGGACCCTCATCACCTTGAGGGACAGGATGAAGAAGATCAGGGCGACCAGCCAGTAGAAGGTCCGGCCGATGAGCTTGTCGGGCGAGTCCTTGACGGCCATCTTCTTCAGCGCATCGGTGACGCCCGCCCGGGCCAGGACCGCGTCCAGCTTGAAGAGCCGGATGATCCGGACGACGATCGTCTTGACGACCCAGGCCAGGGCCAGGCCGGCGAGAAAGACGAGCAGGCCCGTGAGAAGGCGGGGCAGGAAGGCCACCAGCTCCCGCAGGACCTCCCGCAGCGGTTCGACGACGACCCGGTCGAAGAAATTCTTCATGGCGGCCTCCCTGGGCGGGCCGGGATCAGGCGGTCCCGTCCCACCTCTCGATGAGATAGCGCTTGGCCCCCTCGAGCGCGCGGCAGAGCTCTTCGAGCCGGGCCTCGACCTCCTCGGCGGAACAGTCGCGGGCTTCGAGGACGAACGAGGCGACCTTGCCGAGATAGAGCGGCGTCAGCGACTTGACGATGTGTTCCCGGCTGGCGACCTTGCGGTGGCAGGCCGCGGCGAAGTCCATGACCGTCCGGGCCCAGTCGTCGTCGGGATAGACGAAACCCTCGCCGGCGGGCCGGCCGGCCAGGTCGCGGAGCCCGGCCAGGGTCCCCTCGGGCAGGAACGTCCCGTAGAGCGGCGCCAGCTCCCGGACGCCCAGCCGGAACCGGTCGATCATCCGTTCCACGTTGACCTCGACCGGCTCGAGCCCCACGGCATAGACGAAGCCGAAGGTGGCGACCGGCTCCGAGCCGGCCACGGCGCGCCAGGTCCCCTGGTAGACCTCCATCAGGTCGAAGACCGAGCCGACGACCTGGTGGAGCATGGCGCTAAGGTCGGTGCCGGGGTCCTTGGCGTCGTGGATCTTGGCCCCCAGGAAGGCCTGGCAGACGCGGAAGCCGTTGGCCACGGCCGTGGTCGTCATCCAGATGTCGATGCCGAAGCGGGCCACGTCGTCGGTCCAGACCTCCCGGCCGAGGTAGAATTCGGCCAGCCGCCCCGAGAAGCCGAAGTCGCCTCCGATCGGCTGGCGGATGCGCTTGCCGTAGAGGGCCCGCGTCAGCGGGTAGACGATCGTGTTGGTGATGGTCCCGTCGTACTTGTGCCTCATGTAGGACGGGGCGACGTAGTCGTACCCGCCCTCGAGGACAGGCTTCACCAGGAGCTCGATCCATTCCGGGGTGATGCTCCGCAGGTCGGCGTCCACGACGGCGCAAGCCCGGGCCCCGAGCCTCCGCCCCAGCTCGAAGATCGTCCGGAAGGCACTCCCCTTGCCGGGGATGCCGTCGTAGGGCGTGACCAGCTTGTGGAACCCGCCCGTCCGGTGGTCGATCAGGACGGCGTCGAGATCGGCCCCGGCCCGGCGGACGATCTCCGTCGTGCCGTCGGTGGAGCCGCCGTCGGAGTTCACCAGGACTGCCCGGCGGCCGGGGAAATACTTGGCCAGGCCCGTTTCGACGGCCCGGACGACGTGGCCGATCGTCCGGGCGTTGTTGTAGCTCGGGATGCCGACCAGGATGTCGACGCCCTCGAGCCCGTCCATAGCGGCCGGGCCGGCCGCGCGCGCCGCCGGAGCCTTGCCGGTCATGAGCCTGGAACGCCCTCCCCGCCCATTATAAGGGAGCCGGCGCGGATGGGCAACGGGAACCGCCCGCCCCCGGGCGGCCGGTTCCGGGACGCCGGCCCTAGAACAGCCCGAAGACGCCGTGCGGGGTGATGCCCAGGAGGCGGAACCAGGTCTCGCCGGCCGCGATGTTGAGGACCCAGGCGATGGTCATCATGGCCAGGCCGAACCTGAAAGTGTCGGAGTAGCTGTACATCTCCGTCTCGTAAAGCAGGGCGGCCGGCTTACTGTTGAACGGCAGGACGTAGACGTGCTCGATCATGAAGGCCACGGGCAGGGCCAGGCTGATGACCGGATAGCCGAAGCGGTTGGCCACGCCGATGGCGATGGGGATGAAGATCATGGCCCGCATGGTCTTGGACTGGAAGA
>JAEAMF010000774.1_pt1 | contig 31849 bp, 32 predicted proteins | sample 8958721 | NCBI WGS metagenome assembly JAEAMF01 (sample SAMN16933255, study PRJNA681124) | bioreactor sludge metagenome | isolation source: anaerobic bioreactor treating anionic surfactant - SDBS | place: India: Bengaluru | collected 2019-02-28 | reverse complement strand
CACTTTTGGAATTAATATTATCTGTCATTTATTTAACTCCCGGATTATAAAAGGAGCCACGGGTGTTATATCGCCAGCCGTAGTACGCGGGTAGTATCGAGTTGCTTCAATATTGTTATATTGCAGCCTCAAAGCATAACCGTACTCTATTGGAGTGCTGATATAGCGCAATAAAGTGCCTTGAGCTACTTCCTCAGTGGCTTTAATGTTTTTTAGTTCAACGACACCAAAACCCTGTAAAGCAAGTTTCTCTTGCAGTGTCTTTGTTAAAATGTCATTTCTTTTAGGATCAATAATGATTGTGGTTTTAGCTGGCGGAAAAGCCTTTGCTAAGTGTGCAACTGAATCATTTGCAATCGTTTCTGCATCTTGTGTATTTAAGCCAGGTGCAACATAAGACATAGTTGGTCGCATTGTCGTACATGCACTTAAAAGGGAAACCGCCAAAAGTGGGATAAATAATTTTTGGATTTTCATATTTAGTTCCCCTTGCGTGAAAGAGTAACTTTAATCTGCTGGCGGCCTACACCCTGAATTAATGCAGCACGATCAATAACTTTATCTACTACATAGCGATCACCGATGACACGGTAATTAATAAGTTCCTTATCCGATCTGAATAATCCACCTTTTCCAAGTGCAACAAGTGCCGGAGCGTCACCGCCAAAGTTTGAATTTGGGAATTGGATATAAGTTTTACTACCATCTGTATAAACGCGCTGAGGCTTCCAAGCTGGACTATCGCCCGTAATCTTAAAATCAAAATCTAAGTTAGCTAGGTTTTGCCCGTTCGACATTGTGGTCCCGTTCACATATTTAACTTGGGCTTCTTTATATGCCTTCCAAGCTCGATCCATTTCATCCGGGTAATCAAAAGATAAAACAGGTATCCAAGACTTTTGAGAGCTTGCAAGTTTAATTGTGTATGTACGTCTATCGGTAACTACAAGAAGGCTTGTTACAAGTCCGGCATCATTTGGCTTAACAATAATAAAAGTAGTGGTATCCGCGCCTACGCCTTGGGTTGCAGGGCTAACAGACCAACGAACTTTATCTCCTAAGTGAATGTCGTTTACTACTTCGCCCGGTTGTAATGCAATGCTGCAAACTTGCAGAGGACTACATACCAGCGTCGGCAATGTAGCACCAAAAAGATATTTAACACTTCCATCTTTACCAGTTCGAGGCTTATCAGGATTCTTTTTCCATTTCTCAGCCAGTTTTATACCGTGCAGCTCTTTAGCATCTAAGTGCAGCTTTTCCGGTGAAATCATATGTAGAGGGGGTAATTGTTCCGGGGCTGAATTAACAGCAACAGGGATAAATTGAGCTTGTGAGCCGCCATTATCTAAAGCTGGGACATTTTGAGAAAATGACTGAGTTGCTAATGTTGAAAGTGCCAAAGCAAGTACAAGTTTATTATTCATAGTTTCACCTAATTTTAAATTCGAGTTGTCCAAGCAAATTGACGAACGTATAGACCAAGCGGATTACTTAAAATTTGCTGTTCAGTTGAAGGGGCCGCGATAGTGAGCGTTAGGGTTGCTTGCCAGTTTTTGACAGACACAACTTTGCCGGATCGTTGTTTTATGGTTTCTGTCCATTCAACTTGCCAAGATTCCGGGGAGACAGGAATTGCTGCTTTTACTTCGACTTCAACAGTTTCATTAATTGAACGACGGTATGGATCATTTTCGCGGTGATACATTGCTAAGTTTTGATAAGCTGGACTATCAGGCAGAGTCATTGAATAAGTACGATCTACAACGTCCTTTTCTGCACGTAAATCGACGTAAACTGTTCTAGCGCCAATGATCCAGTCACGGACTGCTGCGCGTGTTTGAACTTCGGTCGGACTACTAGCCACATTCATTTTTGTAACGCGAGAAATTTCACCAAATTGATTTGTTTCTACAGCATAAGGAATAACTTGTGATTTCATAGAAACAGCAACTAATCCACCAGAAGTAACTAAAGAAACACCAAGCGCACAGAAAAAAGCGACTCGCCAATTATTCCCGGTTTTAATAATGTCCCCGTAGCGTTCATTCCATTCTCTACGTGCAGCCAAATAAGGCGTTTCAGGACTATTCTTTTTGTCCTCACTCGCTTTTTTCTTTAACATTTGATTATCCAATTTGATAGTCTATAGCCTATATTATTGAGCAAAAATAAGCCCCATAGCAAGCACTATGTAAATTATTTTCGCTCAATTAAGAAGTTTACTTTTCGTGTGGTTTTTCAACCTTTTTCGGAATATCTTTGTAGTGTTTTCCAAACATAGGCGCTTTGCTAAGCGCACTCGCAACAGTGTGTCTAATCGGGTTAACAAAGTGACGACGAACGAGATTTTTTTTGTCTGTAATTTGCTGATCAATACTATCTAATTTTTCGCCATGCCCTTTTTTTCTAAGCCACTGGCCCAACGCCCAAAACGACAGACCTAGAACAAAAAACAGGATGAGGATAAAAACACCAAAAAGAAGATCATTCATCACTTATCCCCTTTTGGTGCTGTGTCTATATCGCTTTGACTAATGGCAGTTTCATGAAATGCACCGTCTGAATTTGTATTACTGACAGATGATTGGCTGGCATTGGTTGCAGGCGCTTGATTGGCATCTGTTACAGGCGTTTGAGTGCTGCTATCACTAGGACGGATTACATTTTCTTCCATAGAGCTTGATACAAAATCAGAACTATCGGGAGTAGTAGAGGTAGCCGGGCTTTCAGTTGGCGATCCTAGCGAAAGTGAAGCTGCACCTTCCATCCCAGGAACAGATAACGCAGACATCATCCCCCCTGCACGAACAGCCGCATTTGCTAAACCTTGAGCCGCAGCTTTATTTTCCCCACCGTTTGATTTTTTCCCATTTTCCGCTTGTTGTGCGGCTTGTTGAGGGGCGCTATTTTCTTTTGGTGTATTTGATCCCTGCGGGCTAGTTGGGCTAGTTGAGCTAGTCGAGTTACTTGATCCCTGCGGGCTAGTTGGGCTAGTTGGGCTAGTTGGGCTAGTTGGGCCAGTATTACCACCTAAGCGTGGAGCAACAGCATCGGCATTTCCGGTTGTAACATCACTGGTCGATTTGCCCGGAGTACCGCCCGGAGTGGCTGAAAGACTTTCACCTAATGATTTAGCTAAACCACCACCGCCACCCCCAGCGGCTTGAGCGCCTGCGGCAGTAGCTTGCATAAAACTTGAAGCAGCAGCAGCGCCAGCCGTTGCGCCTGCAAGAGCTACAGTAGCCATGCCACCAACACCCGCCCCGGTACTTGTTGAAGACCCGGCAATAATACCTTGAATCAAGTCAGGAATTGTTTTCGCAATATATGCACAAGCTAAGGCTAGACCTACCATTGTCCACATTGAAGCATCATCGGCAGTATAAGCAGCCTTCCATGTGATTGCAGATTGATTAATTAAGCCTACGATCAAAGTCAAAACAAAAAGTTTTGCACCGACTGAAACTGCATAACGTGCAATTGCTAAAGCATAATCTCGCGTCCAAGCTGAACCACCAAACCCCATAAAAAGAACAGCCGCATTAATTACTATGTATGACTCAATAATAGTTACAGCCATATAAGCACCAATGAAGGCGAAACACAGCATCACAATTGCGGCTGCAATACCGATCATCACACCAGCTACGGGATTCCATGTATTTGTATCACCAATTTTTTTAGCTAGTTCAACCGCAGTTGTGAAAATGTCGGCTGGAGCCAAACCGGACTCACCAAGCCCCGCAGCATTGGCACCTGCAATTTTAAAGCTGTCAATAATGGCTTCGGCCCATTCTTTGGCATAAATTAAAAGAGCGAAAAAGAAACCTATAGTTAAAATAAAGCGAATTAATTCCCCGACAATTTCCCCCAAATCTGCTTGTTTAAACACCAAAGGAAAAAAAGTCCATACGAAATAAATAGTAGCTAAGCCCCAAAATAGTTTTACTGCATAGCCTCTTAATCGGTCGTCCCAATCCGCAGCACTTTGTTGGATTAAATCAAGTAATCCGGTAAAGTCTCCTGCTGGATCGGCCGCCATTGTATTAGTCGTAAATAGAACTAATACACAGGCTAACAAGCTGGGAAATATCGCTCGCTTAAACATAAGGTTCTCCAAAAAATGGCCGCCAAATGACGGCCCTTTTTTAATTAGTATTTTTTACTGCGGTTAGAGTTATTGCTGATTTCGCCTTTTTTGAAATTCTCAATATAAGCATCATCGACGGACTGGCGTTCTTGTAGTTGAGCCATATAGTTACCCTGCAACTGAATCTGAGTAGCCACAAGGTCGCGAAGTTTTTGAAGTTGTTGCACGTTTTGAGCTGCAATCTCATTGCCGACTTGTGCGGCTTGCATACGTCCAGCCGAAGTCTGCGAACGTGTTATAAGGTTATTCAACATTGCGTCTTCTGATGCAAAGGTACTTGTATTCATTCCTGCTGCTTGCATAGCTGTACGCGCATTATCTAAGCCTTGCGCTGCCCATTTTTTATAACGGTCTGGCATAGCTTTGGAGGCTTGTCCGTGGTTTTTTAGATACTTGTCATATCCTTGGTATTGCTCACGGAATTTAGTGTCTAAATTAGAGATATTGCGGCCCAACGATTGAGCTTCGTTATAAACACTTTTAACGCGGTTTAGATCATTAGTAATCTGATTAAAAGCACGATCCGGGAGCTGCATCCCCTGCTTAATCATGTCGTTATATTGCTGAATGTTTACTCGTAACTGATCCGCTGTATTTAATGCAGTATTTACTTGCTGTGCATATTCTCCAAGCTGTTGATAAAAAGTCGAACAGTTAGCACAGTAATAAGTTAGAGCTTGAGCCTCTTGTGTTGGGGTGAACGTTAGTCCACTTGCCATAATGACCCCGGCCAGTAAAGCCGTAACTGATTTTTTAGTTTTTGAGATATTGTTCATATCTAACTCCTTTATGTTCAAGCCAATGCAACGGCCAGTCTGAGCCGTGTTCTTTAGTAAGTTGTCGTATATCCGCAATATCTTCTTTGTTTGATACAGCTACAAAAGAAAGCGTAAGCGGCCCTAAGCCCAATTCGAATAAGCGTCGTCCAAGTGGAGACTTGTAGTAATACTGACGTTTATATTGAGCATTTTTTAAGATGCTAATTTCACGGCTATTCAGGCCAAAAGTTTTATATAGATCAGCAGGCCCCGGATTTTCTTTGGTGCCTTCGAGATCAGCCTCTTTGTTAGGTAGTAAAATTTTTGTTGGACATTGTTCGATTAGAACGTCTAGTAATCCTGAATTAACTGCATCTGATAAACTTTGCGTTGCAAGAAGCACAGAACAGTTTTTCTTACGTAACTCTTTAAGCCATTCCCGTAATTTTTCGCGGAATACAGGATGGCCCAACATTACCCATGCTTCATCGAGTGGTAGGATCGACGGCTGGCCGTCTAGTGATTGTTCAAAGCGACGGAATAAAAATAGAAGAACAGGAAGCGCGTTCGCATGTCCTAATTTCATTAATTCATCAATTTCAAACACGGTGAAGTTGCTTAGTTTTAAGTTGTCTTCTTTACCGTCCAACAAGTGGCCCATTGCCCCGCTGATTGTGTAGTGACTGAGTGCGTCGCGGATTTCCATATCTTGAACAGTCGAAACAAAGTCAGTTAGAGATCGGAACTCACGCGGCGCGTCTTGTAATAATTTCAATGCGCGGGTGATTTCTGATTTTTGGCTTGGTGTAAGTTGTTTCCCGGCTTGAAGTTCAAAGCATGTTGCAAGCCATTCTGCGGCCCATAAAAAACCGGATTTGTTGTCAATTTCAATAAGTGGCGCTAGAGCTGGCGTATCGTCTTCATCACTACCAATATCGTAATGTAGGCCACCTGTAGCACTTACAAGAGCGTACAAAGAACGGCTTTTATCAAAAGCAAAAATATTTGCTGGCTTTGTTGTTCCATCCATTCGGGTACGGCTTCGGTATCGCATGAATTGCGCGCAAAGAGTTGCTAATAAAGTAGACTTACCCGCACCAGTTGGGCCGAAAATCAAAGTATGACCTACATCACCAACATGGATATTTAGTCGAAATGGTGTAGCTCCACTTGTGACAGTTTGCATTAATGCAGGCGCATCGGAGGGGAACATATCCTTGTTTGGGTTATTGATAAGCCCCGGCCAAATACTAGCAAGAGGTAGCATGTCAGCGAGGTTTAACGTATGTACTAACGGGCGACGGACATTAGGATAAGTTTGCCCCGGAATAGAACCCAACCACGCTTCTAAAGCGTTGACTGTTTCGATACGTGCAGCGAATCCTTTTCGTTCTACTTCACGTCGTACATAGCGGGCATTTTCTTCTAATACTTTCCGATCTTCGTGCATAAGCACAATAACTGGGGTGTAATAGCCATATGCAACAAGACCTGATTTTGCGTCGTTAATCGCAATTTCTGTCTCTTGTGTCATTGCCATTGCGTCAGTATTAATCATCCCTTTCTGACTTTTCATGACTTGTGACCAAAAGCCCCGAATCTTTTGTTGCCACTTCAAACGATAGCGGTTAAGTGCTGCAACTGCTTCTTGTTCTTCCATGAAGATGAAGCGCGACGACCAGCGATAAGCTAAAGGTAAGTTATCAAGAATATCGAGGACCCCCGGAAAAGAACCACCTGGGAAACCTTCAATTGAGACACAAGAAATAAATTTATTTCCTAGTTTTGGTGTATCACCCGGCCATAACTCAGGAAAGCCAAGCCAAGCATCTAAGTACATCGGGCAGTCAGGAACACGCAAAGCAATACTTTCGCCTGAAATTGAAAAATGAAGGTAATTTACAAGTTCATCACTTAAGTAAGATTGTTCGCCTTCACCTACTGTAAATGCGCCCATGCGTCGCATATGTAAAAGATCAGCTAAGCCGTCCTCTAAATCGGTTAAGCGTTTTTTAAAGTCTGCAAGTATGCGATCCGCAGGAGAAGAATCATCGCGGCCGTCATCGTCATATACCAGTTCGCTTAATTTTGAGTCTCGACGGGTAGGAGGTAAAAACTGTAAAACAAGTGCGTATTCTGTTTCGTATAAGCTATTTTGTTTTTCAAACATTGCACGACGTTCAGCGTCGATTAATGCAGAAATTGGCTCAGGGAAATGCGACACGTTCGGGGATGGATAACCCGGAGATTCTAAGCGGGCCGCGTCTGTCCACATTGCCCAGCCAGCACCAAACCGCGAAAGGTAATTATTAACAAGTGCTGTCAAATAATTACGGTCAGAGTTTGTTGCAGAGGCGGTATCATCACCGCGGAAAAAGAAACCAGCCATTAAAGAGCCGTCTTTACCTAAAACAATACCGTCATCAACTAGAGCAGCAAAGTTAAGCAAGTCCGGCAGCCCTGCTGCTTTTCGTCGGAATGGTGCTAAAGCTAACATATATGCCCCTATTTTTTATTAGTAGATACGCGCTGATCTAGCAACGCGGAAAGGTCTAGAAAATGGGCCGTAATAGTGCCCATACTTAAGCTGTCTGATATATACCTTTGACATATTGGGATCAGCTTTTGCCATTTGCCGCAGTCCATGAGCGCAAATCATCCATATAAATATGCCCAAAATAGTTGCGATTAAATTCATGGCTGAAATGATTAGACCGCCTGCAATTAACATTGAGAAAAGCATGAGTTCACGTTCCCCCCCTGCAATCATTTGCGGGCGGTGTAATGCGCGGTGAAATGGCGTTACACGACGTTTATCTTGCTCACTCATTACTTTTGAATCCCCACGATAGAGGCAGCTTGAGCTTTGGCATAAGTAGCAATATCAGCTTGAGCCATTACTACATCTACTGGCAAAACAGCACCAGAGAACAGAGCACCAGTCAGCAATGAGTTAGCAAAAACGATCAGACAGACAACAAGCACAACGTAAATAATACGTTTCGTAAATTCAGTGATTTCACCGCCCCAAATCAAAGTAGCACCGCAGGCAACAATACCGAGTAAGGCAATAACGAAAGCTACCGGGCCACTAATAGAACGTTTCAATTTATCGAGTGGGCCTTCCCACGGTAAGCCAGCACCACCGCCAGCAGTTGCATCAGCAGCATGGGCCATATCAATAGCACCAAAAAGAAGGGCAACGGCAAAAACTGAGCTAATGAAATAAGGATTTTTAACAAATGACTTAATGTTAAATTTAGGGGTTGTATTGATTGATATTTCCATTTTGATAACCTCGATTTAAATCGGTTGAGTGATATAGTTGGAGTTGTCAAACCCAACCACTTTGACTACTTCTTTAATACGTCTTCCGACGTGTGGAACTTTTTCGATAGAGATAATTAGATTTACTGCTTCGGCAATAAGAGCCTGCATTGGTGCTTGAGTTGCTTCTGCAACCAATTGTTCAATTCGTATTAACCCGGCATCTGCACTGTTCGCGTGAACTGTCGCGGCCCCACCTGGATGACCAGTATTCCAAGCCTTAAGAAGTGCTAGAGCTGCACCGTCTCGAACCTCACCAACAAGAATACGATCCGGGCGTAAACGCATAGTTGCTTTTAAAAGTCTGGTCATATCTACATGATCCACAGCGCGCATAGTTACAGCATTTTTTGCACTGCATTGCAGTTCCCCCGTGTCTTCAATAATTGCAATGCGATCATCCGGGGAAGCCTCAGACATGAATTGAATAATTGCGTTAGTAAGAGTAGTTTTTCCTGTCCCTGTACCGCCTACAACTAAAATATTGAGTCGATCTTGCACAGCTTTTTTAATCGCTTCGCATTGTTCAATAGTCATAATTTGGCTGGCAACATAGTCAGCTAAAGTGAAAATTTGAATCGCTTTTTTTCGTATAGTGAAAGTTGGGCCTGCCACAACTGGCGGGATCAGAGCCTCAAAACGTGACCCGTCAATTGGTAGTTCACATTCTAAAATTGGATTTTGTGCAGTAATTTGAGTTCGGAGTGTAGAAGCAACAGTCCCCATTAACGACTCAGCTTGTGAGGGTGGCATTGTACCGACTTGCTGCATTGTTTCGCCTAAGCGTTCAACCCAAAGCGACCCATCCGGGTTAAGCATAATTTCAATAACTTTTTTATCTTCCAGCAGTCCACAAATGAGGGGGCCAAGTTCGCGTTTTAGCTTTTCGTTGATTCTTCGATCATGTTCGCTTATCGCTGGGGAGGTGGTTTTATCGCTCATTGTTTTCTCGATGTTCAAATTTTTTGATGATAAAATGCGTTATTAGTAACGAAATAACTATAGTCTATAGACTATAAAAAAAGCAATGCTTTTACCTTCCTTTTTGGTATTTATTTTTTTATTAGGTAATAAAAAACCCGCATTAAGCGGGCTTCATAAGTGATTAATTTTTTTACATTATGGCTTTAAAAGTCGCCATAGTGGTTGACCTACTACATTGGCTAATCTAGCCATATTATCCACGTTGATTGTGCTTTTACCTGTTTCAACTTCACTAATCCAACTTTGAGCAAACCCGGTAATTTCATGGATTTTGTGCTGGGATAGCTTTTTCTTTTTTCGAGCATCTGAGAAATTTCGGGCAAAAACAAGTCGCTCAGGAGATACAAAAGTATTCGAGTTCCCTTCTCCAATTTTGGACTGGTTTTTTACAGTTTCACCCTTTTCGTTCACCTAGATTCTCCGTCTCTAAATATTACAATGTTTAAGTTTTGTTACTTAATGTAACGCTAAGTGATCTTATCAAAATTAAAATTAAATTTGGCAAAATGTTTTAATAATTGGTTAACAATTCAACCAAAATCACAAATAAAGTATAAAAAGCCTAATTTGATTTGCATTTTCTTTCATAGGAATTAATGCGGTGAGATTTACTATAGCGTTAGCTTTTGAACTTGTCATTCGTTGCAATATAACAAAACATAGGAAAAAAGCACCAAAAGAAAAAATAATTTTTTTGTACGATTTATTTTGTTTTATGAGCTTTGAAATGAATTACATAATAAAAATATATAAAAAATCCCACTGTTTAAAAGTGGGATTGTATTTGAGTTATTTAATAATTTATGCGTTGATTAATAATAAAATTATAAGGCTGAATTAATAAATAAAATAAAAAAGTAATTCAACAAAAAAAACCAAGTGATATTAATTAAAACACCTCAATAATTTATTTTGAAATCACTTAATTATAATATTTTTAATCGTCATTTAATAACCGTTATAATAATTACCAATAATGCACAGCAAATAGCGATAACTGAGGCAATAACTGAAATATTGCGTGATGCTCTTGCCTCTAAAACAGTTGCAGCCTGATCATTTAATTGATTTTTTAAATCATTATTTAATTGAGCCGCTTGTTTTAAAGCTAGTGTATAGGCTTCATCTACTGATTTATTTACTACCTTTTTAATCTCGTCCGAAATGTATTCAGTCGATTGCGTAATAATTTTTTCAGCAGTTAAAGTAGCCTGTTCTAATGATTGTTCAGTGTGCGCCTGAAAGGACTGAATTAACGCCCGTGCATGATCATCATATGTCTCAGAAAGTAATTCGAGATAGTGCTCAAGCACTATCTCGTTTAATGAAACTGTAACCAGCACGGGATCATCTTTAGTCAGTAGTACATTATGTTTTACTGCAATTTCTTTTCTTATTGCATCAAAATCTACTGGCATACCCGTTGCCCCCAATTAGATGATTAGTTCTAGTTGTTGAAAAATAGCTTTTTTAACTTTAGATAAGCGAGACTTAGACATTAAGCCAAACTCAGCTGATTGAGCGACTTCATCAAAAGTCATTTTGCTATCTAGCATTTTTTTAACGTCTTCACCGAATGTACTGCCAGTTTGACGCGCAATAGTCACCATACCTAAAACACGATCTTTATTATTTTGGTAAACCTTCATTTGTTCGAAAGTTTTTCCTTCTGCTTCAATATCACCAAAGAACTCGTTTAACCATACTACGATTTTTACATCGTCTGGCATTTGTTCAACAAGTGAAGCAAAGCCGCTTAGTGTGTCGCGTATAGCTTGACCGCCAGTAATAACCGTATGAATAATAACTTGTTTACCATTTTCACCAATTAGATTGATAGCATCATTTTCAGCGATATAGTAAGACAACGGAATAAAAGAAGCCGCCCCATTATCTACAACAAAATTTGTATCTTCTTCGACAATTTGTTCGATCAATTTATCAAAGTTACGCTCTACTAAAGAACCGCCTTCCATTAGTTCTAAACGCTGAGTATTGAAAGCCTGATAGCCCGCCAATGTCGCATTAACTGGATCGGTATCAACAGCAATAACGTCTTCATTTTTTGATTTAAGGTACTGAGTAATAATTGAGGAAATAAAAGATTTACCTACGCCACCCTTGCCTTGTAATGTGAAATGTACCTGTTTCATTTTAATACTCCTATCTGTTTTAAATGAGGTCGTCTCTTGCGTTGCCGCTGTTTGGATCGTGACTAAATCCTTTTCTTTGATTTGGATCTCGTCGTGTTTGTTGTTCGGTTGATTTTGGGCTTGGGGTAGGGTTGCTGGCACTTGATTGGCTAGTAACTTTTTCCCCTTTTTGGTGTTCTTCTGTTCCGATGAATCGAGCAACGTACTTTGTAAATTGCGGGTATCCGATTCCGAGTTCTTCTTTGTTTTCGTCATAAATTGTCCTCATGGGATAACCGGCTTCAAGTTGTGACTTGAATTTTTCACGGTGAGCGATGAATGCAATCCGGCCATGTCCACGGGGTTTATTGCTTGTCATCTCCTCTACTCCTTAACTCATTCTGAAGCTTAAACATGGATTATTGCACACTAAGGCAATTATAGGCAACTTTAAGCAACTTAAGGAAATTATAGGCAACTTAAGGAAATTTTGCAACAAGTTTAAGGCAACTTAAGGCAATTTAAGGCAACTTAAGGAAATTTAAGGAAATTTACAAAAAGCCACGGGGCCAAGTTAGTGAATCTATAGATAGTTTCGTATAATTGTCCGGTGTTTGATGGCAAGATGTGTATTGTAGGCCTACGAAATTTCATTTCTTGTCCTCCAATACCTATCCTTATTCGCCATTCGGCTCAACGTTCATCTTGCTCTACGAGGTCAACAGCCGCTACCGCGACTTTTAAAAGCACCAAAAGGAAAATATATGAATAGGAAAACACCGCCTGAAACTAAGGCCCGAAGAAGTTGCCCGCCTATAAAAGTTTGGGTAAATGAGGTTGAAAAAAAAGAGATAGAAGAACGCGCAAAAAATGCCGGACTTGCAGCTTCTGCTTATCTAAGAGCAGTCGGCTTAAATCAACCTATCAAGTCAAAAGTTGACTTGTTGGCTGTCTCAGATTTGGCAAAAGTAAACGGTGATCTTGGTCGAGTCGCGGGCCTCTTAAAATTGTGGCTTGCTGAAAAAAGAGGTCAAGGAGCTAAGCCCATCGAAGTTGAATCAATGATGAAAGAATTTCGAGCTATGCAGCAAGAAATGCTCAAACTCATGTCACAGGTAATTAAATGAAATGATAGCGAAGCGCATTCCTAGAGAAAAAGGAACATCATCCGCGGCCCGATTAGTTAAATATATGGTAGCTGCTCAAGGGAAGAATGATCCGCAGACATGGAAAAGAACAGCCGACTATATTTTAGAAACGGATGATAAAACTAATAAGGGTGAAAGAGTCGGAAGTTATCGCGTAACTAATTGCGAGACAGATGACCCGGCAGCGGCTACAGTTTTAATTGAAGCTACTCAAGCTATTAATTCCCGATCTAAGAATGACAAAACCTATCATTTAGTATTTTCTTTCCCACCTGGGGAGAATCCACCATTAAAAGTTTTACATGAAATCGAGGATCATTTAATCGAGTCTATCGGTTATAAGGATCATCAAAGAATATCAGCAGTTCACATCGACACTAATCATCTTCATGTTCATGTTGCTATTAATAAAGTGCATCCGACAGGTTTTCAAAATATAGAACCTTATTATGATCAAAAGCGATTAATGGAAGCATGTGAGCATCTTGAAATTAAATATAACTTGCAGCGAACTAATCACGGGATAAATGAAAATGAGCGAATCAGAGTTAATGAACGATCAAGAAAATCAGGAACAATTGAACTTAACCCAGCCCAACGACCAGAGCTTAGAGACTCAAAGTTTAGACGATATTTACGAGAGTCCTACAATCTCACGTTTGCCGAAGAAAGATCGCCCGAATCCTTCAACAATTTGCGAACGCTGTCCAGCCGCAGTCTGGATGGTGCAGCCCAAAGAACTGAAATGTTACTGCAAAGTAATGCACTTGCTAGTTTGGAGCGCGGAGGAAAAGCATCCGTTCACAGCTTGCGACGGGAGGGAACAAGCAATCGAGGAAATACTCCTCAAAATGGAGGATTAACAGCTATAGATGAATTTTCATCATCAGAGGCTATTGCACTGGGGGCATTCGATGAAACGGCTTTATCTGAAATTGATGCAAAAGAAGCTCAAGAGCCAAAAGGTAAAGCCGCAGATATTGAAAAACATAGTGGACTAGAAACACTTACGGGCTATGTTGCCCGTGAGGTAGCCCCGGCCATTAGAGAAGCAAAAAGTTGGCAAGAGGTACATGAAGCACTTTCCGAACATGGGCTTTTAATGACTGAGCGAGGTGCTGGCTTAATTATTGGTGATCCTGAATTGCCGTTATGGGCGAGAGCTAGTAAATGCAGCCGTGATTTGTCTTTAAAATCCTTAACAGATCGGTTCGGGCCTTTTGAAAAATCGAAAAAAATTGATACCAAACCAAATAAAAAATTTATACCTAAGCCAAGACAAACCCACCCAAAAAGTGCAGCGTTATTTGCTCAATATCAGCGTGAGAAACAAGAAAATATTGCAGCTCGACGAAGTGGTTTTATTAACCTTAAAGCAGAGGATATGCAATTTAAATCTCAGTTGGCCGCATGGACTAAAACACAACGAACATTGCTGAAAATGAGTCCAAAAGGCGCAGCTAAAAAAATTATGTCTGCAACGATTACTCAGCAGGCAAACGCATCACGGTTAAAACACCAAAAGGCAATGGCTGAAAAACGGGAGGAATTATTTAAAAGAACTTCTACAACAACATGGGCTGAATGGCTTTGTAAAGAGGCTGAATCAGGCAACCTTGATGCTTTAGATATTCTAAGAAGCAGGGAGCAAAAAGAAGCGCAGTTTAAAGCTGATTTACTTTCTGCAGAAAATACAGATAAGGCCAAAACTTATATTTTACAGGCTTTAAAACCGCAGGCCCGGAATGATGGTTCTATGTCATATCGGACAGCCGACGGGGGGCTTGTTGTTGACCGTGCTTCGCATGTTAAAGCTGAAAAAGCTACAACCGGGGCAGCTATGGTTGCGCTTGAATTGGCATCTAAGCGGTTCGAGGGACAGGCTCTAATTGTAGAGGGTAGCGAAGTATTTAAACAGGAAGTTGCACAGCTTGCCGGGTTGCATAAGTTAAATATTCATTTTGCCGATCCTGAAATGGAGCGAGTAAGACAATCTATTTTGGGCCAAAAATCTGAAAATAATTTAGTTAAAAATGAAGTTAAAACACCAAAAAAAGAAAATCTCAAAGATCAAGAAATTGCCCAAGAGACAGTTCAAATTACAAATAATTCTTTAGTTGATTTTATCAATGAACGCAATAAAATACGTGAAAAATTATCGTCTATAGACTATCATAAATTGTGGACTTCTGAGGATGCAGGGAGCTTTGCTTATGAAGGACGAAGAAGGCTTAAGGACGGTAGCGAAGTTTTACTTTTAAAGCGTAACAATGAAATTTTCGTCAAGCCAGCCAGCGAACGTATGGTTGCAAAAGCATCAAAGTGGAAAGTCGGAAGTCCAGTCCAATTAGACGCTCGCGGTCGTTTTGTGGGTGATAAGAAAGTTAAATCTAACGGTATCGAATTATGAGTAAAAAGGAAGTCTCAATCACGAGGCTAAGGCTGATAGGTAGCATTTATTTGCTTGGATATGAAGTCGTTTTAAATGGTGTATGTACTCAATATATAGCTAAAAAATTTGCTTATCATTCTGCATTAGGTCAGCCAATTTTTGGCAGTGTTTATAATCCTTTTAATTGGTTTAAATGGCTATTCAATTACTATAATTCTGCACCTGAAATTTTTAATATTTCATTCATCATATTCGCCCTGGGAACAATGATAGGGCTTGTAACTTTTGTAATAGTTACAGGTATGAAGGCCCGCAGCTCACAAAAACATAATGATGTTCACGGTACAGCGCATTTTGCTACTGCTCAAGAAGTTATTGAGACAGGTTTAATGCCAGCAGAAGGGAAAGCAGGCAAAGGCGTTTATTGTGGTGCTTATGATGATCCAAAGACAGGGCGAACCCATTATTTAAGACATGACGGCCCGGAGCATATTTGTGCATTAGCCCCTACGCGGTCGGGTAAGGGTGTCGGCCTTGTTCTACCGACATTATTAAGCTGGCCTCATAGTGTTTTTGTTCTTGACCGTAAAGGCGAAAACTATGCAATGACAGCAGGCTGGCGTAAGCATCATGCAAATAATGTTGTATTACGATTTGACCCAGCAGAACCAAATGTAGGCTGTTCTTGGAACCCATTAGCAGAAGTTAGATTTCAGACCCGTTATCAAGTTTCAGATGCACAAAACATTGCATTAATGGTTATTGATGATGATGGAAAGGGCATATCAGGCGATCACTTTCGATCAGCAGCTTTTGAGCTTTTAAACGGCTTAATTTTACATGCTTTATATAAAAGTTTAGAAGTCGGCCGCCTTCCATGTTTGCAAGATTGTGGACACATGCTGACAGGTGTAGGCGATTTTGCCGCACCGGATACCGAAAATGACTTAGATCAAGATGAAGAAGGCGACCCAAAAGCATTACTAGGGCTTTTCCATGAAATGCGAGACGTTGAGTTAGACACCGCAAACGATCCAGCCGCGGCAGAAGCAAAACTTGTAATTAGTGGTGTTGGTCGTCGAATGGCTGGAACACCAGCGCGTGAGCTGGGCAGTATTATTTCAACTGCAAATAATGCGCTATCACTCTACCGTGATCCGATTGTAGGCGAAAACACTTCCCGCAGTGATTTTACAATTAGCGACCTGATGGATCATGAGCGACCAGTTTCACTTTATTTTATTACCACCCCCCGAAATGCGGATCGTATGCGACCGCTGGCCCGCCTCCTACTAACTCAAATGGTACTAACACTTGCGGATCAAATGGAGTTCGATAATGGGCGTTCTAAGACGGTTCACTTGCATAGATTATTACTTCTGCTAGATGAATTTCCAACACTTGGGAAATTAGAAGTTTTTGAAAGTGCGCTTGCTTATATCGCAGGCTATGGCATGAAAGCCTATCTGATTTGTCAGGACGTACAGCAGCTTTATAAGGCTTATACAAACTATGAATCAATTATCTCTAACTGTCATATTCGTGTTGCGTATGCCCCGAACAAGGTAGAAACAGCCGAATGGATGAGTAAGATGACCGGGCAAATGACAGTAGTTAAAGAGCAAATTTCTACATCGGGTAAACGCTTCGGTATGGTACTGGATCAAGTTTCACGGAGCTATCAAGAGATTCAAAGACCGCTTATGACACCTGATGAAATCATGCGATTACCGGGACCAACTAAAGATAGCAAAGGGGATATTACGAAACCGGGCGAAATGCTTGTTTTTGTGGCGGGTAATGCTGTAGTCCGTGGCCGCCAAATTCTTTACTTTTTAGACCCGGTTTTTTCAGAACGTTCAAAAATTTCACCACCACCAACCGAAGTTGTAAGAACAACACCAAAAGTAAAAAAAGATGAAGTTAATGCAGTGAATGAACCTCAGAAAAAAGGGTTTAAATTGGCATGAATAAATCAAAAAAAATTGGAATCTCAGGCATAGGCTTAGCAGTTCTTTTAGGTGCTGGTATTCCCTTAGCTCATTCTTTTGGTATGCGTATTAATCAAACTGAATCAGCACCAACAGGATTATATCTAGTTAAAGATTCAGCACCAAAAAAAGGGGAAATGGTAGAGCTTTGCCCTCCTGATGTTGCTGTTATTCATCTAATGAATGAGCGCGGCTATATGCAAAAGGGAACATGGGGCAATTGTGACGGTTTAGACATAACCCCACTTTTAAAGCCTGTTTCTGCGGTAGCTGGCGATATTGTAGAGATCGAGCAAGGCCAGCCGATCAAAGTAAATGGGAATGTTTTGCCAAATACACAAGCTATGGCGACAGTTCCAAGTTATCCACCGGGTAAGTATGTAGTTCAGAAAAATGAATTTTGGGCTTTTTCGACTTATAACGCGGCCAGTATAGATAGCCGTTATTTTGGGCCGATAGCAGTAAGCAATATTAAAGGAAGTGCTAAGCCAGTTTTTATTAAAGGCGATATTTCAAAGGTTTCAGTGGGAGTTTTTAGTAATGATTGATCTATTAGCAGCATGTGCGCCAAATGTTGCACCCTATACATTACAAGAAATCATTAGAGTTGAAAGCTCATTTAATCCAATTGCTGTCAATGTAAACGTTAAGAAAGTGAATGGAAAAAGAGTCCGGTTTAACCCCCCTATTAAACATATTAAAACCAAAGAACAGGCAATTTATGTTTCAAAAGCTGCAATTAATGCGGGCCATTCTGTTGATATGGGTTACATGCAGATTAATAGCACTAACTTAAAAAGTTTAGGTTATACCGTTGATGAAATGTTTAACGATCCATGCAAGAACATTAAAGCAGGTGCAAAAGTTCTAACTGCATTCTATTCAAAGGCAGTGAAGCAATATCCAAATGAACAAGCGGCTTTACGAGCTGCTTTGTCAGCCTATAACACTGGCAATTTTAGAAATGGTTTTTCAAATGGTTATGTTGCGCGATTTGTCAAAAAAGGCAGTTCAGCAGGTGTTCCAAATTATCGACCGATGCAAGTTTCCGCAGCCCAGGTGAATACTGTAAGTAACCAAGTAATAAGCACACCTTCTGCAAAATTAGCCACTTCAATTTTTTATGATCCCAAGACCCAAGGAAAAACGACTATGGACAATAAAGTAACTATTAAGCCAGTTGTAAGCGAATCTCAAAAAGACGCAGGCATTGCGGGTGTGCAAGTTCAATACACAGCAGACGAAGCAATGAGAAATGGAGCATTTATAGAAACTGCTATGTCAGAAGCGGACGCTTGGGAATCAAATGGAGAAATAGCCCAGCAAGAGCCGCATTCAACCGGAATTTTAATGGCTGGTACAGAAGTTCGATAATTGGAGTGAACCCATGAAGCAAGAATATGCAGAAAGTGTTGCAGCTCGAATTATTGAACAGTTAGAGCAGGGAACAGCACCTTGGTTAAAGCCTTGGAAACCGGGCGAGTTGAGAATGCCTTATAACCCAAAAACAGGTAGTCAATACAGAGGCATGAATAGCCTATGGCTGCATATGCAGGGTTATGCTGATCCACGTTGGATGACTTACAAGCAGGCGGCCGCAGAAGACGCACAAGTAAAAAAAGGTGAGAAAGGCACTCAAATTATTTATTGGAAATTTACCGATGAAATTAAAGCAGTTGATGAACAAGGGCAGCCGATCTTAGACCCGGAAACAGGCGAACAAAAAAAGATTATAGTTAAACTAGACCGTCCCCGTTCTTTTAGTGCAGTTGTCTTTAATGCGGAGCAGATCGAGGGGCTACCACCATTAGAAGCAAGACCCGTACAATCTGAACCAGAAAGACATTCACGCGCTGAGGCGATTTTAGCCGCAAGTGGTGCTAATATTAAACATATTGAAGGTGATAGAGCGTTTTATAGACCTTCGACAGACAGCATTACTTTACCTTTAATAAGTCAGTTCTCAAGTAGCGACGCATATTATGCAACAGCCTTGCATGAGCTGGGCCACTGGACAGGGCATGAATCACGTTTAGATCGTGACCTAAAGCATCCGTTTGGTTCTGAAGGTTATGCAAGAGAAGAATTAAGAGCCGAAATAGCCTCATTTATGTTGGGTGAGCGACTAGATATAGGCCATGATCCCGGTCAGCATATTGCTTATATTGGTTCATGGGTGAAAACATTAAAAGAAGACCCCCGCGAAATATTTAGGGCCGCAGCAGATGCAGAGCATATTGCAGGTTTTGTTATGGGCTTTGAACAAGAACAGTTTAAGGATATGGAAAAGCCAATTATTGTTGCTGAGCCATTGAATGAGCCGTTAAACAATCCAAACATCTCACAGGCTCGTATTTATTTAGAAGTACCATTTGCGGAAAAGAACGAGGCTAAAGAAGCCGCTAAAGCAGCAGGCTTTCAACTTAAGTGGGATAAAGAAGCAAAGTCATGGTATGCCCCGAAAGGTGCTAATTTAGATGCAGTCAGCAAGTGGCGTACTGATGATAAAACCCAAGAAGATAAAGCACCAAAAGAAGAAAATTTAAATCAGGCTTTACCTAATCAGATAACCGAATTAGAACAGCCGCAAGATAATGAGCCGCAGTTTGACGGGCCGAACTATGAGCCGCAGCAGGAAAAAGAACAAGAACGCTTTGTTATGTACCATGAGCCAAATTCAGAAAATGTTTCCCCATCCCGTACATATTTAGCAGTACCTTATGCAGAGAAAGATGAAGCCAAAGCAGCCGCTAAAACAGCAGGCTTTCAACTTAAATGGGATAAAGAAGCAAAGTCATGGTATGCCCCGGAAGGTGCTAATTTAGATGCAGTCAGCAAGTGGCGTACTGATAACGGTAATGTCTTAAAAAATACAACAGAAAAGGAAAGCGTCGAGTCTCAATTTGCCCGTGCTTTAAAAGAGGCTAAATTGGTTGTTGATAGTCCGGTAATGGATGGAAAACTGCATCGTGTTCCGACTACAACGGATAAAAAAGGAGGCTTAAGTGGTGCTTATGCAGGCCATTTAGACGGTATTACCGCAGGCGGGTATATTCAAAACTATCATACTGGTGAGGTTGTTCATTGGAAACCGGAGGGGGCAACAACTGAGCTAACCCCACAACAACGTGCCGAACTTACACAGCAAGCACAGCAGCAATATGAAGAACGCCAAGCGGAAAGATTGGCCCAACATGAAGCAACGGCAGAAGCAGCACAATTATTGTGGGCCGAAGCGCCAATTGCGACCCCTAATAATCAATATTGTAAGGCTAAAGGGATGCTCGATCCGGCTGCATCCGGGTTACGTGTTGTACCTAATAAAGTCTCACCGGAGGCCCATGCGAAGGGTATTAGAATTGCACAAACAGCAAACGAGGCTAAGGCTTTACGTTTAGAAGACCCAAAAAACAGGGTGTTTAAAGCGGGTGATTTGCTTGTGCCTTGCTATGATATGGAGGGCAAATTATGGTCACTTCAAAGTGTTAACCCTTACTTTAAGAGTCTAATGAAAGGCGGGCGAAAGTCTGGATTATTTAGTGTTGTTGGTGCTGAAACTCCAAAGGCTGCATTTGATAAATTAAAAGCTGATCCTTCCTTTCCTTTGGTGCTGGCTGGTGAAGGAATTGCAACCGCAGATACAGTATCAAGATTAATGCGTAATAGACCGATATTTTTAGCAATCGACAGCGGCAATATTGATGCAGTTGCTAGACAGTTACGCGAAAGAGATCCAAAAGGGTTACTGTTAATTGCCGCAGATAATGACCACATGAAAGCTAAAGAGCTGGATGAGAACGGCCAGCCGCAAAAAAATATTGGTTTAATTAAAGCAAAAGAGGCAGCAGAAAAGCACGGGGCTGGCCTTATGGTGCCGAAATTTGAACATGACGAAAAAGGTTCAGATTGGAATGATTTAGCCGCCAATAGAGGCGATAAAGTTGCACAACGTATGTTAGCTGATGAATTTATTATTGCTAAGCGTGATGCAGCCATTGCAGCAGATCGAATGATTAGTTTAGCGCGTAGTCGTGAAGCTGAGGCCCGAAACGATCCAACCACTAGCGCAGATGATGCTTATATTGCGTCTGAACGTAGCCATTCAGCCGATATGATTGCAGGCGCAAGCCGTCATATAGGCAATATAAATGCAGCTATTGCAGATGGAAAGATAAGCACCAAAGGAATGAATACTCATGCCCCGGCATCTGTTAAATCTTCTATTCAATCTAAATCATCGGCCATGAATGAGAAAATCAAAACCGAGCGCCAAAGTGTAACTTTTGAAGATGCACAGAAAAAGGGAGAAGGGGCCGAAAAGCCGAAAAGAAATCGTCAAAGAAGTTTTGACGCAGGCATGTAAATAACTATTAATCTTGGGCAAAAATGCAAATCTGTAGCTTTGCCCAGGATTACAATACTTTTCACTAAAACATATATTTAATTAAATTTGGGTTTTGGCAATTTGGTCAATATAAAGTTTTTAATTCATTGCTTTATCCATATAGAACTTAATAGACTTTTTGCCAGCTCCTATAGACTCAATATCATTTTGCATTTGATCTAAGCTCACATTTTTCTTTGATAGGCATAAGTCTGCATCTCTACAATAGTCTCCAAGTGTTTCATATTTTCTTAGAAGGGGTTGAAGACTACTTTCAGTAATATACGAATATTCACTATCATTAATTGGTTCAGGTTCAGGGATGGAATTAATGATCAAGGTATAATCATATCTTTCTTCTTTTGATTTTTTAGATAAAAAGCTTAATAAATCAATAGTTTTAGAGTTTTTATCTATAAAGCAGAATGAGCTTGATCTACACATTTCTATCATTTCATCACTTGGAAAATAGTCATTTCGAGAATATTCATTTTGACTAAATTTATACCCAAAAAACGCTAATATACCTATAGTTATTAAGCTATTAAGAAATATAAAAACAGGTAGCAAACTACTATTTTTCTTGGTGTCATTCATTGCATAACCCTTATCACTACCATTAATAAATTGAGCTTAAATTTTCTATTCATACATCCCTGCACTCTAATTAATTTCTGTAAATCTATTTAATAGATACAGCTAATTACTGTGCGAGAGTAAAAAAGTATCATACTGGGTTACTCTCAACCCTTTGATTTTACATAGTAAGACCTAAGCTAAAAAAATAAAGACTCATACTGAAGCAATCCAACATGACCTACTAAATTTTTTTAGAGTAATAAAGTTTCATACTTATATGAAGTTTTAGGCTCAATGAGTTAATTTCATCTTATAAGTCTTATAAAAATTAAATAAACAAAAGATTACTTTGTAAGGCAGAAAACATTCTAAATTAGAATATCAATCGAATTAAAAGGATACTATTGAAAAATGAAAAAAACTTATATTCTTGCTTTGTCTTTATCTTTAATAACAGGCCAGTTATACGCTGCTGATAGTAATACTGCTTCTCCTGAACCTGTAATCACCTATAATGCTTCTGTTGCGAATTCAATTGATAATATTGCTGAAAAATTACGTGAATTTCAGGATAAAAATCCTAATGCTAGTGAAGCTGAATTAAATGAATATGCCGATTCTTTATTGAAAACAGAGGTAGTGCAAACTCCTGCGCGCTCATCCAGAGCTACAATTTCTTCTGTATATACCGATATGGACGGATATATAAATGGTTATCTAAATGCTCAAGAACAAGCACTTTATAATGCAAACCGAGCTAAGGGTTTACTATGTATTGCTAATGCCAAAACTGCTATAGATCTTACTAAAGCGAGATATGTAAATACTAGTTCAGTTATGCATAATGGAAATGGTGATGCATTTAGACATGCTGTTTGGAACTTTGGCATGACAATAGATGTTGGAGCCGATTTTGCAAAAAAATGGAGTGATGCACATGAGTTCGGTTCTACTGGACAGCCTGCAACAGAACGTTCTATGGATATTTATAATAACTCGATAGGTATCAGTTTAGGGAAAAACAATCCTACGACGCTTTTACAATCATCATTTGCGAGTTTAACTCAAGCTCAAGTAAGGGCAGGAAGATTGAAAATCATATCAAATGGCAACTTGATATGGTCAAATTCAGTCGGTGAAAAATAAAAAATTTAGGATTTATAAGGTGAAATGTCTATGACTTTTAATAAAGGTATTTTATTAGGTGTGGTGAGTATATTTATAGTGGCTTGCTCACCTATGGAAAAAGATAATGGAACTATCACCGTGAGTAACAAAACTGATAGTCCCGTTTATAATGTTAATTTTAAGTATGAAACATCAAAAAGAGTAGATGTTATTGGTGATTTAGCACCGAATGCTTCATATAAATATCAAATACAGTATTCAGATACTGAGGATTCAATAAGTATTAATTATACGGACAAAGATAAAAAACTTCATTCTGAGTCTGTAGTAGCATATTCTGCTAAATATGATAAAGAAAATTTTATATTTGACATCAAATAGATATATCAAATTAATTTAAAAAACCACTGCAAAGTGGTTTTTTGTAGAATTAAAAAAGTTATGGATAATAGAATATTAAACACTATTACTCAGTATGACACTTTAATACTTAGTATGAAACTTTATTACTCTCATACAATTACGCAGAAAAATAATATTAACAAATGGCTTATTTATAGTCTATAGACTATTATAATTGGGCGGGTATGAATGCCTGAAAGAATTTATAAGATGGAGTAAAACTAATGACGACCCTTATCATTGTTGAATCACCCGGAAAAGTAGGAAAAATATCATCATTCTTGGGAGGTGATTTTAAGGTTATGGCAAGTGTCGGCCATGTGCGTGATTTACCAAAAAAAGGCATGGGGATAGATGCCCCAAATTTTTCATTAAACTATGAACCAACCGAGCGCGGTGCAGGCGTGATTGCAAAACTTAAGGCACAGGTAAAAGTGTCCGACCGTGTGTTATTAGCAACTGACCCTGATAGAGAAGGGGAAGCAATTGCATGGCATTTAGCAGAAGCTTTAAATCTTAAAAAAAGAGAACGTATTACTTTTGGTGCCATTACTAAAGATAAAGTTCTGGCGGCTATCGCTGATGCGCATGAAATTGATATGAGTAAAGTTCACGCACAAGAGGGCCGTAGGGCATTAGATCGAATTATTGGTTATCGTGTTAGTCCAGCCTTAAGCAGCCGCACAGGGTTAATGCTAGGCGCTGGGCGAGTTCAGTCGCCAGCAGTCCGGCTTGTAGTGGATCGAGAAAGACAAATTGAGGCATTCAAAGTCACGCAGCATTATGGCGTTGAGATTGTTTTTAATAATGAAGATGCAACAGTTTGGAAGGCCACCTGGGACACAAAACCACACCTTGCAGATGGTCAATTATACTTGCTTGATAAAGCCTTAGCAGAGCGTGTTGCAAATATTAAAAATGTAGTTGTTACTAAGTATCAAGATAGTGAAAAACCCCGTGCGCCAGCCGCCCCCTTTACAACTTCAACATTACAACAGGCCGCAGGCACACGCTTTAAGTTCAAGCCAAAGCAAACAATGGATTTAGCCCAAAAACTGTATGAGCAAGGCGCGATAACATATCACCGGACAGATTCACCAAATATGGATATTGACGGCATGGCAGACATTGCTAGTTATGCTGAAAGTGTAAATTTGCCGTTATCAGAAAAAAAACGTACATGGAAATCAAAAGAAGGTGCGCAAGAGGGACATGAAGCTATCCGTCCAACCCATGCAGCCGATCTTAATTTAGGTGAAACAGAGGACGAAAAAAAACTTTACCGTCTTATATGGGAGCGCGCTATTGCATCACAACTAGAAGATGCTATGTATGCAGTTCGGACGGTTGAGCTATCGGGGGAAGTTGACGAGCTGGCAGTTAAATTTAATGCAACTGGTCGCACTCTGATTAAGCAGGGATGGTTAGCTATTTATGGGGATGATGAACCCGACGAAGACAGCGAAAAAGAGGCATCTAACCCAATTCCACAATTAGAAGAAGCGAAGGCTTTAATAGTAGATAAAGGAGTAATGCAGACTAAAAAGACTAAGCCACCAACACGCTATAAAGAAACAACACTTGTTGCAGAAATGGAGCGTTTAGGGATCGGGCGACCTTCCACGTATGCTGCTATTTTGGAAAATATTTCAAATCGTGCTTATATCGTCAGTGACGAAAAAGGGTATTTACGACCAACAGAAACAGGCAATATAGTAAGAGACGGATTAGTTAATAATTTTGCTTTCGTAAACTTAGACTATACAAGAACGCTAGAAGAACAACTTGATGATATTGCCGAGGGCAAAACTTCTTATCATAGTGTCGTTTCTTCCGCTTGGTCTGCACTAGATCAGGAGCTAGAAAAGCTCAATCAAGTAGAGTTTAAAATCGCACATCCATGCCCGGAATGTGGTAAAGCATTAGGCCGCAGAAAAGGGCAGTATGGCTTTTTTTGGAGCTGTACGGGCTATCCTGAATGTAAGACCTCATTGCCGGACGATAAAGGTAAGCCGGGAAGTAAAAAAGCCCCGCCTGCACCGACTGGCATACCTTGCCCGGCATGTGGTAAAGACTTAGCTAGACGACAAGGAACATCAAAATCGAAAATTAAAGGAGTTAAGCCCCGCGAATATGATTTTTATAGTTGTACGGGCTATCCGAAGTGTGATCAAAAATTTAATACAGGGCCAGACGGAAAACCTATTTTTAATGCAGAGTAATAAAAAAAGCCCCAAGGGGGCTTTTTTTATTAAGGCTTCATTTTTAGAGTTTACGGAGTATTACACTCAATATCTCCATAATTTTGAGCATTTAAACACATTGAATAACCATCACGTTTAATCTGCGGCAACTCTTTTCTATTATGTAATTCTTGATTCATTTGACGCATTTCTTGCTGATTTTTTCTAGCTTCATTAGTTTTTAAGTAGTCACTTGTAGACTGATGAACTTGCCTAGCATCATTTTTGAATTGTTCACTGTTGCTATAAGCATTGTTAGCTATCGTCTGCATTTCTTCTTTAGAGAAGAAATTAGAATTTTGACTTGCCCCTTGGACTGTTTCAGCTACTTGCTGTCTAACATAGGCCGGATCAGGAGCCGCTTGCGTAAAAGAAGATAGGGTAAGAGCGGCTGCAATCAGTAAGGGTTTATTCATGGTTTTTTTGTATCCTAAAAGGGTGTTATTTAGAGCAGTGTTTTAATTGGCAAAATGTTTCATAAAACTTATAAGAGAAACAACCAACACCAAAAAACAAAAGGCCGCAAATGGACATTTTTACAGCGTTATGCAGTATTAAGCCGATTATTGTATGTTCAGGCGGTAGGCTTAAAGCGACAAATCCAGCAGCTAAAGCAGCAGTAATAACAGCACAAAGGTAGAGGCAAGCCCGATTATGCAGTTGTTTTCTATCTTTTCTTTTGGTGTCTATATAGTCTTTCATAATATAATTTTGATAAGTATGCAAAAAAAAGCCAGCATCGAGGTTATCGGTTGCTGGCGGAAAGTGCTTAATATAGTCTATAGGCTATAATTTGTCGATAGTCTACAGCGTATAAAAGTTGCAAATTTTACAAAATCATTACAATTCAAGAAAAAAGTAAAAGAAAAAACCCCAAAGGATTGATCCTTTGGGGTTTTCTTTGGTAAAGTGTTGCTACGCAGTTATTCGATGTTGACCCATCGTCTAACGAAGATCATAAGGTTTGGCGACCGTTATGATTTCACCTAATTGGCTTGTAGCATGGCTCTTATTCTAACGTAATGGCATAAAACTGCAAGTTCTATACTGAATTTTCTTCGTTATACGTTCTTAGTACGATTGTTATCGTCTGTTATTTCATCGAATCGGCTTAAAAGCTGGGACTCGCCTCCTACTGCGTCCGTTTTTTTACGGCTGGCGCATAATGTGAGACGGGGTAACAACGCTTGCGCATTATGGCGATTGTCGAAAGGCAGAAGCTGCTACAAGGGGCACTCTACAAAGCAGCACGTTAACGAGTAGTTCAGGGAATGCTTTAAGTTGTACGTTGGGGAAACCCTCGCAGAGATAAGCCAACTGTTCGGTCAAGAGCGTGTAGAGACGGTACATAAACCGGAATCTTGACCTGCCAAGGATTGGTTATGTGTGATCTTTGGTGCTGATAACGACCGACGGGCGGCTCCGAAGCCAAGAATCAGGTTGTTCGGCAATACTTTAGAGTGTAAGACCAATTTTTTTTTGTTGGCGCACTCTAGGCCGAGTATTGCCGAAACTCTCTCAAGGCTCACCAAAGCCAAGAGGTTAAACACCAAAGAGAGCGAAGCGAACGACGTGTTTAAGCGGCTTTGGTGAACTTGATAGAGAGTTGAGAACATTAGTACAACAAGCCTTATAGCATTGTTAAGTTGATCTAATTAACTGCTTTTATTAAGAAACACCAAAAGGAAAAATACTAAAATCAATATTCTGCTTAGGCTAAATATATCGTTATGCAGTAACTACAAAAGCCTATATATTTAAATCTTCGTTATGCAGTAACAGAGACTCAGGATTGATTATTCATGAAGGATAAGAGTGATAAAAAGACTTTAGAGCTGGGACTTGCTAAAACCAATGCAGAAAGACAACAAGATTATCGGGAAAGACTCAGAGCTAAACACGACTTAGTAAGGCTCAGCACTTATATTTCAACTAAAGCTGATCAGAGACTAAATGAAGTTATGAGGATTCATAGCTTAAGCAAGAAAGATGCTATTTCTCTAGTTTTAGAATCTTTAGATGATGCCCAAATAAAAAAGTTTACTAAGTAACGTGCTTATATAATTTGGTAGGCTAATTTAGCTAGGTCAATTTAACTAGGCTATTTAGGGTTGAGGTTTATTTATTTTGTCTAGCTGATATTAATATGGTTAAATAGGGTATAGCCTAAGTAGCTATTAAATATTGATAAAGGAAAAAAACAATGAATGATCAGAAGGTAAAACTTGAAATTATGTTGCCGCAGCACGTAGCTGATGAACTCAGCTATATGATTGAGTTGATCAATGAAGCTGGTAGCATGGCAATGGATGCAAACTCAGGATATACAGTCGAAGACCTAGCAAAATATATTCTTTGTCATATTGCAGACGGAAGCCGTCGCCCCGGAGCATGGGAGCGCCAAATGTTAGAAATGTTAGGTTTAGTAGCTAATGATCCAAAACATTGCGTATATCGTCAGAGCTACGGTAAACCGCAATCAGAAAATGATGAATTGGTAAAAGTTGCTTCAATGCCATTATTTGATAACTTATCCCAGGATCAAAAAGACTAATGAAGGTAGCCCGCATTTATTTACGTGTCAGTACAGACGAGCAAAGTTTAGAGCGTCAAAGTTCTGTAATTGAAAATGCTAAAGCTGCGGGTTATTACATTGCAGCAGTTTATAAAGAAAAAGCATCCGGGGCGCGGGCAGATCGGCCAGAGCTAGTTAGAATGATTGATGACTTACAACCGGGTGAAGTTGTTATTGCAGAAACAATTGATCGTATTAGTCGCTTGCCATTGCATGAGGCTGAAAAGTTGATAAATGCAATTCGCACCAAAGGAGCAAAATTAGCTATACCCGGAGTAGTTGACTTAAGCGAACTGGCTGATATGTCAGAAGGTATATCAAAAATCGTTTTACAGGCGGTACAGGACATGCTCTTAAAGCTGGCCTTGCAAATGGCTAGGGATGATTACGAACTGCGTCGAGAACGTCAGAAAAAGGGCATTGAGCTGGCAAAACAAGACCCGGCTAAGTATAAGGGCCGCAAACCCGATCTTAAGACGCATCAAATGATTATTGTATTAAAAAAGGCTGGTAATAGTATTTCAAAAACTGCGGAACTAGCCGGATGCAGCTCAAGCCAAGTTAAACGAATTTGGGCTAATCATTTAAAAAGTGAGGCCAATCAAGATGAATAACACTATCAATATACTGTATCAAATTAAGGACTTTGGCCGTTTTATACTTAAAATTTTTTTATGGTTATATAGTTTTATAGCAATTGTATTTTGCATCATGATTAGTTTTACAGATAAATCATATTTTGAAGCATCAGACGCAATTTTGAAGGCTTTAATAGCTTTATTTGCTTATAAAGCTTTTCCATATTTTATTGATTGGTGTATTAAGAAAATTAGACTTAAACAAAACTCAGCTAGTAATTAAATTTTCCTTTTTGGTGCCTAATTATCGTCATCTTTCGTTAATAGATGAATCCACAATATACCTACACAGAACATAACAGCGCTAAAAGTTAGATAGGTTGTAATAAACGTTTCAGGATCATTGGCCGCGAAAGTCTCAATCGCTTTAAACATTTTCTCTTTTCCTTTTTATGGTAATAAGATTATGTGTAATATTTTGCAAGTCATGAAAAAAAAGATATTTTTAAAATTTCTATATAATTCAGTAGTTTCTTAAATCCTGGGCGAAGATCCAAGACTGGCCACAGCTGAGTGGCCAGTGTCACATTTTGCCTATCAGTCAAGATTGTTATAAATTTTCGCTAATTTATTCCAGTCCGACTTTTTAATATAAGTCACATAAATATCTTTTCCGAGATATGACGTATTGCTATCAACTAAAACACCGTTTTCTTTTGCAAGATCGCCCATAGCTTTACGGAACTCCATTCCATTATCACGCATTTGATAGCTACTTTCTAAAGCGTTCTGTAGCTCTTTTGATTTTCCTTTATCAATCGGACTTTTTAGGTCAAAGAAAACAAAGATTAATGCAAGTACAAGAGCCGAGGATAGAAAAGCTGGAAAAGTCCAAAAAGATTTTTTTTGAATCGAACGACAATAAAAAGAAATACCGCCAATAATTAAAAAGATAATAATTAGAAGAACGATAAAGCTGAGACTGGCACCAAAATAATAATTACTCATTTATTGAACCTTTTAAAGTGAATGACCGTGGTTGATGGTCTTTTTAGTTAATTGTTGATCCTGTTTTACTTCGCTTTCCTGAATGCCCTTTATTGCGCTTATACGGCCATTAATATAGGAAATAGCTACATGACTACCTATATTTAAAGAAGGGCTATCAGGCTTAAGGGATTCTTCTATCAAGGCTTTTTCATGTTGAATAATCTTCCCATTGGTAAGCTGAAAAATAGAGCGTGAATCAGAGAATAAGACCTGTCCTATATTTTCTTTTAAGTTACCGTCTTTGTTTGCATCCGGTCGCTGAGCTTCGCTAAGTTGATAAATTCCACTAGGTAAACCATTTTGAGGAAGAACTTTAAGTGTCATCCATTCACCACGAATAACCTGATCAACCTGACAACTGTTATTCAGAACAACTAGCTTTCGCGATCCTTCCGGTTTTTTTTGAGGGGGGGTATCTGAACGAAAATTTTTCATAATTAATATGATTTATGGCGGGCTGGATTATTAACGACTTCACCGCGAGAAAAGCATTTTTCAGCAAAACTAGCACGCTTAAGATCATCCTTAATTTTCGCAATATTTTCAGTCCGGCAATTTTCGTTGTTCACTTCTGGAATTTTGTCAGAACACCCAGCTATGAAAAAAACACCAAAAAAAAGGACTCCTAATTTCTTCACGATTTTTTTCTCCTGAAATAAAAAATAGCCGTGCGGTTACGCACGGCCATAAGTGAAATTAACGTCGTTGGGCCATTGGATGACCTTCCCACGGAGGCAAAATAATGTCTTTATTTACCATGATATTGAATTGATAGCCGGGGCGTATTTGAATGGTTGGCTGAATATCCATATTACGCTCAGCCATTTTCATGCCGAGTTGTCCAAGTTGTTGACCAAGTGCAGCAGCCGCAATTTGAGACGAAGAATAATTTTCCCCGTTTTGGGCTTGTGGTTGTGATAGCTGCACCCCTGCTGAAAATGCAGAAAGAAAAACAGCACTAGCAAACATTTTTCCGTAGTGGTTATTTACTTTGTCACTAAAACCGCCATAACCGCCCTTGTCTGCGCCTGTCATATTATTTAGAGATAATGATGATCCGTCGGGGTAAATAATACGTTGCCAAACGACTAAAGCACGTGATTGACCGAGCGTAATGCTGCTGTCATAACTGCCAACCAATTTTGCACCGGATGGAATTAATAAATTTTGGCCTGTTGCTGAATCATAAACCGATTGACGTACTTGCCCGATAATTTGGCCCGGTAAGTCTGAGTTAATACCGCTAATAAGAACGCCCGGAATAACTGTCCCTGCTTTAATTTCTACGTTAGGCACTAAAGCTGCTTTACGTTCCTTGCCTAAGTAAGTATCAGCATCAAGAGACTCAGTTAAAAATGCTCGTTTCTGAGCTTGACCATTAACCGCAGCCATACCGCCAGTCCCGGACTGTTGTTGAGGCATAAATCCATTACCACCAGCACCAGCCGCATACTGTTGCATTAATTGCTGAGCATCTAAACGACCGTTAGCAGCCATGCCTTGAGAGTGAGCGATTGAGGTATTTTCTTGTTTCTCTAGTCGGGTATTGGCTTTTAGAGCTTGATCAAACTCATTTAAACGGCCTTCTTGAAGTTGTGAAATTTGACGCAAGCGTGTTGTCATTTCTTCCGACGGTTCAGGAGGGGCAATAATTACATTTCCTTCGACTGGCTGTACCGGAGCTGGATCAAGTGGATCTTCTGCAGGGGGTATATCAGACGGGGGAACTGGCATTTCAGCGAATGTATCACCGTCCGGTTTTACGGGCGGTAAAGCCGCGCCTGTTACTTTTGGAGGTGCTGGCGGTTCTGTTGAGCCTGCTGCTGCATTTACTCGCGAGATATATGTATAACTTACGCCCGAAATTGCTAATAAAAGCAAGCCAATAATTATGATAATTGGAACACGGTTTAAACGACGAACGCCCTGTCCTTTTTTTGGTGTTTCAAAATAATCAGGTGATGCTTCAACACTTTTGGAATTAATATTATCTGTCATTTATTTAACTCCCGGATTATAAAAGGA
>JAEAMF010000768.1_pt1 | contig 32046 bp, 31 predicted proteins | sample 8958721 | NCBI WGS metagenome assembly JAEAMF01 (sample SAMN16933255, study PRJNA681124) | bioreactor sludge metagenome | isolation source: anaerobic bioreactor treating anionic surfactant - SDBS | place: India: Bengaluru | collected 2019-02-28 | reverse complement strand
TTGACCAATATCTAATCAGTCTATTTCACTGCAAATAATTACACCCAACGGGTTTTAGATTATTATTTGGGTGATCATTTGGGAATAGAAATGATTAACGATGCCCGCAGAATAAATAAAAATGTTAAAATAATTATGGTTAGCAGTGTAACACATGCTGTTGCGGTGCGCAGTATCATGGCATTTCAACCAAATGCATTTATTTCAAAGGCTAGTGGTTTTGATACAGTGGTAGAGTGTATAACTTGTCTTAGTGAAGACAAGTTTTATTACTGTCCTATAATTACCAAATGTTTAAAAGAACTGCAAGAGGAAAAAGAAGTATGGCTAAGTTCAAGAGAAATTGAAATTCTGCGCTATTTTGCTCAAGGTTTTTCAGTAAATGAAACAGCAGAAAAGATCTTTTTAAGTAAGCACACGGTAGTATCGCACCGTAGAAAAATGATGAAAAAAACAAAGACCAATACCATTACCGAACTTTTAAGTTATGTAAGAAAAACGGGATTGATTGAAGATTAAACAAAAATAAACTACTGTTTGTATGGGCACAAATATTATTGAAAATAACACCTGGGCAGAATATTGTATTAATTTCTTTGCCGGAAATATACAATTGGCAGGCACTGTAATAATCAGTGTTATGTCGATAGTAAGTCTATTGACGATTATTTATTTAAAAGATTTAAAGTTTAAAAAAAGGTTAAGTATTTTAAAGGAAGCATATATTGTTCGTGATTTTAAAATCGAACAAATAGAGATGAAAATCAGAAAAGAAGAACGTGAACGAATTGCACAAAATCTTCATGACGATCTTGCCGGAACATTAGCAGCTGTAAAAAACAGTTTAGACATCGTTATTTTAGAAAATAATACTAATAGTAACAACAATAGATTAAGCGTGGTAAGTCAACTTGTAGAAAAAGCATATAACGATGTTCGTTCTGCAAGTCATGATTGGTTCGATTCAGCACAGCTTTCAGAAGAAGAATTGTTTTCACAGCATATCCAGCAATTGGGAAGCATGGTTTTTCCGTCAAATAAATATGCTTTTAATGTTGATATTGACGATGATGCCCTGCAAAATATTCCTTTGGTAAAAAGATTTGAATTGATCAAGGTTTTAAAAGAAGCTTTTACAAATATCGTAAAACATTCTAAAGCTTCGCAAATAGATTTGTTGGTGTATCAAGAGCAGGAAAATTTGCATATCTCTTTAAAAGATAACGGAATAGGTTTTAAAGAAAATGCTAAAATGAAGTCACTTGGAATAAAATCCATGAAAAAAAGAATAAAGAAAATAAATGGGTTGTTGAATATTAATATTGATAAAATAGGTGTGGAACTTGAAATTTTCATTCCAGGATAGAATTTCTTAAATATGAGCTTGTAGCATGTATATGCTAAATATTAGTAATGTAAGCCGCTTTTTTTTTAAAATTGCTATTTTTGTACATAATTTACAGTGCACAGATAAAATAGTATCAATTTTTTATGAATAAACGATACCTACAATTACTTTAAAATACCTATTCATATATTTTATCTTGTAACATAGTTTTTGTTAAAATTATAATTTAGAAAAAAGAACATACGCTGTAAGTTTAATTATTTATAATTTTGGCTTTTAAAAAGTTACAACAGGCAAGAAGGGGAAGTTTTGCTTACTGGAAATAAATTTTTTGAGATTATGAAAAAAATGTACATATCATTATTGTCGATTTGTTGGGGGATGAGTGTTCATTCACAGACGGAGCAGACAGTAAACCAAGGATTATTAAAAGTAGATCCGGGCACAGAGGTATCAACCTATTTCGATTTTAAGAACGAGTCAACAGGCGATGTCTTGAACGATGGATCGATGCACTTTTACGGACATTACAATAACGAAGGTCTTTTCAGCTATACCACCAACAGCCGTACGGGTTATGTGGTATTTGAAGGACTGATGCCGGACATGCAGAAGATCGAAGGCACTTCACCAAGCAGCTTTTACGATGTGCTGTTTAATAAAAGTGGTGCAGAACATAGCTTTCATTTAACCAACGACATTGCCAATGCCGGCACGGTTAATCTTTTAAACGGTGTGGTGTTGATGGACAAACCAAATGGCGGTGCGTTTGTGTTTCTAAAAGGCTCAAAGCATATTAACACTTCCGACCGCAGTCACATAAACGGTGAAGTGACCAAAAACGGCAACGAAGGGTTTAAATACCCTGTTGGCGACGGTGGTTATTACCGCTTCGCTGGAATATCTGCGCCTGTTCAAGAGGCAGAAATCTACACAGGTGAATACCTTTTAGAAAACTCCAACAGCAAATATCCACACGCAAGCCGCACAGGCGTATTGCAAGCAATCGACGATAAAGAATATTGGATCATTAACCAAAGCGTAAAAACCGATAATTCGGTAATCGTAACTCTTTCGTGGGATACACGCACCACGCCACAAAGTTTTACCGACAACCCCGATTTACTTCATGTAGTACGTTGGGACGAGAAACAAAAGTTATGGGTAGATGAAGGCGGTGTAGTAAATTATGCCGACCAAACGGTAACCACTCCGGTAAATGTAGATGGTTTTGGAATTTTTACTTTAGGAACGATCAAAAAATCAATAATCGGCGAAGGCGAAGTAGTGATCTACAACGGGGTAACACCCGATGGCGACGGTATGAACGATTACTTCATTATCGATAACATCAACCAATTTCCAAACAACCACGTAACCATATACAACCGTTGGGGACGCAAAGTATACGAAACATACAGCTACGACAGCAATGGAAACGTATTTAACGGAACAGCACAAGGCAACGCCATTGTAAACCAAGGTGAAAAACTACCAACTGGAACCTACTATTATGTAGTAGAATATTTATACGACCGTAACGGCGAAAACCAATGGGTTAAGAAAGTAGGGTATTTACATTTAGAAAATAACGACTAAAACTAAAAAGCAATGAAACAATTAAAAAAGATAATGGCTTTGTTAGCTTTGGTGAGCATTTCGGCAAACGCCCAACAAGACCCCCAGTACACGAACTACATGTACAACACCATCAACATCAACCCGGCGTATGCAGGTAGTCGCGGAGCATTAAGCATCTTCGGACTGCACCGCAGCCAGTGGGTAGGTTTGGAAGGCGCACCAACGACGAATTCGTTTTCGGTCAACACCCCGATAGCCGACAGTAAAGTCGGACTGGGAGTAAGTTTTGTAAACGATGCTTTGGGAGTTATGGATGAAAACACGTTAAGCGTAGATTTCTCGTACACGTTAGATTTAAACAACCGCGGTAGCAAATTAAGCTTCGGATTAAAAGGATCGGCAAACCTATTGAACGTAGCGTATTCGGATCTGAACAAATACAACCCGAACGATCCGCAGATCTTAAACGATGTGCAGAACGAGTTCACCCCGAACATCGGTGCAGGTATCTACTGGCACACCGAAAAAAGCTATGTAGGATTTTCGGTACCAAGCTTTTTAGAAAGCACAAGATACAACAACAACATCCAGAGTACCATGCAGCAAAAAATGCACTACTACTTAATGGGAGGTCACGTATTTGAAATCAACCCAACGTTGAAATTCAAACCTGCCTTTTTATTAAAAGCAGTACAAGGCGCACCGTTACAGGCCGACATCACCGGAAACTTTTTGATAAGCGAAAAGTTCACCATAGGTGGCGCTTACCGTTGGGATGCCGCATGGAGTGCTTTGGTAGGCTTTCAGGTAACCGACGGCATGTTCATAGGTTACAGCTACGACAGCGACATAAAAGCATTAAGAAACTACAACAACGGCTCGCACGAGGTCTTTGTACGCTTTGAATTGTTTAACAAATACCGCCGCGTGAACTCGCCGCGTTTCTTCTAACACCAAAGGATATGAAAAAAGGGATATACACAGCCGCCTTGTTCACCGCCTTTTTACTGGGGAACACGGGCGCACAGGCACAGGCAGGCTTAAAGAAAGCCGACAAGGAAAACGATCAATGGGCATATATAGATGCAATCAGCATCTACGAAAAAGTAGCCAAACGCGGTTACGTAAGCAAAGACTTGTTAGAAAAGTTAGGCGATGCCTACTACTTTAACGCACGCTATGCCGAAGCCGAAAAACACTACGAGCGTTTATTTACCGAATACGCAAGCGAAGCACCTGCAAGCGAGTATTACTACCGCTACGCACAAACATTGCAGCACACCGGCAAAGAAGCTGAAGCTAAAAGCTATTACGACCAGTTTGTAAGCAAGGCAGGCAGCAACACGCAGATTGCACAGATAAGAAAGAACGAAGCCGAGCTTAAAAAACAGATTCAGGCAAATTCAGGGCGATACGATCAGGTAAACAACCTGGCAACCAACACGCAGTTTGCCGATTACGGCAGCTATGTGCACAACAACCAGCTGTACTTTACCAGCGCCCGCGACACGGGCAGCTTAAGCAAACGCGAACACACCTGGACGGGCGATGCCTTTACCAGTCTGTACAGCGTAGCCAGCACAGCAACAAAGGATGACAAGGTAACCAGATTGAAAGGGAAGGTAAAATCACCCTTGAACGAATCAACAGCAGTGGTAACCAAAGACGGTAACACGATGTATTTCACCAGAAACAACTACATCGATAACCAGCGCAAGTATGATTCCAACAAGAACACGAACCTTAAAATCTACCGTGCAGAAAACGTAAAAGGCAAGTGGGAGAATGTAACCGAATTATCGTTCAATATGGACGGATACAGTACGGCACACCCAACCTTAAGCCGAGACGAAGCAACGATGTATTTTGCCAGCGACCGTCCGGGTGGCTTCGGAGGATCGGATCTTTGGCAGGTAGCGATCCATCCATCGGGTGCTTTTGGCGGACCAGTGAACATGGGATCAGCAATCAACACCGAAATGCGTGAAACCTTTCCGTTTGTAACCGAAACAGGCGAATTATACTTTTCAAGCGACGGACGCATCGGATTAGGCGGATTAGATGTGTATGCAACCAAATTAGACAGAAACAGCAATCCGGGCGAGATCCACAACGTGGGTGCACCAATCAACGGCAATGCAGACGATTTTGCGTATTATATCGATCCAACCACCAAACAAGGCTTCTTCTCGAGTAACCGCGACGGAGGTAAAGGAAACGACGATATCTATAGCTTTTACGAAACCAAACCGTTGCAGTTGGAATGTATCCAGAAACTATTGTTAACGGTGGTAGATTCTAAAACACGCAACATCATACCAGATGCTAATGTAACGCTGTATGACAGACTGTACACCGAATTGGAAACAAGCAACCGCTATCAGAACGATGGCTACGTTTTCAACAACGAATTCAAGTGTGGCGAAGGTTACCGATTAAAGGTAGAAAAGAATGAGTACACCACCAAAGAAGACTTTGTGCTGATGAACAAAGAAAGCGGAGTAACCGAGCATACCATTGTATTAGAGCGCGTGAAAACCCCGGTGAAGAAAGGCGACGACTTGTTTAAAGTATTAAAACTGAACCCTATTTACTTTGATCTGGACAAATACAACATCCGTCCGGATGCAGCAGCAGAGCTGGCAAAAGTATTGGCGGTATTGGAAGAATACCCAACAATGAAGATCGACATCCGTTCGCATACCGACAGTCGTGCATCGCACAAATACAACGACAAGTTATCAGACGGACGTGCGAAATCAACAAGAGAATGGTTGATATCACAAGGCATCGAAGCATCTCGCTTAACGGCAAAAGGCTACGGTGAACGTCAGTTAATCAACGAATGTGCAGATGGTGTTAAGTGTAGCGAAGAAGCACATCAGTCAAACCGCAGATCAGAGTTTATTATTCTGGAGATGTAAGATCAAGAGATAAAATCAATATTTATAAAACAAAAGCAGGGAAATATATTTCCCTGCTTTTGTTGTTTTAAAGTTAGTGTAGAACTAATTCTACATTAGCTGTAGCAATAGTGCTACGCCATGTTTTTTTTCGCATTCTTAACTTTGTATCATAGAATATTAATGAAGCGCAAGTTAATTAGCAATATATAGTTTATAAGCTAATCAAAAGAAATATAACTGATAGTAAGTCTTATCTGAGAACAACACCCATTAACACATTTCGGCAATACGCTCACGGTAGCATGTTGGGGTTGTTTTTGGTTATTAAGTAACATGTTTATGTTGTTTAATAGTGTGTTTAACAAAAGACACTTATATCAGTGGCTAAATTTACATACTTCAAGAATTTTAGAAAAGAAGAATTACATGTTCATTATGAACATTTTAAAGATAAAAATTATTTTAAACCGATATGAATAAAAAATTACTAACTGCAGCGTTTTTTGTGGGAGCATGGGGCGCTTATAGTCAAGTAGGAATAGGTACATTAACGCCAAATCCTTCCACTCAACTGGATATAGTATCAGAAAATAAAGGGGTATTGTTTCCCCGTGTAAATCTGATTTCAACTACTGATGCGACTACAATAACCCAAGGAAATGTCAGTAGTCTTTTTGTATATAATACGGGAAACAATAATGATATAAAGCCAGGTTATTACTATTGGTATGAAAATAAGTGGATGCGTATTGTTAACGATGCCGATGTTGTTGCTTTAGACAAGAACACAACCAATCAAAGTTTAACAGTAATTGGTGCAGAATTAGTGCTTACAGACAGCGATGGCAATACAGTATCCGTTCCTTTGTCGGCTATCAATATTCCAACATCAATTGTTAAAAATCCAGACGGTACTTATACCTTTACAAACGAAGCAGGGGCAACGGTAACGATCGATGCAACTGATAATGTAGTAACAAACATCCAAAACCAAGGCGATATCTATAGTGAGATCATCAACATCTTAACTCAAGAGAGCGATTTATTTGTAGACAACGGCAACGGAACCTTCACACATACAGCAGTAGACGGTACGGTGGTAACGTTCGATGCGAACACCACTGCAATGGTTGATAACGGCGACGGAACCTACACCTTCACCAACGCAAACGGAACTACCTTAACAGTAGACGTAGTAGGCGATGTGGTAACCAACATCCAAAACCAGGGAGCTATTTACAGTGAGATCATCAACATCTTAGAACAAGAGAGCGATATCTTCACAGACAATGGTAACGGAACCTTCACCCACACAGCGGTAGACGGCACAGTAGTAACCTTTGATGCGAATACCACAGCAATGTTAGACAACGGTAACGGCACATATACCTTCACCAACGCAAACGGAACAACCTTAACAGTAGATGTAGTAGGCGGAGTAGTAAACAACTTTGAAGAGATTGTAAACAACGGACCTATTACAGTTGATGGCAACACCTATCCAACAATCAACGATTACATCACGTACTTAACGGAAAGCACCGGCGGATTCACAAAAATCGTTTACGATGCAACCACCGGCGATGCAATCTTCCAAGAGTGGAATGATGCTACACAGCAATGGGTAAATGTAGACAACAGCAAGTTTGAGAAGATTGTTCAGGATAACGAAAGTAAAACCTCATTGGTACAAACCACCAATGAAAAGAATCAGTATTACATAGCAGAGGAATATCTTTCAAACAGAACCAATCCAGCAGTAACGCAATCAGTAATCGACGGATGGAATCCAACGTCTTTACCAGCGGGCGTTTACCAGGTAGATGTAGTAGGCGGGGTAGTGAATAACTTTGAAGAGATTGTAAACAACGGACCTATTACAGTTGATGGCAACACCTATCCAACAATCAACGATTACATCACGTACTTAACGGAAAGCACAGGCGGATTTACAAAAATCGTTTACGATGCAACTACCGGCGATGCAATTTTCCAGGAGTGGAACGATACAACACAGCAATGGGTAAATGTAGACAACAGTAAGTTTGAGAAGATCGTTCAGGATAACGAAAGTAAAACCTCATTGGTACAAACCACCAATGAAAAGAATCAGTATTACATAGGGGAAGAATATCTTTCAAACAGAAGCAATCCTGCAGTAACACAATCAGTAATCGACGGATGGAATCCAACGTCGTTACCAGCGGGTGTTTACCAGGTAGACGTAGTAGGCGGGGTAGTGAATAACTTTGAAGAGATTGTAAACAACGGTCCTATTACAGTTAATGGCAACACCTATCCAACAATCAACGATTACATCACGTACTTAACAGAAAGCACCGGCGGATTTACAAAAATCGTTTACGATGCAACTACCGGCGATGCAATTTTCCAAGAGTGGAATGATGCTACACAGCAATGGGTAAATGTAGACAACAGCAAGTTTGAGAAGATTGTTCAAGACAATGAAACTGTAACTTTACTTGTTACAAATCCTAACGGAAGTTTTACCTATTATAACGAAGATCAGATCGGTGCAGACGGTAATCCTTTGGCAGGAGCTACAGGAGTAACGATTGATCCGAACAAGGTAAATGTAAGCTATTCAAACGGAATCTATACGTTTAACAATGCAGACGGCACACCTATTACAACGATCGATGTCAATTCAGACAAGATACTTTATGATAATTCAACCTCTGGTTTAACATCAAACAATGTTAAGGATGCGTTAGACGAGTTGGCGAATACCATTGCTTTAACGAAAGGAGATTTAGCAGTTTCCGAAGGTATTGAGTTTTACAACAGTAACGGTACCGATAAATTATTAGGCGATGCGCATATTCGTATCATAGATGGAGGAGTTACAACAGCTAAATTAGCAGACAACGCAGTAACAGAGGATAAAATTGCAGACAAAGCAGTATCACCAGAGAAATTAAGTGCAGATCCTGCAGACATAGGAAAAGTTGGTGTTGTTCAGGCAGACGGAACGGTTGTTTACCAAAACCTTGATGCTGAGAATATAGACGGTAAAGACTTAACAGCAGCAGACGGTTCTATCGTTGTAACAGACGGAACAGGTGCTACTTTGGTAGATGCTAATGTTAAAGTTGCAGACGGCGGAATCACTACCGTAAAATTAGGTGCAGATGCTGTAACGAATGATAAATTGGCAGACAATGCAGTTTCTACAGAGAACATCGTTGACGGAACTGTTGCAACTGCTGATTTAGCAGACAACGCAGTAACAGAGGATAAAATTGCAGACAAAGCAGTATCACCAGTGCAGTTTCTACAGAGAACATCGTTGACGGAACTGTTGCAACTGCTGATTTAGCAAACAAGGCTGTAACATCTGATAAATTGGATGCTGGTACTGGTGTGGTAGATCGAATGGCAATAGCTGATTCAACAGGTGCTGTTACTTATGCAAGCCAAAAATCAATTATTGATACCAACACAAATAATGAACTTACTTTAGTAGGTAATGAATTAACAAGTACCGTAAACGGAAAAGCATCAAGTGTTAATTTAACCGATGCCAATATTACTTCTGCGAAAACAATTACAAGTAATAGTATCAACCTGACAGGGCAAAACGGCGCTACACTGAAAGATGTTACGATGGAAATAAAACCTGGATCGGCAAACCAGGTATTGGTAACCAATGCTTCTGGAAATGGAACAACATGGGTAAATCAGTCGGTTATATCGCCAACAACAACAAATGAATTAACGTCAAGCGGAAATACAATTACATCCAATGTAAATGGCGTTTCAGATGATGCTACCATCATCAATGCAGTAGAGAATTCATTAGGTGTTGATAATAAATTAATTACTACTGTAAATGGAGTACCTAGTACAGGTATCGATTTAACACCGGCAATACAGGCAAATCAGAACAATACAGTGGTTGCTCAAGGTGCGGGTATTACGGTTACACCAAGTACATCTGGAAAAACAACAACCTATACAGTAGCAGCAAATCCAGCAGGCATAACGTTGAGTGGCGATGTTAAAGGTGCTGCAAATGCTACAAAAGTAGTTAAAATTCAAGGTACTTCTGTGAGCGTAACGGCTCCTTCAACAACAGGGCAGGCTTTGGTTTACAATAGTACGTCAAATCAATGGGAACCGGGAATACCGAAAATTGATGCAGGTAATGTTACAGATCGTAAAGATTTAACTCCAACTACAGGTGACAATTCTATTACAGTAACAAATGGTACGGGAACAACTTTGATTAACACACAGTTGCATGTAACTGACGGCGGAATCACGAATGATAAATTGGGTACGGATGCCGTGACCAACGATAAATTAGCAGACAATGCTGTTTCTACAGAAAACATCGTAGACGGAACTGTAGCTTCTGACGACTTGGCTAACAATGCAGTAACTACAGCTAAAATTGCTGATGCAAATGTAACAGCAGCTAAACTTACTGCTGGTGCAGGTACTCCCAACAGAGTAGCAATAGCCGATGCAACCGGAGCAGTAACTTATACAGATGCTTTACCAAGTTCTTCAGTTGACGGAGAAAATGTAACCGCAGGAAGCAACAAAGTTACTTTAGGCGGAACTCCACAAGGAGCAGCATTAAAAGCATTCAGTGTGGATGTTGCAGAAGCCAACCTAACCCTATCAAATATGGGAGGTAAAGTTACCAACGACCAAATTACACCAGGTACTGCAGGACAGGTATTAGTAACAAACGGGACAACTACCTCTTGGCAAAATCCGGTGGACAACAATACAACATATAGTGGATCTACGTCTATTGCGTTAGAAGCAAACAACTCTTTTCAACGCGAAGCATTAACCGGAGATGTTACGGCTGCTAAAAACAGCAACGTAACTACTATTGCCCCAAATGCAGTAACAGAAGGAAAAATTGCAACGGATGCTGTAACAGCACGTACCATAAACCCAGATGTAGCCGGAACAGGATTAAAACAAGCTACAAATGGTGCATTGGAAGTTGATCAAACGGCATTGGCAACCGGAACGCTTTCTAGTGTAGCAAATACCGGGGCAATTACGGTAACAGGCGGAAACAATGCAACATTTAAAGATGTAACGTTGGCTGTTAAAGCAGAAAGCGGTGTTGAAATTCATGACGATAAAGTGAAATTAGGTGGAGATTTAAAGCGCGCTACAACCATTACACAAGCTGGTAATGCCTTTACTATAGCAACAGGCGGAAGCAATTTAAACATCACCGGTTTAGACAAAACAACAGTACAGGCTACTCATGCCACTAATGGAATAACAGACCGTTTATTGGCAGTGGGCACAGACGATAAAGTAAAAGCCTTAAAAGCAGCAATGCCTAAGTTTTTCTATATGCCATCGGTAATGGTGCCTACAGCAGAAAGTCATTTGGGACAACCTGGTGTAACTTACAATAACGGAACACGTACAGGAACGATTCAATTATACGATATTTATAAGACCCAGTTTGGTACTCCTGTAAAAAGCAGTGCTGGGGCAAGTCCGCTACCAGTGTTACCAGCAAGTGAACTTGGGTTTCACGTAACGTATGCTTCACAAGGTTTTACTATTGAAGGAATTACACAAGACGGATTAATGACTTATAAAGTTGATTCTAATGCAGATATTCATATAGGTAGCTTCATTAATATTGTGTTTTCTGTAAATGAAGATTAATTATGAGAAATATAATTTATATACTAGCAGTTTTTGCTCTGTGCTTTGGTTTCAAAGCACAGGCGCAAAACTATGAGGTTGTATTATTAAAAGATAAATTAAACACACTCCAAACTGTTGATAAAGAAAAATTGGAGTATTTAATCTTTGGTACGCCTGCATTACTTATTTTGAATACTCCCCCTACCTATGCGTGGAATACAGGAAAAGATATTGAAACAGTAGATGTTTCAATGCCTGAAATGGGATTAATGACTAGCAATAAATATGGTAAAGATTTTGGAAATACAAAGCTTTTAATCTTACGTTTTGAAGAAGGAGATATTTTTCAATTAAAAGAAAATCAATTAGATCTTTTTCAAAACCTTCAATATGTTGTTATTCGATACCATGTAAGTATTTCTGAGCAAGAAATCGTAAATAGAATTATAAACTTAAAATTAAATAATTCTTTAAAAGATTTAGTGTTTTTATTAGATCCTAATAATGGTACAGATGAAGAAATTTAACTATATATATATATGCTTAATATTGTTATTGGGGTTCATCAGTAATAATATATTTGCACAAGAAGTGAACTTTTCGCCGCGTACTTCTCAACAAGCTCCGGTTCCATATAAAGGCGTGCAGAATTACAATCTTCAAGGGGACTTTGTGATGTTGGGTAATGCTAATCTTGGTTTTACTACTGTAAGTAGAAGAAATGATGACACGTCCAATAACCAAGATTACCAGATGAGTTATATTGATATTGATGGAGATAACAATACCATTAATTCATCTTCATCCGAATTAAAATTAGGAAATTTAGATCCTACTTGCTCAGAAATCATCTATGCTGGATTGTACTGGACAGGTAAAGGTGATAATTCTGGGAATAAAACAATTAATATAGGAGGCACTACTTACAGAAAAGATCGTGTTAAGTTTAAAAAAGAAGGAGAAACTTATGAATGGGTCAATGCAGGAAACAGTTTAAATGAAATTAGATATCCTTCTAGTCAAAGTAATATTTATGTTGGATATGCTGATGTTACCGAATATGTAAAAAAACATGGTGTTGGTAATTATACTGTCGCAGACATGGCATTAGTGCAAGGATCAAATAGTAATCCCGGATATTTTGGCGGCTGGGGTATGGTCGTTATCTATAAAAATCCGGCGATGAAGTGGCGAGATATTACAGTATTTGATGGCTATGCCTATATATCATCAGGCACACAAAATTTTGATATATCCGGTTTTCGTGCGGCTCAAAATGGAGATGTCAATATCAAAATGGGAATAATGGCTGGCGAGGGAGACAAAGGAACTTCCGGAGATTATATTGAAATCAGAAATAGAACCAGCGCTAACTATACACCATTATCTCATGGAGGAAACTCTACAAACAATTTTTTTAACGCATCCATCTATACAGGAAACAACAGTAGAAATCCAAATTATTCCAATAATTCCGGTATTGATATTTCCATGTTTAATCTACCAAACACAAACAACGTTATTATAAACAATAATCAAACTTCTACAAGATTTAGATATGGAACTAACGGTGATTATTATACTATTTTCAATGTAGTGTTTGCTGTAGATGCTTATGTACCTGAAGTAGTTGGTGAAAATACTCCGGCAAGTGCTGGAACGGTTCATAATAGTACCGTTATACCGGGACAGGATTTAGAGTTTGACTTAAAAATATATAATAAAGGGGAAGAAGCTGTGAATAATACAAAGGTGGAAATTCCTATTCCCTTTAATATGCATTATAGTCCTACAGCTACTATTCAAGTAGGCACGGGGACTGTTGCAATTCCTGCAAGTACTACTGTAAGCTGGGTTCCGCCAACAGGTGCACCCTCCGGTGCTACACCTCAAAATACACCTGGAGGAAAGCTGGTTTGGGATATTGGTACCTTACCAAAAGATAATACTAAAAGTATTCTGCAAGGAACCTTAAAATATAAACTTCGGGTAACCGAAAACTGTGCACTTTTAACAACGGCAGGACCTTGTGGTCTTCAGGTTAAAATAAATGGTAAAATTACTGGTGTAGGTGCTACATCAACAACACCGGTTTCTTCTGATTTGGTACGTGATTACGGAGCAGCAGCTTGTGCAGGACCGGTATACGATGATTTTCAATCTACCATTGCCGTTAGTCAGGCATTTATTCAAAATTGTACGCCGCCACCGGTAGAAAATGGTATGTTGCAGTTTGTTGCATTTTGTTCGTTACCGGGTAATGCGTTCCCTCGTACCCAAATAACTGGTGAATATCCTTGGGGCACCAAGTTTTTTACAAGCCAGCCGGCAAATTATGATCAAACAACAAATGTGGTTACAGGAGATTTTTCTGTAACAACAGACGGTACAAAAACTACCTATTGGGCTGTTGTTCCAGGAATGGAACCGGGATGCTTTATCAGATTACAGACTTCTTTAACCTTGGTAACAACGAGTCCTACAGCACAAAATGTAATTTTCTGTGTAGGAGATGCGGTAACTTTAAACGCAGCACGTTCGGCAACCGGGGTTACTAATAATTACCAGTTGTTTTATTATAATAGCGCAAGTTCTACAACGCCTATGAGTTCAATTCCTAATGCAGCAGGAACCTATTGGGTAGCTGAAGGAATCAATCAAAGCGGTGTGATTTGTACAGGACCTAAGGTGCAGTTTACTGTAACTGTTAATCCATTGCCTACAGTGCAGAAAAATGTACCAAATGTAAGCATTTGTGAGAACAACAATACGCAGTTTACCGTAACAGCTTCTACAGCTTCGGGTGCTGTTACCTATCAATGGCAATATGCTTCTGTGTCTGCACCAGCAGTGTGGAATACATTGAACAATACAACATACAACGGACAGATTACCGTAAATAATGGTTCACTCAATATTACAAACGCGGTCAGAATTGGTGTTAATTCAATAAATGGTATGAAAGTAAGGTTGAAAGTTATAAACACGAACGGTTGTGAAGAATTTTCAAATGAGGTTGTTATACAAATCAAAGATTGTAGAGCTATCACGAATCCAATGCTTCCTAATAAAGCAAAAAAACAAAGTTAATTATCACTGTGCAAAATTTATCTAATGCTTAAATTTTGCACAGTGAATTATAATTGCTCACTTTACAAATTATAACCCGCTGTTTTTAGTCTTAAAGCATTCTATTAGGTAGAATGTAAAATTCAATTGAAATTACTTCTACCATTTTATAAGCATAATTTGTTAGAGAAAAGAAAAAAAATCTTTGACTATTTTATTTTTAAAATAAGGATATGGAATTTGTATATAAAAATATTCATATTGGGCAGCTTATTCTTCGGTTGGTTACCGAAAAGGAAATAGACGATGACCGTATCGTAAAATTTCTAAAAGTTCCTTCAAGTAAGATAAAAGAGATGTATCAGTCAAAAGATTTAGGTACCGAAATGTTATTGCTTTGGAGTAAATTGTTAGAGTACGATTTCTTTAGAATTTACTCACAGCATTTATTGCTTTATGCGCCACCAGCATCTTTAAATTATAAGAAAAAAGAGACCGTTTCTAAGCTACCACAGTTTCGAAAAAATGTTTATACAACCGAGATTATAAACTTTATAGTGGAATTGTACCATAATAAAGAAATGACGCAGAAAGAAATAATGGATCAATACAACATTCCAAAAACAACATTGTACAAATGGATAAAAAAACACAACAAAGAGTTGTAATTCCAAATTATAAAAGAATTTATGAGGATTTGATCGATAGAAAGTATCCACATAAAAAAGAAGCATGTAAAGCCGTTTTGGCAAAAGAAAAATTGAACTCAATAGATGTTTTTTCACTAAACAATTTAATTTTTGGCAAAGAATCCAAAGAAGAAAATGAGAACAATCAAAAATACCGATCATACGACAAAACATCAATTCTTAAAATTCTTCAATATCAAACAAAAAATAAACTGAACAATACACAGCTGGCAGATCATTTTGGTTTAAGCCGAAACACGGTTGCCAAATGGAAAAAAATGTTTCAGTTGTAAAACAAATGCCGCTAAATTTGCGGCATTTTTAATTAGCTGTTGGCAATAACTTCAATAGTAGTTTTGTTAAAAGCGGGTAAATCCTTCGGTGTACGGCTGGTAATCAATTTTCCATCAACGATCACTTCTCTGTCTTGCCATTGTGCACCGGCATTTTTCAAATCAATTTCAATAGCCTCAACCGATGTCATTTTTTTGTTTCGAACAGCTTCTGCATTAATCAACACTTGTGGTCCATGACAAATAGCGGCAACAGGCTTGTCTTCATTAAAGAAAGCCTGCACAAATTGTATGGCTTCTTTGTTGGTGCGTAATTTGTCTGGATTAATTACTCCGCCCGGAATTACCAGCGCATCAAATTCAGCAGATTTTGCATCGTTCAATTGTAAATCAACATCATACTCTTTCGTCCAATCATCACCCGATTTTGCTTTTACTTTGTCGCTTTTGGGCGATACAATCAGTACTTCTGCTCCGGCATCTTTCAATGCTTCAAGCGGACTTGTCAATTCAATTTCTTCAAAACCGTCTTCGGTTAAAATGGCAACTTTTTTTCCTTTTAAATCATTCATAGCTTTAATTTTTTAAAATGAAACTACAAGTTAGCAATAATTTGGCTGTAAAAAAATGCATTATTGTTCGTAAAAAGCATCTTATCAAAACCTTAACACTTTCATGTCGTTTTTAACAGACCAACGACATTTTTCAAAAACGATTAATAAGTACTTTTGATATAGATGTAAAGAGGAACTATTTTGGAACGTATTGAAGAAAAATTAATGATTCTTGCCGATGCCGCAAAATACGATGTGAGTTGCAGTTCTAGCGGAAGCAAGCGAAAAAACACTGGGGGAATTGGCGATGCGTCTTCTTCTGGAATTTGCCATACCTATACCGAAGACGGCAGGTGTGTGTCGTTACTTAAAATTTTGCTTACAAACCATTGCATCTACGATTGTGCTTTTTGTGTTAGTCGCAAAAGCAACGATGTGAAACGAGCTGCCTTTACCGTGGAAGAAGTGGTAGATTTAACCATGAATTTTTACCGTAGAAATTATATTGAAGGTTTGTTTTTAAGTTCGGGTATTTTTAAAAATGCCGATTTTACCATGGAACGTTTGCTGCGTATTGTTAAAAAATTGCGATTGGAAGAACGCTACAATGGTTACATTCATTTAAAAACCATTCCCGGTGCCAGCGAAGAACTGATACAAGAAGCCGGTTTGTATGTGGATCGTATGAGTATTAATTTGGAAATGCCTACCGAAGCAGGATTAAAACTCGTGGCTCCCGAAAAAGATCATGATTCGGTGCGAAAACCGTTACAGTTTGTAAACACTAAAATACAGACGTTTCAAAACGAGAAAAAATTAATCAAACACACACCCACTTTTGTTCCTGCAGGGCAAAGCACCCAAATGGTTATTGGTGCAACGCCCGAAAACGATTGGGAAATTATGAGTGTTGCCGATGAATTTTACAAGAAATATCAGTTGAAACGGGTGTATTACAGTGGATACATTCCAATTAATAACGACAATACCGCGTTGCCACAGATTGGTTCGCGACCACCGTTGATTAGAGAAAACAGATTGTATCAGACCGATTGGTTGTTGCGATTTTATAATTTTTCATTGAGTGAAATTCTAAATCCGGCATTTACACAGTTAGATTTGGATATCGACCCTAAACTGGGTTGGGCATTGCGCAATCTGCACTTGTTTCCGGTTGATATCAATACAGCCGATTATCAAACCATAATTCGTGTTCCGGGAATTGGCAGAGGATCGGCAATGAAAATTGTTTCAGCCCGAAAATATGGTAGGTTGCGTGAATATCAGCTCAAAAAAATGGGAATTGCCTATAACCGAGCCAAACATTTTATTACTTGTGCCGATACGGTTGCGCCTTTGGGTTTTAAATATGCGCCGCAATTAAAAAACATTATTTTGCAAACAGGAAACAGTAAATACAAGTCTGAAATTGCCGAAAACCAATTAAAATTGTTTTAAATGAATTATATTTTCGATGGCAGTTATCAGGGTTTTTTGTGTTGCGTTTTTGAGTGTTTCGAAATGAAAGAATGGCATGCCGTACCGGTTGCCGAAGGTTTGTTTCAGCCTGATATATTCTTGCCCGAAAGAACCATTTTTACCGATGTTGACAAAGCACTACGCATTCAAAAAGCACTGAAAAGCAAATTCGGAAAATCGCTCGCAGATGATATTTACAGAGCTTTTTTGTCCGAAGATCCATTGGCGTGGCAAGCTGCATATTACATTATGGTACGATTATTTCAAGGACAAACCGATGTGTTGGAAAATTTTGGAGATACGCAGGTGCTTTACTTCCATCAAACCTTAAAAAAAGTGAGCCGTGAACGTCACCGCATGAAAGCGTTTATTCGTTTCAGTAAAAGTAACGACGGCTTGTATTACGCTATCATAGAACCCGATTTTAATGTGCTGCCTTTGATCTTATCTTTTTTTAGAAATCGATATGCCGATATGCCTTGGATTATCTATGATGTAAAGCGCAAATACGGGTTTTATTACGATACCAAAAGTTTATCGGAAATTGAAATTGATACTACCGAACAAAAAAACTTGCAAAGCAGCAGCTTAACGATTGCCTTAGACGAACGCGACGAACTTTTTAAACGTTTGTGGAAACAGTATTTTAAAAGTACCAACATAGAAGCCCGTAGAAACATGAAACTGCACGTGCAACATGTTCCCAAAAGATATTGGAAATATTTGGTTGAAAAACAGAAATAGAAATTTAGTAAATGAAGTTATCACTACACGTCAGCCCGTCGGACGTAAAACCCTTAAGTTAACTGGTTTTTTTCATTTCAATTTAATAATACCATTCTCTTTCAGTTCATTATTACTGTCACTCCAACTATATGTTCGTATAAATTTTAGCTGGTTGATGTCAATGTTTTTTGTGAGATAAATGTCTTTTGCTGAACTTTTAAATACATCATATTGAAGTGGGAGTTCTGCCCACTCTAAAGTATAATGATATGCGTCAATAATTTTATTATCGTTGTCAGTTTTTATAATCAAAATGTCGTGAAAGTCTTTCAATAAAGCCGGTCCGTCAGGGTTATATGCTTGACTCACAAATGTTGAAAGGAATTGATAATACTTAAATTGTCCGCTGACTGGTTCAAAAATCGGCATCAAATTACCAACATTTAATTTGTTAATTTTATTACCATCAATGTCGTCAAGTTTGGAATAATTAAAATCTGAATTCTCTGTCTGTTTTTTAAGAATGTAAATTTTTTTTTCGTTTAGTTTTGTTGCAGTGTCTTTTTTAGTTGTTTCGAATACTAATTTAATGGGTTTTGTCTGGCATGAAGCAAATCCTGTTAAAAGAGTTGAAAATACTATCAATGTCAATAATTTCATTTAGTGCTTTTTGTCTTTTTTAATTAAATATAATTGCGATTGTTCGTGATAAAATTGGATTAATTTATGTGTAGAAACTTCTTAAGGTTATTTATCATGCTTTGTCCAAACCAATCGCGATAAATCGTAGCCTGCTTTTTCTGCTTCTTTTAAAAATTGATCTTTAACGTTGTTTGGAATGGTTTTGTTTCGAGATAAAATCCAGATGTAATCTTTTGTTTCTCCAAAAACCAAGGCGTTTTCATAATTCGGATTCATTGAAACTACATTGTATCCGCCGTAAAAAGGTCCAAAAAAAGATACTTTCAAAGCACCTTCGTTTGTTTTATCCACAAAAGTTGCTTTTCCGTTGGCTTGTTCCCATTTGTTTTTAATAAAGTTGTAGCCTTTGTTAACCACCTTCACGGTACCGTCTTCGTTTAATGAATAAGTTGCGGTAACATTGCTTAAGTCTTTTTCGTGTTTAAAATCAAATCGGGCAATTTCGTACCACGTACCCATGTAAGGTTCAATTTTAAAATCTTTCACAACGGTAATTCCATCGGGAACTTTAACAGATCGGCATGAATACACCAATCCGGTTACACCGGCAATCACAATAACGGCAGCTGTTATTAATATGTTTCTTCTTTTCATAGCAAATTGTTTAGATCGAACAGAAATAAATCACATTCGTAATAATGAGTATGAATTTACGAAATTATAATGAGTTATTACGTTTTTTAGGTAACGAATTATGAGAATTGAAATAAAGAACAGCTAATAAATGGTATGCAGATGTTGGGTATGGTTTAATTTCATAACTTTTTTGATAAAATTTAGTTGTTTTGGATTAAGTAAAACCAAAAGTACTATTGGTAATTTAGCATTTATTTATAACTAATTCGTCAGTATTTTACGAACTTTACCATAGTATCAATCGTTAAACTGTATGTATGAAAAGTATTAAAATGCTGAATGTGGTTAACCTCTTCTTTTTGTGTTGTTTTGCATTGCCGTTTTCTTCGTGCGGACAAAGCACATCAAAATCAAACACTAAAGAAAATGCATCAAATAAAACAATTGCAGAAAAACAATCGGTTTCATCGGGAAAAACAGAAACCGCTACTTTTGCAGCTGGTTGTTTTTGGTGTGTGGAAGAACAGTTTAAGCAGTTAGAAGGAGTTCTTTCAGTGACATCGGGTTATACGGGTGGAACCACCAAAAACCCTACTTACAAGCAGGTTTCTCAAGGAACTACCAATCATGCCGAAGCGTGTAATATTGTGTTTGATCCTGCCGTAATTTCTTTTAAGGAATTGTTGGAAGCCTTCTTTATATCTCATGATCCCACACAATTAAACCAACAAGGAAATGATGTGGGAACGCAGTATAGATCAGCAGTTTTCTATCATAATGATGCACAAAAACAATTAACCGAGTTTTATATTGATCAGCTGAATAAAGAAAAAGTTTATGATAAACCAGTTGTTACGCAAGTGGCTGCGTTTGAAAAGTTTTATAAAGCAGAAGAGTACCATCAGAATTATTATGAAAACAATCCCGATCAGGCATACTGCCGTTTGGTGGTGAAACCAAAAGTTGATAAATTTAGAAAAGCATTCAGTGGAAAATTGAAAGATTAGCTTTTGATATATCCTTAAAAAAAAGGACTGTACAATATTTTGAACAGTCCTTAGCACATAGTGTTTTCCCTTATTTTGTAAGTTCTAAATTTTTTTTGGCTAAATTATTTAAACAAGCCAGTTTTATCAATAGTTAAAATACCTGTTTTTTAGTAGAATTAAGGTCAACATTTATTAATTGGTTATTTAAACAGTATAAAATTGCGGTCATCATGCTTTCAAAATGGTATTTATTCTGAATGTTTTGTTTATGGTTGTTTACTGTTTTCGGACTTATAAATAGCGTTTCGGCAATTTCGCGCGCTTTTAAACCTTCCGCAGTAAATTTGATGATTTCTAATTCACGTTCGGTAAAATTAATCGTATCTGCTGTAGCGGTTTCTTTTTCAGGATCGTTTAAGATTTTATTGATAACCGTTGAAAGACTGTCTTCAAAATAAAAACCATCGTTTGATAAGTTCCAAATGGCATTTTCAAGTTCTTGTGGCGGCGTGTTTTTGGTAAAATATCCATTTACACCCATTTTTATTACCCGGTCAATAATGTCGGTTTCACTCATTAGGGTAAGTATCAGTATTTTCATTTCCGGATAGCGTTCTTTTATGCGCTTTGCCGTTTCAAAACCATCCATTTCGGGCATTTGTAAATCCAAAAGCAAAATATCTGCGGGTGTGTTTTGCAGTTTATCCAGTAATTCAGACCCATTTCCCGCTTCAAGCACCACCTGCATATCTGCAAAGCTGTTAACCAGCATTCCCAAGCTTTTTCTAAAAAGGGTGTGATCATCGGTTATTGCTACTCTTAACATAATTATCTGAATTTAATATAATTTGAAATTTATTACCAAAAGGAATAGGTTGTTGTATAAATTTAGCATCGATATGCTTTATGCGCGAACTTATGTTCTTTAACCCCATTCCTACGCTGCTTTGAAGTTTTTCTTTAAAATCAAACGAAATTCCATCATCGATTATTTCAAAAAGTAGTGTATTTTGATCTAAAGCAATTGAAAGAGAAATTTCCTGCGAATTTCCGTGTTTGATCATATTTGTGGTAAGCTCTTGAACAATGCGGTATATCTCATAAGCTTCAGACGAAGGAATTTCGATAATATCGCTAAAATAATGCTGTTTAACCGTAGTGTTGTGCGATTTTTTAATTCGATCGAAATAACTTTTCAATGTAGGAACCAAACCGTAACTTTCTAACAAAGGCGGCATAAGGTTGTAGCTGATGCTTTGTACGTTGGTAAGCGCATGGGTTAAAACAGTTGAAACTTCCTGCAAAATTTCTTTTTTAAACGAATCTTCTTCCTTGTTGTTCAAAAGGGTAATAAAGTTTTTCACCGCACTTAAATCACCACTTAAACCGTCGTGCAAATCTGATGCAATGCGTTGGCGTTCTCTTTTTTCGGAATCTAAAGAAGCTTTTAAAAGACTTTCAGATTTTTTTCTGTTCAATCGGTCTACTCTTGATTTGTAAATTATAGTCATAAATATAACACCCAGCGCCAGAAAGATCATTGCGAGTGTTCCAATCAAGAAAAATAATTTTATTTGTACTTTATCTTCCATGTGCCTAGTGCTAATAATATTCTTAATATTAATGATGCAACTATATTTACCCACCAAAGATCAAATATTTCTTTACTAGAGTAAATAAAGTTTCCTAGTGAAAACAAAAGTATTGTGCTGGAATAATAAATAAGAAATGCCGATATAAAATAAAAGTTAGGTGCATTCCAAAGGTTTTCTATTTCCATATTTTTAAAAAGATCTTTAAACCATGTAAAGCAACCAAGCACTACAAAAAGCGTTATGAAAAATTTGTTAAGCGAATGAGCTTGAAGGTTTGTATAGGAATTCCACAAAAGAAATGAACCGCTGTAAACTATTAGTAAAATAATAACGAACAATTTTATAACCGCTTTGTGTTTTTCTTTAAACACTTTAGAGAAAAAGTAATAAAGACCAATTATTTCAAGAAACGGATAAATTTGAAACCAATAGGCTGCATTAACAATAAATACGTTAGTATTTAAGATTTCGTAAATACTTGCAATAGCTGTTATCCATATAAAAGGTACAATAGGTTCTTTAAAATTAAAAGCCTTTTTCTTGAAAAGAAGAATAATTAAAGGAATAAATCCTGAATAAAGGGCAATGTCTACAAATAATTCCAAATGTATTGTTTTTGTAAGTTCAAGTAATACGTGCGACAAATGAATTTTTTGCTGATTTGCACCAACAAATCGCTATATCGAATTAAACCTCAAATTTAGAAAAAATATACCACAACCTTTTCCTTACAATCAACCAGAAATAGGAAAGTTCGGAAGATCTGTGATTTACTTAACAATTTTGAAATGTTTGATGGCAGGTTGTTTAACTTTTTGTGTATGTTAAGTTGGTGAACCTATTTTCAATGGTATCTTTTTTATTATAGACTGGGATATTTAATTAAAGATAATAGCTCATCATTTTTTTACAAGAAAGTATGCAGGATTATTTTTTGTTTTTAGAAGATTTTGAATTGTAGTATAAACCTAAAAATTCTTCTACTGTAATAATCAAAGCGATTGTTGCTATTACAAAACCTACAATAAAAATAGGGTATTTAATATAAATGTTCATTTGGTAAAGATAGATATAATAAAATGTAAATAAGCTTTTCTGTTTGGTTTATATTTTAATATCTACATTAAAAAATTGATTTATTTAAAATAATTTAAATTTTTTATTTAAAATTGTTTAAAAATTAAAATATTTTTGTATATTTGTAGAGAATTTATTAACAGGCTTTTGTATCTGCCTCTTCTGAAAAAGTTTAACCATCAATTTTTCTCTCTCAGTCTTGACTTTCTCCAGTTGCCACTTTTATTTTTAAAAGATTTCGTTGGCAAATCTGATGTGTGCTTAAGTAAAGCACAGACAAGATATATTAGTTTTTCCATTCGGTAAAAAATAGTAAAATCATTTTGTAAAGTTTCTTACATGCATTTAGAAACGCTATTAAAAATAGCGCATTGTAGCATATTGTATGCATTTACAAAGCATAAATAATACAGGGTCATTAAGGTAGTGGCTCATTAAAAAGTACGTACTTAATGGTAAACCGCTGTTTACTGTTGTTAAAGGGAACTGCTTTTTAAAGCAAATCCCGATAATTTTAACGGCAGACGGCAGTTAGAATAATCGATAATAAATACCGGTGTTCCGGTACATACGATTATGAATTTTAAAGATTTAAACATTATAACACCTATTATGAAGGCTGTTACGATAGCCGGATATACAAAGGCAACAGAAATACAGCACCAAACCATACCACATATACTTAACGGAAGCGATGTAATTGGCTGTGCACAGACTGGAACAGGGAAAACAGCATCATTTGCGATTCCTATTTTGCAATTGTTGGATAAAAACAAAGAAGCAGTAAAAGGCATCCGCTCATTAATATTAACACCTACCAGAGAACTTGCCGTACAGATAAGTGAAAATTTTGCAACGTACGGAAATTTCTTAAAACTAAAACATCTGGCAATTTATGGTGGTGTGCCGCAAGGAAAACAGATTGCCGCACTAAACAGAGGTGTAGATATACTGATAGCAACGCCCGGAAGACTTCTGGATCTTGTGTCACAAGGCTGTATTAAATTGTCAAATATTGAAATATTAGTACTTGACGAGGCAGACCGTATGTTAGATATGGGTTTCGTAAACGATGTTAAAAAAGTACTTGCAAAAGTTCCTGCAAAAAAGCAAACGTTGTTTTTCTCGGCTACTATGCCACATGATATAAGAAAATTTGCCCATTCAATACTTAATAATCCTAAAGAAGTAAACATTACACCAGTGTCATCAACAGCAGAAACCGTAAAACAGTCGGTATATTTTGTTGAAAAGAATGATAAGTTCGATTTGCTTGTTCATATTCTAGATGATCATACAATTAATAGATCATTGGTTTTTGCAAGAACAAAACACGGTGCAGACAAATTGGTGAAAAACTTGCTTAAATCGGGTATTCATGCTGCTGCAATTCATGGCAATAAATCACAAAACGCCAGACAAAGGGCGTTGGACGATTTTAAAAATTCTAAAATACGGGTTCTTATAGCAACCGATATTGCCGCAAGGGGTATCGATATAGACGAACTGCCGCATGTGGTTAACTATGAACTGCCAAATATACCTGAAACTTATGTTCACAGAATAGGTAGAACCGGAAGAGCTGGTTATGAAGGAACGGCGGTATCTTTTTGCGACAGAGAAGAAAAAAAAGAATTGCTAAACATACAAAAGCTTATAGGCTTTAATATGTTGGTTGCAGTACAATAAACATAATTATTAATTTAATACGATATACCATGGCAGAATCTTTTACAAAGAAAGAATATACCAAGAAAAAAATAAAGAAATTAAAGGATAAGCAGTTAAGAAGGGAAGACCGAAAGGATAATAACAATAAAGGTAAAACCCTTGACGACATGATTGTTTATGTTGATGTGAACGGACATTTTACAGAAGTGCCTCCGCATCTTCAAAACAGAGATGCAGATTTGGCAAAAGCAAAAAAAGCACAAGAATCGGCAGCACGCCATAATGATGATTTTACTGGAATTGTAACCTATCTTAGCGAAAAAGGCTTTGGTTTTATTACAGAAGACGAAACGGGAGAAAATGTTTTTTTTCATGTAGGTCAGCTTAGCCAAACAATTGAAAAACACAATAAGGTAAGTTATAAAAAAGAACTGACACCGAGAGGATATCAGGCAATTGAAGTTAAAAAATAACAGAATAATTAATTAAATAAATAACAAGATGCAAGAAGGCACAGTTAAATTTTTCAATGAAACTAAAGGATTTGGTTTTATTTCGCAAACAAATGGTAACGAAGATGTATTTGTACATAATTCAGGTTTAATGGAAAACGTACGTGAAAACGACGAAGTAACGTTTGATATTGAGCGTGGACAAAAAGGTCTAATGGCTGTAAATGTTAAAAGAAAATAACAACAGCTGTTGTTAGGGTAAAAGGCGTATAAGTAATTATATGCCTTTTTTATTTTTCATAATTTTTTGTATGGCATTTCCGTTATGAAAAGCATATTTTTTAGCACCTTAAAAATCTAAAACCATTGTAATTTAAAGATTTCTTTTGTATTTGCTGCTGCTGTAAAGGTAGAACTAGTGTTTGGTAGAGTGAAATAAATAAACAGTAATCATTAAAAAATAAGGTAGAAGCAGAATGTTTCTGTTCCCACCTTATCTTAATAGAAAACGAAGGTATTTTCTGTTAAAAGGTACTGTTGTTTATGCACTTGTAAAACACGTACAATATATTAAGTGAATTTTTTTAACTGATTCCAAAATTTTTAGCGTAAATGGCTATAGATACTCCTCCAATTACTAATATTAAAATAGCTAATAATCGCTCGTTCAATTTTTTTCTGTTTGTCATAACATTTATTTTTAATTATTTAATTTAATGACCTTGTATTTCTAAAAATAAGACCCTAAAAGTTAAATACAATTCGCAAAAGCTTAATATTATAAATTGTATAATATCAACAAATTGGTGGGTTGCTATATAGAAAATTTTTGTAAATAAAGATTCTTTGGCGGTTGTAGCATTGCTTATGTAAATTACCACTAATAGTAATAAATAGAAAAACTATACACTCTAAACTAAAGTTTAATGTAGAGAATAGATAAAAAATTTACATAATTTTTCTAAACTCAAGTTTAATGAGGTACTCTTACAAAGTTACAAAAATAAAGTGTTTTTTCAAAACAAAAGAAAGCAGTAGTCGAAACTATTATACGAAGGGCGTAAGTTGAAAAGTTAGAGCTTAGATAACAAATTTTGAGATATAGTGATTAAATTCAATGATATATATTAAGATTTTTGTTGGTTTATAATAGCTACAGATTAAGCATTATATAAATTTTATAAACAGTACAGTATTTATAAAATAAACAATGGATATATCGAAATAAACATCAAATTTAGAAAAAAACCTACCACAACTTTTTCCAAAAACTAATACCTATTTTTTATAATAATGCTGCTGTACAAAAACAAATGTTTCCTTAATTAAATGATGAATTTCTTTTTTATCATTCTTTGTAAACCCGTGATTTCCTTTTTTAACTTTGATTAATTTGTTTGTTACTGCAAGTTTGTTGAGTTCTTTGTGCAATTTTTTTGATTGTTTAAAGGGAACAATAAAATCTCTGTTTCCATGCAGAATTAAAATAGGCGTTTTTGGTATATTTTGTAAATGTTCAATGGGTGAATACTGTCTTGCAACAGCAATTGCTTCTTCTTTATGGGTGTTGATATCGAAAGAAGTCATTGCAAAGATTAATTTCTCTCGAATGTCATATAATCCGGGTAACAAAATTTTGTAGGTTTTCTTGGTAAACCAGCTGGCATTGGTTTTTAAAACTTTATTTAAATCGGTTGGTCCAAAATTATCTAGAATAAAACGGATTTCAGGTAATTGGTGCGATGTGTCTGCGGTACAACCAATCATTAGCGCCAAGTGTGCACCGGCAGATTCTCCCCAAAGTCCAATGTTTTCGGTGTCAAAATTATATTTATCTGAATGTTCGGCAATCCAACGGACAGCATCTTTACAATCGTTTAATTGTTCTTCAATATCCACTTTTTTGCTAACCAAACGGTAATTTATTGCCACAACAGTATAGCCGTTTTCTTGTAAAGTATCTTTAATTCCTTTGGTGTAATGATACTTTATTTCTTTGTCGCCCTGTGCCCATGCGCCACCGTGAATGAAAACAACAACCGGACTTTTATCGTAAACCTTTTTTGTTGGCAGATGAATATCTAATTTAACAGTATCTTTCTCTACAATTTTATAAGGAATGTTTTTTAAAAATGTTTGTTTATTGGCACTGTTTTGAGCTGTTAGTGTTAAAGAAAATATGCTGATAATTAGCAGTAAAGCTGATTTCATTCCTATATCAATTAAATGGAGTTTCTAAATTACTGATTATTTTTGAATAAAAGACAGCAGTATGCAAGATTTACTAACCAAATATTAAAATGTTTAAAACCAAAAAACACCCTAAACAAGGGTGTTTTAAGAGATTATAAAAAGAGTTTTATCTGTAATGTTTTCAACTAAAAAGCTGTAAAACTGGTATGTGCTAAATAAAATTCTATCTAAAATCATTGAACTTAAAAAATATAATCACATAAAAACAACTTACCTATAAATTATACTATAAATAATCCTGCAATTGCTGCGGCATCGCTTCCACTTAAAACCTCGTCGTAAGCTGCCGATCCTGCTGCTTCGCCAAAGGCAGATGCGGTGTTAAAACCTGCTTGCATAACGTTATCTTCGCCTGCATAAACAGCTGCTGTTGCAGCGGGCATGTTTCCGCCGTCTGCTAATTCAATCCAGCCTTTGTTGGCGCGCATTCTTCTAACTTGCGATGCATGGCGTGCTTCAACAGAATGTATTTGTAAGGCAGCTTGTAAAATTGGTCCGCTTTCCATAACATTTCCTGCCTGCCCTTTGTAGGCACGTACACCGGTATCTTCAAAAGCTTGTGCAAGTATTAAAAACTGGTTGTAATCTGTAAACGGATTAAAATTTCCACCCGCGGTAAAATCGAATGTTGGTTTACTACCCGGAGTTTCTCCTAATGATGTTAATGCAGATTTAAGAAAAGCTACGTGTGCCGTTTCGTGTTTTGATATCTGCATAAAAACGGTTCGGTCTGCAGAAGGTATTAATCCGCCGGCATCTAATCCCATACGGTAATATTCGTCTTCCAAATACTCTAAAATCAAAGCAAGCTGCAGCGCATCCGTAAGTGCACCCGCACGGGCTGCATACGCCGTTTTTGTGGTTGCTGCCTTTGCAGGTGCAGATAATAAGGTCCCCAATCCTAACGGAATGGCTGCTATTGCTGCTTTGGTACTAAAATTTGTTATGTTTGTAAGGACGCCTAATCTTGAGGTTTCTGTACTGAAAAATTTATCGTCAGAAAGTTTATCTAATATTTTAAGAATATTCATGATGCATAGGTTTTAAATGAATAATTACTGAATTCCTTGTTCTTTCCAGGTAAACGGTGTTTTAATGAATCCGCCTGCTGCCATTACAATTTCTTTAGGTTCTTTTGCAAGATCCAAACCGTTGGCATCAATTACATCATCGCCTGAAAAATCTGATGAACCGGGATTAATTAAATCTCTAATTGCAGCTGCATGTCGGGCTTCTACCGAAACTATTTTTCCGGCGATTACCAGATAATCAGGGTTCGAAATGTATTTTCCTGCACCGTTGTAAGCCGCAACTCCTGTATCTTCTAAAGCTTTTGCAGTTGCAAGTACAGAATTTCTGTTGTTAAAATCTACATTTGGATATTGAAATTCTAGAGTAGGTAACAAGTTCGTTGTTGCCGCGCCAATTGCTGCTTTAAAGAAATCTCTGTGAATTACTTCATGATGATACAAATCTGTGAACAGTTGTTTTTCTTTACTAGAAATGCCCGAATAGAAATTGTTGACCACCTTGGTGTAAAAATCGGCTTCTAATTGTTCTAATGCGTAGGCATAGTTTAAAATTCCTACATCGCCTTTACCTAAATCAAAAATACTGTTATCATCAATAGGGTTTATATCGTCTTCACAGCCAACAAGTGTAAGGCCTACCATTGCAAGACCTACACCGCTTAGCTTTAAAAAATTTCTTCGGTTGGTATCCAGATTCACTTGATCGTTTGATACGCTTATTAAAGTTCTTTTCATAATATTCGGTTTTAATTTTTAGGTTGATAGTTGCATGTTATGGCATTAATACGGTATCAATCACGTGGATTACACCGTTTGATTGATTTACGTCTGCAATGGTTATTTTGGCATTGTTACCTTTTGCGTCTGTAACATAAAGGTCGTTACCCTTTGTCCAAAAAGTTAAGGTTTCGCCCGCAACGGTTTTCATTGCTGCTTTTCCGTTACCAGCTTTCACTGCATCCCAAACCTTTTTAGAGCTATAATTTCCCGCAAGCACGTGGTAGGTTAAAATTTTTGTAAGGGTTGCTTTGTTTTCCGGTTTAACCAAATTGTCTACTGTTCCTTTAGGTAGTTTTGCAAAAGCAGCATCTGTCGGGGCAAAAACGGTAAACGGTCCTTTTCCCTGTAGGGTTTCTACCAATCCGGCTGCTTTTACCGCTGCAACCAACGTTTTGTGATCTTTAGAATTTACGGCGTTTTCTATGATGTTTTTAGACGGATACATTGCTGCACCGCCAACCATTACTGTTTTTTCTTTCATTGATTGCGCAGTAGCGGTTCCGCTGAATGTAAAAGTAAGTGCTGCTAATACAATTACTGAAATGTTTGATCTTGTTCTCATTGCTAATTTTTTTAAGATTAAAAATATCTGTTATAAAATTCATTTACGAGGTGCGTTTATTTTTGGATTTTAGTTTTTAACTTTTTTTTATTAAATCGATAAAAAAATAGAATGCTGTTTTGTTAAAATTAGTTTTTCATGTTAATAAGCTAATATTGTATTATTCATAAAGAAGATTTTTTTATTATAAACTTTTTAGGCTTAATGTTTTTTACAGTTAATTTGCTTATTTTTGGTAGGAAAAAATTAAGCTATCAAAACAACCTATTCAGAAGAACAACTCGTAGTTTTATTAAAGCAAAAAAACGAAGTTGCGTTTAATTACCTATATAATCACTATGCTGGTGCTTTGTATGGGGTTGTTTTGCGTATTGTTTGTTCTAAAGAATATACAGAAGAAGTTATTCAGGATGTTTTTGTAAAAATATGGAATTCCATAGATCAGTACAACGCTTCAAAAGGCAGGTTTTATACATGGATAATCAATATTGCCCGAAATACTGCAATAGACTACTTAAAATCGAAAGGTTTTCAAAACGAACTTAAAAACCAGACCGTTACAGATTTCGTATATAGTATAAAAGAACAGTCGCTTTCTAGTAAAACAGATTATATTGGCTTTAGTAATGTATTGGAACGGTTAGAGCCCGACAAGCAAGAACTTATTCAATTGGCATACTATCAGGGATATACACAGATAGAAATTTCTGAAAAGCTAAAAATACCTTTGGGTACCGTAAAAACAAAAATGAGAAACGCCCTTATTAAATTAAAAGATTTATTAAAAGAATACAAATAATTGAACACTAAAGAATACATATCGTCTGGTATCATAGAATCTTATATTCTTGGTCTTGCATCTCCCGAAGAAGCAGGTATTTTTGAGTGTGTTATAAAAAATAACGCAGAAGTTAATGCGGCTTTTATTGAAGCTCAGAAAGTAATGGAAGATTTGGCAACTGCACAAGCTGTTACACCTCCTGCTGATTTAAAAAATAAAATCTTGGAAAAGATTAAACAAGAAGAAGTTGAAACTTCTACCTTGCCAAAAGATTTAGAACTTAAGGCGGAAGGTCAAAAAGAAAAAAACGTTAAAAAAATCACTCCGTTAAAAAAATGGAGAGATATTGCTGTGGCTGCATCTTTCTTGTTTTTTGTAAGTATAGCCGGTCATCTTTTTTGGATCACCAGTCAGAATAAATCAAATACTGAAATTGACAGATTGCAAACCCAATTGAATGTGCAAACTTTGGCATTACAGAAAGCAGATCAAAAATGGAATATGATTGCCAACCCAAATATGCAGACAGTTGCTTTAAACGGTGTGGAAAAACATCCCGATGTAAAAGCGGTTGTGTTTTGGGATAAAAAAACCAAACAGGTATATCTTCATGCAGGTAATTTACCAACAGCCCCAACTGGTATGCAGTATCAACTTTGGGCAATTGCCGACGGAAAACCAATAAGTGCCGGTTTATATACACAAGAAAAAGACAGTGAAATACCTTTAGCGGTTATAGCGAATGCACAAAATTTTGCCATAACTTTAGAAAAAGCCGGTGGTAGCGAACAGCCAACAATGGAAAATATGTATGTTATTGGCGGAGTTTAAGTTGTTTTAATTGGTAAGTTTTAAACTTATTGGCTTTTTTTATTAAGAAGCTTTTTTAGCAGTTCATTCTGTTCCTTTAATAAAATAATTGTTTCCTGATAATGCTTTATTAACGAATTAGTGCTGTTATTGTTGATAACTGTTTCATTAGTCGAATTTGTTTTTCCCACCGCATCTCCATCAAATAGATGTAAAAGATTAACATCCATTATATCTGTTATTTTGTAAAGTTTTTCTATTGTTAAATTAGTTTCTCCATTCTCTATTTTAGAATAAGCTCTTGTAGTAACCCCAAGTTCATAGGCAATATATGCTTGTGTAAACTTTTTTTGCTTGCGTATTTTCTTTATAGTCTTATTTATTTCCTGCATAAACTCAAAATATATTAAATTAACCCGTTGGGTGTAATTATTTGCAGTGAAATAGACTGATTAGATATTGGT
>JAEAMF010000770.1_pt1 | contig 32132 bp, 21 predicted proteins | sample 8958721 | NCBI WGS metagenome assembly JAEAMF01 (sample SAMN16933255, study PRJNA681124) | bioreactor sludge metagenome | isolation source: anaerobic bioreactor treating anionic surfactant - SDBS | place: India: Bengaluru | collected 2019-02-28 | reverse complement strand
GCGCGCGGGCCGGGTGGTCTGCCTCGGGTCTGACCGGTCCGACGGGTCGGACAAGGTGTTCTGGTCGCTTGAAGACCGGCTGGCGTTCCAGCGTCACTTCCCGGCCATCTCCTGGCTCAACTCCTACTCGCTGTACAGCGAGGACCTGGCCGGCGCGCTGGCCGCGCTGACCTCGCCCGAGTTCGGGCAGAACGCGGCCGAAGCGATGGCGCTCCTGGAGAAAGAAGCCGAGCTCGAGGAAATCGTCCGCCTCGTCGGCAAGGATTCGCTGTCGCCCGCGGACCGGCTGGTGCTTGAAACGAGCCGCAGCATCCGCGAAGACTTCCTGCACCAGAATGCCTTCCACGAGGTCGACACCTACAGCTCGATGCGCAAGCAGGCGCTGATGCTCGACACCATCGTCCGTTTCTACCGCGCCGCGCGAGCGGCGCTCGAGCGCGGGGCGGACATCGCCGACATTGAGCGGCTGTCGAGCCGCGAGCGGCTCGCCCGGATGAAATACCTGTCCGAGGCCGAGACCGAGGCAGGCGTCTCGACTACCGCGGCTTCGGTCGAAGAACAGCTCAAGGAACTGCGGGGTAACGCATGATTCGCGAATACCAGGGCGTCAAGTCAATCAGCGGACCGCTGCTGCTCGTCGAAGGCGTCGCCGGAGTAAAGTACCAGGAACTGGTCGAAATCAGGCTCGCGGACGGCCGGGTGCGGCGCGGCCAGGTGCTCGAGGCGGACGGCGACCGGGCGCTGGTCCAGGTGTTCGAGGGCACGACCGGTATCGACGTGCCGACGACCCGCGTGCGCTTTCTCGGCCGGGGCATAACGCTGGCGCTCGCGCCCGGGCTCCTGGGCCGGGTGTTCGACGGCCTGGGCCGGCCCCGCGACAAGGGACCAGAACTGATACCGGACGCGCGCGCCGACGTCAACGGCCCGCCCATGAAACCCCATGCCCCCGCGTATACCAACCAAATCAAACACACCCGCGGCGCGGCCCACCACGCGAGTATCCCAACGTATTCATCCAGACCGGCGTCTCGGCCATCGACGGCCTGAACACGCTGGTGCGCGGGCAGAAACTGCCGATTTTCTCCGGCACCGGCCTGCCTCACAACCGGCTCGCGGCCCAGGTCGTGCGCCAGGCGACGGTGCTCCGGAGGTCGGACGGGTCTGGCCGGTCGGACAGGTCCGACTTCGCGGTCGTCTTCGCGGCGATGGGCATTACCTTCGAGGAGTCAGAGTTCTTCATCCGCGGGTTCACCGAGTCGGGCGCCATCGAGCGCACCGTCGCGTTCCTCAACCTCGCCGACGAGCCGGCCATCGAGCGCATCGCCTGCCCGCGCAGCGCGCTGACCGCGGCCGAGTACCTGGCGTTCGAGCTCGGGATGCACGTGCTGGTCGTGCTCACCGACATGACCAACTATTGCGAGGCGCTGCGCGAGATTTCGGCCGCGCGCAAGGAGGTCCCGGGCCGGCGCGGCTACCCCGGCTACCTCTACACCGACCTGTCGGCCATCTACGAGCGCTGCGGCCGCATCAAGGGCAAGCCCGGCTCGATAACGATGATGCCGGTGCTGACGATGCCCGAAGACGACAAGACCCACCCGGTGCCGGACCTGACCGGCTACATCACCGAGGGCCAGATAATCCTCTCCCGGGCGATGCACCGGCGCGGGGTGGCGCCGCCCATCGACGTCCTGCCGTCGCTCTCCCGGCTCAAGGACAAGGGCATCGGCGCGGGCAAGACGAGGGAAGACCACGCCGACCTGTTCAACCAGCTCTACGCCTGCTACGCGCGGGGCAAGGAGGCCGAGGAACTCGAGGTCATCTTGGGCTCGGCCGCACTCACCGAACTCGACCGGGTGTACCTGGGCTTCGCGCGCAGCTTCGAAGAGCAGTACATATCCCAGGGCGAGAAAGAGAACCGGACGATAACGGACACGCTCGACCTCGGCTGGCGGCTACTATCCGTCTTCCCGCGCGGCGAGTTGAAACGCGTCCGCGACTCGAACCTGGACAAGTACTACAAGCAGGCGTGACAGACCAGAGAGCAGAGACCAGAAACCGGAAACCAGAGACCGCAGCCGGCGGCACTGGGTTCAGGTATCTGATGTCTGGTTTCTGATTTCTCCGGTGGGGCTTCGCTACCGGTACGTTCTCTTCGACCTCGACGGCACGCTCGTTGACTCGGCCGAAGGCGTGGTCGCCTCGGTGCGCCACGCGCTCGCGCAACTCGTGCCCGGGCGCGAACCACCCGATAACGACACCATCCTGATGCAGGTCGGCAAACCGCTCGAGATGATACTTGCCCAACTCGGCTATCCCGCCGACCCGGCGGCCGGGCAGCGGTTCGCCGACACCTACCGTCGCCACTACGCCGAGCACGGCGTGCGCGGCCTGAAACCATACCCCGGCGTCGACGAGACACTCGCCGGGCTCAAGGCCGCGAACGTCCGGGTGGCGGTCGTCACCACCAAGCAGCAGCAGCAGGCTGACCTTACCGTGGCCGCGGCCGGTATAGGCCGGCACCTCGACCTCGTCCGGGGCTGGCAGGAGGGCAAGAAGCACAAGCCCGACCCGGAACCGTTTCTTGATGCGCTGGCGTGCCTGGAAGCCAAACCACAGATGACCACAGATAAATACAGATATTCCTCAATCCAAAGCCCAGAATCCAAAATCCCAAATCTCCGCTCCGCGCTGGTCATCGGCGACACCGAGCAGGACATTCTCGCCGCGCAATCCGCAGGGATTGACTGCTGCGCGGTCACCTACGGCTTCCGGCCGGCGATGATGCTCCTCGGTCTGCGGCCCGACTACATGGTCGGCCACATCATCGACGTCCTGTCCATCGTGCTCCGGCCGCTGGAGCCGGCCGAAGCGTAACCGCCGCAGCATTCGACACCGCCCGGACGTAGCCTGCGGTAGAGACCAGGGATCAGGGGTCAGGGACTAGGGGTCAGGGGCCCAGACCCCGGATCCCGGAACCCAGACCCCAGATTCCAGACCCATTCTGGTGTTGCGGTCCTGGCCCACTTGGGCAAGCCCCAAGGCGCAACCAGGAACGCCGCCACTGCCGCAAGGTGCGCGCCTGCCGGCAGCAACATACAGCGACCCCCAGGTCAGGTGGTAGTAGCGCTGTCACGCTCGGCTCATAACATCTTGATTTGTAATCAGTTACCAGGAGATGTGTCGGTATTGTCCTTGGCATGGCCATTGCACTGTAGTGTTCCGGGGTAAGCGGGAGTTGAGGATATACGTGGCGAGACTGCGAATGGTCCACGCGTCCCCGCAGTCTCGCTCACTTTTCGGCCGCGCCGGCCGACGCCGAGGTGGGGAGTACCTGTTGATAACCGGAACCGCATGACACACCATCTGTACATTGAGTCCCCGGACTTCCTGCCGGGGTTGTTCAACGGCGGCTTGACAGCTGGCATCGCGGTCGTAGAATCGGCCGAGCACCGCCATGAGTGAAACATCCGGAGGCTTCGAGGTACTGTCAAGGGCTGCCACAATTCCTTCCCCTGTTTGTCCCGCGGTTGGCCGCCGGACAGTCGCACATTCCACCCGCGGGGTTACCCGCTGATGCGCAAGACGTCCGGCACCCCGACCCTGACCAGCAGCCTGTCACCCCGGCCCGGCGACATCGTCTTCTGGCTCAGCCCGGCCGGCAAGATAATCTTCTGGAGCCCGGAAGCCGAGAGCCGGCTCGGCTTTGCGCCCGAGGAGGTCACGGGCCTCGGCTATGAAGAGCTGCTGCGGCCCTCGTCACAGGCACACGCCCAATTCGACCTCGCCCGGGTCATGGCCGGCCGCGACTTCGCCGGCGGGTTCGACTGCCGGCGCAAGGACGGCACCAGCGCCGCGCTGTACCTGTACGCAACCGCCGGCCGCGACCGGCACGGCACGCCCGCCGGGGTGGTGGTGGTCGGCCGCGAGGTCACCGGGGTGTGGCGGGCGGAAGAGGCGGCCCGCTCTTCCGAGCGGCGCTTCACCGCTTTCTTCGAGGGTATCGCCGACGCCATCATTGTTACCGACCGGTCCGGCCAGATAGTGGAAGCCAACGCCGCTACCGCCCGGCTGGCGGGCCGGCCGCGCGAGCAGTTGCCGGGCATCAGGATTATCGACCTTGTTCCGCCGGACCGGCGTGTCGCCACCGAGGCGGTGCTGTTCGAGCTGGCGCACAAGGGCCGGATGCGCTCCCAACTGACAATCCGCCTGCCGGGCGGCGGGTTCCGCGACATCGAGTTCAGCGCCGCCCGGGTGCTGTACGACAACCGCCGGCTGTTCCTGGCCGTCTGCTACGATGCGACCGAGCGCAACCGGGCCGCGCAGGAGCGCGAGGCGTCGGCCCAGAAGTACCGGCGGATGTTCGAGGCCGCGCCCGATGCGGTGTTCCTGGAGACGCTCGACGGCCGGATACTGGAGGCGAACGACTCCGCCTGCCGGATGCTGGGCTACACGCGGACGGAACTGCTGGCGCTGCGTCTCGCCGACCTGATGCCGCCCGAGGCCGTGGCCTGGCTGCCCAAAATCAGCGAGGCGCTCATCAAGCACGGCGTCTTCAGCGCCGAGGGCGAAAACCGGCACAAAGACGGACACCTGGTGCCGGTTGAAGTGATCTGTTCGCTGGTGGACCTGCCCGGCGGGCCGGCGGTGCTGGCGATGGTGCGCGACATCACCGAGCGCAAACAGGCCCAGCAGGCGCTGGCCGAGTCCGAGGCGCGGCTGCGCACCCTGCAGGATAACGTGCCGGTCGGGCTGTTCCGCACGACGGCTGCCGGCAAGTTCGAGTCGGTCAACCCGGCGTTCGTCCGGATGTTCGGCTACGGCTCGGCCGAGGAGATGCAGTCCGTGCCGGTGGCCGCAGTGTACGCCGACCCGGCCGAGCGCAAGGCCCTGCTCGAACGGCTGGTCAGGACGGAGCGGCTTGAAGACGTCGAGGTGCTGGCCCGGCGCAAGGATGGCACCACCTTCGTGGCGCTGATGAACGTCCGGGCCGGCCGCGCCGGTGTCTTCGACGGGGCTATCCAGGATATTACCGAGCGCAAGCGGGCCCAGGAGCGCTACCGACTGCTCTTCGAGAGCACGACCGACTCGGTGGCTATCGCCGACATCGACGGCCGGGTCGTCGACGCCAACCCGGCGTGCCTGCGCATCTACGGCTACACCGCCGAAGAAGTCCGGGGGATGAACGTGGCCGACGTCGTCGCGCCCGAGAGCCGTGATGATGCCGGCCGGGCGATGGCGGTGCTGGCGCAGGGCGGCGTGGCTTCCGGGACGCTCGAGATGCTGCGTAAGGACGGCACGCGCCTGACGGCGGACCTTCTGGCGTTTGTCAGCCTGGTCGGCGGCGAGCGCCGGATTTTCTCGTTCACCCGCGACATCACTGCCCGGCGCGCGGCCGAGAGACAACTAGGCGAAAGCGAGGAACGGTTCCGGCGACTCGTGAGCGGTTCACCGGACGGTATCGCGGTCTACCAAGACCAGCGGGTTGTGATCGCTAATCAGTCCTGCGCCGCGATGCTCGGGTACGACAGCGCCGACCGGCTGATCGGCAAGCTGACCACCGAACTGGTGCATCCCGAGGATCTGCCCGCCATTGCCGAACGCGAGCAGACGCTCGTGCAGCAGCCGGCCGGGCACGCCGAGCGGCCGCTGCGGGTCCGTTTCCGCCGCCAGGACGGCGGGTGGGTTCCGGCCGAAGTCGTCGGTGCGATGACGACGTGGCAGGGACGACCCGCAATTCAGGTGATGGTGCGGGATATCTCCGAGCGCGAACGGGCGGGGCGGGCATTGGCCGAGTCGGAAGAGCACTACCGCACCGCCCTGGATTCGATGATTGCGGCGGCGCACGTGGTGGACCGGGACCTGAAACTGGTAGTCGTCAACCGGGCCTACCGCGACTGGTATGTCCGGCTGGGCCTGACGCCGGTCGAGCCCGGCCAGCACCTGGCCCACGTTGCGCCGTTCTTGGGCGAGAAGGTCTGGGACGAGTACCGCCAGGTATTCGATTCGGGCGAGTCGCTGGTGACCCAGGAGCAGACGGTCATCGGCGGGCAGACGTATTACACCGAGACGCGCAAGAGCCCGGTCGTTGAAGGCGGGAAGGTGGTCCGGGTGCTGACCGTCATCTATGATGTGACCGCGCGCGTGGTCGCCGAGCGGCAGGAGCGGGTGCTGGCCGAAACGGCGGCCGGGTTCGTGCAGCTCGGGCCGGAACAGGACCTGTTCGGCTACATCGCCGACCAACTCGAGAAGCTCTTCCCGGGCGTGATATTCAGCCTGAACTCCTACGACGAGCCGTCCCGGACCATCCGCGTGAACCGGCTGGGAGGCTTGGGCGGCGAGCTGGCGGCGCGGGTGCGGGCGGTGCTTAGCGCGCCGCTGGAAGGAATGGAGTTACCCGGCGTGCCGGCCGAGGTGGTCGGCGACCTGGCGTCGGGAGTGATGACCACGGTGCCAGGCGGGCTGTACGGCGCGCTGTTTCGGTGGTTGCCCGAGGACACCTGCCGCCGGTTGGAGTCGGAGTTGGGTATCGCCGGCGTCTACTCGCTGGGCCTTCGGCGCGACGACCGGTTGTACGGCAACTTCACGCTGCTGCTGCGTGCCGGCCAGGAAGTCGCGGCGAGCATCGCCGAGGTGTTTGCCGGCCAGGCGTCCATCGCCATCGAGCGCCGGCTGGCCGAGCGTGAGGTAGTCGAGCAGCGGCGCAGGCTGGCGACCACCATCGCCAACCTGCCCGGGATGGCCTACCGTTGCCGTAGCGATGAAAACTGGACGATGGAATACTCAAGCGAAGGCGCGTTCGACCTCACCGGCCGGACGGCCGCGGAGCTCGTGGAGCACGGCAACGCCTACTCGGGGCTGATTCACCCGGCGGACCGGGGCTGGAGCGACGAGGAAATCCGCGCCGCGCTGGCGGACCACGAGCCGTTTGTGATGACCTACCGGCTGGCCCTGCCCGGGGGCGAGAAGTGGGTCTGGGAGCAGGGCCGGGGCGTGTACGACGCGGATGGCAACTGCGTGGCGTTCGAGGGATTCATCACCGACATCAGCGAACTCAAGCAGGCCGAGCAGGCAGTCGCCGAATCCGAGGCGAACTACCGCGCGTTGCTCGCGAGTATGAACGAGGGTGTCGCAACAGTGGACATGGAAGGCCGGGTAACCTACGTCAACGATGTGATTGTCGAGCGTTCCGGCCGGCCCCGCGACTGGTGGCTCGGCAGGTGTCACCTGGAGGCGGTGCCGGACAACTATCGGCCGGTGGCCAGCCGGGCGCTTGACGCAGCACTGCGCGGCGAACCGGTTGTTCCCTACGAGGTCGGCTACACCGGCAATGCCGGCCAGGCGGTCTGGATCGAGGCTCACATCGCTCCGATCTGGCGTGACGGCAGGATCGTCGGAGGGGTTGCGGTGAACCTCAACATCACCGAACGCAAGCGCGCCGAACTGGCCCGGGCCGCTTCCGAGGAGAAGTACCGCGCGCTTGCCGAGGCCGCGCCGGTCGCGGTCGGGATGACCGACACCGGCGGCCGCTGGGTGTACGTCTCGCCCCGGATGGTGGCGCTGCACGGCTACTCTTCCGCCGAGGAACTCCTGGGCCGGCCCGCTTTCGAGCTGGTCGCGCCCGAGGACCGGGTATCGATCGAGCAGACCGTTATCGCCGCGCTCCAGGCGACCGGCCTGGCGAGCGGGCTGGCGGCCCGCGGCCTGCGCCGCGACGGCACGACGTTTGACGCCGAGCTGTCCACCGCGGTCCTGCGCGGGCCGGACGGCGCGCCGGTCGGCGCGATTGACGTCGTGCTCGACGTTACCGAGCGCAACCGCGCCCAGCGCGGCCTGGGTGAGTCGGAGGCCAAGTACCGCAGCGTGGTCGAGCGGGCGAGCGACGGCATCTGCATCATCCAAAATGGCCGGATAAGGTTCATCAACCACCGGCTGGCCGAGATGGCCGGCTACGCGCCGGAAGAACTCGACGGCGCGTTGTTTCTTGACCACATCCGCCCCGACGACCGGCAGATGGTCGCAGACCGGTACCGCCGCCGGCTGGCGGGCGAAGAGCTGCCGTCCACCTACACCATTCGCATCAACCGGCGGGACGGGACCGCGATGGCGGTTGAACTCAACGCTGCGGTGATGAGCTACGGCGGCGCGCCGGCCGACATAGTGCTGGTCCGTGATGTGACCGAACGCCGGCAGGCCGAGGAACGGCTGCGGCAGAGCGAGGAGCGATTCCGGCTGCTGTTCGAGCAGTCGCCCGACGCCATCGGCGTGCACCAGGACGGCCGGGTCGTGATGGTCAACCCGGAGTGTGTTCACCTCCTGGGCTACGAGTCAGCCGACGAGCTCGTCGGCCGGCCGATGATGGACCTCGTGCACCCGGACGACCGGCAGGTGGTCGCGCGGCGCGTCCAGCAGGCGCTGGATGAAGGCCGGCTTGCCGCGCCGGCCGACGAACGGTTCCTTAAGAAGGATGGCAGCTTCGTCTGGGTCGAGGTCGCCAGCGCGCCCTATGTCTGGCAGGGCCGGCCGGCGCTGCAGGCGCGGGTGCGCGACATCACTGCCCGCCGGCAGGCGCAGCAGCGCGCCCAGGGCTACCTTGACGTCGCCAGCGTCATCCTGGTAGCGCTCGACGCGGCAGGACGGGTGACGCTGATTAACCGCCGGGGCGCCGAAATCCTGGGCCGGACCGAGGCCGAGCTATCGGGGGCGGACTGGTTTGCCACCTGCGTGCCGGAACGGATGAGCAAGGAAGTCCGGACCGGGTTCGACCGGCTGATGGCTGGCGATATCGAACACGTCGAGTACTACGACAACCCGGTGCTGAACGCCGCCGGTAAGGAGCGGCTCATCGCCTGGCACAACGCGCTGCTGCGCGACGACGCGGGCAACATCGTCGGTACGCTCAGCTCGGGCCAGGACGTCACCGAACAGCGCGCCGCCGAGGCCAGGCTGGCCGCGTCCGAGGCGCTGTACCGGCGGCTGGTCGAAACGTCGCCCGACGGCCTGGCGGTGCACCAGGCGGGCAAAATCGTGGCGGTCAACCCCTCCGGTGCTCGGGCGCTGGGCTATGACCGTCCCGAGGAGCTCATCGGGACGGAGATAATGGCTATCGTCCACCCCGATGACCGGCAGCGCGTCGCCGAACGTGTCCGGGCGGCGATGGCGGAGGGCCGCACCGGCGAGCTGGTCGAAGAGCGGTTCCGACACAAGGACGGCAGTTACGTCTGGGTCGAGGTCGCCAACGCGCCTTTCACTTGGCAGGGCCAGCCCGCGGTCCAGGTGCGCGTGCGCGACATTTCCGAGCGCAAGTGGCTGCAGGGCAAGTTCGAGGAACTCACCGCCCACCTCGACGCTATCTTCCATCACGTGCCTTACGGCCTGGCGGCTGAATACGACGGCCGCATCGCCTATGCTAACGGCCGCTTCGCCCGGCTGTTCGGCTACGACGCGCCGGGCGACCTCTACGGCCTGCCGGTTGAGCAACTCTTCGCGCCCGACGACCGCGCGCGGGTCGCCGGCTATACCGCCGCGCGCCTGGCGGGTAAGGAAGCACCTCGGCAGTACCGCTTCCGTGGCCTGCGTCGTGACGGCACCGTCATCGAGGTCGAGAACACCGTCACGACCTACACGGTCGGCAGCAGGACCTACATCCTCGGCAGTGTGAGGCCGGTCGAGGACGGCGGGCAGCCCGACAGTCCGAGAGCCTGAAAGCCCGACAGTCTTCAGCCCGACAGTTCTGCGATCTGCAATCTTCCATTTCCAATCGTCCGCCTGCCCGCTGTCATTCTGACATCTGACATCTCGCATCTGACATCTACCATTGTTCTCCTCCTGCCCTCGTCCCGGGCCTGATTGACTTCGCAGTCGGCACACCTATCCTCAATGCCGATGTCAGTTCCCGATAACCTGCCGGCCGGCCACGCCATCCGCGACGGCTACCGCTGGGAACTCGACCGCTCCATCCGGTCCAACGGCTACCTGCGGGTGTTTTTCTCGGCGCTGCTCTTGGTCTACGCCTGCTTCGGCCCGGCGCTGCTCTTGCGTTTCTCGCTCTCGACCACCGACCTCCGGCCCGACACCATCGTCCGTTTCTATGCGTTCCGGCCGGTGCTGTTCGCGCTGTTGTTCACCGCGCTGGTGTGTGTGCTCGGGGCGCTGGCCCAGCGCGCGCACGCATTGTTCGCGGCGGCGCTCGAGGAGGACACCGGCGCGGACCCGGCCCGGCGCGGCGAGTACATCCGGCAGCTCGCGCCCAGCCCGTGCCCGTTCGTCCTGTCGGGTAATGTCGCCATCGATTTCCTCGTCCTGGTGGTCGCGCTCGGCGCCTATTCGCTCTGGATAGTCCTCCTGGTCGAGACGGTGCCCGCGGCGCTGGCGGTGCACCAGCGCGTCGGCATCGTGCTCGGCTCATACGGCCTGTTCACGTCGTTCATCGTCATCGGTTTTGTCTGGGCCAGGCTGGGCCGCCGGGCGAAGCGGCTACGGCTTGAGCCGGAAAAGCCGCAACCCGCAGGCTGACGAGTCGCCGACCGCGACCCGGCCCGGGTAGCCTGCCACCAGCGCCGCAAACACCGCCGCCTCAACCTGGCCGGCCCGCCCGGGCCGCGCACGCAGCGCGGCGTAGAGCGTTTCAGCATCCGGCGGCGCGCGCACCAACTCGACCGGCACGTTGTGCTCGATAAAGAGCCGGTGCGGCCGCGTGCCCCAGGCCGGGCTCAGCAGTTCGGCCGCGCCGACGTTGCACAAGAGGTACGCGCCCGGCGGCACTGCGGACAGGAGCGCCTGGCGGCAGGTGTCCTGCTCGCGCAGCAGGCGCTGGTGCCGTACCTGCAGGAACAGGCCTCCGGCGACGAGCAGGATGGCCAGCGCGGCCCGGAGCGTGCCCGAGAACACCAGCGGCCGGGTGACCCGGTCGGCCGCGCAGCACCAGCCGAGCAACAGGAACGGCACGGCCGGCAGCAGGTAGCGCAGGCCGGTTATCGAGCGGCCGGCGAAGTCCAGCCCCGGGTTGGGATGGGGCACGAAGCAGTAGAACACCAGCAGCGTTGCGGCCGGCAGGCCCAGCCAAAACGCCAGCCGCCGGCCGGCCAGGAGCGGCCCGGCGAGCATCAGCGGGTAGACGGCGAGCAGGCTCGAGCCGTACATCACGATATTGCCGGGTACGAACGAGGCCGAAAAGACGGTGGTCAGGTGCATCGGGAACGCGAATGCGCCGCCGTAACACGCCCGGTTGTAGGCGAGTGCCAGCGCGGCAAAGGGCGCGAACCCGGAAAGCAGCAGGGCGAAGGACTGGGCCCGGGGTACGGGGTGCTGGGTGCTGGGTTCGGACCCTCGCCCCGCGTCCCCAGTCCCTTGTCCCTTTTCAGCCAGCGCCAGTGCCAGGAACACCGGCAGCAGCACCGCGTTCGAGTAGCGCACCAGGACCGACCACCCCAACGCCAGGCCGGCCCAGAGCAGCCACCGGCCGGAACGGAGCAGGCAGTAGAACGCGGCGAGCGTCAGGGTTGCGCACAGAAGGTCGCTCATCACGGTGCGTGAGTAGACGACGACCGCCGGGTAGCAGAGCCAGGCGAGCGCCCAGGCCGGGTCCGCGCCGGGCGCAAGCCGGCGCAGCGTCAGCCCGAACAGCAGCGTGCCGACCAGCGCCAGCACCAGCCCGGAAACGAAAGCGAACCGCCAGCCGGGCAGGACGAAGGGCAGCAGAAAGAGGCTGTTGCCGGGCGGGTACTTGCTGCTCAGGCGGCCGCCCGCGCCCGCGCTCTGGTGCGGCGCCAGGTCGGCCGCGACGTCGTAGGTCAGCTGGCCCGAGCGGAACAAGAGCGCCTGGCTGAGGTAGGCGTCCTCGTCGATGATGGCAAAGGCCGGCGGGTAGAAAGCGATGTAGGTCACGGCGTAGGCGACCAGGCCGGCCAGAAGCAGCCAGGGCCGGCCGGTCCGGGGCGCGCCGAAGTGCTGGCCGGGCATCCGGCCGATGATAAGATGCTCGGAGAAGGTGTCAAGCGGGCGGGGACGATTCAATTGACGAGGCCGAGCCGCGCCAATACAATAGGCGACTATGTTGACGACAATGCGCAAGCGCGTGCGGCTGATTATGATCGTCGTGGCCGTCGCTTTTGTTGCCGGCTTCCTGATGTCCGAGCTGTGGAACGTCATCGGCCGGCAGGGCGGACGGCAGCAGCAGCAGGACCCGAACCTGGTCGGCATCATCGGCGACCGCAAGGTCACCGCCGAAGAGTACCGCAACGCGGTGAACTACATGACCGACAAGTACAAGCAGGAGAACCAGTTGCGGGACCTGTCCGCCGGCGACTACGCCCAGATCCAGGACCGCGCCTGGCAGTTCCTGGTATCGGAATTGACCTGGGGCAAGCTGTTCAAGCAGACCAAGGTCCAGATATCCCAGGAAGAGGTCCTCGAGATCATGAAGTCCAACCCGCCCGAGGACCTGCGCAACCGGCCCGAGCTGCTGGACTCGACCGGCCAGTTCAGCCGGGACAAGTACGTCGAGCTGATGAACAACCCGCAGAACCAGCAGTACTTCGCCAAGTACTTCCAGGATCTGGCCGAGATGCTGCCCAAAGAGAAACTGCGGCTGGACGTGCTGAACAGCTACCGGGTCACCGGCGCGGAGATGGCCGACGCCCTGCGCACCGGTAACTCGACCTGGCAGGTCACGTCGCTCTACTTCGGGCCCAAGCTCCTGACCGAGAAGGTCGAGCCGACCGAGGCCGAGGCGCGCGCCTGGTACGACAAGCACCCGGACGATTTCAAGGGCCGGGAGCTGCGCCAGTTGCGCTACGTCACGTTCCCGCTGGCAGTTACCGCCCGGGACTCGGCCGACGCGCTGGAAAAAGTCCAGGCCGCCTACGCCCAGCTCCAGTCCGGCGAGGATTTCAACCTCACCATCATGGACTTCAGCAACCTGGTTTCCGAGACCACCTCGACGATGGTCGCGCGCAGCCGGCTGGACGCCAAGACCGACACCGCGCTTGGGGCGCTCAAGCCGGGCCAGTACTCAGCGCCGTTCCTCGCCGACTACGGCTGGCAGATCGTCATGCTCGACAGCGCCAAGACCGACTCAATCGCGGTGCGCCGCATCCTGCTGCGCGTCCAGCTCGGCGAAGAGGCGCTGGCCGCGGTGCGCGACTCGGTCCAGAACTTCGTCGACCAGTCCAAGACCGAGGATTTCGACACCCTGGCGGCCCGGTTCAACACGCCGGTGCTGCGCGCCCGGCCCTGGGTCGGCGGCGAGCCGAACTTCGCGGGCCTGGACCTGGCGAGCCCGAGCCAGCTCAGCGAGTGGGCGAAGCGGGCCAAGGCTGGCGACGTGCTCGACAAGCCGTTGCGCGGCCAGAGCGGTTACTACGTGTTCCAGCTGGCCGACGTGAAACCGGCCACGGTCCAGCCGTTCGAGGAAGTCAAAGAGGCGGCGACCTGGCGGGTGCGGCAGGCGCGGGAAAAGGAAGTCTGGCTGGCCCAGGCCCGCGCGGCGATGGAGCAGCTCAAGGCCGGCAAGACCCTGGAGCAGTACGCGGCCGAGAACCTGAACGTCGAGATGCAGACCGAGGAATTTGCCGGGGTCGTCGACGCCCGGCGTCGCAAGGGCGCGGAGTTCGCCGGGGCGGTCGCCGCCCTCGATCCCGGCCAGCGGGCCGGGGTCATCGAGACCAACTGGGGCGCGTTCATCATCCGTTGCGACAACCGCACCGACTCCGGCCAGTTGCAGAGCCAGCAGTTCGCCCAGCAGCGGCAGCAGCAGACCGGCCAGGAGTTGCTCGAAGGGCTGCTCAAGGAACCGGAAATCCGCGATTACCGGGACCAGTTCGGGTTCTAGGCTGTTGACAGCCGCGGGTGCCCGGATAGATTTTAAGGCAGGAGTGATGGCCCCATCGTCTAGCGGTTCAGGACATCACTCTTTCAAGGTGAAGACACGGGTTCGACTCCCGTTGGGGCCGGGTGATTCAGGAGCAGCACAGCGTCAGCAAAACGCGGGAGTAGCTCAGTTGGTAGAGCACTACCTTGCCAAGGTAGGGGTCGCGAGTTCAAATCTCGTCTCCCGCTTTTCCGGCGGCTTAGCCAAGCAGTAAGGCGACGGTCTGCAAAACCGTTATACTCGGGTGCGAATCCCGAAGCCGCCTCTTCCCACGAAAGCACCAGCCCGAGTTGACGGTCCGGCGGCCTGAGCCAGCGCCGACTGCGCCGGGATGGCGGAACAGGCAGACGCTGGGGACTTAAAATCCCCTGGCCCGAACGGGCCGTGCCGGTTCGACTCCGGCTCCCGGCAGTGCAAGAGGGAAGAGCCAGTACCACGGGCAAGCCGGGGGCGGGCCTCGCGGCTGTATTCGCCCCTCGGTTTTCGTTATACTTGCAGCGCGGGCCGTTAGCTCAGTTGGCAGAGCACCTGGTTTTTAACCCGGTGGCCGCTGGTTCGAATCCAGCACGGCCCATCTCACCGACCAAAACGTATGGATTCGACACAGGAACTGCGTCAAACGCAGCACCCCAGCGTCGCGAGCGAATCCAGCACGGCCCAGCCAGCCAAGCCAATCAGCCCGATAGCCGGAAAGCCTGACAGCCGAAGGTGGTCGCAGATTGCGACCACCTCGCGGTTGAACCTGCGGCGCTAGATCCCGGACCCGGCGCTGTCGCGGGCCGGCGGCGCCTCGATGATTTCCACCGAGCCGAACACCGCCGAGGCTTTGAGCACGACGCAGTCGCTGTCCGGCTTGAACGAGCGGGTGTGGTAGTTCATATCTCCGAACGCGACCGAGTTGCCGTCGGGCAGGCGCACGCTGCCGAACGCGGCGCTCGCCGCGATTTTCATCGGCACGTTCGGGTCGACGCGCACGACCGCGGCGCCGAATATCGCGTTGACCTCGACCTTGCGGCTGCCGCCCTCGGGCCGGGTGGTGGTCAGGTCAACGTCGCTCTTGCCGAAGACGGTAGAGTACTCGGTGACGCCGCCCGTGACCTTAACCTTGGCATCGTCGAAAGCGACGTTGCGCACGCGGGTCCGGTTGACGGCGTTGACAATGATGCTCGCGCCCAGCCAGATGAAGAACAGGCCGAGGGCGAAGCTGAACAGCGGGAACTTCACGCCCACCGCCCGCAGGATAATGGACAGGCCGATGAGCACCACCAGCCCGCCCCAGAAGAACGCGCTCGACAGGAAACCCATTTTCATTACCTCCTCCGGTTCGGGTAATCTGCGGTAACGTATCCGGACATCATCCGGGTCAATTGTGCCCGGCCGGCGGCGCGCGTCAAGTCGCGGCCGGCTCGTTTGACGCTCGCGGGGCAACTTCTATAATCCGGCGTGCGCGAATCGAAGACGGCAGGTCCGCCGGCCGAATCGAAGACGGCAGGTCCGCCGGCCGAACTGCTCGCTCAAATCGCCCGGGCCGTCGAACAGGGCAAGGCCGACCGCCAGTCGCCCTACCCGGCCGAACTGGCCGGCGAAGACGGCGTCGCTGAACTCACCGCCCGGGCCCTGGCCGGGGGCGTGCCGCCGGCCGACGTGCTCAAGTCCGGCCTGGTCGCCGGGATGAAGCCGGTCGGCGAAGGGTTCCGCGCCGGCACGCTGTTCCTGCCCGAGGTGCTGATGGCCGCGCGGGCGCTCGGCGCCGGGTTCGAGCAGCTCAAGCCGCACTTCCGCTCCGGTGCCGTGCGGCACAAGGGCACGGTCGTCATCGGCACGGTGCGGGGCGACCTGCACGACATCGGCAAGAAGATCGTCGGCCTGTTCTTCGAGGGCGGCGGCTGGCGGGTAGTAGACCTGGGCGTGGACTGCCCGCCGGACAAATTCCTGGCTGCCATCGTAGAGCACCGGCCGGTCGCGGTCGGCCTGAGCACGCTGCTCACGACGACGATGGCGGGGATGGAGGAGACGTGCCGCCGCATCAAGGACCGGCACCCCGACGTCAAGGTGATTGTCGGCGGCGCGCCGGTGACGCCCGGGTTCGCGCGCGCCATCGGCGCTGACTGCTTCTCGCCCGACCCGCAGGGCGCGCTCGACTTCCTGGGCTGATGACGAGCCGCGAGGTCATCACCGCGCTGGTGCGGGACAAGGACTGCCCTGAGCGGATGGGCGTGCACGAGAGTTTCTGGCCCGACATCCGGCCGATATGGGAGAAACAGGGCCTGCCCGTGGGCGTCGCGCTGCTCGACCACTTCGACCTCGATATCCACCCGGTGAACGAAGAATGGCTTTGCACCGAGCCGGTCATCGGCGCCAAGCGCGTTGTCGAGGAGGACGATACCACCTACATCGAAGAAAACGGCTGGGGCAGCCGGATGCGGTTCTGGAAGAACAAGGCCGGCACGCCCGAGCACGTATCGTTCGGGCTGACGTCCGAGGACGCGTGGCGCCGGCTGCGCGAGGCGCTCGTCGGGTTCGACGAACGCCGGCTGGGCGACGTGGGTAAACTTCGGGCCGAGAGTGAACGGCTGGCGAACTCGGGACGGTTCCGGGTGTTCGAGGTGCTGCAACTCGTCGAGATAATGCGCAAGGCGATGGGCGACGTCGCTATGCTTGAGGCGATGTGCCTTGCCCCGCGCTGGATTTCCGACTTCTGCGCGGTCCTGACCGACAATATCATCACCCACCTTGACCGGGCGCTGGCGCTGGCCGGCAAGCCGGACGGCATCTGGTTCTACGAAGACCTGGCATTCTCGCGCCAGCCGTTCTTCTCGCCCGAGATGTACCGCCGGCTCATCAGGCCGCACCACGCGCGATTCGTCCGGTTCTGCCACGACCTCGGCCTGCCGGTGCTGATGCACACCTGCGGCAACATCGCGCCGCTGTTCCCGGACCTCCTGAGCATCGGCATCGACGCCCTGCAGCCCATCGAGGTCAAAGCCGGGTTGGACGTCGCGACGCTCGCCCGCTCGGCGCCCCGGCGCATCGCCTACATCGGCGGGCTCGACATCCGCTCGTTCGAAACCAACGACAACGCGAAGCTCGAAGCCGAAATCGTCCCGAAGCTCGCGACGTTCCGGCGCGAGCGGATTCCCTATATCTGCCAGTCAGACCACAGCGTGCCGGGCACGGTCCGGCTTGCGACCTACCGGCACGCGCTTGAGCTGTTCCGAACACACGGACGGTACCAGGAGGCCAATTGAGACCACGCTTTTCCCTGCTGGAACCAGAACTTATCACCCGGATACTCGACGAGGCCTACGTCCTGTTGGAGAAACTCGGGGTCGAAGTCCACAACCCCGAGCTGCTCGACCTGCTCGCCGGCCACGGCTGCGCGGTTGACCGGCCGACGATGCGCTGCCGGCCGGGCCGGCAACTGGTCGAACGGGCGCTCGCGACCGTGCCGCGTTCCTTCAAGCTCTACGATACGCCGGGCAACGAAACCCACGACTTCGCGCCCGGCAACACCTACTTCACGCCCGGCTCGGCGGCGCTCAATATCCTCGACTACGACACCGGCCGGATGAGGAGGCCCGATACCCGCGACTTTGTCCGGTTGTGCCGGCTGGTCGCGGGCCTGGAGCACATCGCGGCCCAGAGCACCGCGTTCATCCCGTCGGACGTGCCCGCCGGGATATCGGACTCCTACCGGCTGTATTTGTGCCTTGCGCACGGCGAGAAGCCGGTCGTCACCGGCGCGTTCCGCATCGAGTCGTTCGAGGTGATGCGCGACCTGCAACTGGCGGTGCGCGGTTCGGCCCGGGCGCTCGCGGACAAACCGCTGTGCGTGTTCTCCTGCTGCCCGACGTCGCCCCTGAAGTGGAGCGACGTCACCTCGCAGAATACCGTCGACTGCGCGCGCGCCGGGATACCGGTCGAATTCATCGCCATGCCCCTGTCCGGGTTCATGGCCCCGGTGACGCTCGTCGGCACGCTCATCCAGCACACCGCCGAGACCCTGTCCGGTATCCTCATCAGCCAACTGGCCGCGCCCGGCGCGCCGGTGCTGTACGGCGGCTCGCCGGCCCAGTTCGACTACCGGTTCGAGACCACGCCGATGGGCGCGGTCGAGACGATGATGGTGGACTGCGCCTACGCGGAAATCGGCCGCGCGCTGGGCGTGCCGACCCAGGCGTACATCGGCCTGTCCGACGCCAAACTTCTCGACGCCCAGGCGGGCTTTGAGACCGCGACCGGGCTGTACCTGGCCGTGCTCGCCGGCATCAACCAGGTGTCCGGCCCGGGCATGCTCGATTTTGAGAGCGGCCAGAGCCTCGAGAAACTGGTGCTTGATAACGAGCTGTGCGGCAGCGCGCTGCGGCTGGGCCGCGGCATTGAGCCCAGGGAGGACTTTCCGTCGCTCGGGCATTTCGAGGAGCTGCTGCGCGACAAGCACCTGCTGATAGCCAGGCACACGCGCAAGCACCTGCGGGCCGAGCACTTCTTCCCCGGCCCGGCGATTGACCGCGCCAACCGGCCGCGCTGGGAGGCGGACGGCGGCAGGGACCTCTTGCGCCGCGCGCACGACGAGGTCGAGCGGCTGGTCGCCAAGGCCCAGTCCTCGCGTCTGGCCGAAGAGACCAAGCGCGAACTCACCCGGCTGATGACCGCCGAAGCCGTGAAGTTCGGGATGGACAGACTGCCGGAAGCATGAGAACCGCAATCGGGCGAAGTCAGAAGTCAGAAGCTAAAATGCAGAAGGCAGAAGTCTGTCAAGCCGGCCGTAACCGCGCACCCCGCACCTCGCACCCCGTACCGGCTGTCCTTCGCTGGCCGGCCCGCGCCTGCCTGCCGACGGCGGACGACGTCCTGCGCGGGCAGGGGATACCGCCGGCCCGGGCCGACGGCCGCATCGCCGAGGCGCTGGCGTGGGCGCTCGAGCGGTTCGCGGAACTGGCCGAACCGGTCGGCATCCGGGTCGAGGTCACCGGCGATGAGTTCGGCCGCATCTTCCGGGGCGCGGGCAGGAACGCGCCCGCCAACCCGCTCAAGGACATCTATCCGCAAGCGTTGCGCCTGGCGCTGTTCGCCGTCACGGTCGGGCCGAAACCGGAGCGGCTCGTCGCGCGGCTGTTCAAAGAAGGCAAATTCGAACTGGGCTACCTACTGGACGCGGTCGCATCCAGCGCCGCCGACCGCCTCGCAGAACTTCTTCAATCTGGAATCTGGAATCTGGAATCTGGTATCGCCCTTCGCTATAGCCCTGGCTACTGCGGCTGGGACCTGACCGGCCAGCGCGCGCTGTTCCGACGGCTCAAGCCGGCGCAAATCGGCATCAGGCTCAGGCGCAGTTGCCTGATGGAGCCGCTCAAGTCGGTGTCGGGCGTGGTCGTGCTGGCCGCGGCCGGGGCGCATCGGTTCAAGAACAACTTTCCGTTCTGCCCGGCCTGCGCCACCAAATCCTGCCGCAGCCGGATCACCGAGATAGAACGAGGAGGCGCGGACGCCACGAAGACACGAAGGACACGAAGAGAAGCCAACCAAGGACAGAGAAGATGAAATCAGGATTACTGCATGAACTCGCCGCGGCCCTGAGAGACGGTGACGACGAGCGCGCGGCCGAACTGACCCGGCAGGCGGTCGGCCAGGGCATCGCCGCGAAGAAGATACTCGACGACGGCCTCATCGCCGGGATGAACGAGGTCGGCTCGCTGTTCCGCGACCACGACATATTCCTGCCCGACGTGCTGCTCGCGGCCCGGGCGATGTACGCAGGGCTCGACATCCTGAAGCCGCTCTTGGTCGCGGACAAGGTGCCGTCCCTGGGCAAGGTCGTCATCGGCACGATACAGGGCGACCTGCACGACATCGGCAAGAACCTGGTCGGCATCATGCTCAAGGGCGCGGGGTTCGACGTGATTGACCTGGGCAACGACGTCGCGCCCGAGCGGTTTGTGGACACCGCGCAGAAGGAAGGTGCGCGGGTCATCGGCATGTCGGCGCTCCTGACCACCACGATGAGCAGGATGCGCGAGGTGGTCGAACTGGTCGCGGCGCGCGGGCTTGCGGGCAAGGTCCGCGTCATCGTCGGCGGCGCGCCGGTCACCGCCGACTTCGCCCAGAGCATCGGCGCCGACGCCTACGGCTACGATGCGGCCAACGCGGTCGAAGAAGTCCGCCGGCTCGCCGCCGGATGAACTGGTGCCCATAGCCACGCAAGGGCCTTACCGCCAAGCACGCCAAGACATGGCACACGGGCGAGGACGCCAAGGGTTCTCGCGGGCCAATCGAATCGCCGGCCGGTGGTTTCGCCGCATTCCTGGCGACCTTCGAGGGGTTTGTGATCCCGACCGCGCTTCTTGGCGACCTTGGCGGTGTGGTCCGGATTGATGAAGATGCTCCCTCTTTCAGACCGCCTGCGCGCCGGGCCGCCGCTTTTGTCCGACGGCGCGATGGGCACGCTGCTCCTGGAGCGCGGGCTTGCGCCCGGCGCGTGCCCGGAGGAGTTCAACCTGACGCACCCGGACGTGCTCGAAGACATTGGCCGGGCGTACCTGGCGGCCGGCGCCGAGGTCATCCAGACTAACACGTTCGGCGCTTCGCCGCTGAAGCTCTCCGCGCACAAGCTGGCCGAGCGGACCGCAGACATCAACGCGGCCGGCGTCAGAATTGCCCACTCGGCCGCGCAGGGCCAGGCGTACGTATTCGCCTGCTGCGGACCGTCCGGAAAACTCCTCAAGCCATACGGCGATACCGAGCCCGCGGCGATTGAGCAGAGCTTCAGGCGACAGGTCGAGGCGCTGGTCCGGGCCGGGGTCGACGCGGTCAACTTTGAGACGATGATTGACCTGGCCGAGGCGGAGATTGCGGTCCGGGCCGCGAAGGCGGTTGACCCCGGGCTCGTGGTCTGCGCTACGCTGACGTTTCAGCGGACAAAGCGCGGCTGGTTCACGGTGATGGGTAACAACATCAGGGACGCAGCCGGCCGGCTCGTCGCGGCCGGAGCGGACATCGTCGGCTCCAACTGCGGCAACGGCAGCGCGCAGATGGTGGCGATTGCCGAGGAGTTCCGGCGCGCTACCGACCGGCCGATAAGCATCCGGCCCAACGCCGGGCTGCCGGTGCTGCGCGACGGCCGGCCGTTCTACCCGGAAACGCCGGAGCAGATGGCCGGGAACGCCGCCCGGCTGGTCGAACTCGGCGTGCGGATTATCGGCGGGTGCTGCGGCACGACGCCCGAACACATCCGGGCGTTCCGCGCGGTGCTGGACACGGACCGGAACTAAACACCAAGGGCACCAAGAGCACCAAGGGTTAGGACCGCGGAGCCCAGACCCCGGACATCGGACCCCGGATTCAACCACAGAGAACACAGAGAGTCCGTACTCTGACCCCGGCCCCCTGACCCCCGAACCCTGACCGCGTCCCTCGTGCCCCGAACCCCGTACCCGGGCTACGGTCCCCGACCCCTAGCCCCTAATCCCTAACCCCTAGCCCCGCTGTCGGCGGTCAGCGGTCCTGATCCGGCCCTGACGAACCGAACAGCACGAATTAGTTCTCGGCGTCCGGCACGGTCCGGTTGCGCAGCGGCGCGGTGACATCCTTGCCGAACCCGATGATACCGTATTCGGTCACGCGCGGCGGGTAGACCGACCGGTCGGAGTAACCCAGGATGACAATCGTGCCGGGCTTGCCTGCGGGTGCGGACCAGCCAGCGTACGGGCACGCGCTGTCCGACAGCGCAGATGTGTGGTCGGCGCCCTCGGCAATTGTGTCCGGGAAATAGAACAGGTCCACGCCGTAGTGATACGGCGAGTCGGTGTACGGGTTGACCGGCAGACTGCCGGGAACGGTGTCGCCGCCTCAACCCACGCGGTCGCGGGCAAGGTACTTCATGAAGCGGCTTGAATCAGAGTCGAAATCGGCCGGGGCCGGGTAGTCGCCGCCGTTCTCGCAGGCCCAGTCTTCGAGCGAGCCCTGGATGGAGTACATGTTATATGTCACCGCCGACGAATCGGCGACGTCCGGGTTGGCCGGGCGCGAGCGGCCGACCAGGGCCGAGAACGCCAGCATCAGCGCCAGCGTGCCCGCGATTCCGACCGAGCCGAGCACGATGCCGGCGATGGACCGGCCGCGGGCGCGCGGTTCCTCGCGGAGGCCGAAGACAGACAGCACGATGGCGGGCACGCCGGCCAGCGCGCCCAAAGGAAAAACGGACAGCAGGCCGAACACCAGGCCGGCGGTGCCGAACGTCCGCCGGGGTTTCGTGTCTTCGGTCATTGGCTAGCGGGTGGAGGTCTCAGCGGCGGATGTCCTGGCTGAGGTATTTGCCTGCCGACCGGCAGTCGCGCCCGGTCAACCGGCAAATAGCACGACGGCGAATGCGGCCAGCACGAGAAGGCGTTTCATATAACCACAAGTTTCCGCCCGCGCCCGCAGTTGTCAACCGGTAGCACAAGACGGCGGAATCACATCACGCAACTCGCTAACTGCGCGACAAAGGCGCGCTTACGCATGGCGGGGTACCCGGCCGCAGTCACAACCAGAATGGGGCGCGTGTCAGGTATGCCCACGCTGGACTCCGACCTGCCGGCCGGTTGACTTCCCTTGGGCGAACGCTAATCTGACGAGCGATGGCAAAAAAATCAGTCACAGCTGGCCGGAGGTAGTCTATGGAGAATCCTAGGCAGAAGTTCCAGACGTTGCTGAAAGAGCTTTTCCAATTCGACTGCGCCGACCTTGATTTCGGCATCTACCGGATTCTGAACCAGAAGCGCGACGTCATCCAGCGTTTCATCGAGCATGACCTACTGGACGCCGTGACCGAAGAACTGAACCGTGGGGCGCTGTTGGCGCAGACCGATGCGGCGCAGGACCTGGCCGCCGCTCGGCAGGCCGTGATAGCCAATGTGGCTGAGGACGCTTTCGACTCACAAGGAAACCTCAAGAGCGAACACCAGGGCACGATAGCGGGTAAGGTGTTTATGTACGTGCAGGCCAGGGCCGCTGGCGCACGCCCCAGAGATGCCATCGAGACGGCGATCTTCAACCACCTGTACTCCTTCTTCAGCCGGTACTACGACGCGGGGGACTTCATGTCGAAGCGCCGCTACTCTAAGCGCGAGCGCTACGCCATACCTTACAACGGCGAAGAGGTGTACCTCCACTGGGCTAACAAGGACCAGTACTACATCAAGACGACCGAAGTTTTCCGCGACTACTCGTTCAAGTACCGCGACGTTACCGTGCATTTCCAAGTGAAGGAAGCCAGTGTCGAGCGGGACAACGTGAAGGGCGAGAAACGGTTCTTCGTTCCGAGATGCGATGAAACAGCATATGAAGAAGAGGCCCGCGAAGTCACCGTTCCTTTCGAGTATCGACCTCTTACCGAGCAGGAGTCCCTGTCCCTCGGGAAGACTCGCCAGCAGGAGAAGATCGTTCTCGATGCAGTGAGCAAGATCGTTGCGAAGCTCGACGGGAACCACGAGGCGCTGCTCGCGCTCACTACAGAGTGGGGTAAAACGCCGAAAAACGAGCCGATCAGTCTCTTGGAGCACCACTTGCGCCGCTACACCACCAAGAACACGTCGGACTACTTCATCCATAAGAACCTTCGCGAGTTTCTCGCTCGCGAGCTGGACTTCTACCTAAAGAACGAAGTCCTCAACTTGGACGATATCGGAGCCGCAGGAGTGGAGAGATCAGAGGGCTGGTTCCAGATGATGGAGGTCGTCCGCGCCATAGGCACAAGGATCATCGCTTTCCTCGCGCAGGTAGAGGAGTTCCAGAAGCGAATCTTCGAGAAGCGGAAGTTCGTGACTCAGATCCGCTACTGCATTACGTTGGATCGCGTGCCCGAAGAGATGTACGCGGAGATCGCCGCCTGTGACGCCCAACGGCGGAGGTGGGTTGACCTGTGCGCCATAGACAAGATGCGGGGTGACTTGGCGACTCCTGGGTATTCGGAACCGCTGACAGTGGGTTTTCTCAAGGCCCACAAATCCCTCGTCGTTGACACCGCGTACTTCAGTGCAGACTTTTTCGACCGCATCGCGGCGCTTGCCCCAGACCTTGACGCTGTGACCGACGGGTTACTCGTCCGCAGCGAGAATTTCCAGGCACTGACGCTTCTTCAGCAGGGATTCGCAGGCCGCGTTCGGTGTGTGTGCATCGACCCGCCTTACAACACCGATGCTAGCGCTATACCGTATAAGAACGATTACCGGCACTCGTCGTGGGCGACCATGATGCATGACCGGCTTGCTCTGCTCAGGACATACCTTGAGCGGGACGGCGTGATATTCGTCAGCATTGACAAGCACGAACGAACGCCCCTGGAGTTTGCGATGGACTCGACGTTTGGCGGCGGTAACAGGATAGAGGAGCTTGTCTGGGTGCAGAATACAAATGACGGAAGGTCACCCACCTACTCCACAAATCACGAGTACGTCGAAGTGTACGCACAGAATGCGCAGGCTGCAGAGGCAAATCGTCGCCTCTTTCGTGTGCCCAAGCCGGGGTACCATGAGGTGATGGCGCTCGTTGAAAGACTGCAGCCGGACTTTCCACCGCCGGAGGTAGTCGAAGAGCAGTTGCGCGCGCTCTATCAGGCAAATCAGGCGCAATACCGCGAAGACATGGAGGACCAGGGCATCGAGTGGGAAGAGGCGAAGCGCACGGACCCTTGGAACGGCATATACCAGTACAAGTTTGTGGAGTATCGTGACCCAGGGGACAGACTTGTGCCCTACGACGAAGCCCGTACACGAGGGGCCAGCATCTGTGTCTATCAAGAAAGCGACTGGACCATAATGTCCTCCGAGGCAAAGCAGTCGCCAACAATCAGGGACCCCGACCACCCGAACTTCAGGTTCTACGATGTCCCTCACCCCACCACCGGAAAGCTGTGCGCCAGGCCATCAAGGGGCTGGAAGGGCACTAGGCTTGTTGATCCCGAGCACCCGGAGCGCAAAAGCATGGAGTCGATGCTGCAAGACAACCGGATTGCATTCGGACCAGATGAGACCAAAGTGCCCCGTGAGAAACGCATGCTCCATGAAGTAGCATCCAACGTTGAGAAGAGCGTTTTTACCGAGTACGCTGACGGGGAAAAGGAGACGCGGGCCATGTTCGGGCGTCCAGGCGTTTTTCTGGCCCCCAAGCACACCAACTATGTTCTTCGGTTCCTCAACCAAGTCGTGGAGAAGAACAGCGTGGTCGTGGACTGCTTCGGCGGTTCCGGTAGCACGGCGGATGCTGTCGTCAGGTACAACCGGGAAAACGACGCCACCCTGAAGTACGTGCTGGTCGAGGTAAACGACTACTTCGACACCGTCCTACTGCCAAGGGTCATGAAGTCAGTCTACGCGAGCAAGTGGTGCGACGGAGCGCCGAAATCCAGCGACGGAGCCAGCCAGCTAGTCAAGGTCCTTCGACTTGAATCCTACGAGGATGCGCTGGATAGCGTCACCATACCAGCCGGTCACGGCCAGCAGGCGATGCATTTTGACGATTACGTCCTGAACTACATGATTGATTTCGAGACAGCGGGGAGCGATACGCTGCTGAACGTTGAGAAGCTGGACAAGCCCTTCTCGTATAGGCTTCGCATCTACGAAGGTGGCGAGACGAAGGAGAAGCCAGCTGATTTGGCTGAGACGTTCAACCACCTCATAGGCCTCCACGTGAAGACACGCCGGGCGTACAATGACGGTGAACGGCGCTACCTGGTGTACCGCGGAACCGCCGTTGACAAGGACACGGTCGTCATTTGGCGAGAGACAAGAGACTGGGGTGCGCCTGAGTATGAGAGAGACCGGCAGTTCGTTGCGGAGAAGAAGCTGGCAGAAGGCGCGGAGATCGTCTACGTGAACTGCGACAGCCGTATTCCCAATGCCCGTTCTCTGGACCCGGAGTTCAAACGCCTGATGTTCGCACCTGTCGAAGTCTAGCACATGCCCCCTCGCGACGAATACTCCAAGCTAGAAAACCGCTTGGTGCTGCTTGCTTGGCTGAACAGCCTGTTTGGGTACAGAAGGAACTTGGAGATGCTCAGGGATGCCAAGGGCGCAGACGAGGGGTTCGACAGCCAGGGCCACAGCGGTGTATTCCAGCGTTTGGAGTCTCGGAGGCAGGCACTTAAGATAGACCCAGATACGCTGGCAAGGTACGACGATAATATCAGGCGGCACCTTGAGGCTATGAACGAGCGCCGCGTAGACCGAATTCGGCTACGCTACTTCCAGCACTTGGCTGCTTTGTACGGCGAGGTCTATCTCGACCGGTTCTTCAACCATCGCTCCACGATGCTCCGTGACCTCAACACGTTCGTAGTCGAACGCAATGCCGCAAAGACTGCCGGCGAGCCACATGACCCGGTCTTTGAGGAGAGCGACCTGACCAAGCTTGCCTTCTGGATGGCTACCGGGAGCGGCAAGACGCTTATCATGCACCTGAACTACCGGCAGTTCATGCACTACAACAGCCAGCTTCTCGACAACATTCTGCTCGTCACGCCTAGCGAAGGACTGTCTGAGCAGCACATGCGTGAAATGCACCTGTCTGGCATTCGGTGCGAGCGATTCTCACTGGAGGAAAGCGGCTTGGCATTCGGCCGGGGTAACACGGTGCGGGTCATCGAGATCACGAAGCTCGTCGAAGAGAAGAGGGGCGGCGGTGTAACCGTGCCGGTGGAAGCCTTCGAGGGCAACAATCTGATTCTCGTTGACGAAGGGCACAAAGGGACGCATGGCCGTGTGTGGCGAAGCTACAGAGACAGGCTTGGGGAAACCGGGTTCACGTTTGAGTACAGCGCGACCTTCGGCCAGGCTTTGTCGGCATCCGGCAGCGGCGACCTGACCGAGGAATACGGCAAGGCGATCGCCTTCGACTACTCTTACAAGTACTTCTACGATGATGGATTCGGGAAGGACTTCCGTGTTTTAAATCTGCAGGAAGTAACCGGCGAAGGCCAGGCAGACGCCCTGCTGGTGGCGAATCTCCTGTCGTTCTACCAACAGATGCGCTTTTTCCACGATCAGCGCGCGGCACTCAGACCATACGGCATTGACCCACCGCTCTGGGTGTTCATCGGGAGCAGCGTCAACGCGGTCTATACTGAAGCTCGGCGCAAGCGCTCAGACATACTCACCGTCGCCAGGTTCCTGCATCGATTCCTGCGCAACGACGCAAACTGGTCAGTACTGACCATGCAACTAATCCTCGAAGGGCGGTCTGGCCTGACCGACGACGGCCGTGACGTGTTCGCGGGAAGGTATGATTACCTCCAGGCAACGGGAGAGGACGCCGCAACCTTGTACCAGTCCATTTTGCGGGCGGTGTTTCACGCAACCGCCAGTGGCGGCCTGCAACTCGTGAGCATCAAAGGTGTGGAGGGCGAACTCGGCCTTCGTGTCGGAGGCGCGCACGAGTACTTTGGGCTCATCTACATAGGCGACACCAGCGCCTTCAGGTCGCTCGTCGAGACCGATGGCGCAGGCGTAGAGTTGGCAGAAGAGAGCATCCTCGGGACTTTGTTTGACCAGTTGAAGGCGACCGACTCGCACCTGAACATACTGATAGGGGCAAAGAAGTTCATCGAGGGATGGGATTCCTGGCGGGTGTCCAACATGGGCCTGCTGAATGTGGGCCGGGGCGAGGGCTCACAGATCATCCAACTCTTCGGCCGCGGTGTAAGATTGAAAGGATTAGACCTGGGTCTCAAACGAAGCAGTCGGATCCAAGGCGTTGCCCATCCACCGAACATCGGGTTGCTTGAGACGCTGGACATCTTTGCCATAAGAGCCAACTACATGGGCGCATTCCGGCAGTACCTGGAGAAGGAAGGCGTCGAGACAAGCGGTTACGTACAGTTGCCGATACGCATCCAAGCCAATGACGACTTCCTGAACAAAGGACTACTTGTGCCTCGAGTGCCGGATGGCCGGGAGTTCGACAACGAAGTCGGCTTCCCCTTGGAACCGGACGATGCTGCCGTCGCGTACGCGGATGTGTCTACTCGGGTCCAGGAGGCGGCCAGCGGTGCAACCGGCGTAACTGGTGGTGCGGCCAGCGCCGGCGTGGAGCAGGCGATGTCGACTGGCATACTGGACTTGATTGACTGGGAGAGAGTCTATCTCGAGCTGCTATCCTACAAGGAAACCAAGGGATATCGGTGCCTCGTGCTTCGTCGAGGCGACCCCAGGAGGATCATCGAGCAGCAGAACCCGAGACTGTACAGACTGACTGCCGACCCGAGCGTGTTCGCGCCACCGTCCTTCGGCGCCGTTGCCCGGACGCAGGGCGCGATACTCGCGGTCCTCAAGAAGTATGCGGATCGACTCGTGCGAGCTCGCCGCCTGAGATGGGCAGACGGTACGATGCAGTACCAGCCGCTGGTGCGAGAGGATGCGAACTTCTCTGACATTTCCGTCACCATCTCTAAGTCCGAACGCGACTTGATAGCGGCTGTAAGTGCCCTTATTGCAGATGCGGAACGCCTGTACGGCCTCGAGGCCGGTGAGTTGCCACGGATCCACTTTGACCGGCATCTCTATCAGCCGCTGCTGTACGAACGTGGCGACAAGATACAGGCTTCGCCACCCGCACTCGGCAAGAGCGAGCGGCAGTTCGTCGTGGACTTGAAGGATTTCTTCGCTGCACATAGCAGTGACAGACCGGTGGATTGCGAGCTATTCCTGCTTCGCAATCTCAGCAAGGGCCGTGGTGTCGGATTCTTCTCTGATGTGGGCTTCTACCCGGATTTCATACTCTGGCTCAAGCGTGCGGCAAGTCAGCGTATCATCTTCATCGAGCCGCATGGAATGGTTCACGAGAAGCGTTACGAATTCGACAGCAAAGCGCAGCTCCATGAGCGCTTGCCCGAACTGTCTCGCTCGATGTGTGAGCAGCGCGGCCCAACGGGAGTGGAACTAGACTCCTGGATAGTCTCGGCGACGCGATACGAAGACCTGCGGCCGCGTTACGAAACATGGTCGAAGGAAGAATACGCCCAGAAGCACATTCTCTTTCAAGAACCCAGGACCGACGAGTACGACTATATTGCACTGCTTCTGCGGGAGTAGGGGAGCATGGGCATCCTGACGATCGACGGACGAATACGGGTCGCAGTTGCCACGCTCCACAAGAGCGACACGGCAGTAAACCTATTCCTGTCGACCTTTCTAGCTTCCATAAAGCACAAGGAAGTGATAGTCGAAACCGCGCAGTGCGGAGCCATCAACGAAGTCTTGAAGTTCTTTCAAGACTTGCGCCAGCGCAGTGACTACAATGCAGTTATGGTAGTGACGCATGGAGGTGCTGACGGATCACTGGACTTCGGGGAAACGGCGAATGACCCTCGTCCCCTCGACAGAGTCATCAACAGTTGGAGCTTCTTGGTCCTTGGTATGGGTGGAACTATCGAGGACAAACTTGTGATACCAGCCGTCTGCTACGCCGGCGCGGACGAGATAGTCAGGCTCCTTACTACCGCAAGGCCTGGCGGAATGGCACTCTCGGTACTTGTGCCGCCTCCCGGAAAAACCTTGGATGCCGAACAGGGCGCTCGTGCCATCGCGCGCTTCCTGGATGCGCTGGCCGATAGGAATCTGACATCATACGAGGACTACGACTTGGATGCTGCGCTAGAGGTAACAAACAAGCAATATCCTGGAGTCCTCACCATCCGGCATTCCGGCGAAGCTGCAGACGATGATTGGGTTAGCGATCTCGAAAATCCCTGACGGACGGGGGATATCGGGGACATAGTAAACGATTAATACCTTGGTGGGGCGGCGGGGAAGAACTCCCACGCCGCCCCTTCTGATACATGCGGCTACTGCAGCACGACACTCAGGTTGAACACCTGTTCCGCGATGGTGCGGAGGATGTTCGGTTCGAGGCCGCGGCTTGACATTGACCCAGATTCGGCTACAACTACCCGATGCAGCAAGTAGGAACCGGCTACTACTGCCCATCCAATCTCCTATTGCCGCCCTCGAGCACGCAGTACATGGAAAGCGCCACCTTTTTCTTACCGGCAGGGCAGCGCTTGGCTCTCCTACGTACAGGGTACCCTGCCGATTCCGCCCTCTCTCTGGATCGAGACCGGGCGTCTGCCTGCCGCCCAAGGAGCAGTAGGCGTGCGTAGTGCCCTCTGTGATTCCCCGGATCCGCGTCATGTGTAACTACGTCCACGATGACGGCGGTAGGTGTACACTCCCGGCTCATTTAGGTGGAAACTGCATCTTTCACAAACCGGCGGCTTCTGCTAGCAAGACGGACTTCTGGATCTACTTCGCGAGTCTGCTAACTGCATACGAGTCCGTATTGCCTCCACCCAGGAAAGAGCAAGCAGCAGGAACTACCTCTACAGCATTGACCGCCCTTAGTCGCACCGAACTAGCCCAGCAACTATCCCGCATGCTGGGGACAAAGACGAGATATGACTTCCGTGGTTTCGTATTTCCGCCGATGGATGACGCTTTCGACTTAGCAGACCTGTCTATGCGGCAGGCGGATTTCGGGCGCGCGGTGTTCGCTGGCATCGCGAACTTCTCGCGGACACATATGCAAGACACAAACTTCGAGCACGCCCGATTTGAGGGCAGCGCTATCTTCATCGGGACCGAGTTCCATGGGGACGTGAACTTCAGAACCGCTACCTTTGGCCGAGACGTACTCCTTCATGCTGCCAGATTCGAGGGGGCGGTTCTCTTTGACGAAGCGCACTTCGTTGGGCCCGTGTATGCAACGAGGACGAGCTTTGAGCGCACAGCTAGTTTCTTCCGTACGAAGCTAAGGAATAGGTTGCTGATCGAGGGCGCTACTTTCGCCGAGAAAGCCAGGGTGCTGCTCTGGGGGCTCGATTTCATACATGGCACCTCTGTCATAGAAATGTCCTCGGACAAGACGGGCACCATATCCGAGCCAGCGGGGCAGGTCATATTCAAGGATATCGCGACGGGCATGGAGAGGGTGTCGTTTTTGCACACAGAGGTGTACGCTTATCGACCATTCGTATCCTTTCTCAACGTCAATTGGAGCCGCGAACCACGGCGTTTTCTCTACGACGCCCAGTTCGTTTTCAGACCCACAAGAGAATGGGACCAACTGGCTCCTCGCGATGCGGCCAACTGGCTTCGCGCCCTGTACAACAAGGACGATACCGCGTCTATCGCCGCACTGAAGCCCCTCATACTCGAAGACGTAGAGAGAATCGTCCGTCAGATTCGACGGTCGACGGAGACGTATGGCTCGTATGCCGATGCCGGAGACTACTACGCGGTGGAAATGGACTACAGACGAATACGAACACCTTGGGCACGACGGTTCTTCACCCGCCTCGCGCTCGAGACCTACAGCCGCGTGAGCAGATACGGCGAATCTCCCGTCCGCGCGCTCGGATGGGTTGCCGGAATACTGGGCGTCTTCGCAATCTGTTACGTGCTAACCGGATTCCGCTTCCAGGACACGGCTGTGCGCAGGGTTCTGTACCTTGACCCCTCCGCCGCAGTGGAGACGCTCGCCGACTTAGGAAGGGCCCTGCTGTTTGCGCTCGCCAATCTGATCCCCGGCTACTTCAGACTCCAGAGTGACATGCTAGCATCCTCGTCACAGCTGACGACAATTCTGTCGTTCTTTGAAGCGCTCTTTGGAACAACAACCCTCACGCTCTTCGTCTTGGCCATTCGCCGACGCTTCTCCCGATAAGAGAATAGCGGGGACGTTTCCCGTTTTCGGAAATCCTGGGGACATAGCAAACGATCTGCGCTCTGAGGGGCGGCGGGGAAAAGCTTCCGCGCCGCCCTTTTCGATTCATACGGCTACTGCGGCCCGACGCCCGGGTTGAACACCTGCTCCGCGGTCGCGGCCAGCTCTCCTCACATAGTTATATGGTCTCGGAGGCCGGATTTTTCGGCCGGAGCGCGAAAACCCGGGGAGGTCTACGACCCAGGGGCCGCCACCCGGCTAGCCCCTTGCAGAGCATGTCATCGAGCCTTAAGTCCCATCTCAATCCGAGAGTTACGGCGTGCTTCAAGGCGCGGGACAACGGGAGCCTGAAGCCGGGCTTGTCGGCAAGGAACAGGGAATCGAACAAGGCCAGAGTTATGCCCAGGCTGTCGGCTTCGCTGTCGCCGTGGATGTTCCGCTCTGTGTCGGCCCGGAGTTGAGCTTCGCTGTCGCCGAGGTTGTCGGCGTGGCTGTTGGCGAGGATGTCAGCCCCGATGTCAGATGTGAGATGCTAGATGTGAGATGGCAGAAGTGGCGAGGCGGACGA
>JAEAMF010000765.1_pt1 | contig 32171 bp, 29 predicted proteins | sample 8958721 | NCBI WGS metagenome assembly JAEAMF01 (sample SAMN16933255, study PRJNA681124) | bioreactor sludge metagenome | isolation source: anaerobic bioreactor treating anionic surfactant - SDBS | place: India: Bengaluru | collected 2019-02-28 | reverse complement strand
GGCCGTCCGTCGATGGGTAAGACCACCTTCGCCATGAACCTGGTGGAGAATGCGGTGCTGCGCAGTGACAAGGCGGTACTGGTGTACTCCCTCGAGATGCCAGGCGAATCGCTGATCATGCGTATGCTCTCGTCGCTCGGGCGTATCGACCAGACCAAGATCCGTTCCGGCCAGCTCGATGACGATGACTGGCCGCGCCTGACATCGGCAGTCAACCTGCTCAATGATCGCAAGCTGTTCATCGACGATACGGCCGGTATCAGCCCGTCGGAAATGCGTGCCCGTACCCGTCGTCTGGTGCGCGAGCATGGCGAGATCGGCATGATCATGATCGACTACCTGCAGTTGATGCAGATCCCGGGCTCCAGCGGTGACAACCGTACCAACGAGATCTCCGAGATCTCCCGCTCGCTCAAGGCGCTGGCCAAAGAGTTCAACTGCCCGGTCATCGCACTGTCGCAGCTTAACCGTTCCCTTGAGCAGCGGCCGAACAAGCGCCCGGTGAACTCCGACTTGCGGGAATCCGGAGCGATCGAGCAGGATGCTGACGTGATCATGTTCGTCTACCGCGATGAGGTCTACCATCCGGAAACCGAACACAAAGGCATTGCCGAAATCATTATCGGCAAGCAGCGGAACGGCCCGATCGGCTTTGTCCGGCTGGCGTTCATCGGTAAATACACGCGCTTCGAGAACCTGGCGCCGGGTAGCTACAACTTCGACGACGACGAGTAATTTTCGCAGCGCCAATTCCGAGCTGCAGCGTCGGAATTGGTCAAAATTTGTGCTATAGTCCGCGCCCGCGATTTTCCTGTACTTCAGAACCGGTCACTGACATGCAAGCAGCCAAACCACTTTTCGACTATCCCAAGTACTGGGCCGAATGCTTCGGACCAGCACCGTTCCTGCCGATGAGCAGGGAGGAGATGGATCAGCTCGGCTGGGATTCCTGCGACATCATCATTGTGACCGGTGACGCCTACGTCGATCACCCGTCGTTCGGTATGGCCATCATCGGCCGTCTGCTGGAAGCCCAAGGGTTCCGGGTGGGGATCATTGCCCAGCCGAACTGGCAGTCCAAAGACGACTTCATGAAGCTGGGTGAGCCGAACCTGTTTTTCGGTGTCGCTGCGGGCAACATGGACTCCATGATCAACCGCTACACCGCCGACAAGAAGATCCGTTCCGACGACGCCTATACGCCGGGTGGCCTGGCTGGCAAGCGTCCGGATCGCGCCAGCCTGGTCTACAGCCAGCGCTGTAAGGAAGCCTACAAGCATGTACCGATCGTGCTGGGTGGCATCGAGGCTTCGCTGCGCCGGATCGCGCATTACGACTACTGGCAGGACAAGGTGCGTCATTCGATCCTGATCGACGCCTGTGCCGACATCCTGCTTTACGGCAATGCCGAGCGGGCCATTGTCGAAGTGGCCCAGCGCCTGTCGTACGGCGAGAAAATCGAAACCATTACCGACATTCGTGGCACGGCATTTGTTCGTCGGGACACCCCTGACGGCTGGTACGAGGTCGACTCCACACGTATCGACCGTCCGGGCAAGATCGACAAGATCATCAACCCGTACGTGAATACCCAGGACACTCAGGCCTGCGCCATCGAGCAAGAAAAAGGCCCGGTTGAAGACCCGAATGAACCGAAGGTCGTCCAGTTGCTGGCGAGCCCGCGGATGACCCGCGACAAGACCGTGATTCGCCTGCCGTCCTTCGAGAAGGTCCGTGGCGACGCGGTGCTCTACGCTCACGCCAACCGAGTCCTGCACCTGGAGACCAACCCAGGCAACGCCCGGGCGCTGGTGCAGAGACACGGTGACGTGGACGTCTGGTTCAACCCTCCGCCCATTCCGATGACCACTGAGGAAATGGACTATGTGTTCGGCATGCCCTATGCGCGCGTGCCGCACCCGGCGTATGGCAAGGAGAAAATCCCGGCCTACGACATGATCCGTTTTTCGGTCAACATCATGCGCGGCTGCTTTGGTGGCTGCACCTTCTGCTCGATCACCGAGCACGAAGGCCGGATTATCCAGAACCGCTCCGAAGAGTCGATCATTCGCGAGATCGAAGAGATTCGCGACAAGGTGCCAGGGTTTACCGGGGTCATCTCCGACCTTGGCGGCCCTACCGCGAACATGTACCGAATCGCCTGCAAGAGCCCGGAAATCGAGTCCGCGTGCCGCAAGCCGTCGTGCGTGTTCCCCGGCATTTGCCCGAACCTGAACACCGACCACTCGTCGTTGATTCAGTTGTACCGCAGTGCGCGTGCCTTGCCGGGTGTGAAGAAGATCCTGATCGCCTCGGGCCTGCGTTATGACCTGGCGGTAGAGTCGCCGGAGTACGTCAAGGAACTGGTGACCCACCACGTTGGCGGTTACCTGAAGATTGCGCCGGAGCACACCGAAGAAGGCCCGCTGAATCAGATGATGAAGCCGGGTATCGGTACCTATGACCGCTTCAAGCGTATGTTCGAGAAATTCTCGAAAGAGGCGGGCAAGGAACAGTACCTGATCCCGTACTTCATTGCGGCGCACCCGGGCACTACCGATGAAGACATGATGAACCTGGCCCTTTGGCTCAAGGGCAATGGTTTCCGTGCCGACCAGGTACAGGCGTTCTACCCGTCGCCGATGGCCTCGGCTACCGCCATGTACCACTCGGGCAAGAACCCGCTGCGCAAGGTCACCTACAAGAGTGACCCGGTCACGATCGTCAAGAGCGAAGCGCAGCGTCGCCTGCACAAGGCATTCCTGCGCTATCACGATCCGAAGGGTTGGCCGATGCTGCGTGAGGCGCTGGAGCGTATGGGCCGTAGCGACCTGATCGGCCCGGGCAAACACCAACTGATCCCGTTGCACCAGCCTGCAACCGACAGCTACCAGAGTGCGCGACGCAAGAACTCGACGCCTGCAGGCAGCCACAAGGTCGCCAAGGATCAAAAGATCCTGACCCAGAACACTGGCCTGCCGCCGCGTGGCAGCGATGGTGGCAAGCCGTGGGACAAGCGCGAAGAGGCCAAGGCGGCAGCGTTCGCCCGTAACCAGGATGCGGCCAAGGCGCGTAAAGACGCCGCCAAGGGCAAAGGCAAGAAGAAGCCGCGTCAGCCGGTACTGCCGCGCTAACCTGGCCTTGGCCCGCGCGCCGGGGTGGTGCGTTGCCCGTGCGGCAAGGCACGATTCTGGTGCGCCGATAGGCTAAGCCGTGCGCAGGCGCGGCGTAGCCGCTCATGGCACAACTCTTGCGCGGTTCAGGGCTGACCTTGGCCCTTGAGCGCTGCCATGCCTGACCAGCCTGACTCCTACCATGAACTGTTGCAGGGCGACGGAGCGGTACGCCCGCACTGGCAGGCGCTGTTCGCGCAGTTGCAGCGCAGCAGCCCCGAGCAGTTGGCGCAGCGTCAGGCGCTGTTGACCCGCCAGCTTCAGGAAAATGGTGTCACCTATAACATCTACGCCGACCCCAAGGGCGCTGATCGCCCGTGGGAGCTGGACCTGTTGCCGCACGTGTTGTCTGCCGAGGAATGGCAGCCACTGGCCGCCGGTATCGCTCAGCGCGCGCGTCTGCTCAATGCGGTACTGGCCGATACCTACGGACCGCAACAGCTGATGGCCGACGGGCTTTTACCTCCCGAACTGATCTACGGGCACAACAATTTTCTCTGGCCCTGCCAAGGTATCGAAGTGCCTGGCGGAACCTACCTGCATGTCTACGCCGCTGACCTTGCACGCGCGCCGGATGGGCGCTGGTGGATCACTGCAGACCGTACCCAGGCGCCTTCCGGTGCTGGCTATGCCCTTGAGAACCGCACAATTCTTTCGCGGGCCTGGCCGGAGCTCTACCGCAGCCTCCATGTACAGCACCTGGCGGGTTTCTTTCGAACCTTGCAGCAGACTCTCGCCGAGACGGCACCGAGTGAAGGGGAGGCGCCGCTGGTGGTGCTGCTGACCCCCGGGCGATTCAACGAGAGTTACTTCGAACACCTGTATTTGGCGCGGCAACTGGGTTACCCCTTGGTCGAGGGTAGCGACCTGACGGTGCGCGATGCCACCGTGTACCTCAAGACACTGGATGGTTTGCGTCGTGTTCACGGCATTTGGCGGCGTCTTGACGATGACTTCTGCGACCCGCTGGAGTTGCGCACGGATTCGGCATTGGGCGTTCCTGGTTTGCTCGATGCCGTGCGTCAAGGGCGCGTGCTGGTGGCCAATGCCTTGGGCTGCGGTGTGCTGGAGTCACCCGGCCTGCTTGGTTTTTTGCCCGCTATCAATGAGCACCTGTTCGGCGAGGCCTTGAGCCTGCCCTCCGTTGCCAGTTGGTGGTGCGGCGAGCCTCCGGCATTGGCACAGGCGCTGGAGAAACTGCCAGACCTGGTGTTCAAGCCAGCGTTCCCTTCGCAGCGGTTCACGCCTGTGTTGGGAGGCGCACTTGATGCTGAACAACAGCGGGCACTGGCAGCGCGTATCGGTGCGCGACCGGCTGTCTATGTTGCCCAAGAGCGGGTGCAGTTGTCTCTGGCACCGGTCTGGCAGGTCGATCAACGTACGCTGCAATCCCGCTCGGTGGGTATGCGCGTGTACGCCGTGGCTTGTGCCGACGGCTATCGGGTGTTGCCTGGCGGGCTGGTGCGGGTGTCGGCACAGGCTGATGCCGACGTGATCTCGATGCAGCGCGGTGGTGCCAGCAAGGATGCCTGGGTGTTGGGTGAGCAGGCCTGCGCCGGTGAGCAGTGGCGGACGCGGCACAGTATTGGCGTGGCAGACCTGATTCGTCGCGACCCGTACTTGCCCTCGCGGGTGGTGGAAAACCTGTTCTGGTTCGGCCGTTACTGTGAGCGCTGTGATGTGGGGGCGCGCTTGTTGCGCATTCTGTTGACCCGTTACCTGGACGATGACAGTCCACTGGCGCTGGAGGGGGCTGTGGCGTTGGCGGACGGCTTGTCATTACTGCCAGAGGGCGCAAGCCTGCCCGAACGTTTGCGTGCTGCATTGCTGGATGCCGAATGGGGCTTCGGTTTGCGCGCCAACCTGCAGCGCTTGCAGGGCGCAGCCTCTCAGGTGCGCGGCAAGCTCTCACGGGAAAACTGGCAGGCGCTGCAGGAGTTGCAGCGGCAAGCGCGAGTGCTGGAGAACGCGGAGGCGGGCTTCGGTGAGCTGCTGGAAACCCTCGACCGTCTGGTCATGTCGTTGGCGGCGCTGTCGGGCTTCGCCCTGGACGACATGACCCGTGATGAGGGTTGGCGCTTTCTGATGATCGGGCGCCGACTGGAGCGGCTGCAAGCCTTGAGCGACAACCTGGCACTGTTCTTGAGTGGCCCGGCAGTGTTTGATCAGGCCGGGCTGGAGGCCTTGCTGGAGCTGGGCAACAGCAGCATCACTTACCGCTCGCGTTACCTGGAGGTCGCTCAGTTACTGCCGGTGCTCGACCTGCTCGTGCTTGATGAGCAGAACCCGCATGCCCTGTTGTTTCAGCTCAAGCTCACGACGGCCTCGCTCAACCGCCTGCACCGTGACCTCGGTACACCGCTCGAGCCCGAACTGGTTAGCCTGGCTGAACGGTTGCGCCGCTATGACCTGGCGACGGTGCAAGTTGCATCGACGGTCAATGTCGCGCTTGCTGAACTGGTTGGTTTGCTGGAAGGCATTTCTTCGGCATGTGCTCACGTGGCTGAGCGTTTGGCGTTGCGTCACTTTGTGCATGTCGACGATCTTAGCCAGCAGACGGTGTCGATCTGATGAGTGTCCGTTACCAGGTGGTTCATGAAACCCTCTATCGCTACACCAGCCCGGTGTCGTTGGCCCAGCAACTGGTTCATTTGTGGCCGCGCGACTGTGCCTGGCAGCACTGCACTGAGCGGGACATGCAGATCAGCCCGGCGCCGACCCGGCGCAGTGATGCGCTGGACGTCTTTGGCAACCCGTTGACCCGCCTGGCGTTTGATTGCCAGCACGACGAACTGCGCATCGAGACCCGACTGACGCTTTGTGTGTACGCCAGGGCGTTACCGGATCTGGCTCGCTCGCAACCCTGGGAGGCGGTGCGAGAGGCGCTGAGTTACAGCAGTCGACCGTTTTCCGCCGAGCGCCTGGAGGCCTGTCGCTATCGCTTCGAGTCGCCACAGGTGCGGCTCAAGCAACGGTTTGTGGCCTATGCAGATAGTTGCTTCGTGCCGGGGCGTCCATTGCTGTTGGCGGTGCAGGCGTTGATGGAAAAGATCTTCAACGAGTTCACCTTCGATGCAACGGCAACACAGGTTGCCACGCCGCTACTGGAGGTGCTGGAGCGACGTCGTGGTGTATGCCAGGACTTTGCCCACCTGATGCTCGCCTGTTTGCGCTCGCGGGGCCTGGCGGCGCGCTATGTCAGTGGTTACCTATTGACGCGACCGCCACCCGGCCAGCCGCGACTGATCGGTGCCGATGCGTCGCATGCCTGGGTTTCGGTGTTCTGTCCGGAGCAGGGCTGGGTGGATTTTGACCCGACCAACAACCTGCGGCCTGCGTTGGAGCACATCACCTTGGGCTGGGGACGCGACTTTTCCGATGTCTCGCCGCTGCGTGGGGTGATTCTTGGCGGTGGCAGCCATGACCCGGAAGTACGGGTCACGGTCACCCCCTTGGCTTGAAATCAGGCGGGCTGCTGGTCGGCCCACTTGGGTGGCACTACCGGCTTCCAGTGCTCAAGGGCATCGAGCAGGGCGTCAGGCGAGGTGTTTTTCTGTAGCAGCGTGCGGTGTTGTTCACGGACGAAGCCTTCGCTGACCATGTGGTCGAGAAAGCCGGTCAGCTTGTCGTAGAAGCCGTTTACGTCCAGCAAACCGAGTGGTTTGCCGTGGTAACCCAGTTGGCCCCAGGTCCAGACCTCGAACAGTTCTTCGAGTGTACCCAGGCCTCCGGGCAGTGCGATGAAGGCATCACTGAGTTCGGCCATGCGCGCTTTGCGTGCGTGCATACCGTCGACCACTTCCAGGCGGCTCAAGTTGGGGTGGCCGATTTCAGCACTTTTCAGGCGCTCGGGAATGATCCCGACGACCTCGCCACCGGCCGCCAGGGCCGCATCGGCGACGATCCCCATCAGGCCCACGGCACCGCCACCATAAACCAGTGTCAGGCCGCGTTGGGCAATCGCCTGGCCCAGCGCTTCGGCGGCTGCCCGGTAAGCGGGGCTGGCGCCGGTACTGGCACCACAAAACACACAAACGGAACGTAACGACATGGCGCTCTCCTGATCGTTGAGCGCGACAGGGTAAAGCGCCATTGGGTGCCTTCCAAGTGTTGTGTCATTCCGGGCGGGAGAACTCACAGGCGGCGCCGCTGGCGCCACAGGCGTAGGCGGCCAGCAGGCTGCGCATCAGACTATTGAGGGACATTACAATTACTCCTAAGTGAGCGGTTGTTTCATCGTCCAACAAAGGGGCATGATGGGCACGTTGATTGTCTTGATGAGCACCATAGAACAAATTCACTGCCCGGCTAACGATGCAGCGCTTGACCCATATCACGGGGCTTGCCATGCGTATCGGGCAGTCTGAAGACGATAAAAAACCCTGCCATGGAGATTCACGATGTTTGCCAAACTTGTTGCCGTATCCCTGCTGAGCATTGCCAGCGCCCAGGTCATGGCCGCTGAATGCAAGGTCACGGTCGACTCCACCGATCAGATGTCCTTCAATACCAAGGAAATCGCCATCGACAAGAGCTGCAAGCAGTTCACGGTTGAACTGACCCACTCCGGCAAATTGCCGAAGAACGTCATGGGCCACAACCTGGTGGTGAGCAAGGAGGCCGACATGCAGGCCATCGCTACCGACGGCATCGGCGCCGGTCTCGACAATAACTACCTGAAAGCAGGTGATACCCGGGTTATCGCGCACACCAAAGTCATCGGCGCTGGCGAGAAAGACTCGCTGACGATTGACGTTTCCAAGCTGGCGGCCGGTGAGAAGTACGGTTTCTTCTGCTCGTTCCCAGGTCACATCTCGATGATGAAAGGCACTGTCGTTCTGAAGTAACGCCACTACCGCTGCATCGCGGGCAAGACCCGCTCCCACTTTGTTGGAGCAGGCTTGCCTGCGATGCTGTCAGCGTCTACGTACGTCTTATGGTGCGAACGGCACCACGCGCTTGTGGTGGGTTTTCTCGAAGGTTGTCCGGATGATCTCGAAGGCTTCCTGGCTTACCGGCTCGCCATGCAGGAAGGCATCGATCTCCTGGTAGGTCACCCCGTGGGATGCTTCGTCTGGTTTGCCCGGTGCGAGGTCCTCCAGATCGGCCGTTGGTACTTTCTCGACCAGTGATTCCGGTGCGCCGAAGCTGCGTGCAATTGCCCGTACCTGATTTTTCACCAGGCCGCTGAGCGGTGCCAGGTCGCAGGCGCCGTCGCCGAATTTGGTGAAGAAGCCCATCACTGCTTCAGCGGCATGGTCGGTACCGATCACCAGGCCTTGGCGTGCGCCAGCGATGGTGTACTGGGCGACCATGCGCATGCGCGCCTTGGTGTTGCCGAGGACGAAGTCGACCATGCTTGGCTTGCCCCCTTCCAGTGCCTTGACCTCGGCTGCCAGCGCCTTGACGGCCGGGCCGATGTTCACCGTATGGCACTCGTCAGGCTGAATGAAGTCAATGCAGGCCTGGGCGTCATGTTCATCGTGCTGCACCTGGTAAGGCAGACGCACCGCGATGAACCGGTACTGCTCGTCACCGGTCTTGCTGCGCAGTTCGTTGATTGCACGTTGCGCCAGCAGGGCAGCCGTCAGCGAGTCGACCCCGCCACTGATGCCCAGTACCAGGGTTTTGAGCCCGGCAGCTTGCAGACACTGCTGGATAAAGGCGATGCGTCGGGCCACTTCGGCCTTGAGCGCGGCATCGTCGGCGAACGGCGGCTGCACCTTGAGCTGCTGCGCAATCTCTAGCTGGACGGCTTGCATGGGTTACTCCTTGCTGGGAACTTTGAATACGTGGCGCAGGTAGGCGACGAAGTTCTCGTCGCGGCATTGGATTTTTGCCGCCTCGTCGGAAATCTTGGCGACAGGCTGGCCGTTGCAATCGGTCATTTTAAGCACGATGTTCATCGGCGCCACCCCGGGAATGTCACAGGTCAGGTTTGTGCCGATACCGAAGCTGACATTGATCCGTCCGCGCAGTGCGCGAAAGATCTGCAGCGACTTGGTCAGGTTCAGGCCGTCTGAAAACACCAGTGTCTTGCTCATCGGGTCGATGCCCAGTGTTCGGTAATGGGCGATGGCTTTCTCGGCCCAGAGGATGGGATCGCCCGAATCGTGGCGCAGGCCATCGAACAGCTTAGCGAAGTACAGGTCGAAATCGTTGAGAAAGGCATCCATGGTGATGCAGTCTGTCAGCGCGATCCCCAGTAGCCCGCGGTACTCGCGGACCCAGCAGTCGAGTGCGGCGATCTGGCTGTCGATCAGCCGAGGCCCTAACTGCTGGTGTGCCATGATCCATTCGTGGGCCATGGTTCCCAAGGGTTTGATATCCAGTTTCCGTGCCAGATGCACATTACTGGTGCCGACGAAACGGGCCGGAAAGTCCTCCTTCAATACGCGCACCACTTCTTCCTGAACGCGGTAGGAGAAGCGCCTGCGGGTGCCGAAATCGGCCACCTGCAACTCGGCCAGCTCGTCTGCGCTGGCATTGGCCTTGAGCCAGTCGAATTTGCGGTACAGCTGTTCGCGTGCCTGCTCCAGTTTGACCTGCGGATACCGGTGGCGATTGCGTACTTCGCTGATGATCGCCAGCAACGGGACCTCGAAAAGAATCACGTGCAGCCAGGGGCCGCGCAGGCGCAGGTAGAGCTGGTCGTTCTCTATACCCAATTGCAGGTAGCGCAGGTCGAAACGAAACAGCCCGAGAAAGCGCAGGAAGTCGGGTTTGAGAAAGCTGATCTGCTCAAGGAAGCCCAACTGCCCGTTGCCCAGGCTCAGTTCCGGCAAGCGCTCGATCTGCTCGCGGATCTCTGCCAGGTAGGGGCGTAAGTCTTCACCGTTGCGGCAGCGAAACTCCCATTCGACATCGACGTTCGGGTAGTTATGCAGGACGGCCTGCATCATGGTCAGTTTGTAGAAGTCGGTGTCGAGCAGGTTTTGCACGATGCGATCAGCGAAGGCGCTTTCGCTCATAAAAGGCTCCAGATGGGGCGCAGGATGGGTTCATTGTGCCAGCCTTTTTTCTCTAAAGGCTGGGAAAACCGGTAGCAGGCTATGGGTAACGGTCTGTTGCGGAGCATTGAGCCTCCCTGCGATGGTGCCCGTTGTAGCAGTCGCGCACCAAGAATGTGCAGTTCGGTTACGCATGCTGTAACAGGTTGGTTGCACGTAACCCAAAACGGCGGTTGCAATGATGGCACTTGCAGGTTGCCCTTTTTCTGGGTTTCAGGTGGCGCCAAAGCGGATGTAGACGGTTGCACGGCCTGTAAAAAAAGGCCGCAAATCCGCAGCCTTTGCTTTGCACGTGAGTTTTTTCGGAATGTAAAACCGATGGCACGGCCCTTGCTCATAGCTAGTGCTGAAAGTTGTAGTGCCAACCAAAAAAACTCTAGGAGCACCACCTCATGTCGCAGACGTTTTACAAGAAAGGCTTCTTGGCCCTTGCCGTTGCTACGGCGCTGGGTGTTTCTTCGTATGTTCAGGCCGACATCAAGATCGGCGTAGCGGGCCCGATGACCGGTGCCAACGCGGCGTTTGGTGAGCAGTACATGAAAGGTGCCCAGGCGGCAGCGGACGAGATCAACGCCAAGGGTGGGGTCAACGGCGAAAAAATCGTGCTGGTGAAGGGCGATGACGCGTGTGAACCGAAACAGGCCGTGGCTGTCGCCAACCGCCTGGTCGATCAGGACAAGGTGGCGGGCGTAGTTGGGCACTTCTGCTCGTCTTCGACCATTCCTGCGTCCGAGGTGTATGACGAAGCAGGTGTGATTGCAATCACACCAGGCTCCACCAACCCGGCCGTCACCGAACGCGGCCTCGGTGCGATGTTCCGCATGTGCGGCCGTGATGACCAGCAGGGCATTGTCGCGGGTGATTACATCGTTGACGTGCTCAAGGGCAAGAAGGTTGTCGTGCTGCACGACAAGGACACCTACGGTCAGGGCCTGGCTGACGCAACCAAGGCCCAACTGGCCAAGCGTGGTGTCACCCCAGTGCTGTATGAAGGCCTGACCCGTGGCGAGAAAGACTTCAGCGCCGTGGTCACCAAGATCCGTGCTGCGGGAGCCGACGTGGTTTACTTCGGTGGCCTGCACCCAGAGGCTGGCCCACTGGTTCGGCAGATGCGTGAACAAGGTCTGAAAGACGTGAAGTTCATGTCCGATGACGGCATCGTGACCGACGAACTGGTGACCACCGCTGGCGGCCCACAGTACGTCGATGGCGTGTACATGACCTTCGGTGCCGACCCGCGCCTGCTGCCAGACAGCAAGACGGTAGTCGATGCCTTCCGCAAGGCCGGCACCGAACCTGAAGGCTACACCCTGTACGCCTATGCCTCGGTCCAGGCCCTGGCCGCCGGTTTCAACGGCGCCAAGTCGAACAAGGGTGAAGACGCCGCCAAGTGGCTGAAGGCCAACCCGGTAAAAACCGTCATGGGCGAGAAGACCTGGGACGCCAAAGGCGACCTGAAGGTCTCCGACTATGTGGTCTACCAGTGGGACAAGGACGGCAAGTACCACCAGCTGGAAAAACAAAAATAACACCGGCTTCCGGCCTGGGCCGCAGTGGCTGCCCGGGCCGTTACCCGCTTGTTTGCCGTACCTGTCTTTTCTCGTAGATCTGCACAATCCTGCGCTGCGAGGGTCGCTTCATCCAGGGCCCACCGTAGTCGGCGCTTGTGCAATCTCAAATACGTGAGATTGCGTTATGGATGGTATTTTTCTGCAGCAACTGATCAATGGACTGACCCTCGGGTCTGTCTATGGTCTGATCGCCATCGGCTACACAATGGTCTATGGCATTATCGGCATGATCAACTTCGCGCACGGCGAGGTGTATATGATCTCCGCTTACCTGGCGGCGATCAGTCTGGCATTGCTGGCGTACTTCGGTATCGAATCCTTCCCGCTGCTGATGCTCGGGACGCTGATCTTCACGGTTGTGGTCACCGGTGTTTACGGTTGGACCATCGAGCGCATTGCCTACAAACCCCTGCGTAACTCCACCCGTCTGGCGCCCTTGATCAGTGCCATCGGGATCTCGCTGATCCTGCAGAACTATGCACAGATCAGTCAGGGTGCACGTCAGCAAGGTGTGCCGACGCTGCTCGAAGGTGCCTGGCGCCTGGAAGTGGGCAGTGGTTTCGTGCAGTTGACCTACACCAAGATCTTCATTCTGGTGGCCGCCTTCGTGGGTATGGCGCTGCTCACCTATATCATCAAGTTCACCAAGTTGGGGCGCATGTGCCGTGCGACTCAGCAGGATCGCAAGATGGCCTCGATCCTGGGGATCAACACTGACCGGGTGATCTCCTACGTGTTCATCATCGGCGCAGTCATGGCTGCACTGGCTGGCGTGCTGATTACCATGAACTACGGCACCTTCGACTTCTATGCCGGCTTCATCATTGGCATCAAGGCATTCACCGCAGCGGTACTTGGCGGCATCGGCTCGCTGCCAGGGGCCATGCTCGGCGGAATCATTCTGGGTATCTCCGAGTCGCTGTTCTCTGGCTTGATCAACTCCGACTACAAGGATGTGTTCAGTTTCTCGCTGCTGGTGATGATCCTGATCTTCCGTCCCCAAGGCCTGCTGGGTCGCCCACTCGTGGCGAAGGTGTAAGTATGTCTGCTGCCAATAACTCTGCTATCGATATCAAGCGCAGCCTGATCGACGCGATTCTCGCCGGGCTGATTTCCCTGATCGTCTTCGGGCCCATCGTCGGTGTGGTACTGGACGGTTACAGCTTCAACCTTGAGCCCACCCGTGTCGCCTGGCTGGTGGCCGGTGTCATGGCCGGGCGTTTCCTGCTCAGCCTGTTCCTGCAGACCGAGAAGGGCCTGAGCATCCTGCAAGGCTTCGAGGGCGGCGGTTCCGGTGTACATGTGCTGGCGCCGGACTACAAATCGCGGTTGCGCTGGATCATTCCAATGCTGATTGTGATTGCCATCGTCTTCCCGTTCTTTGCCAACAAGTACCTGCTGACCGTGGTCATCCTCGGCCTGATCTACGTGTTGCTCGGGCTGGGCCTGAACATCGTGGTCGGCCTGGCCGGGCTGCTCGACCTGGGTTACGTGGCGTTCTATGCCATCGGCGCCTACGGCCTTGCGCTGGGCTATCAGTACCTGGGCCTGGGCTTCTGGACAGTGCTGCCGCTGGCGGCGATTGCTGCTGCGATGGCCGGTTGCATACTGGGCTTCCCGGTGTTGCGAATGCATGGCGACTACCTGGCCATCGTGACCCTGGGTTTCGGTGAAATCATCCGTCTGGTGCTGAACAACTGGTTGTCGTTCACCGGCGGCCCGAACGGCATGCCCGTGCCATCGCCGACCTTCATGGGCCTGGAGTTCGGCCGTCGGGCCAAGGACGGTGGGGTGCCATTCCACGAATTCTTCGGCATCGATTACAACCCCAACGTGAAGTTCCTGTTTATCTACATCGTGCTGTTCATCGTTGTGATGGCCGTGCTGTACATCAAGCACCGTCTGACCCGCATGCCGGTCGGCCGTGCCTGGGAAGCGCTGCGCGAAGACGAGATCGCCTGCCGCTCGATGGGCCTCAACCATGTGCTGGTCAAGCTCTCGGCATTTACCCTGGGGGCCTCGACTGCAGGCCTTGCCGGTGTGTTCTTCGCCAGCTATCAGGGCTTCGTCAACCCGTCGTCGTTCACCTTCTTCGAGTCGGCGTTGATCCTCGCCATTGTTGTACTGGGCGGTATGGGTTCGACGGTGGGTGTGGTCATTGCAGCCTTTGTCCTGACCGTGGCACCTGAACTGTTGCGCAGCTTCTCCGAGTACCGGGTGCTGCTGTTCGGCGTGCTGATGGTGTTGATGATGATCTGGCGACCGCGTGGGCTGATCCGCATCAGCCGTACCGGTGTGACCCCGCGTAAAGGAGTGGCGCCATGAGCGACGACGTTATTCTCTCGGTCGATAACCTGATGATGCAGTTTGGCGGTATCAAGGCGCTCAGTGATGTCAGCCTGAAGGTCAAACGCAATGACATTTTCGCCCTGATCGGCCCTAACGGTGCAGGCAAGACCACGGTGTTCAACTGCCTCACCGGCTTCTACAAGGCCAGCGGCGGCAAGATTGAGCTGAACCTGCGTGGCAGCCGTACCAACGTGATCCAGCTGTTGGGTGAGCGCTTTCAGGTGGCGGACTTCTTCTCGCCCAAGCGCTTTGCCAACCGGCTGTTCTACAAGATGTTTGGCGGTACCCACCTGGTGAACCGTGCCGGCCTGGCGCGTACATTCCAGAACATTCGCCTGTTCAAGGAAATGTCGGTGGTGGAGAACCTGCTGGTTGCCCAGCATATGTGGGTAAACCGTAACCTGCTGTCTGGGGTGCTCAACACCAAGGCCTACCGCAAAGCCGAGAGTGATGCGCTGGATCATGCGTTCTACTGGTTGGAAGTGGTCGATCTGGTGGATTGCGCCAACCGTCTGGCCGGCGAATTGTCCTATGGCCAGCAACGGCGCCTCGAAATTGCCCGCGCCATGTGTACCCGACCGCAGATCATTTGCCTGGATGAGCCTGCCGCGGGCCTCAACCCGCAGGAAACCGAGGCGCTGAGCAAGATGATTCGGGTGCTGCGCGATGAGCATGACCTGACCGTCGTGCTGATTGAGCATGACATGGGCATGGTCATGAGCATCTCCGACCATATCGTGGTGCTCGACCACGGCAACGTCATCGCTGAGGGCGCGCCTCAGGATATTCGCCACAACCCGACGGTAATTGCCGCCTACCTGGGTGCTGATGAAGAGGAGCTGGTATGAGCGCACCCATTCTCGAACTGAAAGAACTCGATGTGTTCTACGGGCCGATCCAGGCGCTGAAGAAAGTTTCGATGCACATCAATGAGGGGGAGACCGTCAGCCTGATCGGCTCGAACGGCGCCGGTAAATCGACCCTGCTGATGTCGATCTTTGGCCAGCCACGGGCGGCCAGCGGGCAGATCATCTACCGCGGTACCGACATCACCCACAAGTCGTCCCACTACATTGCGTCCAACGGCATTGCGCAGTCGCCGGAAGGGCGTCGGGTGTTCCCCGACATGTCGGTGGAAGAGAACCTGATGATGGGTACCATCCCCATTGGCGACAAGTACGCCAGTGAAGACATGGAGCGCATGTTCGAGCTGTTTCCCCGGCTGAAAGAACGGCGTAACCAGCGTGCCATGACCATGTCCGGTGGTGAGCAGCAGATGCTTGCTATTGCCCGTGCCTTGATGAGCCGACCGAAGCTGCTGTTGCTTGATGAGCCGTCGTTGGGGCTGGCGCCGATTGTGGTCAAGCAGATCTTTGCCACCCTGCGTGAGCTGGCCAACACCGGCATGACCATCTTCCTGGTCGAGCAGAACGCTAACCATGCGTTGAAGCTCTCGGACCGGGCTTATGTGATGGTGAACGGGCAGATTCGCATGACCGGTACGGGTCAGGAGCTGCTGGTCAACGAGGATGTGCGAAACGCCTATCTCGGCGGGCATTGATTGCCGCTTGGCAAAACGCCCCGGTATCCCCGGGGCGTTTTGCTGTCTGCTGATAATGTGGACAAGTCATTGGCGGTTGTGCACAGCACGTGACATCGGGTCGCTGCAGTTGGCCGCAGTTCAAGATGGATGAGTTGTCCACGTTTCGTGTGGAAGCGGCTGTGGGTAACTTGGTAGCAGGTGTCTACACCCCACGTATTACAAGGCGTTTAGAGCTTTGGTCGTTTTTTGATCAGCCTTTTTAAAGTGTTACTCAATAGCATTTGTCAAGGATTTTGTCCTACTGAAATTGCGCCTGAAAAGAGCTGGAAAGCCTGTGGATAACTCTGTGAGTAAGCACTGGAAAGACTGACGCGACCGGCAGAACTACAGGCTTGGCGCCATCACCGTGCTTTTCGCGGATTGTCTCGCGGGTCAACTCGCAGGCGGGGCGTCAAGGAAAATACTTTCTGTTGAGCCTTTGCATGTTGTTCACAGCTGTTCAGCGATGCTGAAAGTTGCCCCCAGAGTGTGTGGAAGGGGCTGTGGATAAGGTGCGTAAAACACGCGCCAGGCCCTCTGGGACGGTACTTTTGCGTGATTGCTCGTTTTTTGTACAGGCGTAGAATCGACTTGCTGCCCTGAGGCTGGGCGGGCATGCTGCAAACCCTGCCGCCCGCCTGCCTGTGGGCAAGTCAACTCAAGGAGAATCGCATGACTTCCACCGTTTTCATCACTGGCGCTACGTCGGGGTTTGGCGAAGCCTGTGCGCGCCGCTTTGCCGAAGCGGGTTGGTCGCTGGTGCTGACCGGTCGCCGCCAGGAGCGTCTCGATGCCCTGTGCGCTGAGCTGTCGAAACAGACCGAGGTGTTGGGCCTGGTGCTGGACGTTCGTGATCGTAAGGCCATGGAACAGGCCATTGCCAACCTGCCGCCGTCGTTCGCCACGCTGCGTGGGCTGATCAACAATGCGGGCCTGGCGCTGGGCGCCGACCCGGCGCCGACGTGCGATCTGGATGACTGGGACACCATGGTCGACACCAACATCAAGGGGCTGATGTACAGCACCCGTTTGTTGCTGCCGCGACTGATAGCCCATGGTCGTGGTGCGACTATCCTCAACGTCGGTTCCGTGGCGGGTAACTACCCTTATCCCGGTAGCCACGTGTATGGCGGCACCAAGGCGTTTGTTGGGCAGTTCTCCCTGAGCCTGCGCTGTGACCTGCAAGGCACAGGCGTGCGGGTTACCAACATCGAGCCTGGGTTGTGTGAGAGTGAGTTCTCGCTGGTGCGTTTCGGTGGCGATCAGGCGCGTTATGACGCCACTTATGCAGGGGCGGAGCCGATCCAGCCTCAGGACATCGCCGAGACCATTTTCTGGATCATGAATCAGCCGGCCCACATCAACATCAACAGCCTGGAGCTGATGCCGGTGAGCCAGGCATGGGCAGGGTTCTCGATCGATCGTTCCGGCAAGGCCTGAAGGGCCTGATCGCGGGCAAGCCCACTCCCACAGGTGTCAGTAGAGCATGCCTGTGGGTGCCGCGATCGCGTCAGATCTGACGCTGGAGTCCTTCCAGGCAGGTCGCCAGATGATAAGGCGTGGTCGAAGGCATATCGTTGCGGCTGACCTCGCCGCTGGCATCTCGGCACTCGTACCAGCCGCCCGCATGCAGGAAGTGCGCTTGCAGCGCTTTCAGCTGCGCCAGCACCTTGGCCTCGGCCCCTGGCCGCAAGGCAAGCGCCCGCAGGTATTCCGCCTGGGCCCAGATACGCTGGGTAGCGTCGCGCACCTCGCCTTGGGGGCTGAGCATCGCCAGCACCGCCCCGGCCGTCACGCCATACTGCTCGGCATAGTCGAACGCCCGCTCCAGTGAGTGGTGCAGCGCGCTGCCACGCAGCAAAGGCGATGACGCCAGCAGGTAGTACCACTCGAACTGATGGCCTGGCTCGAACCAGTTATCCACAGCTGCGCGCGGTTTTTCCAGCATGACCCCGTGTTCAGGGTCGATGAAGTGGGCCTGCATTGCCTCGGCCAAGGCTTCCAGCGCCTGCTGTACGGCTGTGTCCTTGCGGATGCTCAGGGTCGCCAGAAACGCCTCGGCCAGATGCATCAGCGGGTTTTGCAGTGGGCCGCTGTCCAGGCTCGACCAGTCTTCGGCCAGGCTGGCTTCGTACAGGCCGTCATCGCGGCTGAAGTGTTCACTGACCACGCTCAGGGCCGCGTTGAGGGTCGACTCCACCAGCGGTTCGCGGACTTTGCCCCAGTAGTGGGCGCAGGCGAAGATGATGAAGGCGTGGGTATACAGGTCCTTGCGACGGTCGAGCGGCGCGCCCTGGGCGTCGATGCTGTAGAACCAGCCACCATGCTCGGCATCGTGGAAATGCCGTTGCAACGAGCGAAACAGCGCGGCGGCGTGTTCACGGGCGCCTGGCTGCTCGATACGGCTGGCGAACAGGTACAGCTGCCGGGCGCAGGCCATGGCGCGGTAGCGTTGCACGGGCAGTGGTTGGTGCTCTGGGCTCAAGGCCTCGAAGGGCAAGGCCATCTGTGCGTTCCAGCCCGGACCTTGCCAGAGTGGCACGATGCGCTGGGCGAAGTGCTGCTGGAGGTCAGTCAGCAGGGCGGGCAGTTCGGGCTGGGCATTGCGCAGGTCGGGCATGGGTCTAAATCGTCGCGGCAGGTGCGTTTGCGCGCATGGTAGCAGGAAACCGTGGCCGGCTTCTGCAGTGCTCACCCTGGCGTGCCAAGCCCTTGCCAATGCTTGGCGCCGATGAAGATGAAGCGCAGTTGCTGGATGATCTTGGCCTCGGGGGTCAGGTGGTGTTCCAGCGGTTCGGCCGGAGGGTCGATCAGTTCCGGCAGGGTGGCGAACACGGTCTTGACCACCAGGTCGGCAAGGACGGCCAGTGCGGCGGCATCCAGATGGTGCCAGCGCGGCATCAGCGCCAGGTCGGCCGCGAGGTCCGAACTGATGCCTTCGCGCAAGGTGGCAATGGCCTGGCGAACCGTTTGCGAGCCGCCGTACTGCTCACGGGCAAGGAAGAGAAATTGCGCACGATTGGCGGCCACGATATCCAGGAAAATGCGCACCGACGCATCGGTGATGCCACCGAGTTCGAATTCATTCTGTCGGACCAGACGAATGCTCTGGCGGAAGGTTTCATCCACCTCGCAGACCAATGCCAGGCCCAGTTCATCCATATCGCTGAAGTGCCGGTAGAAACCGGTCGGGACAATGCCGGCGCTTTTGGCGACTTCACGCAGGCTGAGGCTGCCAAAGCCGCGTCCGCTCTCCATCAGTTGGCGAGCCGCATCAAGGAGGGCATGGCGAGTCAGTTGCTTTTGTTCGGCGCGCGGCAGCATGGGACGTGTCAATCCGCAAATTAAACGGCCCTGCACTGTATTGCCTTGGCCCGGAAAAACAAAGCCCGGTTCAAATGACCGGGCCAGGAGGGGAGGTGTTCGCGCGTTTGGTGATCTTGTTGTTCGGCATAGGCATCAGCTCACGCGCTGGTTTCTTTCGATGAGGCGATCAGCACCCCCCTCGGCGACGCGCTCACGCTGCAGCAGGCGGTCGGCGCCGCCTTCGGCAACACGGTTGCGTTCGATCAGGCGGTCGGCGCCGCCCTCGGCAACACGGTTGCGTTCGATCAGGCGGTCGGCGCCGCCCTCGGCAACGCGGTTACGTTCGAGCAGACGGTCCGCGCCACCTTCGGCAAGGGTATCCAGAGGTTGGCTGATCACGGCGCTGCTGGAGCGTGCTTCGGCGGACGGGGCTTGTTCAACTGCCGGCAGTGCAAACGCGTTGGCAGCCAGAAGGGATAAAGACAGGCTAAGCAGCAATGGGTGTTTCATGGGATGGCGCTCCTTGAAAGGATTGGAAAGTGAGTACGGCGCCAATGCTACTCCCGGAAATCAGATGGAAAAGTGCATAAAGCTAATGGTAACAATCAACAGGATTGATAGTTCTCCGCGCCCCCTCTAGCCCGTGCGTTTCCAGCCATGCTGCAACGGCAGAGCGGCCTGCTGCGTCGCGTTGCAAACGGACGTACGGCGTGAAGTTGGCAGCCGGGTCAGAAAAAAACGCCGTTATCATGCACGCCGGATTAAACCCCTGCGTATTTCGTCGGTCCCAATCCAAGAGTGCTATCAAAGCGCCCGCTTTTTGCCATGCAGTGACTGGAGAATTGTGCAATGACGCGCCCTGCCAAACTATTTACCTGGGTCTTCGCCAGCCTGTTTCTGGTGTTGACCGCGTTGGCCGTGTTCATCGCCACGTTCGACTGGAACCGAATCAAACCGATGCTCAGTGCCAGGGTTTCCGAAGCCCTGAATCGACCGTTTGCAATCAATGGCAATCTGGCCGTTCGCTGGCAGCGTGATGCCGATCAGGAGGGCTGGCATGCCTGGGTGCCCACCCCTCATGTCCTTGCCGAAGACCTGAGCCTGGGCAATCCGGACTGGTTGGCGGGCACTCAAATGGTCGGCCTCAAGCGTGTCGAATTTCGCCTGTCGTTGTTGCCACTGCTGGTTCGCCAGGTGGTCATCCCGCGTATTGACCTGAAGCAGCCGACCGCCAGCCTCAAGCGCTTGGCCAACGGGCGCGCGAACTGGACCTTTGAGCGGGCCAACACGGTCGAGCAGGACGAGCCTTCTGCGTGGACGCTGGAGATCGGGACCATTGGCTTCGACAAGGGGCAGGTACGCCTGGACGATCAGACCCTCAAGACTCAACTGAACCTGGTGATCGACCCACTGGGTAAGCCTATCCCTTTCAGTGACATCGTCGGTCAGGCGTCAGCGCAGAAGACCGCCACGCAGGACTATGCATTCGGGTTCAAGGTCGAGGGCCTTTATCACGGCCAGCCATTGACCGGGCATGGCAAAGTCGGGGGGCTGCTGGCTCTTCAAGACGTGCGCCAGCCGTTTCCGCTGCAGGCGGATCTGCGTAGCGGCGACACCCATGTCACCCTTGCTGGCACATTGACGGATCCGCATAACCTTGGCGCGCTTGACGTGCGTTTGCGTCTTGCCGGGGCGAGTCTGGCCAACCTGTACCCGTTGACCGGGGTGACCTTGCCCGATTCCCCCGGCTATTCAACCGACGGCCATTTGACCGCCAAGTTGCGTGAGCCGGGTGGTGCAGTGTTCCGTTATGAGGGCTTCAACGGCACGATCGGTGAGAGCGACATTCACGGTGATCTGACCTTTGTTGCCCGTCAGCCACGGCCCAATCTCAGTGGTGCGCTGGTGTCCAATCAGGTGCTGTTCAAGGACCTGGCACCGCTGATCGGTGCCGATTCCAATAGCGCGCAGAAGGCCCGCGGCGGCGCCAGTGCGCAACCCGCCGGCAAGGTACTGCCAGTGGAGGCATTCCGTACCGAGCGCTGGCGGGCAATGGATGCCGACGTGAGCTTTAGCGGCAAGCGCATTGAACACGGTGCGAGGCTCCCTTTCAGCGACCTGTCGACCCACGTCCTGCTCGACGATGGCGTGTTGAGCCTTGAACCGCTGCGCTTTGGCGTGGCCGGTGGCTCCCTGCGGCTCAAGGTGCATCTCGATGGCCGCACGGAGCCCATGCAAGGCAGCGCTCAGCTCAGTGCCCGCAACCTCCAGCTGAAAGCGTTGTTCCCGGGCTTCGAACCCCTGCAGACCAGTTTTGGTGAACTGAACGGGGATGCTGACCTGAGCGGGCGCGGCAACTCGGTGGCGGCCCTGCTGGGCACTGCCAATGGTGAACTGAAGATGCTCATCAACGATGGTGCGATCAGCCGTGACTTGATGGAAATCGCCGGCCTCAACGTTGGCAACTATGTGATCGGCAAGTTGTTTGGCGACAAGGAAGTGAAGATCAACTGCGCTGCCGCCGATGTCGGGATCAAGGAGGGGCTGGCCACAAGCCGGTTGTTTGTCTTCGACACCGAGACTGCGATCATCAATATCGAGGGGACGGCCAACCTGGCCGAGGAGCAATTGGACCTGGACATCGACCCTCAGTCCAAGGGCGTGAGGTTGTTGTCGTTGCGCTCGCCGCTGTATGTGCGCGGGCCGTTCGCCAAGCCGAGTGCCGGGGTGCAGGCCGTGCCGTTGATGCTGCGCGGTGCCGGTCTGGTCGCGCTGGGGGTGGCGGTTGCCCCGGCAGCGGGCTTGCTGGCGTTGGTCGCTCCCAGTGGTGATCAGCCCAACCAATGCACGCCTCTGCTGGCGCAGATGCAAGCGGGCAAGACTGACGAGATCACGTTTTCGGCCCCTTAGGGGACTCGATTGCGGTTGTCGTTGCCGGGGTTGTAATGTGGAGGCCTGTGCACAGATCAGGAGCCTGATGCGATGTCGCAACCGCTTGCCACACGTTATCCACTGGTGCTGGTGCCGGGCATGTTTGGTTTTGTGCGCCTGCTGCTCTACCCCTACTGGTTTGGCATTGTTCCAGCGCTGCGCCAGGGGGGCGCCACCGTATTTGCAGTGCCCGTCTCGCCCCTGCACGCCAGTGAGGTCCAGGGTGAGCAACTGTTACAGCACATCGACGCGATTCGGCGCCAGACGGGCGCGGAAAAGGTCAACTTGCTGGGCCATAGCCAGGGTGCGCTGAGTGCGCGTTATGTGGCGGCCAAACGCCCGGAATGGGTGGCCTCGGTGACATCGATTGCCGGGCCCAATCACGGCTCGGAACTGGCCGATCACCTGCACGCGCGCTATCCCGTCGGCTCCGTCAGGGCGCGGCTGCTCAAGGTTACCCTGCACGTCTGCGGGGTGTTGATCGTATGGCTGGAAACCGGTTGGCGCGGTCCTCGGCTACCGATTGATGTACACGCCGCGCACCATTCACTGACCACGGCTGGCGTTGCACTGTTCAATCAGCAGTATCCCCAAGGGTTGCCGGACACCTGGGGCGGGCACGGGCCGTCCTCGGTAAATGGCGTGCGCTACTACTCCTGGTCCGGCACGCTGCAGCCAGGGTTCACCGATCAAGGCTTGAACCGCTTCGATGGCAGTAACCGTTTCTGCCGTCTGTTCGCCCGAGCCTTTGTGCGCGAGGCGGGGCAGTGTGACGGTATGGTCGGGCGCTACAGCTCGCACCTGGGCGAAGTCATTCGTGACGATTACCCGTTCGACCACCTGGACATCGTCAATCAGTCGCTCGGCGCAGTCGGCAAGGGTGCTGAACCCGTGCGGTTGTTCAGTGAGCATGCGGCGCGCCTGAAAGCGGCAGGGATGTAACTTCGGCCCTTGGCTGGACGCAAGCGTGTAAAAACCTTGTCTACACTCTCGGCGAGGCCGTGCGCAGGGTGCGGCGACAAGGAGACGACTCCATGAAAATGCTGCACGTGCCGTTGCTGGTGGTGGGTTTGCTGCTGTGTTCGCAAGGCTTTGCGGCCACGGCGCAACAGGAAAAAATGACGACTTGCAACGCCGAGGCGACTGCCAAGAGCCTCAAGGGCGATGAGCGCAAGGCGTTCATGAGCACCTGCCTCAAGGCGGCACCTGCTGCGCCCATGAGCCAGCAGGACAAAATGACGATGTGCAACAAAGTTGCCGGTGAAAAAGCGTTGAAAGGGGACGAGCGCAAGGCCTTCATGAGCGATTGCCTGAAGAAGAAATAACACTGGCTTCATCGGTTGATCCGCTACGCGCAGCCCCTTGAGGGCAAGGGTTTCAGGTGAGGTCCTGTGACAGGTCACTATGCCTGCCCGTCGAAGGCTGGCAGACTGCCGTCTTTGTGACCGTACCCGGACGAGGTTGTATGACGTTCACCCAGCGCCAAGTCACCCTGGCCAGTTGGATCATCGTGTTTTCCGGCCTGTTGCTGGTGTTGCCGCTCAAGCTGCTTCCCAGTCTTCTGGCCGGCTTGCTGGTGTTTGAGCTGGTCAACATGCTGACCCCGAAACTGCAGCACCTGATCGCGGGGCAGCGAGCACGTTGGCTCGCTGTCGCCTTGTTGGGCACCCTGGTGGTCAGCACCCTGACCCTGTTGTTTGCCGGGGCAATCAGTTTCCTCCTGCATGAGGCCGAGAACCCTGGCGCCTCGCTGGACAAGTTCATGCTGCTGGTGGACCAGGCGCGTGGGCAGCTACCGCCCTTTATCGATGCCTACCTGCCGGCCAGCGCCGCCGAATTCAAGGTGGCCATCGGCGAGTGGCTCAAAACCCACCTTGGCGAGCTGCAACTGGTGGGCAAGGGGGCGGCGCATATGTTCGTCACCCTGCTGATCGGGATGATCCTGGGGGCTATCGTGGCCTTGCAGAAAATTCCCGACATCTCCAAGCGCAAGCCGTTGGCCGCCGCGTTGTTCAACCGGCTGGCGCTGCTGGTGCAGGCGTTTCGCAACATCGTCTTCGCCCAGATCAAGATCTCCCTGCTCAATACCTTCTTCACCGGGATCTTCCTGGCCCTGGTGTTGCCGATGTTCGGTGTGCACCTGCCGCTGACCAAGACCTTGATCGTGCTGACCTTCCTGTTGGGGCTGTTGCCGGTCATTGGCAACTTGATATCCAACACCCTGATCACCATCGTGGGGCTGTCGCTGTCGATCTGGGTGGCGATGGCCGCGCTGGGTTACCTGATCGTCATTCACAAGGTCGAGTACTTCCTCAACGCCCGGATCGTCGGCGGGCAGATCAGTGCCAAGTCGTGGGAACTGCTGCTGGCTATGCTGGTGTTCGAGGCCGCGTTCGGCCTGCCCGGTGTGGTGGCTGGGCCGATTTACTACGCGTACCTCAAGAGTGAGCTGCGCCGGGCTGAACTGGTCTGATCGTCGTCATGGCAGGCATGTTGCCCGCGCCTACGGGGTGGTGACTCGCTCAAGCCGGTCGATCCCCTTACCGGCAAACAGCGAGAAGGGGCGACCGATGAAGGCGATGATGTTTTCGCAGTCTTCGCTCAGCCTGTACATCCGCCAATCTGGGCGCTGGTCCAGCCATAGCCGATGCCTGCCGAGCCTGGCGTACTCCAGTGACAAGGTGAAACCGGCCGCTGGGTTTGCGTCCAGTATGACGGTTTCCTGCCAGGGCCTGACTTCGCCGCGCTCGATCTTTTGCCGCAAGGAGGCGTCCTTGAACAGGAAATGTGCGGGAATTTCTGCAGGCGGGTAGCCCGTGTTCCGTGAGTAGCGCAGCAGTGCACGTTCCGGTGGACTGCCGGGCAGTTGGGTGATCCCCAGCAATTTGAACGGCGCGGGGCCCGAGACATCCGCAGAGAAATGGCAGTCCATTTCGGTTTCCACTTCAGTGCCGTTCAGGCGGGCTTGTCGACGTTCCGCCGCTGAGGCGCTGGCGTACATTTTCAGTTGCGGATCGAGTTTCAGCGTCAGGCTGATCGGTTGCGTGAAGTGGTTCAGCCGTTGCCGCTCCTGCGTACTCAAGCCAGCAGCTTCCTTGGCATCCGGCTCCAGCACCATGTCGACCTCCCAGGAGGTGGCTGCGCGTGCCTTTGGAATTTCCTCGAACAACGCTTGCAGGGTCGCACGTTGTTCGGCGCCCAGCGAGTCGCTCACCTTCAGATGAATGACCCTGTTGTCGTTTTCGTCCAGCTCCAGTTCGACCTGTTCAGGATCAATGCCACGGGCATTGATCGCGGTATAGAGCGAATTGAGATAGGTGTCATTGACCGCTTTGTAGAGGTCGTGGCTGTGTACCGGCGTTTGAAAATGCAGGGTCAGGAGTGTGTCCTTGCAGCCGGTCAGAGCTAGCGTGAAGACAAGGGTCAGTACGCGCATGTTCATCATTTCCGTTCCTTGTGAAGATCCCGTCCTTGGGCATTGATGTGCGTGTGGCGGCTGTTAGCCGTAGCGCTTGCGTGCCTCGATCGCCAGGCCGCTGCCGATACTGCCGAAGATGTTGCCTTCGACATGGCGAGCATTGGGCAGCATCGCTGCCACGCTTTGGCGCAGCGCCGGGATGCCGCTGGAACCGCCGGTGAAGAACACCGTATCGACCTGTTCGACACTGACACCGGCTTTGCCCAGCAGCTCATCGACACTGCCACGCACGCGCTCCAGCAGGTTTTCGATAGAGGCTTCGAACAGGGCGCGAGTGAGGTTCACGTCCAGCCCCGACTCGATTCGGCCAAGGTCAACGCGGCGGTTGTCGGCGTGGGTCAGTTCAATCTTGGTTTCTTCCACTTCCATGGCCAGCCAGTGTCCGGCGCGCTGTTCGATCAGCTTGAACAGGCGGTCGATGCCACCGGTGTCTTCGATGTCGTAGCGCATGCTGCCCAGGGCCAATTGGGACTTTTGCGAGTACACCGAGTTGATCGTGTGCCAGGTGGCCAGGTTCAGGTGATAGCTGGTAGGCATCAGCGCCTGGCTCTTCATGCGGCTGCCATAACCGAACAGCGGCATGACGCCTTGCAGGCTCAGTTGCTTGTCAAAGTCGGTACCGCCAATATGGACACCGCCGGTGGCGAGAATGTCGCTGTGCCGGTCATCGAGCATGTGCCGCTCCGGTGCCAGGCGCACCAGGGAGAAGTCCGAGGTACCACCGCCGATGTCGACGATCAGCACCAGCTCTTCACCGCTGATGCTCGACTCGTAGTCGAATGCTGCCGCGATGGGCTCGTACTGGAATGAGACTTCCTTGAAGCCGATCTTGCGGGCCACTTCGGCCAGGGTGTCTTCGGCTTCCTGGTCGGCCACCGGGTCGTCATCGACGAAATGCACCGGGCGGCCCAGTACCACTTCGTCGAAGGCTCGGCCGGCGTTGGCCTCTGCACGCTTCTTCAGCTCGCCAATGAACATCCCCAGCAGGTCTTTGAACGGCAGGGCAGTGCCGAGTACGCTGGTGTCGTGCTTGATCAGCTTGGAGCCCAGCAGGCTCTTCAGCGAACGCATCAGGCGGCCTTCATAGCCTTCCAGGTACTCGTGCAGGGCCAGCCGACCATAGGCCGGGCGGCGTTCTTCAAGGTTGAAGAAAACGACCGACGGCAGGGTGATCTTGCCGTCCTCCAGGGCGATCAGCGACTCCACGCCAAGGCGATGCCAGCCGACGGTGGAGTTGGAGGTGCCGAAGTCGATGCCGCAGGCACGGGCCGGGGATGCGTGATTCATGGAATGCGGTTCCGGGGGAAAAACGGCCGCGCAGTTTATGCCAGCCACCGGCAGAATCAAGACCGAATATCTGTCCGGGAGCAAACCGCAGTGCGTCTTGAAAGGCTATGCTTGACCCCAATCTCTATAAGCAGTGATGCATTCGATAACTGATGGTGATTCCTTAGATGGACTTCAAAGACTATTACAAGATTTTGGGCGTAGAGCCGACAGCGGATGACAAGGCGATCAAGACCGCCTACCGCAAGCTTGCGCGCAAATATCACCCTGACGTCAGCAAGGAGCGTGACGCCGAGGAAAAATTCAAGGAGGCCAACGAGGCCTATGAGGCGCTCAGCAGCCCGGAAAAACGCGCCGAGTACGATGAGTTGCGCAAGTACGGTCAGCATGGTCGACCGTTCCAGGGGCCGCCGGGCTGGGAAAGTCGTGGTGGTGCCGGGGCCGGTGGCGGTTTTGCCGGTGGCGACTTCTCCGAGTTTTTCAGCTCTATCTTCGGTGCTGGCGGGCGTGGCAACGGCAGCCCGTTTGGCCGTGGTCAGCAGCAACGCAGCGCTGGTCGGCGAGGGCAAGACGTGGAAATGGAACTGGCGATTTTCCTTGAAGAGTCCCTGGCCAGCGAGTCGAAGCAGATCAGCTTCAAGGTGCCGCAGTACAACGGCCATGGTCAGCGCACCGGTGACACCACCAAGACGCTGAACGTGAAAATTCCCGCCGGTGTCACCGACGGTGAGCGCATCCGCCTCAAGGGCCAGGGGGCGCCGGGTATTGGTGGTGGCGCAAGTGGCGACCTGTACCTGACCATCCGCATGGCACCGCACCCGCTGTTCGATGTCGAAGGCCATGACCTGATCATTACCGTGCCGCTGGCACCGTGGGAGGCGGCGCTGGGTACCAAGGTGGCCGTACCGACCCTGACCGGCAAGATCAACCTGACCATTCGTCCGGACAGCCAGAGCGGTCAGCGCCTGCGGGTCAAGGGCATGGGCCTGGCCAACAAGCAGGGCGAGCGTGGCGACCTCTATGCGCAGTTGAAGGTGGTGATGCCAAGCCAGTCCGATGCCGCCACCCGCGAACTGTGGACCAAACTGTCGGAGAAGGCCGGGTTTAATCCGAGAGCACAATGGAGTAGCTGATTATGAGCACCCTGATCGTTCAACTGGACATGCAGACCTTTTGTCAGGAAGCCGATCTACCGGCGGCCTATGTGATCGAAATAGTCGAACACGGCATCGTTGAACCGTCAGGGCGAACGCCGGAGGAATGGCTGTTCGACGAACAGGCGTCGGTCCTGGCCAGGCGCGCAGCGAAATTGCAGCGCGACCTTGGCCTGGAGTGGGAGGGCGTAGCGCTGGCGCTGGAGCTGCTGGAGGAAGTGCAGCAGTTACGCAGCGAAAACAGCATGCTCAGGCAGCGCCTGGGACGCTTTTTAAAGGTCTGAGCTTGTGGCCCGGGCGTCGCGCCAGCTGTGTCGGCGCTTCGACGACGCAGGCTGCCGGTTACAGTAATTTGTAATACAACGCTGTCGGTCGGTAGGTGCCGTCCGGCCCACAGGCATAGTCCGGGATTTCACCGGCACGGATGTAGCCCTGGGACCGGTAAAACGCCTCTGCCTCCGAGCCCGCCTCGGTGTCCAGGTACAGCAGACCGCGCCGTTCCTTGCGCGCCGTGTGCTCCAGCGCCTGCATCAACTGCTGGCCCAGCCCGCGTCGGCGAGCATTGCCATGCACCAACAACTTCTGCACTTCGGCACGGTTAAGGCCATTGGGCTTCTGGCACAAACCGAGTTGAACACTGCCCAGCACATCCTTGTCCTTGCTCACGACCCACAGCAGCAACTCACCCGTGGTCAGGCGTGCCTTGACCTCGTCGAAGTAGTTGTTGGCCTGCTGGGCGTCGATATCCGCGAGAAAACCAACCGATGCGCCCTGACGAACCGCGTCAAGCAACAGCGCCACCAGGCCGTCGCGGTAATGCGCAAAACTTTCGTGGGTCACGCGGTGTAATTGGGCAGCGTTCATCAGCGGTCACTCCATGGGCTGTGCACCCGGGTTGAGGATCAATTGCATGAAGGTCAGGTCCAGCCAGCGGCCAAACTTCACGCCCACCTGAGGCATGTTTCCGTTCAGGGTGAAACCCAGGCGTTCATGCAGGTGAATCGACGCCTGGTTGCCGCTTTCGATAGCCGCCACCATCACATGTTTGCCGCAGGCCCGTGCACGTCCGATCAAGGCCTGCATCAAGGCCGGGCCGAGGCCTTTGCCACGTTGATCGGCGCGGATGTAGACCGAATGCTCGACCGTGTGGCGAAACCCTTCGAAAGGACGCCAGTCACCGAATGATGAGTAGCCTAGCACCTCACCGGCTGCGTCGACGGCCACCAGGATCGGGTACTGCTGCGTTTGGCGCGCCTCGTACCAGGCCCGGCGGTTGTCCAGGTCGACCGGTTGTTCGTTCCAGATCGCCGTGGTGTTCAGCACGGCGTCGTTGTAGATATCACGGATGCCCGGCAGGTCGGCGTGAACGGCATCGCGGATCAGGTAGGTCATGGCAGGTTCTCAAGGCGTAAGGCAGTTGTTCAGGTTAAATGGTTACCAGCCCGCGTACACCCTCGGCCTCCATGTTTTTGCCGCGACCCTGCTGGACGATCTCGCCCCGAGACATCACCAGGTACTGATCGGCGAGTTCGGCGGCGAAGTCATAGAACTGCTCCACCAGCAGGATCGCCATGTCGCCACGCGCTGCCAGGGTGCGGATCACCGCACCGATTTCCTTGATCACCGAGGGCTGGATACCTTCGGTGGGCTCATCGAGGATCAACAGGCGAGGGCGGCTGGCCAGCGCCCGGCCAATCGCCAATTGCTGTTGTTGGCCACCGGATAGGTCGCCGCCACGACGGTGTTTCATTTGTAGCAGTACCGGGAACAGCTCATAGATGAACGCCGGTACGCTTTTGGCCTCTTTGGCACTGAAGCGAGAGAGCCCCATCAACAGGTTTTCCTCCACGCTCAGGCGTGGGAAGATCTCGCGCCCCTGAGGCACGTAGGCAATGCCAGCCTCTACCCGTTGATGCGGCTTGAGTGCAGTGATGGGGTTATGCTCCCACTGCACCGTGCCTTCGCGAACCGGCAGCAGGCCCATCAGGCAGCGCAGCAGGGTGGTCTTGCCGACACCGTTGCGGCCCAGCAGGCAGGTCACCTCACCGACCTTGGCCTCGAATGACAGGCCGCGCAGGATGTGGCTACCGCCGTAGTATTGATGAAGCGAATCGACTTTCAGCATGGCAATCTCCTAGCGGCCCAGATACACCTCGATGACCCGGTCATCGGCCTGTACCTGTTCCAGTGAGCCTTCGGCCAGCACGCTGCCCTGGTGCAGTACCGTGACGTGGTCAGCAATGGCACCGACGAAGCCCATGTCGTGCTCGACCACCATCAGCGAGTGCTTGCCCGCCAGGCCCTTGAACAGCTCGGCGGTGAACTCGGTTTCCGCGTCGGTCATGCCCGCCACGGGCTCGTCGAGCAGCAGCAGTTGCGGGTCCTGCATCAGCAGCATGCCGATCTCCAGAAACTGTTTCTGGCCGTGGGAAAGCAGGCCCGCAGGGCGCAGGGCTGAGCCGTCGAGGCGGATGGTCTTGAGCACCTCGTCGATCCGGTCGCGCTGCTCAGCACGCAGGTGCGCGCCAAGGCAGGCCCACACCGATTTGTCGTTCTTCTGCGCCAGCTCAAGGTTCTCGAACACGCTCAACGCCTCGAACACCGTTGGTTTCTGGAACTTGCGCCCGATGCCGGCTTGAGCGATTTGCACCTCGCTCATGCGGGTCAGGTCCAGGGTATCGCCGAACCAGGCGTTGCCGGTGTTGGGGCGGGTCTTGCCGGTAATCACGTCCATCAAGGTGGTCTTGCCCGCCCCGTTGGGGCCAATGATGCAGCGCAACTCGCCGACACCGATGTACAGGTTGAGGCTGTTGAGGGCCTTGAAGCCATCGAAGCTGACGCTGATATCTTCCAGTGTCAGTACCGTGCCGTGGCGCACCTCCAGCCCTTTGCCGCGACGTTGGCCGAGGCCAATGGCATCGCGCCCGCTGCCGGCGTCCAGGATGGGCTCGAGCATGAATTCCGGATGAACCACCGGCAGTGGTGTCGTTCTCATTGTTCGCCTCTTTTCTTCAGCAGGCCGACCACGCCCTTGGGCAGGTACAGGGTGACCAGAATGAACAGTGCCCCGAGGAAGAACAGCCAGAACTCCGGAAACGCCACGGTGAACCAGCTCTTCATGCCGTTGACCAGACCGGCACCGAGCAGCGGCCCGATCAAGGTGCCGCGCCCGCCAAGGGCGACCCACACCGCCGCTTCGATGGAGTTGGTCGGTGACATTTCACTGGGATTGATGATGCCCACCTGTGGCACGTACAGGGCGCCGGCCAGGCCGCACAGCACGGCGCTGAGCACCCAGACGAAGAGTTTGAAACCACGGGGGTCGTAACCGCAGAACATCAAGCGGTTTTCAGCATCGCGCAGGGCGGTCAGAACCCGGCCGAACTTGCTGCGCGCCAGCCGCCAGCCGATGTAGAGGCTGGCCAGCAATAGCGCGACGGTCAGCAGAAACAGCACGGCGCGGGTGCCCTGGGCGGTGATGTCGAAGCCCAGAATGCTGCGGAAACTGGTGAAGCCGTTGTTGCCGCCAAAGCCGGTCTCGTTGCGGAAAAACAGCAGCATCCCGGCGAACGTCAGGGCTTGGGTCATGATCGAGAAGTACACGCCCTTGATGCGCGAACGAAAAGCGAAGAAGCCGAACACCAGCGCCAGCAGCCCGGGTGCCAATACCACCAGGCACAGCGCCCAGGCGAAGTGCTGGGTGCCGGCCCAGTACCAGGGCAGTTCGCTCCAGGACAGGAAGGTCATGAAGGCCGGCAGGCTGTCACCGGCCGCTTCGCGCATCAGGTACATGCCCATGGCGTAACCGCCCAGGGCAAAAAACAGCCCGTGACCGAGGGAGAGCAGGCCGGCATAGCCCCAGACCAGGTCCAGCGCCAGGGCAACGATGGCATAGCAGAGGATTTTGCCGACCAGGGTCAGGGTGTAGGCCGATACCTGCAGGCTGTGGCCGTCGGGCAGCAGTGACAGTAGCGGCAGTGCCAGCAGGGTTAGCAGTACCGCAGCGCCGACGGCCAGCGAGAGGCGCAGCCCGGCTTTCTGTGTGGCGCGGATCAAGAGTGGCTGGTTCATCAGTCGATTACCCGTCCCTTGAGTGCAAAGAGGCCTTGCGGGCGTTTCTGGATGAACAGAATGATCAGCGCAAGGATCAGGATCTTGCCGAGTACCGCACCGATCTGCGGCTCCAGCAGTTTGTTGGCCACGCCCAGGCCGAAGGCCGCCCAGAGGCTGCCGGCCAATTGCCCGACGCCGCCAAGCACCACCACCAGGAACGAGTCGATGATGTAGCTCTGGCCGAGGTCCGGGCCGACGTTGCCGATCTGGCTCAGGG
>JAEAMF010000764.1_pt1 | contig 32217 bp, 22 predicted proteins | sample 8958721 | NCBI WGS metagenome assembly JAEAMF01 (sample SAMN16933255, study PRJNA681124) | bioreactor sludge metagenome | isolation source: anaerobic bioreactor treating anionic surfactant - SDBS | place: India: Bengaluru | collected 2019-02-28 | reverse complement strand
TGGTATAGAAGAGGATGCCGCCTAGTGCTCAAACACAACATTTGACAATAGCTCATAACAAGATAAAATATGCAAGAATGAAAATAGATTCTAATGGAGAAGATCCTTATACCTTAATAGTTAAGAATGGAGAATTTCTTACTTTGAAAGATTCCAACATTAATATTAAAGTAGAACGACTTAAATTCAATTCCTTGGAACTTTCATTACCACCTCCTTCCTCTGAAAGCATCTTGGTTTCTCATAATCCAAAAAGTTTTACCGACTCAAGATTAAATGATTACCAATTTAGCCTTATTAATATCACGTCTAAAGAAACTACTACACTAAAAATTGTAAAGGATCCTGGTAAGAATCTTATCTGGTATGCATCTTTTTTCATGTTGTTTGGCTTTAGTATTATGTTTTTTGTTCCTTATCGTCAGATATGGTTAAGAGTTCACCAGAAGGGAGGTAAATATAATATAACGATAGCAGGTTCCTCAAACAAAAACCTTGCTTCTTTCAAAGAGACATTTAATACTATTGTAAGAAGTCTGCAAGAAACTCTTTGTGAAGAGGCATAAGAGATTTGATAACATCATATTGAGCGGCTGTGGCGCAGTGTGAAATACGAAGAAGTGTACCTGAAGGACTATGAAGATTGTCTGGATGCCCGGAAAGAATTATCGGAATACATTCTGTTTTACAACCATGAGCGGCCCGATCTATGCCGCCGGTTTTCATTATACGCGGGTAAGCGGCGCACAGTCCCCGTTGCTCGAGGTTGTTAGGTTTGATTTTCCGCCATGCTCTGTATCGTCCTTAATTGAGATCGTTGTTTATAATCAATCTCGTAAGCCGTTTTCAGGGTCCATCCATCTCAAAGATGCTCATTTTCTGTCTAGACAATGCAGACCACCTCAAACTGTCTAACAATCCTATTGCAACATAGTTCGAGAGCATCGCAGATTAGATCATATCTGGTCTTTATGCGATACAAAAGAGGAGAAATTAATGGGCAAAATTAATCTAAAAGTATCAGTGGTTATTCCTACGCTCAATGAGGAGAATACCATTGCTGCAATCATTGATGGATGCCGTCCATATGCATCCGAAATAATCGTAGTTGATGGTCATTCCCGTGACCGCACGAGGGAAATTGCAGAAAGTCTTGGGGTACGAGTACTTCTTGACAATAGAAAGGGGAAGGGTGCTGCGCTCAGAAAAGCTGTTACTCATGTGCAGGGTGATGTTATTGTCTTTATTGATGCAGATGGATCACATGATCCTAAGGATATCCCACGTTTAATAGAACCTATCCTACGGAATGAAGCAGACCATGTATCAGGATCACGCCTGCTTGGAGGATCAAGCGAACTCCATGGGGGATTTGATGAATGTTTTCGATTTATGGGTAGCTCCTTTATCACAGCGTGTATTAACTGGAGGTTTAACGTCAGACTTAGTGAAAGTCAAAATGGCTTTCGTGCTATAAAAACCGATGTTATTAAAAAGTTAGGCCTTAAAGAGAATATTACCACAATTGAGCAAGAGATGATTATAAAAACCTTAAAGCAAGGATTTAGGATGGCTGAGATTCCCAGTCATGAGCATAAAAGGACGAAAGGATATTCCAAGATTACTCTTAAGAAAGTGTGGTTTAGATACGTTTATACGTTAGTTAAATATTTGTTTTCATAATATCCTATTACATCGAAACCTCTTGACAAACTGATTTTATTCATGTAAGCGTTCTGACTAGGAGTAAAATATTTAGTTTGCGTTGGGGGATGGGGGGGTGATTGTTTTGAAGAAGACAATCAGGTATTTTTTAGTGAAATGCAATTATAGCACTGCTTTCAATTTGCACGAAAGCAGTTTTCTTTTTCCTTAGGTGCATAATGATAAGGGGGATGGAGCAAATTATATGATCGATTGAAGAATTTGGAAGAAGCATATGGTCAAGGCACAAGGAATTTATGAAAGGAAGATGGGCTATGAATAACATACGGCAATCAAAAATGGGATGTTTTTTCAATCGCAGTGGATTGACAATTACGGTTTTACTATTCTTTCTAGCCCTTTCAGTACAACAGATTTATGCAGAATGTTATTACCTCTATCCTCCTGTCTTATACTTGACCTCAGGAGTTACAAGTTCTCAACCTTTATTGGTAAAAGATGAATCGGGCAATATAGTTTCAGGAACCAAGACATTTTACCCCGAAGACCATTCACTTATTCAGGTTTCTTCGGCTGGTTATGTTACAGCTTTAAGAGCAGAAGATGGCGATGACTACATGTATGGTGTAGGTGTTAGGGCAACAATTGATGGGCAGGATGTTACAAATGCTTGTATAATACGTGTACTTTCAAGTAATTATGGAATCCCATATGAAGAAATAGTTGGAGATAATATAGTTTTATATTATCCGACAACTATTTTTGGTGAAGATCTGTCAACATATGTTGACCAATATCAAATACCTACCGTTCTTGATTATGCGTACATAATTCAGTCAAGTTTGCTGGATCTATATCCTTTTAACGGTTGCAGACAGGTGTTTGAGGTTGAATACTCAGATAATCCAGATACTACTCTTTGTGGATGGGCAGGCCAGAAAAACCCTCTCCGATTTGGCTGGTGGCTTCAAGAAGGAGATCCTTGGAGAAATTGTTTTTTAGTGCCTTTTATTGAACCGCGATCACCTCAGTGGCCTAGATTTTTTCATGAACTTGGTCATAATTTTACAGGGGATTCTAACACGTTTAGAAGAGGACTTGGTAATAATTATAGTGAAGCAATGGCATCTATTATATACTATGCAACAGCAGAGATAATCCTCAATTCTGACGGTTTCCCAATTGAAAATGGCACAAGAATCTCAATTCAACAACGGTATGACGAAGATACTAATAATGCTTTAAATAATGAACTTGCTCTCTGGTTGGCCCAGGGCGCAGATTTTAACTCCTATTATACCGGTGTTACGTGTGGCCTATGGCTTACTTATCGTAATTCGGGAGTTGATTTTGCGAAGAGATTCTTTCACTATTTAGATCCTCAGTATGAGTCAGCATTGAATAGTGTTTTGACTGATGTTGAAAACCAAGGAGCAAATGGGCAACATACCTTCTTTGCCGCACTTATTAGTGCCGCTATGTGTCAGGATTTATCTTCGGTATTTCGGGATACATATCACTTCCCCATAATCCAAACGCTCTTTAATAACGCGTTAAGTGTATTAAATAGTATAAAAGTTATTGAAGTTACGAAACCAGATGGAGGTGAAAATTGGATTGTCAATACACAAAAAGCGATCAAGTGGACTTCAGTTGGAATCTGTAATAATGTTAAAATTGAACTGGGGCGTCCTGATGGATGTGGGACGAGTTGGTCGACAATCGCAGCCAGCACGCCGAATGATGGTGAATATATTTGGACAGTCCAATCTCCAGCTCAGGCGAACTGTTACTTCCGCATATCTTCACTAAATAATTCAAGTACTAGCAATCTGTTTAATATCTTAGATAGCCCACATGTAACTGTATTAGTACCCAACGGAGGGGAGAACTGGGGCTATGGTGAAGCACAGACGATCCAGTGGGAGACGGGAACAGGAACAGGATCTACAGTATCGATTCAATATAAAGTGGGGAGTTCATCTTGGCAGGCTATTGTTAGCGGCACTGCAAATGATGGTTCGTATACTTGGGTACCAAATAGTTCTACCTATTGTTCTTTCGATGGACGTATAAAGATTACAAGTAGTGGCGGTTACAGCGATGAAAGTAATTCGACATTTGCGGTTGACTGCCATCCGACAATGAATCTTTCGAATCCGGTAGTTAATGGCTGTGATGTAAATCAAAATGGTGGTACTGATCCAGAATGTGGAAGCTTTGACACGAACTGGTGTATCAACAGCAGTCCCGATGCAAGCGGAAATGGTCCATTTAAGTTTACGTGGGGGGATGGGAATATAAGTTGTTCATGGTTCCCGGCTGACCATACATATAACGGGACAGGCACATATAACATTAAAGTTCAATCCAAGAACACATGTTGGAGTGGTGTTACCGAGAGATCTAAGAACGCTACAGTTTCTTCTTGTACCAGGCTTGCCATTATTTCTCCCAACGGAGGGGAGAACTGGGGCTATGGTGAAGCACAGACGATTCAGTGGGAGCCGGGAACAGGAACAGGGTCTACGGTAACGGTTCAGTATAAAGCGGGGAGTTCATCTTGGCAGACTATTGTTAGTGGTACTGCAAATGATGGTTCGTATACTTGGACACCTAACATCTGTTCTTTTGAGGTACGCATAAAGATTACGAGCAGTGGCGGTTACAGCGATGAAAGTAATTCGACATTTGCGGTTGACTGTTATCCGGATGTAAGTTTAGAAAACACACAGAAAAATGGATACACGGTTACTCAAAATGGCACAGCTTACCCGACATGTGGAAGCTTAAACACCACTTGGTGTAAAATCAGCAGCCCTGGTGCAAGTGGAAACGGTCCATTTAAGTTTACGTGGGGGGATGGGAATATAAGTTGTTCATGGTTCCCGGGAACACACACATACTCATCTCCAAACACATACAATGTCAGCGTAAAAGTAAAGAATAGTTGCGGATATATAGCTGAGAGGAATAAATATGTGACTGTACCATAAAGAGCGTCAGCAAGAAACGTTTACTATTTTAAATGTTTCAGAATGAAAATGAGGACTCCTTGTCTAGGGAAGAAGAAAGAAGGAGTCCTCATTGGTATGTATTAACAAAAAAGCTCCGTAGATATGTTGTTAATCAAACCTCTCCCCAAAAACTGGACAGGGTGATAAGGTGTATGATATAGCCTGCCATACCCCGAAAGGAGACATGGTATGACACGGCATGTATAAAGGAATCACGATGCTGTATTAATTGTTGACGTCAATCAGCGTTCGATATTGATTTTTAATTCTTTACATTTTTTTGTTTTTTATAATATATTCGTTAAAGTTGATTGATCAGCATTGTTTCCAGAATACCCTGCCACTCGGGGCGCGGAGATGATTATGGCTCAACAAATCTATCATCTCGGTGGCAACGACCATGAATTCGGCATAATGCCGCGTCCCTTGGGACGTGGGATAATCAAATTTAATAGATTTTTTTACTATTTTAGTTTTCTGAATAGCAACAATAACCTGTAATAACAAAGAGAATGATAATGAAAAAATTTCTTTTATACAACATCCTTCCTTTAACAAGCATATTATGTTTTTTAAATGGTCTAATAGTTCTTAAATGGTGGGGATCATCATACAACACTTGGCAATTAAGAGAACAACTAAAAATTATAAGCCCCTTATTTCTGGTAATTATTTTTTTTCTGATTATATTCGCTTGTATTATTAATGCAAGAAATTTTGTAAAAGTATTTAAGCCAATTCCACAGAAAACATGGATATTGTTGGGATCTATTGTGATCATCGGTCTAATTATTAATGTAGCAGTGGTACCAAGAGTGCATCGAATTTTTTATGACGAAGATATATACGAAAATATTGCACAAAATATTGCATATCTCAAAAAGGCAGGGATGTGCAATGACGGTATGAATGACCATGGTATATATCAATGCTATAGCTTGGAATATAATAAACAGCCCAATGCGTGGCCTTATCTTCTAAGTGTCGTCTTCCAAATAGCGGGAGTTCACGAAAGAGCTGCTTTTCTTACTAATAATATGATGTACGCTTTATCAATCATAACTGCTTTCCTAATTGCGTATTTATTATTTGGTGATTATTTGTCTGGAATTTATGCAGCTTTAATTTTCTCCCTTATTCCAGAAGGTTTGATGTGGTCTAATTCAGTTACGGTTGAACCAAGTTTCGTGCTCTTTTCTGGATTAACTATATTAAGTATACTTATCTTCTTAACCACCCGAGAGACCAAGTCGCTCTTTCTAACCGTGGCACTTCTCGCCTTAACAATTCAATTTCGTACGGAATCGATTTTACTTGTACCTTTAGTAGCTCTTATGATGTGTTTATTTGGTAGAGACGAGCTAAAACATAGTAGATTATATTTTTTATTATCAATCTTTTTTATTCTCATCATTCCTCACTTAATCCATCTATATGCAGTAAGAGGTGAAGATTGGGGGGCGACAGGTCCGAAACTCTCATCCCAATATTTTGCGGAAAATTTCAAATCAAATACTTTATATTACCTTAACAATCTTAGATTTCCTATAATATTTACACTGTTTTTTATAGTGGGTATTTTCTTGCATCGAGGTGGATTTAAAGAAAAGAATAAGGAATTACCATCAGAAAGCTCCCATGCATTCTTTAAGAAGTTCCATTGTCTTCTAAATTCAAAACTTCACGACTGGCAACAAAAATTCTTTACACTGATCTGGTTCATAGTATTTTGGGGAATATTCATCTTCTTCTATGCGGGAGGCTATAATTTTGGTGTTGACGTAAGATATTCACTGCCTTCTAATATGCCATTCGCTATAATGGCTGGTTATGGGTTAGGATCATTGCAATACAATCTAGGTAATAAATTAAGGCTTCCCTACATTAATTTTGTCCTCTGTTTGCTTATACTTTTTTCTTTTTACCCCTTTCTTCCTTTCGTAAGAGCACTCGGTTTAGAGGCGTGGGCTGCACGAGCTGATCATCGCTTTGCTATGGAAATGGCCGAAATACTGCCTGATGATTCACTGGTTCTTACCCACAATCCCAACATGTTTCTTCTTTGGGGTAAGAATGCTGCTCAAGCATCACTTGCAACGAATTCCTTTAAAGACTTTTCTCGCCGCTATCCAGGAGGTATCTATTTCCATTATGGTTTCTGGTGTAATGTAGATGATCCACTTCAACAATCTTTTTGCAAAAATATCTTAGGAAAATTTGACTGCACACTCATTGTAGCATTTAAAGAGCAAAATTATAAATTTGAGTTGTACAAGATAAATAAAGTAAATTAGGGTCCCTATTTTTTGTCCAACAATGGGGAGGCCCTAGCCGTTATCCTTAACGGGGAGCCGTATAATAAGCGTATCTCTAATATTTATGGCCTTATTAATTAATATATTACGTTTATTTATATATGGATACGTTTAACTTAAAGGTAAATGCTACAAAAAAACACTATCAAGCTACGCCTTATGATCACCAAAAAATAAGGGGAGAAATTTTTAAGGCGAGTCTTACATATCAAATCTTTCAACAGTATGATATGTCAAATAAAAAGATAGTAGATGTTGGTTGCAGTACATCCTATCTTGGTGATTATCTTAAAGAAAATTATCCAACCTATCATTACGAGGGTCTAGACATTAACCCACGGGCAGTTGAGATCGCAAAGGGAAAAGGGCTTAAAGTTAGGGAAGGCAATAATTTGTGCTTAGAATTTCCTGACGATTACGCAGACCTCACAATATCAGAAGGAGTAATACATCATACACCAGCACCTTTACAATGCTTTAAAGAATTAATAAGAATAACTAAAAAAGATGGTCTCATCAGCCTTTATGTTTATAATCGTAACCATATTTATTGTCTCATTTATAAATTGAGTTTTATAATAAGGCTTTTGTATCATAATCGATTTGGTAAACAGTTAATAGCAAAATTAGTATTTCCTCTTTTTAACAAATTTTATGTGCAATTGGGTAATCGCTTGTATTTTAAGAGTAGGGAAATAGTTCCCAAAGATGTAGCATGGAATATTTTTAATGATCAGATACTGACTCCTATTGCTCATTTTTTTACGCGGCAGCAAATAATTAATTTTGCATGTAGCAATGGGTTGAAAATTCTTAGTGAAAAACGTTCTATTAATAAACAGGGATTGATGTTTATTTTTGAGAAGATATAAATAGACCTTATTAGTCGGTAATTAGCAAGCTATGATTTGTTTATATCTGCCATTCTGATCTCCAGGTTCTAGGACATCGCCCTGGAAAAACATCCTAATGCTCATGATGAAACTTGATGGAAATAGAAGCGTTCTCATCACTATTATATTTATTTGATGTCTCTCCTCCCATAAAAGCTCTGAGGATGGAAAACCTGCCATAGTTCCATTACCGCTTATTCCTCGTGAGATGAGGCACCAAACTTCTCTTCTGAATTTAATATTGATAGCGATCATGGATTCTAGCACAACTTTCATTATGTAGGTGTAAAAATCTGCGGCAAACGTTATGTAGATTGAAAATCATAAAATTAGATAAGATTAAACCGAGGTGATTGTCATCAAAGTACCGCTATTTAAAACAAATCGTGTCATTTTATCTATCATCATATTCAGTATCGTATTGCGACTTTGCCTATTTTCTGGCTTTGTTATGGGTGATGATGCAGGTTATGCCGATTGTGCAGCAACGATTTTAAAGGGCGCTTACCCTCCGCTATGTGATTCTTGTGTTTTTTCTTTCAGGCCTGTCTTATTGTTCTCAATGGCTGGTTGTCTAAAAATTTTTGGCTGGAATCAATTCAGTTTCATTCTACCGATTCTGATATCCTCTATTGCTTCCATATTTATAATTTACCTTCTTGGCAAGCTCCTTTTTGATAAAGCCACGGGTCTTATTGCGGCCTTTCTGCTGACTATATTTCCTTTGAATTTGGTTCACTCAACCACCATGACGAATGACATCATGCTTTCGTTCTTGATAGCAACTTCTATACTTTTTTTCTTAAAAGGGTTGATAGGAGAATCAGAACATAAAATTCTTAATTTTTCTCTCTCAGGTTTAATTTTGGGAATAGCTATCGGTGTAAAAATCAACTCGTTAGTCATTATAATATTTTTTTTGGTTATTCTTGTGTTGGATGGAATCATAACTCGAAGGATTAAAAAAAATTCCATTTATTTGTTTGCTGCTTGGTTTTTAATTCAATCTATCTTCTGTTTTGTATATTACATAAAAACAAATGACCCTTTTGCTCATATCCACGCTGAGATGATTTTTAATAAAAAGTATATTGCCTCAGGGTATGCCAATAATTGGACGCAATTGAAAAACATTCTTCTCTTTTACCCCCGATACATGTTTGGAATTTTGCAAGAAGGGCATGACGGCTATACCTTCTTACCTTACGGGTATTTTTATTTTGTATTACCTATTGCTATCTTATACCTCATTATGAGGCGAGATAAAAAAGTATTTTTCCCTTTATTCTGGTTAATCTTTCTCTTTCTCATTATGGAATTTGCTCCGCTTAGCATAACTCCTTATTATGAACCAATCCACAGATTGCCAAGATTCATAGAAATCATCACTTTCCCTTCGCTGTTACTTTTGAGTTATTTTCTTAGAGACGCTTACCAGAGAAACAAGTTTCTAAAGATCTTGTCAATTGGTATTCTAGTTTTTTTGATCTTAAGTTCTTTATATCACGCCCGTAAGAAGTCATCTTTTTATCGGGATTCTATTGCCGATGGAAAAAAGGCTTATGAGTTTATAAAAGATAAAGATTACACCCAAGTTATAACAGATCAGGAAATGGAAAATTTACTCTTATTCCATAATCAGTTTAAGAATAGAACCAAATTTAAAAGTTTTGAATACGATTCCCCGATATACAAAAAAAAGTCTCTTTTAATATTTGGTGGTAGCAGAAGACAGGATATGCCGCCGTCCTACACATTGCAATTTTATCCAAAAGAAATACCAAATGAATGGAGGAAGGTGATCGAAATAGAAGGAAAGAAGGCCCTGTGGCGACCGAGAAATTTGGTAGTTTATGAAATTGTTAATGAAGATAACTCTAGGAAGGCTAATTTATTAGAAAAAGACCACCCAAGAATGAAGATAGGCCAAAAAGAAGATAAAAATAATGGGTATGTATTAATTGATCAGATTGACATTGGTAATTTCCTATCTGAACATAAACATGACTATGAAATTATTGAACAAACCTGGTCTGGGAAAAGAATATTTAGATATCCCTCAAAAAAAACCGTTGAGGATGATGGAAGGGCATTTAAAGGATTTCATCGTTTTAAGATCAGAAATTGTGTTCCTCAAAAAGATTTGAAGATAATAAAAAGTGTTGATATTGGGGTCAAGAATCAAGAAACAGCAATCTATGTCAATAACAAATTTGTAAGTGAATGGAAAGTCCCGGATGACGGTTTTGCTGAAAATTGGAGAGATGTTGAATTTATTATCCCTGGATATTTTATTCAAACAACTGAACTTGAAATAAAGGAAGTATTTTTAAAGTCCCAAGCTGATGTGAATGTTTTCTTTTATAATTTTTTCCAGAAAACTGATAAAGCAAATTGAAATAACAAAAACTGTAAATTCTCATACTTCAGGATTTGTTGTTTCGGTGAATTAAAGATGAAGTATTCATCCCTGGCTTAAATTATACTGAAGTATGCCCTTATTATGTGATGAAATCATATGGCTGTTTTAAAAAAACAGCGTAAACCGAACTGTTGATTGCTAGTCCAGTCGCTGCGGCTTTCTCCTGTGGGTGGTAGCCTCGTGAGCTTTTAGAGACAGATACAATGCCTACAATTCGCCTGCGCGACAGAACGAGCGGCTTCAGAGGCAGCGTGGAGCGAAGTATAGCGCTGTCCGCTGCGAGCCATTATTAGAGCCTTTTCATCAGTTCCTTCTAGTTGATTTGAAACCCAGCGCCAGTTCTGAGGGTTGAAGCCGGAGAACTTGAAAAGCGACCCAGAAAATCTTCTCTTTCCCCAGATCCATTGTCATGATTCCTGTTCTGCGAGCTCCTTCGCAGTCTTGTCCTTGTAGAGGACCGGCTTGTTGACCATCTTCTTACCTTTGTTCTCTTCGCCAAGAATGAACTTCATGGGTTCAGTATGGTAGACTGCCGTCTTGATCTTAGCGTTGCTCATGGAACCATAGGTGTGGAAAACGTCCGAAACAATCTCCAGAATGTCATCTTCAAGCATAATCTCTAACCTGGGAGATGGTCCGGGGGCAACCATCGGAATCCTACGAGCGAAGAACCGACGTACTTCATGTCCCTGCATTACCTCAAGGGCACTGTCGAGGTCAGGAGGCCAAGGACCTTCCACTTGGCGAAGATAGATAGGACTGGCGATCGTATGACCGAATTTTTTAAAACAGGCGAGGTCGATCATGTACATCAGCTTCGTCATCTTGAAGTATGTCATCTTCCCACCCAACTCCAAGAGCACCCGTGCCACTTGCTGCATTACCGTGGCCACAGCAGGAAGCGAGCTGGCAATCTTGGCGCGCGCCTTCTTCCGCTCAATCAGTCCTTTGCCCGGATGGACAACCTTTTCCAACAGCATGAAATCGGACCGTTGTTTCGCCAGAGATCTGTGGACCATGGCTCGCGGTCCTGGGTGGTAAAGAGGGAAGAGTCGACAGCTACGCCAGGGCACCAGTTGGGCAACGTTATGTCGCAATTCGATGCAATGCGGTGATAGAAGGTCGAGAGCGCTCAGCGCCGTCGCGCCGAGCGTAACGATAACATCGGGCGACACCAAAGCGATGACCATTTCAAGGTATGCGGAACAATTCACTATCTCCTCTGTCGTGGGCGTACCGTTGTTGCCGTTTTCCTGCTTCGGATTGCAGAGGACGGCGTTCGTGATAAACACATCCTCTCGCCGCCAACCGATGTTGCTCAGAAGTGATTCGAAATTGTCGCCTGTGCGATCTCCGTAGAGAGGGATTCCGGTCCGGTCGGCTCCCAGGCGTCCAGGGGCTTCCGCAATAAAGAGGACTTTCGACTCAATACTTCCATTTGCGGACGAGAGTACCTTACGACGGTCACACAAACGCGGACACAAGTCGCAATGTTGGACTGATTCCACGAGGTCATCGAATCGTGCGCTCTTGCTGAAGTTCTGGTAGGAACAAATCATGCCGAATCTCCTTGGAAGTTCGGCCCGAGACAATCCGGGTCAGGCTTTTTGACGAGCGATCCATAAGCGATGGTCTTCTGCGCCAAGCAACCGGAGATGCACTTTTCCAAAAGCTTGCAGGAGGCACAGGGAGCTTCGAAGTCAGTCGTAAGGTAGGTACGGACAGCCTCCAGGTATGGGGATTTATGCCAACAATCCGCCAAACTTCTGTCTGCCAGGCAAGAAAACGATTCCGTCTTCACAAGCTCTTCCGCGCCGATCTGCTTGAAGGCGTCGCAAGGGTACAGTCGGAGATCCGGTCCTATGATCAGTCGGTCGATGGCTGCAAAACACGCTGGGGAGTGGTTTAGCATGAGAAAATTATAGGGGGAGCCGGTCCTGACGAAGTCATGTCCATGCTTGATTCTGAGCGCCTGAATCTGACGGCGGAGCTCGAGATTCTGAACCCGGTTCAAGGCCCGACCACGGACCAAAGCAGCACGTCCCTGTGGAACAAGTCGAAGCACGCTCACGCGGGATGCCCCGAGCTTTCGGGCTAATTCGGCAACATCTGTAAGTTCTCTGTAGTTGCCCGTCATCGGCACGAAATGCAGTTCGGTTGTCAGGCCAAGCGAAAGGGTATGCTGCATGGCGGATTGCGTATTCTCAAAGCTCCCGGCTTTGCGTGTCACACGCTCGTGGCTTGGTGCGGTCGCACCAAAGACACTGAAAATGAACCGAGAAGCCCCGAGTCCATGCAGTCGCTTTGACTTTGCTTGGAAATCATCCACGCAGCCAGAGGTGTATATCGTAACTTTCAGTCCATGCTGGGCAGCAGCTTCAGCCGTGTCAAAGACATGCGGCCACAAAAGCGGCTCACCGCCAGAGAAAGCTACGTCCTCCACCCCCATCTTGGCCGATTCGGCCAGAATACGAAGGCAGTCGTCACGCGACATCTCTAGCAAGTTCGATGTACGCGCGTCACTAGAGCAATGAACGCAGTTAAGGTTGCAACGATATGTGACCTCGATTTTAAATTCCTTCAGGTTGAAAGGGCGGCTGTGGCGTTGCATCAGAACCTCTCCACAAATGCTTTCAGGGCCGTCTTCTTCCCCGACACATAGGCATGAGAAGAAACACAGGTCAAAGGGCCGGAGCTTCCCTCGACTTCTCTGGCAAGGAATTGGATGAGATTGCATAGGCCCCAGTAATTTCCATAAGCCCGTTCCAAAAAGTCATGATTGCGATAGACTGCCAGCAACCCTAAGGTCATGGGTTGATTTCCCTGGGCAGGCTCCGCCTGAATGGCCAGATAGTTCAGACATGGGCCTCCCAGCGGGCGAATGGTCTCTCCGCCGGGGTACTGGATGACAACGGTGTATGCCGCCCTGCTGAGGTTCTCACGATCCCGAATGGCAGAAATGATCTTGTCAAGCTGGTTCACAGCGCCATTCGTCCCTTCGTAGTTGGTCATTCGGCGAAAATATGTGCCCCAACTAGTCTTTACCCGGTCGTAGAAGCCGCTAGGTTTATTGTAGGCGGTGAAGAGAGCAGGGGCATCCTTCCCCTGACAAAGTCGGTGCGGAAATATGGTGTAAGCAACATGTTTGGGTCCGAGTAGTGACTGGGCCTTAGCGAAGGACTCCATCGTGTCATGGAATCTCTGATCCATCACGGTCACGTCTTTGACGTGAACGACAACATTATTACGCTCCCAGTGATCCGTCATTAATAATTTAACGGCATCCAGCCACGCTTGTTGGAAGTCGTTCGCCAGTACGTTTATTGGCTCATTAATCATGATTTAAGCCCATTCGAACAATATTATCATTATTATTAACAATGTTTATATAGTTTATTCATAACACCTATGGACCGCTAAGTAGCGTCATAACACTAATAGCCGAAACCGGCATAAGCCGTTCAATTGCAAGCGGTTAAACAGTCTACAGCCCTTAGGGGAGGTGATATATGATTTCTATATAACACACATCAGCATTTATGTGTTAAGAAAAATAGAAAGTACCTATAAGAGCAATTAAACCTTTACCAGTCTATGATATCAGTTTAAATCATAAGCACAATTTTACCTGTTCTTCGGTTTAAGTTTTAATATCTCTTCCTCTATCCGCTTTATTTTCTCAAGCGGATCCGGCGCACCTTTATAAAGTATCTCTCCCCAGGTGCCGGCTGATTCAATCGTAATATTTCCAAAGCCGAATATCCTTCCCCAGATGCTGTAGCTCACCGTGATGTCCTCAACCTGTTCTAAGAAAATGGACATGAATCGCTGGCCGATGATGCCCCGTTCTTTTACCAGCCGGTAATTGGTGAGATAGAAGCGGTTAAACCGCCAGTCCAGGTAAAACACGTAAATGGAAAAAGGAAAGGCTAGTGATGAAAGCAGAAAACAAAGGCCGCTCCAAGTGAGTTCGGTCACATACGGGCAGAGGATTATATGGTAAAGGAGCCAGATGGCAAGGAGAATAGCAACCGGCCACGCCAAAAGCAGCCAGGCAGGGTTGGTCTTAAATATCAGCTCCTCACCCGGAAAGAGCATGAAAGGTGTTTGGTTAAAAGAGCCGCTGGTTGTTGTCACCATGATAATTTTCAGAGTTTTTTAACATGGTTTTTAAAAGAAATTCTTTTTCCACGTCCGCTTTGGGTGTGGCGTAGGTTTTCCGTGAGGTGGCAATGATGGCTTTTTTATACCCTTCGAGATGCTGGGGTGGGGGGAGCGTTACGGCACTGAAGGGTTTGGAGGTAACCCCGTCAATCATGAGCTTTAAATAGATATGGTAGTTAGAGAGGTTTATAAGATCGCAGACATCAAAGACCGGAAAGAATTCCTTGGCCATAAGGATGGCATCCAGGTGTCCCAGGCGGAAGGATATAAAAGTGCCGGTATTGCCGAAGATGGAGTGCTGTATCTTTTCATCGAGCTGGTTTAGATACTGGTGGGTGAGTATGAGGCTTAAGCCGTATTTTCTGGATTCAGATAGCATGTCGGCCAGACTTAGGGTGATGAAACTTTGAATTTCATCTATGTATAAAAAGAACGGCCGCCTTTTATGTTCCGGGCTATCTGCTCGGCTGAGTGCAGCCAGCTCAATACTGGTCGTGATCAGCGAACCGATGAGCGCGCACATATCCTCGCCGATTTTGCCTTTGGCGAGGTTAATGATCAGGATTTTTCCCTGATCCAGTATTTCCCGGACATCAAAGGCGCTTTTATCCTGGGCAAAGATGTTTCGAAGCATGGGGGTAGAGAGGAACTGCCCGACTTTGTTTTGAATTGGGGAGATGGCCTCCGTTCTCATCCAGACCGAGTATTTTTCAAATTCCTTTTCCCAGAAATCTTTAAGCTGGGGATTGGTGAGTTTCTGGATGACTTTTTTCCGGAAATCCTTGTCGGTTAAAAGCTGCATGAGATCGAGAAGCGAGCTTTGTGGGGAGTCTAAGAGAGTTAGGATGGCATTTCTCAATATGTACTCCATCCTTGGCCCCCAAAATTCAGCCCAGAGTTTTTTAAAAACGCTGATGAGATTCGAGGCAACCAGCGGGTGATAATCCAGGTTAACGTTATTTAACGGGTTAAAACCGATGGGGAAATCGAGATCAGCCGGGTTAAAGTAGATGGTGTCTTTGATTCTTTTTTGGGGAATGAAGTTAAGCAGATCTTCAGAGAGATCACCATGTGGGTCAATAACCGCCACGCCGTTTCCATCCTTGATATCTGAGACGATCATGTTTTTTAAAAGGGTGGTTTTGCCGGTGCCGGTCTTGCCGAGGATATACATGTGGCTCATCCGGTTCTTTTCTTTGATGCCAAAACACTGTTCCAAATCTCGAAAGTCGGTGATGCCGATCCTCGTCATTTTTTCTCCCTGCTTTATATCCATGTCACTCTTAATCATACCGGTTATTTGCCCTCAAAAGTAGACGGCCAAATATGCCTTATGCGGCATTTTAAGCCGTCTTTTTTATCTTTTTAAATCCCGTTACCCTCAAAGTGGCAAAATCCTTTTGCCCGGATAGCTCTTTAACAACTCAATTCTTATAAGGAGGTATGACTATGGATGGCGGAAATGTAGTAAGGCTCATAGAGCTGAGGTCGGCAGCCGGTTTGCTTCTGGCGATAATTCAAATTAAAGAGATGGTTGCTCCGGGAAAAGAGCAGGCGGTGGAAGCTTCAAAGGAGGAATTCCCCTGGGATGAAACAAAACCCAAGGAGGAAAACCCGTTCATGACGGATGCGCAGAAGCGCTACCTCTTCCGGCTTTTGGCAGAGCAAGGGATCATAAACAGCGCAGCCCACGAGCATCTTAAGAGAAAATTTAAGGTCAGTAGTTTAAAAGACGTGACCAAAGCTGCGGCCAGCAAGGAAATTGAGTATCTGCTCTCACTCATGAAAGGAGGCGGGAACCATGCCCATTGAACATTTAAGCAAAAGCCAGATCAGTCTTTACATGGATTGCAGCCTCAAATACAAATTCCAGTATATTGATAACCTGCCCAAACCGTTTAAACCGGCCGGGTTGGCCTTTGGTACATCGATCCATTCAGCTCTCGAGTGGCTGCATAAGGAAATGCTCAAGGGACGTTCCGTTTCCCTGGAGAATGTTTCCAAGATTTTGGAAGCCGATTGGTATGGACAAAAAGCCGACGCGGAAATTGAATTTAAAAACGGGGAGAGCTGGGAAATGCTCCTTCTCAAAGGCAAGGAGATATTAAATCTCTATTTAAGCGAGCCAGTGAAAAAGATAGTGGCCGCTGAATATCCGTTTGAAGTGCCGGTAGTGCATCCGGAGACCGGGGAAAAACTCGATGTGCCGATTCAGGGGATCATGGATGTGATTGAGGAAGGCGACAGCATCGGAGAATTCAAGACCGCTGCCAAAACCATGGATCAGCAGACACTGCTTAATAACCTGCAGCTTACGGTGTACGCCTACGCTTATCAACGGATGTTTAAGAAGGAGGCGAAGAGGCTCAAGGTTATAAACTTTATTAAAAACAAAAATCCAAAGATGGAGGTACTGGAAACCAACCGGGGACAAAAGGATTTTACACGGCTCTTTTATCTGGCCAGGGAAGTGTTGACCGGCATCCGGTCAAATATCTTTTTCCCGCGCTTCAGCTTCTATTGTGCTGATTGCGAATACGCAAACTATTGCCGGGACTGGCAAGGGAATTAATTATCCCCAAAATCACAGGAAGCGGTTAAATAACTGCTTCCTGTTTTGTTATTAAAACGCTGCATACATTAAAGCTAATGGGGCAAAAGATTTAAATTGACTTTTATATATCAATGTAATTAATATCGATGAAAATTAAAAGCTCTTCAAAACTATTTATGGAGGGGAATAAGACATGGCAAATCGATTAACGGTAAAGAAACTATTTGGACATATCTTATATTTTACAATCTCGACATGCTTATTATTGATCACGCCAATAAATGTTACTGCCCAATGGAACGGCACTGCTGATACAGCATGGTACAATACCACCAATACAACCTTTACAATCAGTACCGCTGAACAACTTGCAGGGCTTGCAAAGATTATACAAGATGGCGTTGATTACTTTTCCGGTAAAACTATAAACCTGACTGCTGATATTGACGTCAGCCCAAATGAATGGGTCGCTATTGGAAGTTTTATGGGAACCTTTGATGGTAATAACCATAAAATAATCTGTGATGAAATTCTGTTTTCTCGTCTTTCGGCGGGAGGAATACTTCAAAATATTATATTGGACAATCCGGTCAGTGCTACTGATTTCACCAACCTTGCCCTTGTCAATGGAAACGAAGGTGAAATCCACAACTGTCGTGCTATTATAACAGCAGGTGGGATCATTAATCTATTGAGATCTAATAGAGGCGTCATCACTGATACTTATATTACATGTGATAATGGAAGCATAGGTTTGCAATATGGCCTTGTAAGGTACAACAATGAAGAGGGCTCCATCTATAACTGTTATTCGACTTGCTATGTTAGTGAAAGCAATGCAGAGGCTGGCGGTCTTGTAGGTCAGAATTCAGGAAGTATCACCAACAGTTATGCTTCTGGTGCCGTTACACATGGTAATCCCATGGGGGGACTTGTAGGAGATAACAAGCTTAAAGGCAATATTTCAAACAGTTATGCCATCGGTGCGGTCACAGGTGGCGGTGATATCGGGGGTCTTGTAGGCTTGAACCAAGGTCTTATCACAAGCAGTTATGCCACCGGTGCGGTCACAGGTGAGTGGGGTAATATCGGAGGTCTTGTTGGAAGAAACGGCGAAGAATTAGCCACAGGTGAAATTGTTAAGTGTTATGCCACAGGAAATGTTACCGGTAAGAATGCAGGCAATGTCGGAGGTCTTGCAGGGAGAAACGATTATCTTATTACTAACAGTTATGCCAAAGGAAATGCTACCGGTGGGAATGAGGCCAATGTCGGAGGCCTTATGGGACTTAGTGGTCAAGACGGTGCGTATGGCAATTCATTTGTCAGCAATTGTTATGCCACCGGTGCGGTTACAGGGGGAGACTTCGCCAATGTTGGGGGGCTTACGGGTAAGCACAGCAGTGGAGGTGATGGCTTCACAAACGGATATGCCACCGGTGCGGTTACCGGGGGAGTCTCCGCCAATGTTGGTGGATTTGTAGGATATAAAAGCAACTTATTGCTCTACTTATACTGGAATATAGATGCTTCGCAATTAGTAGATGGTGTGCAGCAAATTCCTAAGAGAGGAATTGGTGATAATCCGGATTCTGATACTAATGGTAAGCTTGAAGCAGACATGAAGAATCAAGCTTTTGTTGATTTGCTAAATAATTACGTGGAAGATCACGACAATTTAACTCCCTGGACGCGCGATACAAGAGGGACAAATGGTGGATTTCCTATCCTTGATTTTGCAACTACGACAACATCTTCTGTCCCAAATGGTTCTTCAACAACGACATCACGCCGATTAGACGACGATTGTCCATTAGAAAATATTTATGGCTCGGATTCAGAAGAAGTACAACTTCTGCGTTATTTCCGGAATGGAGTGTTGCGTAACACTCCAGAAGGTCGTGAACTTATAAAAATATATTACCAATGGAGTCCAATTATAACCAAAGCAATGGACGATGATAAAGAATTCAAAGAATGGATCAAGGAAATCATTGAAGACATTATGCCTTTAGTTGAAAAGTCAGTGGAATAACGAAACGATTTTTTATGACAACAAGGCAGGGGTTTTGTATGGCTCCTGCCTTTTGTCGCCTTCCGTATAAAAAGGCGACTCCTGCCAAATAGCCTTGCCAAAAACCCCTTATTTTTCGTTATCCACAACTAAGATATTGCGTCTTAGTGTCGCTTTCCTGTATAATGCCGGACAGGTATTAATTTAATCAAGGAAAGAGATGGCTTATCAATACAAGCGAGAACCATTAAACGATGACGAAGTAGACAAACTGATCAACGCCTGCGATAGCTTTGAAGAAAAGTTTGTTATTTTTACCCTGCTGGACTCTGGCCTGCGTGTGTCAGAGTTTTCTGGTTTATCGAAGGATAATATCCAATGGCAAGAAAAGAGATTTCTGATCTACGGCAAGGGAGGGCCATACGGGAAAAAGACCAAGAGAAGAATTGTTCCCATGTCAGAAAGAGTAAAGCGGTTAGTTGACCATCACTTCGCTTTCAACGATAATGTAAATATAGCTTCCCGAACCGTTCAACGGATCGTCAAACGGGTAGCCAACCGGGCAGGCATTTCCAAACAAGTAACTCCCCACACCTTACGGCATACCTTTTCTGTCAACTGCATTAAGAAAGGCATCTCCACCAGGAGCCTGATGCAATTCCTGGGACACGATAGGCTTACCACAACGGAGATTTATCTCAATCTTTCCCCGGAAGATGCCGTAAGAGAATTTCAAGATAAATGGTAAACCAATAATGGCTGATAATATGGCAAAAATAAACGAAGCAACTAATACTGATTTAAAAGTAATCAAAGAGTTAGAGAAATTGGGCTGGAAGCCTGGAGATACTTTGCTATATCAACAGGAATACACATTAACTCCAGAACAGCAAAAAATTTATGAGGGCAGAAAAAGCATAAAGCCTGATATTTCCTTAGTTGATATGAATCAAAATATTGTGGCTGTTTTCGAGAATAAGTTTGAGGATGAGAAAAAGGCCTTAACAAAACTTCGCACACTTTACGCCCAAGTTTTAAAACCGCGATTTCTATACGCATGCTCTCCAGAAAGAACACTTTTTTATGATACAGAGTGGAAAGGGTTGGAAGCCGGAGAATTTCGGCAGGTAAACAATTTTATGTCTTTAGAAGAGATGCAGCTTAAGATGGAACAAGCCCGTAAAATTAACCTTGATAGAGAAATAACTATTGATAAAAGTATAGCTGGTGGCGTTAATCCTAGTTGCGGCAAAGAAGCTTATTTTCAAACCGAGTGCATAGAAGTTCTTTTGAAAAAATATAAAGAAGGCAAACAAAAAATGCTTGTTCATATGGCGACTGGCCTAGGCAAAACTAGGACCATGGTAGCTTATGTTAAAGCGCTTCTCGAATATAATATGGCAAAGCGCATTCTATTTGTCGTTGACCGGGTAATGCTTGCCGAGCAAGCGCTTAATGATGGGTTTTCTTTAATTAGCAGAGAATATACCGCCTCTCGCATTACATCAGCAAATTATAAGCAATACAAGAATTCCCAAATTCACGTTGTTGTTATTGATACGCTTGAAAACATCTATCAAAACATACCAAGCACTTTTTACGACTTAATAATTGTTGACGAGTGCCACCGCTCTATCAATATCAACCGCAAGCTTATTTTTGATCATTTTCTTTGCCCGCGCATAGGACTGACTGCCACACCGAGAACGGCTGTTGCCAAAGAAGGTAAAGACATTCCTGAAGATGATCTGGCTATTTTGGATACTTACAAATTATTTGGTTGTGAAACTGGCCAACCAGATTATGAATTTGATCTCGGTCGTGGAATAGATGAGGGTTTCTTGGCCCCATATTCTGTTTTATCCATAGAAACTGAGCTGACTAAGACTGCTCGCGAAGCGGGCGTGAATTTTGATCATTATTTTGACTTAAGGACTGAAGAGCTTGTAAAACTCGACCAAGAAAAGAAGGTAATGTTAGAACAGCTAAACAGAAAATTTATAGCTTGGGAAAATTGTTTGCGGATCGCTGAAGAACTAAAAAAGCATACTGCATACGGAGAAAAGGTAATTTTATTTGGTGTTAGCCAAGCACATGCGGTTCAACTTGTAAAAGCTATTAATCAAGTATTCAAAACTCATGATGACGACCTGAGCCCAAGATATGCAGAAGCCATTATATCTGAAAACGACGAACTGAATGCTACTTTTAAGAAATGGTTTAAGGACCAAAAACACAAGCCTTTTATTGCTGTCTCCGTAGATATTATGAGTACCGGTGTTGACATACCCTGCGTGCGCTATATTTCTTTTGCCAATCTTACTAAATCGGTTGGTAAATATATCCAAATGCTTGGCCGCGGTACGCGCCTTGATCCTAAAACCGGCAAGTTTAGTTTTAAGGTTCTCGATTTTGTCGGCCTTTGCAAGAGGATGGACGACAACGGGAAAGGTACGGCTAAAGAAAATAAGAAAATAGTGTCAAGGATTCATGAACACGGCGGTGGCGGGACTGGTGAACCAACTGCTAGTGCTGGGATTATAGATAATCCAGATCCCGCACATCTTATTCAGCGCATCTATCTGCATGGTGATAAGATACGCGTTATTGATAACATTCCGATTGAACAAGCACGCTGCCTTTTTGAAGAAGGGTTGGAAAAATCGGATTCACCGGAAATAGCTGAAATTAAGGAAAAAGTTAAAGTGAATGAGAAATATGAACCAAGCGAACAAGAGGTTGAAAAAATAAAAACCTGGACAAAAAATCCGGATGTTTATCTTGATGAAGGCCAGCTTAAAAAAGTTTATGATTATGAGCAGGGTTCAATGTGGGATTTCTTTCTCCATGCCCTCAATATTAGGAAAATTCCCACACCTAAAGAACGGGTGGAAAAGGGATTCGAGTCATATTTAAAAACCTATAATTTTAGTGACCAACAAATCAATATATTGAGAGATATGAAAGATATCGTGGCAGCCAACATTGCCGAAAGCAGAAGAATTGCACCGCAAGACGTATTTAATAATCCGGTATTTGCCAGACTAATCGGATCAGATTATCAAGAAGTGAATCAAATTTTTGATAACAAATTTCCCCAAGTGCTTGAGGAATTGCAAACTAGTTTTAAGATATAATTTATGGGCAGATCAACCGTACATTACGCTGACAGCGAAACAAACAATATTTTAAAGCGGCTTCATAATAAGCTGCGCCCTGCCGGGACACCAGTTGAACGGGTGGAATATATCATTGAGCTTTTGCTCCTTCGTATTTTTGAGGCGAAAATCAAACAAGATGAAATATTTAACCCGCTTCGAAAACTTTTCAGTGGTGAAAATTATCGCTTGTTATTTTCGCATTTAAATTCCCTCAATGGTGAACAGATTCTATCAGAGCTGAACAAAAATATTTTCCCTTTTTACGCCACGATTCTTACTAAAGCAAAAGCAGTTGTCAGTGGCAATTTGCCTCAAAAGATGCAGGATCAGCTCGTTCTAATGGAGGAGGTTTTTGCTAATTCAAACTTTACCAACAATGTTAAAGGAGGAGTTATTGCAGAGGTAATCGGACTAGTTAATGAGATTGATGAAAAATATATTTTGAAGACCGATCTTTTGGGAGATGCCATAGAGTCTGCACTTTCCGAAACCGGAGGGACAAAAGATTTAGGTCTTTATCGTACCCCTGATCACATTCGCAAAATGATGGTAGCAATGGTTGACCCTGATTTTACTGATACTATTTATGATCCAGCCTGCGGAACAGCCGGTTTCCTCTTCGATGCCTATGACTATGTGATTGAAAAAGCTCGTCAGACAAGAAAATTTCCGGCTGATAATGTTGCCACCATGTTTTACCGTACTGGGATTGGAGGGATTGAGTACCAGGGAAGAATCCGCAAGATGGCTGCGGTGAATATGTACATTAGGGGGTTAAATCCTCACAACATTGATCAAGGTGACAGCTTAAAGATGTATGATCCTTCCCGTGATTCGGGAAGCAAAAGTGTGGTAATTGCCAATCCACCCTTCGGGGCGGAACGCGATCAGCCAGCCTATCCGAATGTGTGGGAGGAATATTCCAAAGAATCAGAAACAACCATTTTATTTGTAAAATTGATGTTTGACCTTTTGAAGCAGGGTGGCCGATGTGCGGTTGTTGTTTCAGAGGGGTTTCTTACTTGGGGACAAAATAGTGCCTGTGCTTTGCGCAAGATTTTATTAAATGAATCATACTTGCGAGCTGTTGTCAGTCTGCCACAAGGGGTATTTGTTAGTAAGAGTGGACAAGGAGCTAAAACCTCCATCCTTTATTTTGAAAAAGGTGGTCCAACAGATTTCGTATGGTTCTACAAGATTGAAAATGACGGATTTAGCATGGGCACTAATCGAAAACTAATTGAGGGCAGTCAAATTCCTGAACTGCTCGAAATTTTTAAAGAGGTTAAACAAGGTAGAAAGCCTAAAGACTCAAAGTATTCTTTCTGCATTCCAAAAGAGCAGATTGAAACACTTGATCCTCGTGTGGCTGAGAAAATTAGAAAAGAAGTTACTGAAAAAACCAAAGAGAAGAATGCTAAAAAACGAGATAAAATAGTTTCCGGACTAGATGAAAAGTTAACAAAGAAAAAAATATCAAAAGAAATGTATGATGAAAAATTGTGGCAGTTTGACAATATTGTAGAAGGACAGATTGATAATGAAGTTGCTAAGGCCATAGAAAGAGCTCATTCCTATAGCTTGAGCTTACAAAACTATCGCAGCAATTTAAATGAAGATCAGATAAAAGAATGGAGAGATACATTAAAAAGCATTGAAGCTAGAAATGGTTCAACCATCGAAAATAAATACAAAGAATTGCAACAAGCCAAATCACAAGGCGCCCTTTCTATCATTGCTTCCTTTGACCCTAAGAATGCATTACAAATAGATATTGTGCGTGAATATTTAAATAAGCAGAATAAACAGAATGTGGAGCAGAAAGAACTGAATAAACTGGAAGAAATATTGAGGAATGGGCTCAGATACCCAATTGTTTCTCTGAAAGACTTAATTATTATTAATGCTGAAAAAATAAAGCCAGCCGAACATCCCAAAACTGAATATACCATTCTTGGTGTTTCCAATCAGAATGGAGTTTTTATTAATGAAGTTTTGAAGGGAGAGGACATTAAACAAGCTTATTTTAAAGTATATAAAAATCAATTTTGTTACAATCCTTATAGAATTAATGTGGGCTCAATTGGTTTTTGCGGATATGACATTGAGAATCAGATTATAAGTGGAGCATACAATATTTTTGGTTGTAACGAAGCTGAAATAAATCCTAAATATCTTGATGCTTTATTTAAAACTAATAAATTTTTGGATTTTGTAAATGAAAAAGCTAGTGGTGGAGTACGAATGGATTTCAAGATTGAATATATGCAGGAGTGGCAAATACCTCTCCCACCACTTGAAGTTCAAAATGGAATTGTGGCAAATATCGAAAAACAAAAGCAGGTTATTGAAGGAGCTGAAAAAATTGAGACAAGTTTTACAATACAGATCAATAGCGACATTCCAGATACGGAAGTTACTGAGATCGGCAAAATATGTGAGTTAGCCTATGGAGATCCATTGCCGGAAAAGGATAGGGTGGAGGGGCAATATCCTGTTTTTGGGGCTGGTAATATAATAGGGTCGCACAATAAATTTCTTGTTGAGGGACCGGCAATTATTATTGGTAGACGGGGTGCAACCTCAGGAACTGTGATGTATTCAGATAAATCGTGTTGGCCTATAGATACGGCTTTCTATATCAAGGTTAAAAAACAAAATATGGATTTGAAATACTTATATTATGCTTTAAAAAGTTTTGATTTCTTCAAATTTCAATTTGGTGGTGCAATGCCTGGTGTAAATAGAAATGATATTTATGCGGAAAAAATTTCTATTCCACCTATCGAAGTACAACACCAGATAGTTGAAAAACTTGATCAGCAGATTGGAGCTCTTGAAGGCGTTCGTCTCCTTAAGTCTGGAGCTCAAAAAAGAATCGAGGAGATTTTAAAAGAGGTTTGGGGGGCAATAGAAAGTTAATAAGAATTTATTAATAAAATAATTAGGTAATCTTATGTCTGAAGCACCGCAAAAAACAGCATTATTTAACCCGTTAAATGGTCACCTGGAACAATTGTTTGCCTATATAGATATGGGTGACTTAGGTCTACCTGATATTCAGCGGCCTTTTGTTTGGAAAGATGCCAAGATTCGTGATCTGTTTGATTCGCTATATCGTGGCTTTCCCATCGGCTCGTATTTGCTTTGGCGCAATACAGCCGGCGGTAGAGCCCACCAAATTGGGGAGAAACAACACGAGCATTCTGAACCAAACTTGCTAATTATAGATGGACAACAGAGACTGACGGCTCTTTACTCCGTTTTCAGAGGTGTACCGGTCAAAGATGACAATTACGAAAATCGCATCATTAAAATAGCCTTCAACCCTGTATCGGAAGAGTTTCGGGTATCCGATGCTGCCACCGAAAGAAATCCGGAATTCATAAATGACATTACGGAGTTATTTAAGAAAGTCAGCACTCGCACCTTTATCAATAATTACTTGGATAAATTAAGAAAAGAAAACAACAACCTGTTAAAGAGATACCACGCGCTTATCAAAAAAATAGAAGAGGAGGAAGAGTTAAACAAAGGTGATGTGCAGCTTTTAAGTGACAAGACTAAAACCCCGGAAATTTTTGAAGAATATAAAATTATATGGGAGAAACTCGGATTAGCGGAAAAACCGGCTGCAGATAACGGCGAAGAAAGTCCGAGTGATGACAATAACACAGAAGATGAAACTGACATTGTTGAGGTTATCAATAATGAACTGTCCTTGTTAAGCGCTGAAGATTTAGAAAAAGTCAAAGCTGCTTTAGCCATGGAAGAGGATATTGATGATGACTTAATCTCCAGCAGAATTGAGAAACTTTACAACTTAAAAAACTATCCGTTTAATGCACTTGAAATTATTCCGGATCTGACTGAGGAACAGGTTGCTGAAATATTTACCAGGATTAACAGTAAGGGAACTGTATTACGTCAGGCCGATTTTATTTTAACATTGCTCTCCGTATTCTGGGCTGACGGCCGCGCTAAGATAGATGATTTCTGTAAATCGGCAAAACAAGTACCGGATAGGGGCGTGCATGAATCGCCTTACAATTATATCTTTGAACCGGAACCTAAAGACCTGGTGCGGATTATTGTCGGATTAGGCTTTGGCCGTGGAAAAATGAAGGATGCCTATGCCATACTGACTGGCCGCGATTTTGTGACCAAAAGAGCATCCGACACCTTGCGTGAAGAACAATTCGATAAATTCAAGGAAACGCAATCGGTAGCTTTAGATAATACCAACTGGCACAGCTTTTTAAAGATCATCCTGGGCCTGGGTTTTAAGAGCAAAGACCTCATTTCATCAGCTAATAACATCGCTAACGCCTATATCCTCTATTTGATAGCCAAGGTAAATTACGGGCTTCATCACAAAGAACTGGAGCAAAATATAGGCAGGTGGTTTTTCTTTTCTTCGGTTATCAGTCGTTATTCCTATTCTCCGGAAACTCAGATGGAGTCCGACCTTAATTATTTTAGGAATGCTAAAGACAAAAAGGATTTTATTAAATTACTCAATGCCGCCATTGATAGTGAATTAACTAATGACTTTTGGGAAATAACCATGCCCAACAAGTTATTGGTTTCATCCTCAAAAAATAATGCCATCAGAAATGCTTTCTTCGCTTGTCTCATCAGAAAAGGGGCAAATGTGCTGTTCTCCAGTAGGAAAGTTGGTGATCTGTTTACCCCTGAATTGAAGAAAAGAAAGAAAGATTTAGAAAAGCATCATATTTTTCCAAGAAATTACTTAGTAGAAAAATTCCATTTGGATAAGAAGCAAATTAACCAGGTGGCGAATTTCACCTACCTCGAATTTGAGGATAATATTGAAATAAGCGACCAATCACCCAAGCAGTATTTCACTGATATTAAAAATAGATATTTTCAAAACAAGGAGCAGGAGCTCAACACTATGATGCACGAGCACTGTCTGCCGGAAAACTTTTACGATATGGAATATGATGTTTTCCTAAAGGAGCGCCGAAAACTGATTTCAAAAGCCATCAGATCAGTTTTTCAATCTTTATAATTTCTAATTTAAAATCATGTCTGAGTATTACAACTCCCAACGCGTAAGAGGTTTATACGACCCCGCCTCAAAAGAGCCTTTTAAACTTTCCCGGTCAAAGATTGATTTGTTTATTGAATGCCCCCGTTGTTTTTACCTGGACAGGAAACTGGGAGTGGGCAGGCCTCCTGGCTTTCCCTTTGCCTTAAACAGCGCAGTTGATAAGCTCCTCAAGCAGGAGTTTGATGCCTACCGGGCCAAGGGCGAGAAGCACCCGCTGATTGAAAAGTACGGGGTGGATGCCCGGCCGATTCCACATGAAGATTTGGATAAGTGGCGGCATAACTTTACCGGCATCCAGTACCTGCATGAACCGACGAATCTTTTAATCTTCGGAGCCATTGATGATCTCTGGCAGAACTCCCAGGAGGAGTATATCGTGGTGGATTATAAGTCCACATCCAAAGCTGAAGAGATAGTGGAGTTAAACAAAGACTGGCAGGACGGCTACAAGCGGCAGATGGAAGTGTACCAATGGCTTTTGAGGCGCAATGGTTATAAGGTATCCGATACCGGTTACTTTGTTTATTGCAACGGCAAGGCGGACAGGGAGGCCTTTGACGCGAAACTTGATTTTGATGTTACTTTGATTCCTTATACGGGTAACGACGGCTGGGTGGAGAAGACTATCACGGAAGCCCACAAATGTCTTAACGGCAATAAAATACCCGAGGTCAATCTGCACTGCGATTATTGCAGTTATGTGGAGGCAGTTAAATCAAAACATGTGGCAATTGATCTTTAAAATTATAAGGTTTATATGCTGATAAAAAGTGTTGAAGTAAAAAATTATCGTTCCATACGGGAGCAGCGTCTTGACTGTGAGAATTTAACGGCTCTGGTGGGAAGAAATGGAAGTGGTAAATCTTCTTTTTTATATGCCATAGATATATTTTATGATACTGCGGCATCGATTTCTTCAGAGGATTTTTTTGAACGCGATCTAAATTCCACAATAGAGATACGCGTAACCTTTGGTGATCTTCGAGATATTGAAAAAGAAGAATTTAAAACTTATATCAAAGATGACAAGCTGATTGTTACGAAAAGAATTTTATTTGAAGATAATAAGTTTATTCAACGTTATTTTGCAGCTGCTATGCAAATTCCTGAATTTTATGAGATAAGGTCAAAATCTAAGAAGGGTGATCGTGTTAGTGCTTGGAAAGAGTTAGTTGATAGCGGCAAGCTTCAGAATTTGACTGTAAAACCCCGCAGTGCTGATGATATTGAAAAAGTCATGATCGAGTACGAAATGAATCATCCTGATCTCATGCAGCCACTCGAGCGGGAAGAACAATTCTTTGGACCAAAAACAATTGGAGGTGGCAAGTTAGACAAATTTACTAAATACGTTTTAGTTCCGGCGGTCAGAAAAGCCTCTGACGAGGCCAGTGGTAAAAAAGGAGCTATTGATCAACTTTTAGACATGATTGTCTTGAGGAAAGTGAATGCCAGAAATGATATTCGGGAGTTTAAAACAGAGTTTGAGCAAAGAGTAAAAACTTTATATAATTCAGCAAATCTTTATGAATTGCCTGAGCTCGGTGCTTCAATATCTAAAACTCTTGAAAAATTTGCACCTGGTTCTAAATTAAATTTAAATTGGGATGAAGTTAAATTACCGGAAATTCAGCTTCCTTCAGCAAAAGCTACTTTGATTGAAGATAATTTTGAAGGAGAAATAAGCCGTAAAGGGCACGGTCTTCAACGAGCTTTAATTGTCACTTTACTGCAGCATTTAGCGATGATGTCTCCTACAGTGCAACCTGATGAGGAAGCTAGTAAAGAAGCTGTTAATCAGGATCTGGTAACTTTACAAACAGATCAAGGACCCGACCTTATATTGGCGATCGAGGAGCCCGAACTATATCTCCATCCATCCCGGAATCGTTACATGTCTGAGTTATTATTACAGCTTGCCGAGAGACCTGACCTAGGCTTTGGTGGTAGAAATCAAATTATTTATGCCACCCATTCTCCATATTATGTAGACCTTTATCGCTTTGATAAGATCCGTGTTATAAGAAAGGCCATAGCTCAGGATACTGTTGTGCCTCATAGTGTTGTTACGAGTTTTACTTTAGAACAGGCAAGCAAAGAATTAGCACAAGTATGTTCTGTTGACCCTACTAAATTTACCCGGGATAGCTTTCGCGCTCATTCTATTTCAATTATCAATTCTATTGTTAGTGAAGGGTTTTTTGCAGACTTGGTTGTAATAGTGGAAGGGCAGTCGGAAGTAGGAGTATTATGGAAGCTACAAGAAATCATGGGCAAAAATTGGGCACAGCTTGGTATATCTATTGTTCCTACAGGCGGCAAAAATAATTTAGACCGTCCTGTAATCATCTTTCGAGGACTTAAGATACCTACTTACTTCATTTTTGATGCCGACGTAAGACATAAGGGTGGAAAAAAAGACACTGAAAGAGAAACAATAAGACGCAACCATTGTTATATACGATTAGCTGGTGGCTCCATAGATGATTTTCCGGAAACACAAATTCATGAGACTTGGACTGTGTTCAAAGATAATCTTGAAAAAAGCCTAGAAGATGAATTGGGACGTGAAAACTTTATATCAATATGCGAGAAAGTAGCTTCAGCAACAGGTTATGAGGAACCAAGCCATGCACTTAAAAATATCGAAGGTGCAGCATCTTTCGTTGATCGTGTTTATGCTGGTGGGGGGAAATTAAGCATTCTTGAAAAAGTAGTTGAAGCTATCACCCAGCTATGTAAAAAAATGACTTTATGAATAATAACTCTTCTATAGCCTATATCCCTCTGATTTAATAAATACCTTATCCTGTTTGACACTCCCGCAACACAAGACTATTCTGAAAGTGTATTGGCCTCATTGCTAAAAAATAAAACAATAAAATGAAAAATAATTTTGTCACCAACCTGACGCACAAGTTTCAGAAAAAAGGTGATGGCACAGCTGAAACTATCATTCAGACTTTTAAGAACTTTGGAATCAAGATGGAACTCATGGCAACTCATCCCGGCCCCATGGTTTCCTATTTCACTTTTAAGCTCAAGACTCCTGTCAGGATGAAGGACCTGGACGGCTTTGACCGCGATTTGAATTATGCTTTAGGCGTTTCCAATGTCCGGATTGACGCTCCCGTCCCCGATACATCGCTTATTGGCATAGAAGTACCGAACAAAGAGCGGGTGTTTGTGGACTTGGATGAAATGTGGAAGAATATCGAATTCTTGAGGAATAAGGAAAAATTATTGGTTCCTTTTGGCAAGACTTTTGACCAGAAGGATGTGTTTCTCGACCTGTTTGAGCTTCCCCATCTCTTAATCTGCGGGGCTACTAAATCCGGTAAGACTAATTTTCTGCATGGCCTGATTTCCAGCCTGTTGCAGAAATTCAGCCCGGAGGAGATAAAATTCACATTGGTTGATCCGAAGCGTGTTGATTTCTCTGCTTATAATAGGCTGCCCCACTTATTAGTTGAACCGATTTGCGAGAGTAGGAAAGTCATGAACGGCTTAGCATGGCTCAATCGTGAAATGGAAAGACGATACGAATTATTAATGGAGGCGGAATCACTGACGATCAGGGAATATAACCGTAAAGTGCAAGACAAATTACCCTATATGGTGCTCATCGTTGATGAATACGCTGTCTATTTGAATGAAAATTGGTTTGAGGAAAGAATGGTAAACATTTTGCAGATGGGCAGGGCTGTCGGATTGCATGTTATCCTCTCAACCGCCAGGCCCGATAGAAAACAATTGGATAACATGATGTGCGCCAACATTACTGCCAGGCTGTGTTTTCGGTTGAGCTGTATTGCTGACTCTAAAGCAATGCTTGGTACCGCGGGAGCGGAAACACTCATTGGTTATGGGGATGCTTTATTCCAGGACATGAATCATGCCAAGCCGCTGCGCTTGCAAACCCCTTTGGTCAGTCAGGACAAATTAAGGAAAAATGTCCAGGCCATCAAAGATGATTATTTTGGTACGACTGATAATTATGCTGATATTTATAAGGTGGACGATATATTCAAATTGGATGATGAAGATATCGACGAAGAGCTTTACGAAGAAGCCAAAGCATTTGTTTTAAATCAGGGGAAAGCCAGTGCTACACTTTTGCAAAGGAAATTAAAGATTGGTTATGCCAAAGCGTCCGGGCTAATTGATCTTTTGGAGGAAAGGGAAGTGATCGGACCGGCTGAGGGCGAGAAGCCAAGAGCCGTTTATGGAGATGATTATGGGAATTAATAGTGAACGTATGTTTTATTGCAAAAAAGCTTATCTCAGGCTAGGATTAATGTGGTTATACTTATAACGCAAGCCAATGACTAAAAAGTTAAAATTCAGCATTATTTTAGGAGCAGCCTTTTTGGCTGTTTTTTTGTTATCTGGGTGCAATAACAACACGAAGGAAGCCGATAATCAATCAAGCTTGCAGGCTGAAATGCAAAGTGAAATTAACCGACAGCAAGCACAAATTGATGAACTGATTAAATTTAAAGAGGAACAGCAGAAATATAATGCAAGTGAAATTGAGACAGATCAAGAAAAAGCAGAAGCAGAGGAAAATAATTCATCCAGCGTTGTTAATAATCAATCCAAAAGCACTATCAAGACAAGTTCAGCCTCAACTTCTGAAAAGAAACAGAAGGAATGCCAAAAGGATATAGATGAATATAATGATTGTGTAGATCTATATAATTCAGAGATGGCTGATTATGCTGAATGTCTGAGTGATTATGCCGCGGATACCAGTACCCCACACATTAATACATGTATAAAACCTTTTAGTTCTTGTTCGTTTCCTAAATGTGAATAATCTTGATATATTACTTCCCACCCTATCTAATCACTTTAAATATTAAGGAGGAAAATAATTATTACCTGAATATTGCATGACGCCTTGTAAAAACCGAGGGTCTATAAAGTACTAAC
>JAEAMF010000760.1_pt1 | contig 32243 bp, 27 predicted proteins | sample 8958721 | NCBI WGS metagenome assembly JAEAMF01 (sample SAMN16933255, study PRJNA681124) | bioreactor sludge metagenome | isolation source: anaerobic bioreactor treating anionic surfactant - SDBS | place: India: Bengaluru | collected 2019-02-28 | reverse complement strand
TGGTCCTTCGCGATCACGTCGGGCACCGTGCGCTTGCCGTGGATGGTGAGCACTTTGTCATCTACCTCGATATCCAGATCGCTCAACTTCACGCCCGCGAGCGGCGCACGGATAATGTAGTAGTTGTCCTGCTCGTAGATATCCACGGCGATCTGCCCCTTCTGCGGGGAGGCCGGGCGCCGCTCCTCTGCTTCTTCCGCCTGCAATTCCACGGGGAGTGACTGCTTCTTCTGCACCGATGAAGCCTCCCACGGAGAACCCGCTCCGAAGGAACTGAAGATGCCGTGAAAAGGAGAAGGCACCATTTCTGGAGATCGTACCGAAGAAGATTGCCAATCTGCAAAGAGGAGGGATGGCGCAGAAGCCAAGATGTGATGAATTGACAGCGAAAGAGAAGGTGGCGGGAGGAGGTGAAAGTGAGAAAAGCAAGGAAAGGCAGGAAGGTGGAAGCTGAGGAGAAGTGCTCGTCGGGCATTCTCTCTCCTTCAATACTTCCTTCCCTTCTTTCCCTCACATACCTTCCTTCCTTTCTAGACCTTCTCTCCTCCCCCCGCTACCCTCTCACGGATGCTGCAGGCATTCGCACACTGGCTCGTGGAGACCATCGGAACCCTCGGTTACCCGGGCATCGTGGTTCTCATGGCTGTGGAGAGTTCATTCATCCCATTCCCGAGCGAGGTGGTGATGATCCCGGCGGGATACCTGGCCCGACAGGGGCAGATGAACATGGGCATTGCCATTCTCTGTGGGATTGTTGGCTCCATCCTTGGTGCGTGGGTGAACTATGCGATTGCCATTTCCCTCGGACGCAAGCTCCTCCTGAAGTACGGACATTGGTTTTTTCTCTCACAGGAGCACTTCGAACGCGCGGAGACATTCCTCCTGAAGCACGGGGAGATCGGAACGTTCATCGGTCGCATCATTCCTGTGGTGCGGCAGTACATCTCCTTTCCTGCCGGCGTCGCACGCATGCCGCTCAGTCGTTTCTCTCTCTGGACGGGACTGGGAGCCGGTCTCTGGGTCACTGTTCTTGCCTGTATCGGCTATGCTGTGGGGGGCAATGAGGCACTTGTGAAGGAGTGGACGCAGACGGCAACGTTCTGGGCGGTCGGTGCCTGCATCGTGCTCCTCTTCTTCTATGTGAAGTGGCAGAAGCACAAGGGAAAGCATTCCTGATAGTCTGTATTCCATGTCTACCTTCGCTGCCTTCTCCCTCGGCTTGCTTCAGGGGTTTACTGAGCTCCTCCCCATCTCGAGCTCCGGCCACCTCGTCGCGGCGGAGCGTTTCTTCGCGATCGGCATTCCGGATCGTCTCCAATCTTTCGACATCCTCCTGCATGCGGGGACACTCCTTGCGCTCCTCCTCTGTTACCCGCAGCAGTGGTACGCACTCTTGAGCGCTCCGTTCCGCGGGGATCGGATTCAGGGAAAATTACTTCTTCTCCTCGTGGTCGGCACAATCCCGGCAGGAGCGGCAGGGTTCCTTTTCTCAGATGTCATCGAACAGTATCTCCGTTCGCCCCTCTGGGTCGCAGGAGGATTCGCGATCACGGCCATCGTGCTGCTCCTCGTGGAGCGCGTGCCGGAGCGGAGGGGGGCTGCCGCTCTCGGTTGGATGGATGCCTTCCTCATCGGCTGCGCGCAGGCAGTCGCGCTCGTGCCGAGCATTTCACGCTCGGGCCTTGCGGCGGGCGCGGGGCGCGCACTCGGCTTGAAGCGCGGCGATGCTGTGGACTTCTCCTTCCTCCTTGCGGTTCCGGTCATTGCGGGAGCCACGCTCATCACTCTGAAGGATGCGATGGCGGGGAGTTTCCTCCTGCCGTCATTCTCCATTGTATTCACGGGCGTTCTTTCTTCTTTTGGAAGTAGTATCCTCGCGATTCTCTTCCTCCGTCGCTTCGTCACCTCACATAGCCTCGCATGGTTTTCTCTGTATCTTCTTCCACTCTCCCTTCTCCTCGTAGTACTGTAGACCATGTGAGATTACCTCATGGCAAGCGAAGTGTGAGAAAGAGACTTGAATGAGAAGAAGCCCTGTGTACAATGCGCCCCTACCACGTTCCCTCTTCCCTCTCATGCCCGCCGTTCAGTTGAAGAATTGCATCCGCCGCCTGCGCTTCGAGAAAAATATGACGCAGGAGGAACTGGCGCTCCGCACGGGTGTGAGCCGGCAGACCATCATGTCCATCGAGCGTGGCCAGACCAATCCTTCCGTACTCCTCGCGTACAAGATTGCGGCGGCACTCACGACGCCGGTGACAGAGGTCTTCCAGATGGAAGGCAACCTCGTCCCCGTGTGAGTTCTTGGGACTGCGGAATTCTTTGCCATGCGTCTCACGCGGGTTCTTGTCTGTGTTGCGAGGGGGGAGTCCCCGGTGTTTGCATGCTCTGGAGCCACTGGTCCTCGGCCCCCGTCCTCGTTCTCATGAGTCCATGAAAATGAAGGATGTGAGGGCTATGTGGAAGTCAGTGCCGCTTCCTCTTCCTCGTTGATGAGTTCGGGGGCGTGCTCAGCCGCGCGGAGATCTTCAAGGAAGATCTGCGGGGCCTTCACGCCGTTCCACGTATCTGTCCGGAGGTGGCAGGCGATATCCAGAGGCCGCTCCGTGTGCTCGAGAAGGTGACCGAGTTTGAAGCCGATCGTCTTGATGCCTGCGATGCGTCCCTGGAGGTGAGCCCCCTCATTTCCCACACGTCGTGGGGATTCGATGCGTACATCCGGGAGGACGAAGAGAGGTTCCAGATTCCCCTGTCCGAAGGGCTCGATCTCCCGAAGGCGTTCGCAGAAGGCAAGGGTGACGGTGGAAGCATGGAGCGAGCCGTCGATCGTGAGTTGCGGGAGGAGCTCTTCCTCGGAGACGCGCTCCTCGATGTCGGCATGCAGGCGGTGATGCAGCTCGTCGAAGCGCGCCGCGGGAAGGGAGCATCCTGCTGCCTGCGCGTGTCCGCCGAAACTCGTGAGGAGATCCCTGCACCGTTCGAGCCCCTCCGTGATGTGATAGGCGGAGGTGCTGCGGAGGGAGGCCGTGCACTCCCTCCCATTCACGGTCGCGACCAGGCTCGGCCGGCCGAATGTCTCCGTGAGCTTCCCCGCGATGAGGCCGATGATGCCTTCCGGGAAGGAGGTGCTCGCAATGGCAAGGAAGGGGGGGAGCTCAGCGTGGAGCGATGGTGTACAGCGTGCGGGGAGGCCGAGGGTGGCGAGGGCCTCTTCGAGGAGTGACTGCGTGGACTCCTGTCGGCGGACATTGAGCGTCTCGAGGGTTGTGAGAGCCTCCCCGCCTTCCAGGAGGGCTGTGAGGGCAATGAGAGGGTCCTCCATGCGTCCGGCAGCGTTGATGCGGGGGGCAATGCGGAAAGCAATATCCGTGCTCGTAAGAGTCCGATGAGAGGTCCGGAGAACGTCTGTCACGAGGGTGGCGAGCGGTCCTGTCGAGAGTGCGCTCAGCGCCTGCAAACCCTGTTGCACGAGTGTGCGATTCAGTCCTCTCAGTTCCACGAGATCCGCGATGGTGCCGATCATCGCGAGCGCGCGGTCAGTCGGTGCATCCTCCCACTCGTCGCCCCCTTCGAGCGCCTGCACGAGTGCATGCGCCACGCCAGCCCCTGAGGGGAAGGGTAGGGGGAAATTCGGCACGAGAGCCGGATGGAGGAGGGCGTAGGCGCGCGGAAGTTCCGCGTGCAGGTGATGGTGATCGGTAATGATCACATCCATGCCCCATCGTTGCGCCTCCTCCGTTTCCGTGATGGCAGTCACTCCCGTGTCGACGGTGATGAGGAGTGTCGTTCCGTGTACGCCGAACATTTCGATGATCGGCTTCTTCAGCCCGTAGCCGTCCCGTACGCGGTGCGGGAGGATGACGAACGGCTCGAGGCCGTGGCGGCGGAAGTAGCGCACGAGCTGTGCAGTCCCCGTGATTCCGTCACAATCATAATCACCGAAGATACCGACGATTTCCCTTCGTGCGATCGCCGCACGGATACGCTCGGTTGATCGTGGAAGATCAGGAAAAGCCGGGACGGCAGCAGGCGCGCTGCCCGTGAGGCGGCGCTCGCGGAGCAGCCGCGTGAGGATGGCCTGAGGGTCATGTGCTTCGGTGTCCGGGCTCTGCCACTGCCAACGTCGTCCGGTAAAGGAGAGAGGGGGAGGCACACCCCTACGCTACCAGAAGATGGCAAGGGCGGACGGTCTTATCCGCGAGTATTTTTCGCCGCTCTCTTTGCCCTCGAAAGCGTCCACAGGACCGATCCGATCATGACGACGGCGCTCAGCATGCCCCCCGCGCCCGTTGGGGCGAGGCCCGGGGCACCGGCGTGGAGGGTGCCGGCGATGTTCTCGGGGAAGCGCTCGGCGTAGAGTGCGTGTTGCTGGTTGCGCTCGATGCGCTGCAGGAGCTTCAACGTGTTCTTGAGTTCCGGATCAGTGATCGCGCTCAGAGGGTCCACGACGGTCGGCTGTTCCGCAGCCACACTAGAGGAGCTCTGCGTCTCCTCTTCGGCGGCTGGATGATTATCATCGTAATTCTGCTGCTGCTCCCGTTCGCGTCGTGCTTCACTCTCCGCCTGCTGGCGTGCCACGCGATCCAGGGAGTCCCGCGCCGCGGGCGGGATGAAGAAATCCTGATTGAGCAGCACCTCCTCGGGCGTGAAGTACGCGGAGGCGGTGGGAGCACACAGGAATCCCGCCAGTACGAGGAGGGAGCCGGGGAGGAAGTGTCTTTGGATCATCGTACCATTATAGAGAAAATTAAGGTTTTTAGCAATCCGTGCCTCCGTTGAAGATGCAGAGCTCGTACTTCTGCCAATCGGAGATGCCGTCGCCGGCCGTACTCCACTTGCGCGGATCACTCTCATTCTCGTCCACCATGCCGTTCAGGTTCTTGTCCTCCCCGCGCATGATGGATCGGCGCCCCTCGCTGCAGGCAGTGCTGTTCTTCTCGATGAGCTCGCACTTGCCCATCTTCATGTACCCGTCGGGCAGGCCGTCGCGGTCAGTATCCCACTTGTTCGGATCGGTCTCGTCCGCGCCCACCCGTCCGTTGTGGTTCGCATCCTCGATGCCGTCGATGAGCCCGTCGCCGTCGGTGTCACGCAACTCCGGGTTGGTGTGGAGGAAGAAAATCTCCCGCCCATCACTCACCCCGTCCTCGTCGGTATCCGGGTTCGTCTGGTCCGTTCCGTACTCGTTTTCCACCTGGGTGTTCGCTTCGTCCCCATCTTCATCGAGGCCGATGGGGAGCGGCGCCTCCGCCATGATGTAGCAGGTCGTCTCAGATTCGAAGAGATCAAGCTCGTGGCGGATATACGTGTCCGGAAGCACCTCATTCAGATCGCTCTCGGTGTATTCCTTGAAGGGTGAGAAGCGGTCATGGAGCCGTGCGATCTGCTGCTGTGTCCGGTATTCGCGCTCCGCCTCGGAGAGGAAAACCTTTCCGGGGAGCCGGTCACCGAATTCCACCGAGGGCTCGTACTCATTCGGCAGGCAGTAGCCCCAGTAGCGCACAGTCCTGCCGCGCATACCCAGGAGCACTTCGCGCGTGATCTGTTCCATCCCTTCAGGCAGTTTAAAGAGGACATTGATGTCCGGTGCGATCGTCGCACCACTCAGCACCTCCTGCTCCGTGATGACCTGCCACCGGTTCTCCTGCATTGTCTCCTTCGGGAGCAGACGTCCCTCGAGGAGGGTGGAGGGGGGGGCGTATCCCATGAATGCGTACCCGACGATGACGAGGCACAGGGCGCCCAGCGACACAGTGGTCCACTTGAGCAAGCGGAGGGAGGTGTGTGTGTTCAGCATCTTTCTGAGTATTATACCATGACTTTCCTTTCGGGGCCATCCCCTGCGCGTGCGAGGAAACTGCAAGAAAATGGCAAAGGAAGAGAAGGGAAGTCCCTTGATTCGGGAGGGCACCTTCGCGATGCTTTCCGCGATGCCGCTCGACCCTTATCAGGTGCTCGGCGTGGAACGCAATGCCTCGCAGGAGGACATCAAGCGTGCGTACCGGAAGCTCAGTAAAGAGCTCCATCCCGACAGGCACAAGGGGGACAAGGATGCGGAGCAGCGCTTCAAGGAGGTGAATCAGGCGTATGAAATTCTCAACGATCCGAAGAAGCGCCAGATGTATGACCAGTTCGGTGCGACGGGAAGTGGCGGTGCCGGCAACGGGCCCTTCGGCGGCTTCGATTTCTCCGCGTTCCAGGGGGGGGACTTCAGCGGCTTCGGCGATCTCTTCGAGACGTTTTTCGGCGGAAGCGTGGGTGGCGGGCGGAAGCGTGGCAGCGGGCGCGGCCGGGATCTCGAAGTGGAGATGGAGGTGGAGATGGCAGAGGTCGTCATGGGCGTGAAGAAATCATTGACTCTTGAGCGGCAGCGCCGTTGTACGGAATGTGACGGCACGGGGGCGGAGAAAGGCGCGAGTATCGTGACGTGTCGGGAGTGCGGGGGGACGGGGCAGGTGACAAAGACGGCACAATCCTTTTTCGGCGCCATCCGCCAGAGCTTCGTCTGCCCGACTTGCGGCGGGTCCGGCAAGATGCCCGAGCGCGTCTGCAAGCCCTGCGGAGGCACGGGGCGTGTCCGTCACCGCGAGGCGGTCACCGTGAGCATCCCCGCGGGTATCCGCGATGGTCAGACGCTGAAGCTCACAGGCGAGGGGGATGCCGGAGAGCGGGGGACGGCAGCCGGTGATCTCTACATCCTGATCCATGTGCGTCCCGACCGCCGCTTCGAGCGTGACGGAGATGATGTGCATGCGATCGTCACGATTTCCGTGATCGATGCCATCCTCGGGACGGAGATTCCCGTCGCCACCGTGCACGGGGAGGTGACTTTGAAAATCCCCGCGGGGACACAGCCGGATCAGGTCCTGCGCATCAAGGGAAATGGCATGCCCCTTCTCCACTCCAGCCGCCTCGGCGATCACTACGTGCACGTGAAGGTGGAGGTACCCGCGAAACTCTCGCGTGCGGAGCAAAAGCTCCTCGAGGAGTGGAAGAAATTGCGTGAGTAGGTTTTGAGCTATGAGACATGAGTTTTGAGCACTTCGTATTCACAGATCAGAGCTCAAGACTCAAAGCTGCTAAACGTCCAAATTCTCAAATCCCTCGTCGCCCGGCGCGGGCTCCGCCATCACCGGAGAGAGCTCCTCGCCCACGGCGGGGCCCTTTTTGCTCTTGAGTCGGAGGACCACCTGCCGGTAATCGCCCTCCCCCGTGCTCTCCGTCGTGAGGTCGCTCAGCGCGGGGGTGTTCGCCACGTGGAGATGCACGATGCGGCGGAAGTAGGGGCTCATCGGGACGAGCGCCACGCGCGTGCCCGTGCGGCGGACGAAGTCGGCCTTCTGCTCCGCCATGCGGCGCACCTTGTCCTCCTGCACGCGGCGGTAGCCGTCCACATCGAGGACGAGGAACGGACTCTTCTCGAGTTGCTCCTTCGTGCGGATGATGGATTTCAGGATGTGCTGGATGGAGTTCAAAGTTTCGCCGTGCCAACCGATGATGCGGCTCGCGGAGCTGGAGGCGATATCCACGCGCGTGAATCCCTCTGTCTCATCCTTGGAGACGGTGATGCCGTCGAAAGGGAGATTGAGGAGGGTAAGGAGGTTGCCGAGGATGTCCTTGATGCCATCTGCGTCCATGCGGGAGTGGAGGATAGCGGAGGGAGGCGTGGGAGGACAACCTTCGGTTTTCCTCCCACGAACCCATCTTTCCCTTAAAGAGGTGCGGCTCCAGCGCTGGGTCCCGGCGCAGCCACCCAGCGCTTCGCCGCGATTATTTTTCTCTACAAAGAAAGCCCCCTTACGGAGGCTCTCTTCCCGTTAGAAAAATACGGATTTAGCGGACAGCGTCCTTGAGGGTCTTCCCGGCCTTGAAGGACGGCACCTTCATGGCGGGGATGGAAATGCGCTGCGTCGGATTGCGAGGGTTCACACCCTGGCGGGCGGCGCGCTTGGAGACCTTGAAGGTCCCGAAGCCCGTGATCGTCACGGAGTTGCCCCTCTTCAGCTCCTTCGTGATGAGCGTGATGAGGGAATCGAGCGCAGAGGCGGCAGCGCGCTTGGTGACGCCGGCAGCATCCGCGATCGCGTTGATGAGGTCCTGCTTGGACATACGCGGGGAGGGGAAAGAAATAAATCGCCCCAAGTGTACGAGGCGGAAGGGCTCAGGCAAGCCAAAAATTGACACCGGGAATCGGTTTCTTGGCTTTAAATGAACCAAGTGGCTCGCCGAAGCCAAAAACCGTGAATACGAAAGGTAGTCAGAATGCGAGTTTTTCGCTGAATACAGCGCAATATTCTCTATGGAAAAGCAACGCGTCACTCTTCCTGTGGCACGCAGGAAATCGCGTCCCATCGAAGCGAGCTTCTCCTTTGACACATCTGCAGACGGTCACTAGGCTCCTTCCCTGAGATTCATTCTTCAGTTTTTTCCCTGTGCCCTCTCACCTCGTCATTGTCGAGAGTCCCACGAAGGCCAAGACCATCAAGCGCTTCCTCGGGAAGGATTTTTCCGTGGAAGCGAGCATGGGACATGTGCGTGATCTCCCGAGTGGACGGATTGCCGTGGACACGGAGGGGGACTTCGAGCCCTCGTACGTGATCCCAAAGGAGAAGCAGGCGGTGGTGAAACGGCTGCAGAAAGAGCTCGACCATGCGGATGCGCTCTGGATCGCTACAGACGAGGACCGCGAGGGGGAGGCGATCGGCTGGCACCTCACGCAGGTGCTCAAGCGCAAGCACGATCAGGAGGTGAAGCGCATCGTCTTCCATGAGATCACGAAGACCGCCATCGACGAGGCAGTCGAACATCCCCGCATGATCGATGAACACCTCGTGGATGCGCAGCAGGCGCGCCGCGTGCTCGATCGCCTCGTGGGATACACCCTCTCGCCGTTCCTCTGGAAGAAAGTGTACCGCGGACTTTCGGCGGGGCGCGTGCAGTCCGTCGCCGTGCGCATCATCGTGGACCGTGAGCGCGAGATCCGCGCGTTCAAGGCGCAGGAATACTGGACCATCACCGCTGATCTCCTCACAGGGAAGAAACAGGGATTCTCCGCGGACTTAAAGCAGAGAGACGGCAAGAAATTTGTCCCCGCGTCGGGGACGGAGGCGGAGCAGGTCGTGGCGGAAACGAAAAGCGCGCCGTTCGTCGTCGCGAACGTGGAGGAGAAGGAACTCCGCAAGACGCCGCCCCCGCCGTTCACGACTTCCACGCTCCAGCAGGAGGCGGGTCGCAAGCTCGGCTTCTCCGTGAAGCAGACGATGGTCGTGGCGCAGCAGCTCTATGAGGGTGTGGATCTGGGGAAGGGCGAGGGGCAGGTGGGTCTCATCACGTACATGCGCACGGACTCCGTGATCCTGAGTGAGAAGGCGCTCGCCGATGCGCGTGAGGTCATCGGCAAACACTTCGGACGCGAGTACATCCTGAGCGAACCACGGCGTTACAAGACGAAGAGCAAGTCCGCGCAGGAGGCGCACGAGGCCATCCGTCCGACGGAGATGGCCCATACTCCGGAGTCCCTCAAGGGCGTTCTCGATCAGCAACAGCTCAAGCTCTACACCCTCATCTGGAACCGTACCATGGCGTCGCAGATGGCCGTGGCGGAGCTCAAGCGCGTGGCGGCCGACATCACGGCGGCACGTTATACCTTCCGCGCCACGGGGCAGACCGTCACTTTCGATGGTTACCTGCGCGTGTACTCTGAAGGACACGACGAGCCGGATCGCTCGCGCGGGGAAGAGGAGGAAGAGGAGGGCAAGGGCCTCCTCCCGCCGCTCGCGCAGGGCGAGGCGCTCACCTGCCAGGAGCAGAGGCCCGAACAGCACTTCACCAAGCCCCCGCCACGCTACACGGAAGCGAGCCTCGTGAAGAAGCTCGAGGAGGAGGGCATCGGGCGTCCGAGCACCTATGCGCCGACCATCTCCACCATCCAGCAGCGCGGCTACATCAAGAAGGAGGGGCTGCAGCTCGCGCCCGAGGAAGTCGCCTTCACGGTCACGGATCTCCTCACGGAGCACTTCGGCGATATCGTGGATCTCGCATTCACGGCGAAGATGGAGCAGTCGCTCGATGACATCGCGGAGAAAAAAATGAAGCACGTGGTTTTCCTGAAAGGATTCTTCGGTCCCTTCAGCAAGCTCGTGGCCGCGAAGAGCATCGAGATCAAGAAAGACGATGTCCTCAAGGAGCGTGAACTCGGGACAGATCCCCGGACGGGCCTCGTCGTCCTCGCGCGCACCGGACGCTTCGGGCCCTACGTACAGCTCGGGAGGAATGATGGGGCGTCTGAAAGTAAGAAGGGGAAGAAGGAAAAGAGGGAGAAGTTGCGGAGCGCCTCCATTCCGAAGACCCTCTCGAAGGAGGACATCACGCTCGAACAGGCACTCAAGCTCCTCGCGTTCCCACGGGATCTCGGTGAGAAGGATGGCATGCCGGTGGAGGTCTACCTTGGGCGCTTCGGGCCGTACATCAAGTGGAGCGAGACGACGGCGAGCCTCCCGAAGGACGCCGATCCGTCCGCGATCGAACTCAACGATGCTTTGAAGCTGATGACGGAAGCAAAGGAGAACCGTCAGCGCGCAGCGGAGCCGCTCTCGACGCTCGGCAAGGATCCGAACACCGGTGGGACCATCCTCGTGAAGACCGGCCGCTACGGGCCATACGTCACGGACGGGAAGACGAATGCCTCGCTCCCGAAGAAGTTCACGCCGGAGTCCATCACGCTCGAGGATGCGGCGGAGCTCCTTGCGAAGAAGCGTGCGGCGGGGCCGGGAAAGAAGTGGCGGAGATGGGGGAAAAAATGAAAGCCGGAGGGGATTTGGCACTCCTTTCCTCCCCGAAAATTCGCTAAGATGACTGCAGATCTTTTTTCCTAGGCGCTTAGCTCAGTCCTTCGGCAAGCTCAGGGCTTATCGCAGATCATTCATAAGGTTCGGTTGTTCTTTCCTCACATAGGCGCTTAGCTCAGTTGGTAGAGCGTCGGTCTCCAAAACCGAAGGTCGTAGGTTCGATCCCTACAGCGCCTGCCACGTAAAATCGCTCGCAGAGCGAGCGATCACGTGGCGCAGCCACTGATCGCGAAGATCGAGAAGCGATTTTACGTGCGGCGTGGACGCGCAGCGTCTTTACGCCGCTTGTTCTAGTCCCTGCGAGCGATCACGTGGCGCAGCCACTGATCGCGAAGATCGAGAAGCGATTTTACGTGCGGCGTGGACGCGCAGCGTCTTTACGCCGCTGATATACTTCCGCACCTATGTACTTTGTATACGTGTTGGAAAGCACGGCCACTCATTCTTGGTACATCGGTTATACAACCGATATTCAGGATCGCGTCGCGGCGCACAATCGGAACAACAATGTTTCTACTGCACATCGAGGGCCGTGGAAATTGATCTACTACGAGGCATACCTTGAGAAAATGGATGCTCTCGGAAGAGAAAAATTCCTGAAGAGCGGAGGGGGACATCGTTTCCTCAAGAAACAACTTCGCCGTTATCTTGAAACGGATAGGCGTCGGGGGCCCGGGTGAATAATTGGAGTAAGAAGGAGCGGCTTGTTGCAGGATCGCATCCGACGAAAGGAAAATGCGGAACGAAGCAGGGGCCATATTTTCCATGATGATTCTTCACCCTTTCGGCAGACGCACCTGTCCTTTCCGGACGGCGTCGATATACGGAATCCAATGGTCCTGCGCGTTGCGGTACGGCGTACCATAATCACCGTTGAGTTGATCGGGATGATCAGTGATGACGGTGAGGAAGTACAGGACAAGAACGAGAAAGACACTCACGATGATCGCAAGGAGAAGTGTCGCGAGCAGAGAGATCCTCTTTGGGAGCATCATGAGCGCGAGGCTGCAGAGGAGCGGAAGGAGCGGCAAGAAGACCAGGTGATAGTGGGGGAACGCCGGGACCCCCATGACGAGGTAGTTCAAAAAGGAAAGAAGCGCAATGCAAAGGAGCAGAAGCACGTACTGATCGAGCGCGGAAAGATGCTGCGGGAAGCGCAGGCGCGAAGAAGAGCTGAGAATGTGCTTCATCGAGAGAAAGAGGCCGGCGACAGCACCGATACCAAGGAACCATGTTCCGGCTCCCGCTGCTCCGGGCAGCCACGACGGTATCGCTGCAGGCCTCACGGGGCCCCAGATGTAATCGAGCCCCACGGCGCCATTGATGCCGACCATCCATCGCAGCTGATGGAGGATGCTTCCAGCATTCTGCGTCGTTGTATGCGTCAGGTTTTCAAAGCCGTCCTGCACATGGAACGCGATGTACGGCAGGTACAAGATGAGGAAAACGGCGATGACAATCACCATATCCCGCCATCGCGGCCGAATGCGGAGAATCGCAAGCCAGAGTGCCACAGCAATCGGCACCACCCACGTGCTCATATGGAGTTGCGTCAAGAGGGCTATGCTTGCTGCAGCGCCCCACAGGTGCCATGGACGTCGGTCCCGGGCGTAGGAAATCAGGAGCCAGCCCATGAGAATGAGGAACGGGAAGAGTGCATCCTGGGCCCAGATTTTTCTGGAAAGGATGAAGAGCCAGGGGGCTGAGGCGACGACGGCAGTGGCAGGCAGGGCGCAGGTAAGACCGCCGAGTCGGCGCAGGAACAAGAAGAGCCCGAGGATTCCTGCCGCATTCAGCAGGACGATCCATCCAGTGACGAAGAGGGGGTCGACCCTGAAGAGGAGCGCGGGCCACAGCAGCACCAGAAAGAACGGTGGATTGAACAGGCCCGTTGATGATTGCAGACCCACCTGCGGCAGTGAACCGTGTTGGAGGTATGCGGCGGCGAGAGCAAAAGCATTGAACTCATCCGCCTTGAATTCCATGGCATCGAGTGCAAGGAACCGCAAGATCACTCCGACGACAATCGCCAGACTCAGCGGGATCGCGAGAGCCTCTCGGCGCAGAAATTGAAACACGCGCATCGGCATAGCGTACTCCTGTCTCCTCATGATCCCGCGATCATTTTTTCATCGTTTGCATGGGGGGATTATTCGACGTGGAGAACCCGGGTAAGCAATGGACGCACACTCCTCGAGGGTCGATGCAGGAAGATTTGAAGAACACCGGGGATGACCTGCCACGGAACACGGAAGGAACTATGAGCGATATTTCCTCACAAGAAAGGGCTTCCCGGGCTATTTAATTAAATGGTAATTTGTTGTATAATAAACATATTAGACACTAAAATGAAAAATAAACTACCAAGGGTCTGGTTGAGCAGGCCACAACGGAGCCGGAGGGAGCGGTTCGCGACATACGCGTGTCTGCTCGCCATTTTCCTGCTCTGCGAGGTTGGTTTCGAGCAGCGGCAGGTGCAGTTTCAGGTGAAGGTGCAGGCGCAGATTCTCCATGCGACGCTCGAGCGCCAGAGTCTCTATCCGCAGGCAGCCGCAGCCATGTGGCGAAAAGAGAGGTGGCTCGCTCTGCAGAGGGCGCTCCTCACAAAGAAATCTTCTCCTCTCGCCGGTCGGGTGATCGCAACTGCACAGGAGGCATCTCCGATACATGCAGCAGCGCCCAAACAAATTCAGAAGGAAACAGTCGGGGAGATTGCTTCGGCGTCTTCTGCGTCGTCACAGGAACAGGTTCCCTTGAAGATCATCATTTCCTCCCCGCCCGAGACCCCTGTCTCTTCGCCGTCTTCTTTTTCTTCTTCCTCTTCCTCCTCTTCCACGTCAACTTTTCCTGCTTTCGGTCATGCCGCTTACCCCGTCTCTCGCGTGCCGAATTGGGGAGCCATGCACAGCGCGGCGGAGTGGGATCGCTCCTACGGAGAGATGGCCCGTGAAGACTTCGTTTCTGTTCCGCGCTACGACCTCGCGGTCCTCACGACTTCCCTGCAGGAGCTCATGGCCAACCGCGATGCAAATATCCCCGCGCTCACAGCCAAGCTCTTCTATTCCACGCGCTATTACGGGGCCTACAACCTCGATGCCACAGAGTATTCCGGACAGCACCCCGGGGTGGATCTGAAGCTTGCACGTGGGACGCCCGTCGGTGCGATCGGCGGAGGGCGGGTGCAGACTGTCACGCGGGACAGCAACATGGGACTCTACGTCATGATCGAGCACCGGCTTCCCGAGGGGACGTTCTTCTCGATCTACGGCCACCTCGATGAGGCGTGGGTGAAGGGGGGCGAGGATATAGCGGCAGGCAAGGCAATCGGGATCGTGGGGATGACCGGAGCCACCACGGCGCCGCACCTCCACCTACAAGTGGATCGTGATGACGGCGTGCGGCCACACATTCGTTACTGGCCCGCTTCTTCCGGCGCAGTCGATCGGACAGTGGCGCAGCGCTCTACAGTAAATCCCCTCACGTTCATCGGGCAGTATCAATGACAAAACCCCCCCCGCACCTGCGGGGGGGTTGAATCGCTAGACAAGCAGCTCTCCTAGAACGGGGGCAGGCCACTCATCGTGACGCGGGGCGACACCACACCTTCACAGATACTCTGGTCGAGGAGCGAATCATAGACAAGGCTTCGGTTGAGAGAGAGGGATTGGGCGAGCAGACTCGCAACCCAGTTCAGTGCTCCAGAACGCTCGATGTATTGTCCGAGGACGTTCTGTGCCTTGCAGATGATGGTCTTCTGCTCCGGAGTCAGCTCCACGGGACCGCCACCATACCCGGGCGGGGGGAGATCCGTGGAGGAGAAGGTAATTGGACCACCTCCGAATCCCCCAGGAGCCAGTGCGAAGCCGGAAGGACGTGGACTGAAGCCGGTCGCGAGCGCGATGGAGGCATTGAGGCTCGTCATGATCGTTGTGGTATCAGCACCGCGGTGGGCCCCCTCGCCCGGCACCTGGGAGTTCAGGTTATTCCCCGTATTCGGGATGCCCCCTCCTCCCGAGGAAGATTCACTGCTGGAGCTGGACGAGGAGTCGGAAGAAAACGAACTGGACGAGGAGTCGGAAGAAAACGAACTGGACGAGGAGCTGGAACTGCTCTCGCCGGTGCACATGCCGGAAGCCATGTCGGCGATCTCGTCACTTGTGAGCGCGCGTCCGTACACGCGGACGTCGTCGATCATGCCTTCCCAGAACTGCGCGGGCGTCCCGTTCGCATCCACCGCGCCGATGTAGACCGGGCGGGTGGTGAGAACCGGCGCGATATCCGCGACAGAATTATCCAGTACGCCATCGAGGAAGATACTCCAGTTGGTTCCGTCGTAGACACCTGCGACATGGGTCCAGGTCCCTGCCACGAGCGGATTCAGGGATTGCACGCCGATGTTGGCGCCGTTCCAGGAACGGAAGCCCACTTTGCCGTCTGCCGTCGTCGTCTTGATCTCCCACTCGGTATTCGTTCCGTCATACCCCTTGGAGACAACCTGACGATCGATGCCGAGCGTCTCCGGGTAGACCCATGCCACCACGGAGAAAGGCGTGCTGGAGAAGGAGAGACCGGTCACGTCCGGCACGGCCACGTAGTCATCGGTGCCATCGAAGCTCAGAGCCCCTGGATTATCGTAGGAGAGGCTGGGAGCGGAGGAAGTCCACGCCGCGCCATTTTCGAGGGTTCCGAGATTGTTGTAGGAAGTGGAGTCAGCGGCACTTGTGCCGGTTCCCTCATCGAACTTCCAGTAGGCATTGAGGGTGGTCTCCGTGGGGGAACACTCCGTGGGAGTGGAAGAACTGCTGCTGAAAGTGGAAGAACTGCTGCTGAAAGAGGATGTGGAGGAGTTGGAACTACTCGACTCATCGCACTCGGGAATGGACCCTGTGAGGGTTTCACACTTGCTGACGGTCTCGCCATTGAGGCAGAGATCCTTCCCCTTCCCGCCATCCACGGTATCGGTGTCCGGGCCGGCATCGATCTTGTCGTTGCCATCATCGCCATGGATGTTATCCCCCTCCGTGTTACCACAGATGATGTCGTCTCCCTTTGATCCTTTGATCGTATCCGCACCAGCCTGACCGCGGATGGTGTCATCTTCTCCTCCGCCGTCGATGTTGTCATCCCCGTCTCCGCCGTAGATCGTATCGATGCCCTTCCCTCCTTTGATCTTGTCATTCCCGGCATCGCCATAGATCGTGTCATCCCCGTCACCGCCATCGAGCGTCACATCATCCCCATCACCTCCGTGGATCGTATCGTTCCCCTTGTCCCCCTTGATGTTGTCGTTTCCCCCTTCGCCGAAGAGCGTGTCATCCCCACCCCCTCCCTTCAGCTCGTCCTTGCTGTCGCGACCGCAGATGGTGTCGTTGCCTTTCTTGCCATCGATCTTATCGCCGGCAGATGTGCCGACCATCACATCAACACTGTCCGTTCCCTCGAGGACCGTCGTACCGGCAACGTAGGTCAGGCCGTTGTTGGGCCCACCCACGATGAGGCCGTTCTGCACGTAAATCGTCGCGGTCTGGCCGTCGCAGGTCGGAACTTCATTCGTGCAGGTGGAGGAGCAGCCGTCGTCACTCGTCGTATTGCCATCGTCACACTGCTCGGTGCCGGCCACGATGCTATCGCCACACACTGTGGCGCAGGACAGGCCCGGCGTCGGGCATGTGTATCCGGTTTCGATCGTGCAGGCTGAAGAGCAGCCATCACTGCCCGAACCATTCCCGTCATCGCACGTCTCCGTTCCGGCGATGATGCCGTCACCGCAGGTTGTAGCGCAGACACTTGGATCTCCGGCAGCGCAGTACCAGCCGGTCTCCACGACGCAGGTAGTGGCAGAACACCCATCTCCACTGGAGGCATTGTGGTCATCACAGGCCTCCACCACTGTCTGGACAAGCCCGTCACCGCAGGATGCATTCATGCAGGAAAGCAGGCAGGCGCCATGATCATCATTGCTACCCCCGCCCGCACCATCCCCATCGCATTGCTCCGTACCCTCGATTAATCCGTCACCGCAAGACGGGAGGGCGCACTTATCCGTGCATCCATCATTATTGTCACCATTCTTACCATCGTCACAGGCTTCCCGGTATCTGTCGTGCTGTCCCCGCAGGTGGGGAGCACGCACGTTGCGCGGCAGGCATCAGGAGTCGAGTCGGAGTTTGCCGCTCCGTCATCACATGCCTCTCCGGACTGAAGGACGCCGTTTCCGCATATTTCTATAATGCAGTTGGAGTCGCAGTGGTCACCATTGACGAGGTTTCCGTCATCGCAGGATTCTCCGGAAGTCACGACGCCGTTGCCGCAGGCGGTAGCGGTGCAGTTGCTGTCGCAGCCGTCCCCGTCGATGAGGTTTCCGTCATCGCAGGATTCTCCGGAAGTCACGACGCCGTTGCCGCAGGCGGTGGCCGTGCAATTGCTGTCGCAGCCGTCCCCGTCGATGAGGTTTCCGTCATCGCAGGATTCCATACCGGATTGAATGTATGTATCCCCACAGGTGGCATCCAGACAGGAATTCAAGCAAGCATCGGTATTGATGGAATTGCCGTCGTCACACTCCTCGCCTGTCTGCGTGGTGCCGTCACCGCAGTGTTCGAGCAGGCAGGCGGAGCTGCAGCCGTCATCATCGTCCGTGTTGCCGTCGTCACACTCCTCCACACCTGACTCGATATACGTATCCCCGCAGGAGGCATCCATACAGCTATTCAGACAGGCATCGGTGTTCACGGCATTCCCGTCGTCACATTCCTCCACGCCTGTCTCGATGTACGTATCCCCGCACGAAGCATCCATACAACTATTCAGACAGGCATCGGTGTTCACGGCATTCCCGTCATCGCATTCTTCTGTTCCTTCCTTGATGCCGTTTCCGCATACAGCGGGCTTCTGGTTCACGAAGGTGCACGTCACGATTTCCATGGCAGACACTTCGATGGCGGCATGACTGGTTCCGAGGTCCACCGTCGTGTCGCTCGTCGGGTCAGTGCAGTTAATGGCTGTCAGCGTCCATCCCGCAACCGCCGTCTCGTAGACGTCCACGTTGCTGGAGCCGCTGGTATTGTTGCGGTCAAAAGCTCTGCTGTTTGGCAGGGTCCCATCTGCATCATCGTCGAGATAGAAATCAGGATTGATGTCGCCGGTGAATTCAAAATCCTGCGCATCGTCCGGAACCGCGTCTTTCTGGATCACGACAATTCCATGATTCGGATCAGTTGATTCACAGCTTGCTGGGGAGCCTGCATCGAAGCAGAAGTCAGAACCCGCACCGGCATCGACCGTATCCATTCCTCCCTCGCCATCGATGATGTCATTTCCTGCTCCCGTTGTAATGCCATCATTGCCACCCCCGCCGCAGATCGTGTCGTTGCCACCGTTGCCATTGATGGTATCCGCGCTGCTCGTTCCGATCATGACATCGTCTCCGCTCGTTCCATTGAGCGTGCCTGCATAGGCCGTCCCATCCTGTGGGCCGCCGTACACCGTTCCCCCGGTCACAAAGATCGTGGCCGTCTTGCCGCGGCAGGAGGGGTTCACCTCCGTGAGCGTGCCGAGACTCGTGACGCCGTTGATCACCGAGGTACCCGTCTTCGTGATGTCGCCTGAGGCGAGCGGGGTGACGTTTGTCGGCTGGACGCGGACATTGCTGAATGTGATGGTTGCGCGGCAGTTGTTGTTGCCGCTGGATACGCGCGACACCGTGACGGTGATCGTGGAAGCGGTGGGGGTGACGGTCTGTGAATTCCCGCCATTCAATTGCAGGGAACCGCCGCCGCCGCAGGCGCCGGCATTTGATCTTGTGGCCGTAACATTGACGCCCGGGTTGAATCGGAATCCCGTGGGAGCATTGAGAATGATGGTCCCGAGGCCAATATCGCCCAACGCTCCTTCGGCAATCGCGGGGCCCGTAAGAGACGTATATGAGCTCCCTCCCGCCGTCGTGGAGAGAATGGCGGAGCCTCCGGTTGCCTGCGTAACCGTGACCGCAGCCAAGGCCACCGGCGCAAACTGCGGCAGTGCAGATCCGAGTGAGCTTACTAGCAGGTAAGAAGTGAGTGTGAATACGTTAAATCGCGCCAGTCCGCGTCTCGTGGAGAGAGTTTCCATAACGAGGAAGGGGAAGGGGGGATTGAGCCTTTTTAGAAGCTAAATTCTCCCCTCCTACTATTGTTGCTGTCAATCGTCAAGTCACCTATCTGGTCACTGTTCAATTTCCATATCAACCACTTCTGTAAATTCACCAATAGATGCAGTATATTCAATCTATCGAATGTTTTGTTATGCAACCTTCCATTGACGTTCCGGGCTTTCCCGCTTAGCGTGGGAGGTCCTTCCCCCCTTCCCTCCCATGCGCCGCACGTTTCCTCTCACCATTCTTGCATGCTTGCTCCTCTCTTCCCCCGCCCTCCTCGTGTCGGCACAGGACCGGGAAGATGTCTCCTTCGGGAGACGACATGGCCCCTCTCCCGTAGTGCCCGGGCAGTACATCGTGCTCACGAAGGGGGATGTCATGAATCAGGTGGTGAAGCGTCACAATGTCACTCAGAAGTTCAAGCACTACGGTGCGGTGAAAGGCTTTGCGGCCGCTCTCTCCGATGCACAGGTGGCAGAGCTGCGCGCCGATCCGGATGTGGTTGCTCTGCAACCGGACTACGTGGTGGAGGCGCTGAAACGTCCTTCTTCCTCTGCCGCAGTGCAAGTTCTTCCGACGGGGGTGAATCGGATCGATGCCGATCTCTCACCGACGGCCAGGATCGACGGCGTGAGTCAGTCGCTGAATGTGGACATTGCAGTGATTGATACCGGAGTCCAGAAATCGCATCCGGATCTGAACGTGTTCCGGCAGGTGAACTTCACCAATGAAAAGCAGATGGACGATCTGAACGGACATGGAACGCATGTGGCGGGAATCGCTGCGGCGAAGGACAATGCAGCGGGTGTCGTGGGAGTGGCGCCCGGCGCGCGGATCTGGTCTGTGAAGGTGCTCAATCGCAACGGGTCCGGTTACCTCTCCGATGTGATTGAGGGGATTGATTATGTGACGGCGAATGCCGCTTCCGTCGAGGTGGCCAACATGAGTCTGGGGTGCGTGGGCTGCCAGACGGTTGCCATGGACACGGCGATCAGCCGCTCCGTGGCTGCGGGCGTGGTGTACGCCGTGGCTGCGGGCAATGATGCGAGTGATGCGGTCGACGAGAGCCCAGCCAATCACCCCGACGTCCTCGCTGTATCCGCCATCGCAGACTTCAACGGACTCCCCGGCGGTGGCGCATCCGCGACGTGCTATCCCGATGAGGATGATACCTTCGCGAACTTCAGCAATTATGGTTCGGTGGTGGATATCGCCGCGCCCGGCGTGTGCATTCTCTCCACCTACAAGGGCGGGAAGTATGCCACCATGAGTGGGACCAGCATGGCCAGCCCGCATGTGGCGGGCGCCGCAGCGCTCTACATTCTGACGCACGGCAAGCCCACGGATGCCGCAGGAGTTGCGGCAGTGCGTTCCGCTCTCGTCATTGGCGGGACGGCACAGACGGCTGCGGGAGGGTTCTCGGGCGATCCCGATGCATCCCACGAGCCGCTCGTGAATGCCGCATCGCTCTAGTGGAAACGAGAAATCGTCCTTCTCCTCTCTGAGAGCAGAAGAGGGGAGGAGTGGCCGCGGCAGCAGGTTTCTGCTAGAATGAGAGGAATGCTCCACATCGAAATCGAGATCGAGAGACCCATCGCGACCCTCGTCACCATCGTGGGGGTCGTGGGGGCAATCGTATGGTTCAACTGGGGCGGGAGCGGGCAGAGAGTGGAAGCATCTGTCATGGAGCCGGTGCATGCCGTCTCTACGCAGGGAGACAGGAGTGGCGGCGGCGGAGACGACAGGATGGCGCTCCATGATGCGGAGGATGAAGCGCGCTTCCTCCGGATGCAGCAGGCGGTCCTGAGTCGTCGCGAGGAAATCCTGCGCTACACGCTGCAGTTGCTCGAGGAGCAGGCGCAGCGCCTCGGCGATACTTCCCCGGGGGAGAGTGCCGCTCTCATCGAGAGTGAGCAGCAGCTCATCGCGCTCCTCACAGATCGTCAGGCAGGCGAGGAGAAGCTCCTCGAGACCCTGAGGCAGATGTGGGAGGCGGAAGGCGCACCCCTCCGGCTGCAGCAGGGGGACCTCGGCGCTGTCATTCTCGACTGGCCGGTGGAGCCTGCCTTCGGACTCTCCGCGACGTTCCTCGATGCCGCGTACGAGGCGCGCTTCGGCATCCCCCACCGCGCGATAGATATTCCCGTCGAGCAGGGGTCCGCCGTTCTTGCGGCGGCGGATGGTGTCGTCGAAAGCATCGCCGACAACGGCATGGGCTACAGTTACCTCATCGTCAATCATGGCGGGTATGCCACGCTCTACGGGCACGTGCAGGAGTTCCTCGTGCAAGAGGGGCAGGTCGTGCACAAGGGCGACATCGTCGCGCGCTCCGGCGGACTCCCGGGCACGAAGGGTGCGGGGCTGCTCTCCACCGGACCGCATCTCCACTTCGAAGTGATCGTGCAGGGCGAGCGGTTGGACCCGCTCACATTCCTCCCCGCGCGTGCGGGGCTCACGGGGAACTCCCTCTAGGAGGTTTGTTTGGATGATACCGCCTGCCGGGTGGCGTAGGCGTCCGTCATGCCGGAGATATAGTCACAGATGGCTTCATGCAGTGCTCCGTGCGTTTTCTGCTGCAGGGCGGTGACCTTGGGCGGCGGATCCTCCTCGTATGCGTGACAGAGAGCGGAGACGACTTTCCGTCCCTCTGCGTTGCACGCCTCCACTTTGGGATGGAGATAGAGGTGCTGCCATAGGAACGCACGCAGCTCTCCGAGGGAGACTTGCATGCGGGGAGAGAAGCACACGAGCGCATCAGGGGATCCGAGCACATCCCGGAGCTGCGTGATGCGGTGGTCTGCGATCTGTGCCGCTGTCTCCGAGTAGAGATCGGTCACGAGGAGATGGATGATCGTTCCCCTGAGCTGTGTGCCGCGCTTCTCCGCGCGCTTGGCCGCCTCGTGAGCGAGGGGGATGGAGAGAAGTTCTTTCCGTGAGAAGAGTTTCGAGCGGAGCCCGTCGTCGCAGTCGTGCGCGGTGTAGGCGATCTCGTCGGCGAGATCCACCAGCGCGGCCTCCAGGGTCCTTCCTTCCTTCATCGCATCGCCGGCAGGATGGTCGTGCGGCGTGGTGTGCTTTCGGAGCCCCTCGAGCACCTCGCGGTTCAGGTTCAAACCCGGAAAGAGCACGGAGTGTTCCTCGAGGAGCGTAACAATGCGCAGGGACTGCTCGTTGTGCTCGAATCGTGCACGGTGAGCGCGCATCCAATGGTCGAGCTCCTCCTCGCCCGCATGGCCGAACGGCGGGTGGCCCAAGTCATGGGCGAGCGCGATGCACTCCGCGAGATCCTCGTTGAGTCCGAGCGTCCGCGCGATGTCGCGGCTGATCTGCGCCACCTCCATGGTGTGCGTGAGGCGCGTGCGTACGTGGTCGTGCGTGCCCGCCACGAAGACCTGCGTCTTCCCCTTCAGGCGCCGGAAGGCCTGCGTGTGGATGATGCGGTCGCGATCCCGCTGGAAGGGCGAGCGCGTCTCATCCTCCGGCTCCTCATGCTCGCGCCCAAGGAGGCCCTGATGCGGGACGGCGTACGCTGCGAGGAGCTCATTGGCCTTCTGAATGCGGTCAGCGAGGGGAAACATAGAGAGTAATCAGTGTACTCTATTTTTCTTTTCCCTCACGTCCAAACAGCCGTTGAGCGAGGACGCTTATGCTCCTGATACAACAGGTGGGTGACCGCATCCCCGGATCGCAATCCGGAGAGAGTAGGCCTCCCGTAAAGCATAGTGAGGAGAAACGTGATCGCTCTGACGGGCCGTCCAGACAGGTTCTAGGCTAGCACTTCCTTCAGGGTGCAGACGAGCAAGTTTGTCTGACCCGCTTTCACGTCCTCGCGGTCGCTGCCCCGCCACGTCCAGTACGTTTCCGGATGGCAGCAGGTGCAGGCGGGGTGTCGTTCCACGTGCGTCGAGGGCACGCCGAGCGTGCGGAGTGCGGCGTCGGCGGCGGCACGCAGATCCACGCACCGGCCGCGAACGAAGCGCCGTGGGATGGTGGGGAGTTCCTTTTCCGGATCGGTGAATGCCGCGCACTGCGTGCAGAGCGAGGGGCCGGCGATGACGTAGGTTTCCGCAGGCGCGACGCCCCAGTGATTCCGGAGTGTCTGGAAGAAGGCGGGGATGGCACCGGCGACGAGTCCGCGCCAGCCGGCATGCAGGGTGCCGAGGACGTGCTGCTTGGGGGCGTACACGACGAAGATCTGGCAGTCCGCGCCGCGGACGATGAGCGCGAGGTCCGTATGATTCGTCACCATGCCGTCCGCATCTTCGAGCCGGTCCGATTCATTCTCCATGAGGACCGTGCGGTTGCCATGCACCTGATTCAACGTTGCGAACGCCGTGACGCCGACGGCCTGCGCACAGGCGGGAAACGACTCGGCCGGGCGCTCCTTCGTGAAGAGCTCCACACGCACGCGGTCGGCGAAGGGCTTCAGGAGGGCGAAGGAGTGGGGGGCCATCAATCGGGATCGTAGGTGTGCAGCTGGTGCGGGATCTGCAGGATGACATCCTGCGCCGTGAAGGCGTACCCCTCCTCGGGGTAGAGGACGGTGGCGGCCCGCTTGATGATGGTGCCGGCGGCGAGGGCCGCATCGGGGGGTGGAACCTTCTGCGCGATGAGTCCCGCGATGAGTCCCGCGAGCGCGTCCCCTGTCCCGCCGACGGTGAGTCCCGCATTTCCTCCCGTGATCTCCTCGACCTCTCCGTCAGGGAGGGCGATGTAGTCGGTTGGGCCTTTCAGGAAGATCGTCACGCCCGCCTCCTCCGCGCACGTGCCGATGTCATCCGGCGCCACCTCCATCCGCTCGAGCTCCGCGAGGTGCGGCGTCAGGACGGCAGGTTTTCCTTTCACGAGTGAGAGGGTCTCCGGCTGCAGTGCGGCGGCGTCGAGCACGAGGGCGCAGGGCGCCTCCGCGATGATGTCCTTCAGGGAGCGGATGGCCTGCTCATCGCTGTGCGCGATGCCGGGGCCGAGGACGGCACAGTCCATGGTCGCGAGGAGCTCCAGGATGGCCGCGGTGTCCCCGTGTGTGAGGTCGTCGCCGTGGAAGGGATGCACCTGAAAGTTGAGAGACGCATTCTTAGCCACCTGCGCGTGGCAGGACGGCAGGCACACGAAGACGAGATCGACGCCACTCGCCTCCGCAGCGAGCGCGCTGAAGAGCGGTGCACCGTGCATGAACTTCGAGCCGCCGATGACGGCGACTTTCCCATTCTCCCCTTTGTGGGAATCGGGCTCGCGTTGCACGGGGACAGTGTACCGCCGCTTCAGATCGTCTCCTACAGGGGCGAACCTGCGCGCCGGAAGCGGTGGAGTGCGTCTTCGATGGTGGCGAGCATCTGCGTGCGGAAGCGGCTTGAGGAGAAGGCGCGCGCGTGAGACCGGATGGCCTCGGGGTCGAAGGAGCGCTCCGCGAAGCGCGCGAGGGCTGCGCTCAGGGATTCCCTCGTCTGTTCCGGGAAGAAGAGGCCTGTGACGCCATCCCGCACCGTGTCGAGCACACCGCCCTGACCGAGCGCGATCACCGGTGTGCCGCAGGCCTGCGCCTCGAGCGGGACGACGCCCGCATCCTCCACCTGCGGGAAGAGGACGGCCTTCGCTTGTGCGTAGAGTGTGGGGAGCGCCTCGTCCGGCACGAAGCCGAGGAACTCAACGGTGGGTCCTGCGAGGCGCTTCAGGGAGGCGAAGCTCTTGCCGACGCCGGCGATCTTCAGGGGCAGCTTCAGGGCATTTGCTGTCTCGATGAGCAGGTCGAAGCGCTTGTAGGGGACCAGCCGGCCGATGCCGAGGTAGTATCCTTCCCGTCGCTTCCCGGCGAGGGGGACGGAGAAGAAGCGGTCCTCCACGGGCGGAGGGACGACGGTGCTCTCCCGTCCGTAGGTCCGCGCAATGCGCTCCTTCGTGGCATGGGAATTCGCGAGGAAAACATCGGTGCGTTTGGCCGTGGTGAGGTCCCATCGCCGGAGCTGCTTCAGCATCTTCTTCACGGTCTTGCGCGCGAAGTGTGGCACACGGAAATCATGGAGATATTCCTCCTCCATCTCCCACGCGTAGCGCATGGGCGTGTGGCAGTAGCAGACGTGCACGGCGGAGCTCGGCGGGATGATCCCCTTCCCCACGGCGTGTGAGGAACTCACGATGAGGTCATAGCCGCGGAGATCGAAGCGCTCGAGCGCGCGCGGCATCCACGGGAGGAGCCAGGTGTGCTGGCGCGTGATCTGGTACCAGCGTTGGAGGGGGCTCGTTCGGATGGCGGCGTCCCGGAGCGGGCCGAGATGATCCTTCCGGGCGACGGTCGTGAAGAGCGGCGCATCGGGCCAGAGGGCATGGAACTCCGCGACGACGTGCTCGGCACCGCCGAATGTCGGGAGCCAGTCCGCGATGAGGGCGACCTTCATGTGTGTCCCATTGTTACATTGTTTCCCCGTTTCTCCATGGGATTCAGCGCAAACCATTCAACATTGTCGCAAAGTTACAATGTCACAAAGGGGCTTCCAGTCCCTACAATGGGCTCCATGCCTCTGCGGTTCATGCGTCGTTTGCCGCGCCGCTTCAATCGTCCCGTGACACGCGAGACGCGACGTTTGGTCGCGCGTTACCATCGTCGTCCGATGCGGAGCAAGGTGGGGCAGCAGCTGCGGAAGTGGTCGCGCGGATGGCATCGCACGACGGAAGGATGGAAGCGCGCGCTCGTCACGTGGTCCATCGCCGCACTCATCGGCCTCTTCCTCCTCGTCATCGGTCTCCTTCTCCTCTCCCCCGTGGGGCGCGTGGAGGAGATTCGCGTTTCCCGCGCGGATCCGCGGCTCGACATCGAGGAGGTCCAGAAGATCCTCTCCCCCCTCTTCAAGCAGCATCTCCTCGTCCTCTCCGCACGGCAGGTCCGCGACCTCCTCTCCGTGGAGATCCCCGATATCCAGGAGGTGCACGTGCGCAAGCGCTATCCTTCCCAACTCTTCGTGCAGATCGATCTCGAGCCGCTCATCGCGCGCCTGGAGATCGTCGATCCGGAACAGGAGCAAAGAGCGGATAGCCTCACGCAGTCCGGCTCCACCTTCGACTACCTCACGAGCGGCGGCATCTACGTCACGACATCTGTGGTGGAGAAGAGCAAGGCGCTCCCGCTCCTCCGTGTCGTCGACTGGGGGGTGCGGCCCGCACCGGAGGATGCCCTGCTCTCCACGGAATTCATTCGTCGCATGGAGGAAATAGAGGGCATCCTCACTACCCAGTTTGGCCAGCAGGTGAATGCCCGCACCGTCTATCTGCGGGCGCAGGAGTTTCACCTGCGGGTGGGGACAGTGAGCCTGTGGTTCGATGTGCGCGGTTCTCTGGAGGATCAGATGCGCCGCTTCCGCACGTTCCTCGGTGCAGTGGGGCTGGCTAATGCCAGAGAATATGTCGATTTGCGTCTCTCGGGCCGTGTCATCTTCAAGTGAAGCCGGATGAAGTGGTGCGATCAGGCCGGAAAACACCCTTCTCTTCACTTGATTTTTTTTGCAGCGTTTCTTCATGAAATGCGTGCGGAAGCTTCACGGGAAGGTGGCAAAGGGCCTATGATGCTCTTCGATGATGAGTTCGGTTCTCTCCGCGCTCCTCTTGGGGATGCCACCTCTCCTTGCTACGACTCCTCTGGACGCCACGGTGACACTCCAGGAAATGCGCATCGCTCCCCCTGCAGAAAAACTGACGATCGATCGGCACCTCTCCGCTTCGGGGGTGCTCGTGATGGATCTCCAGACAGGGCAGCCGCTCTTCGAAGAGCAGGCGGATATCGCACGTCCCATGGCGAGCCTCACTAAGCTCATGACGGCTCTCATCATCGTGGAGCATCATCCCATGAACGAGTGGGTGAAGATCCCGGAGGGGATCGCGGACACGCGGGGGAGTGTGGCCTACCTCCCGCCCGGGGAGCACTTCACCGTCGGCAATCTCCTCTCCGCACTCCTCATCGCCTCCGCCAACGATGCCGCCGTCGCGCTCGCGCAACATCACAGCGGGTCGACGGGGGCCTTCGTGAAGGAGATGAACGAGCGTGCGAAAGTACTGGGTCTTCGCGCGACGTCCTATGCCAATCCCACGGGTTTGGATGATCCGCGCCAGTGGTCCACCCCGCGCGATCTCGCGTGGCTTGCAACCTTCGTCCAGCGTTATCCTGACATCAGCGAACGGATGAAGAAGCACGGCGTGACGATCACGAGCCGCGAGGGGCAGGCCCTCGTCCTCACGCATACGCATGCCCTCGTCCGCGATCCAACCTCGAGCGTCATTGCCGGAAAGACGGGGACGACCGATGCCGCGGAGCAGTGCCTCGTCTCGCTGGTGGAGGAGGAGGACCGGAAGTACGTTGTGGTGCTGGAGCATTCGCTCGCGCGATACACGGATATGGGAGTGATCCTCAAGGCGCTCATTGGCCGGGACATCGTGCCGGTTCTCCCCGAGGATAATTCCGCGCTGCCGGCGGGACATTAGCGTTCCTGTCTCTTTTCTGTGGCCTTGCAAGATTCCACCATTCACTGGCTCTCCATCCGGGTGCGCATCATCTGCGTGGCCGTTTTTCTGTTCAGCGGCTTCTTCCCTCCCTACGTCCCCAAGTCCGCGCTCGCCCTGCAGGAGACCTCGACCTTCAACCAGCAGTTCCTCCTCGTGGAGGAGGGGTTCCTCATGAAGTCCTCCTCCCTCACCAAGCAGGGGGCGCGGCGCGCCTACGCCGAAGGGGTCATCCACACCGTGAAGGAGGGGGAGAGTCTCGAGAAGATCGCGCAGCGCTATACCATTTCCAAGGACACCATCCGCTGGGCGAACAAGCTCAAGGAGGATCAGCCCATCCAGCCCAAGCAGGAGCTCCTCATCCTCCCGGTGGATGGCGTGCTCCACACTGTGAAGGCGGGCCAGACGCTCCTCGGCATTGCGGATCTCTATGGGATCTCCGCGGATGTCATCGCGCAGCAGAACAGGGTGGAGGGTGGTTTCCTCCTCGCGGGGCAGGAGCTCATCATCCCCGGCGGGAAGCCCATCGTGAGCAAGCCGACTGTCATCGCGGCGGCCACCTCCTCGGCGGGGAAGAAGCCGACGACAGCCAAGCCGCAGACGGGTCCCACGCCGCACGCGAAGGAAATGACGGCGGAGGTCACCTCCGGCGTCCTCCAGAAGCCCTGCAGCAGCATTTGTTTCGTCACGCAGTACTTCAATCCGAATCACTACGCCCTCGACCTGCAGGAGAAGGGCGGTGGGCCGATCTACGCGGCGGAGGCAGGGACAGTCATCCGCGCGGATTACGGGTGGCAGGGTGGCTACGGCAACGTCATCGAGATCGACCACGGCAACGGCCTCGTGACGCTCTACGGGCACAATAAAGAGCTCTACGTGAAGGCGGGGGATACGGTGGAGCGCGGGCAGCTCATCTCCTGGATGGGGAATACGGGGCTCGTCTACGGCGCCACGGGCATCCACCTGCACTTCGAGGTGCGCGTGGACGGTGTGAAGAAGAATCCATTGCTCTATATCCAATGAAGCGTGAGAGACAAACCTGCGGTTTTTCTCTCACGAGCTCTCTTTTCCCTTAAAGGTGCGGCTCCAGCGCGGGAGCCCGCGAGACCCGCGCTTCGCCGCATTTTTCATTGTTTCGTTGTCTTTCGTATCTTCCTCGGCTACCGTTTCTCCGCCTCCACACGGGGTTGTAGCTCAGCTGGTTAGAGCGTCCGCCTGTCACGCGGAAGGTCGCGGGTTCGAATCCCGTCAGCCCCGCCACCCAAGAAGTATCTCCGCTACACTTGATTGGTGATCAAAGCAGTATTCTTCGACTTCGATGGAGTTTTGACAACGGGCCCCAATGCCGGAATCACGATGAGCGAGAATTTCTGCAGGGCCGTCCCCGGTATTCCCGCCGATCAGGTGTTGGCGGCTTACCGACATATATCAAAGGACGTGAACTTGGGATTGCTCGCGGATCACTCGGCTTGGGAGCAGGTCTGTTCTTCTTTTGGCGTTCAGCTCGGACGGGAGCCGATCAATCGCATCCTGCGGACCATTCCGAAGAATGAGGAAATGTTCCAACTCGCTCACTCGCTCAGAGGACGCTTTGTCCTTGGGATCATCACCGACAACGGTGCCGAACGCATGGCATTGATTCGGGAAGATCTGAAGCTTGATGCACTCTTTGACCCCATTATCGTGTCGGCCGAGGTCCATGCGTCCAAGCGCGACGGATCAACGGCGATCTTTGACGCGGCGCTCGCTCGTGCGCACTGCAAGCCAGGCGAAGCGGTCTTCATCGATAACGGCCGGAAAAATCTGGTGACCCCGGAAACAATGGGGATGAAGACGTACTTGTTCGATGAATCATCGAACGATATTCCCGCGCTCCTCGCGTGGTTGCGAGAAATTGGAGTGTTGGGTACTCCCTCTTTTGGTAATTGACAAAAATTACAAATAGTTACATATTATGTACATGGAGCATCCCGTCTACCTGAAGTTCCTCGGTCTCATTAATCATGAGAATGCTGGCAAGATCGTCGCTACGATCGAGGCAAAATTACGAGAAGGGCGAAGGGATTTTTACCTTGCAATGAAGAGTCCCGGCGGAGAGGCGTTTGCCGGGCAGTGGCTCTACGGCCGTCTCCGGGAACTTCCGATTACTCTGACGACGCATAACCGGAAACACGTCGGGTCCGCGGCGATGGATCTCTATTTGGCAGGGGAGCGGCGCCTGGCGGAGCCGGGAGCCACCTTCCTCATTCATCAGGCGCAATTCAGTCCAGAGGAGCGGGCGCGGTGTGCGGCGGAAGCGAATGCATTTCCTGCTCTACTAAGCATCCACAATGCATTTACCACTCAGCTGCTCCTCGATCGGACACAGATGACGCGGGGGCAGATTGAGGCAGTGATTGCTAACGAAAATGAAACAACTGCTGAAGAGGCAGTGGAGATGGGGATCGCGCATGAAACGGTGGAGATACGCTTCCCCACCGATGCAGAGCTCATTGAGCTCATGTTTCCGTGGGGCGAATGAATGGCTCCGAGTTCACGTGCCTGTGATGGAGTGAGTCCTGGAGCGGGGGATTCACTTTTCGGGTACTTTCTTCTCCTTCTCTCTTTGAGGCCTCTCCGGGCTTGAGTAGACTTGGCATCCACCTTCCCTCCTCATTCTTATGGAACAAGGCGGTGACAAGTTGAATTGGAAAGTGATCGGCACAGGCGCAGCGCAGCTGCACAGCATGCCGCGGAGATCGAATGGCGAACAAGTTTTCCTGCCGGAGCAGGTCATTCAGGAAGTGGGGAGGCAAATGGTCCGGTTGCGGGGGGCAGCAGGAATCACGAACGCCGATGCCCTGAGAGAAGCTGCTCATGGCCTCGCCGGAGTCGCAGGGGAGACCTATGTTACCGAATTGGATGGAGGTGGCTCGTCGGATGGTGCGGCCAAGAAGGCCATTGAGGCAGTGCAAGAAGCCGTGCGGGCACGGACAGGCGCTCAGCAGGTCGCGTAGTTATAGACTTGGCTTCCTCTCATGCCACTCCGTCGTCCTTCGGCTACGCTCAGGACGACCTCTCCACAATTTTATTGTTCAGGGGAAGTAAGTGCCGGTTTTCTTGTGTGCCACTCGGTCGCCTGCTCATAGGCGTATCCCGCGCGGAGGATGGTCTCCTCGCCCCATTGCGGCCCTAAGATCTGCATGCCGATGGGGAGCCCTTCCTTTGAGGCGCCACAGGGGATCGAAAGCCCCGGAAGGCCTGCGAGATTGATTGGCGCGGTAAAGATATCCTCCAGATACATCTGCACGGGGTCATCGGTATGCGCTCCGATTTTGAAAGCAGGAGTCGGGGCCACCGGTGCCAGGATGCAGTCCACATTTTGGAAGGCCTTCTCAAAGTCCAGCCGGATGAGGGTGCGCACCTTCTGCGCCTGACGGTAGTAAGCGTCGTAGTAGCCGGCTGAGAGGGCGTACGTGCCGATCATGATGCGGCGCTTCACTTCCGGCCCAAACCCGCCGCTGCGTGAACGGATGTAGTACTCGATCAGATTGTCCTGCTTGTCCGATGTATGGCCGTAACGGATTCCGTCGTAGCGGGCCATGTTGGAGCTCACTTCCGACGGGCAAATGACGTAGTAGGCCGCAATGGCATAGGACGAGTGTGGCAGGCTGATATCTACCACCTTCGCTCCGAGTTTCTCCATTTCCTTGGCAGCACTGCGCACGGCTGCCTCCACTTCCGGACTCATTCCTTTGATGAAGTATTCCTTAGGCAGTCCGATCGTCATGCCCTTCACGCCTTTTCGGAGCGTCGAGAGATAGTCGGGCACGGGGACATCACCCGTCGTCGCGTCGAGCGGGTCTTTCCCCGCGATCGCCTGAAGGATGATCGCTGCGTCCTCCACAGTCTTCGCAAGGGTGCCGATGGAATCCAGTGAGCTTGCCATGCTCATCACGCCATAGCGGCTCGTGCGGCCGTACGTCACCTTCAATCCCACGCATCCGCAGAAGCTCGCGGGCTGGCGGATGGAGCCGCCGGTGTCCGTTCCGAGGGCGAAGAGGCATTCATCCGCCGCGACAGCCGTGGCGGATCCGCCGGACGATCCTCCTGCCACGCGCGTCTGATCCCACGGGTTCTTCGTGACGCCGAAGCAGCTCGTCTCCGTGCTCGCGCCCATGGTGAATTCGTCCGTGTTCGCCTTCCCCATGCTGATGGCGCCCGCCGCCTTCAGGCGCTTCGTCGTCGTCGAGTCGAATGGTGGGATGTAGTCCTTCTTCCGCAGCATGTTCGAGCAGGCGGTGGTGGGGATGCCCGTTTCGCAGAAGACATCTTTGGCGAGGTAGGGGATGCCGGCGAGGGGATGTTCAAAGACGCCTTTGGCATCGGCTTTTTTGGCTTCCTCCAGGGCTCGCTCGAAATTGCGATGCACCACAGCATTCAGGTTTTTGTCCACCTTCTCGATGCGGTCGATGCAGGCTTTTGTGAGTTCTGCAGAAGAGATCTCTTTCTTCTTCAGTTTCTCATGGGCCTGGGCAATGGTGAGTGACGGGAGGGACAAGGAATGAGGAATGAGGAATTAACCGTGGGCGGAGGCGGTTTCGATCTGCTGCTCGACGATGGGGAGCGGGCTCGTCGCGAGGAGGGCATCCGTCGTGATGCCTTTATCTTCGATCACATCGCTGCGGAAGACGTTGGCCTGTCCCGTCACCTGCGCCGTGGGTTCCACGCCCTCCGTCTTCACCTCCTTGAGTTTCTCCACGTAGTCGAGAATGGCCGAGAGCTCACGGGCGTACTTC
>JAEAMF010000761.1_pt1 | contig 32309 bp, 32 predicted proteins | sample 8958721 | NCBI WGS metagenome assembly JAEAMF01 (sample SAMN16933255, study PRJNA681124) | bioreactor sludge metagenome | isolation source: anaerobic bioreactor treating anionic surfactant - SDBS | place: India: Bengaluru | collected 2019-02-28 | reverse complement strand
GGCTGCATCATGATGCGCAAGTGCCACCTGAACACCTGCCCCGTGGGCGTGGCCACGCAGGACCCTGTCCTGCGCGCCAAGTTCACCGGCAAGCCCGAGCATGTGGTGAACTACTTCTTCTTCATCGCCGAAGAAGTGCGCCAGATCATGGCCCAGCTGGGTCTGCGCAAGTTCGACGAACTGGTGGGCCGTTCCGACCTGCTGGACACCCGCAAGGGCGTGGAACACTGGAAGGCCCAGGGTCTGGACTTCAGCCGCCTGTTCTACCAGCCGAACGTGCCCGCCGATGTGCCTCGCTTCCATGTCGACAAGCAGGACCACTTGCTGGACAAGGCGCTGGACGTGAAGCTGATCGAGCGCTGCAAGCCCGCGATCGAAAACGGCGAGAAGGTGCGCATCATGGAAGTGGCGCGCAACGTGAACCGTTCCGTGGGGGCCATGCTCTCCGGCGCGGTGACCCGTGCGCACGCCGAAGGCCTGCCAGACGACACCATCCGCATCCACTTCGAAGGTACGGGCGGCCAGTCTTTCGGTGCCTTCCTGTGCAAGGGCGTGACGCTGAACCTGACCGGCGAAGCCAACGACTACACCGGCAAGGGCCTGTCCGGCGGCCGCGTGGTGGTGCGTCCCAGCCATGAATTCCGTGGCAACTCGGTGAGCAACACCATCGTGGGCAACACCGTGATGTTCGGCGCCACCCGCGGTGAAGCCTTCTTCAGCGGCGTGGCCGGCGAACGCTTTGCCGTGCGCCTGTCGGGTGCCACGGCGGTGGTCGAAGGCGTGGGTGACCACGGCTGCGAATACATGACCGGCGGTACCGTGGTGGTGCTGGGCAAGACCGGCCGCAACTTTGCCGCCGGCATGAGCGGCGGCGTGGCCTATGTGTACGACGAAGACGGCAAGTTCGCCGAGCGTTGCAACACCGCGTCCGTCAAGCTGGACAAGGTGCTGCCGCACGAAGAATTCGTCAGCAGCATCGACCCCGGTGTGTGGCACAACGGCCAGAGCGACGAGCAACAGCTGCGCGCCATGGTCGAAGCCCACAGCCGCTGGACCGGTTCGCAGCGTGCCCGTGACCTGCTGGACAACTGGGCCGCAGCGCGTGCCAAGTTCGTCAAGGTCTTCCCGACCGAGTACAAGCGTGCACTCGGCGAAATCTATGAACGCAAACAGAAGGAAAAGCAAGCTGCATCTGCGCAAGCCACTCCCAAAAAAGAAGCGGTAGCGGCCAAGTAAACACGGCCCGAACGCGGCGGCCCGGGCGGGCCGTCGCACCGCCAGCGAACACAGATTTCAAGGAATACACACCATGGGTAAGACCACCGGCTTTATGGAATACGACCGCATCGAAGAGGGCTACGCCCCGGTTGCGGAACGTCTGAAGAACTACAAGGAATTCGTCATTGCACTGACGCCCGAGCAGGCCAAGATCCAGGGCGCACGCTGCATGGACTGCGGCACCCCGTTCTGCAACAACGGCTGCCCGGTCAACAACATCATTCCGGATTTCAACGATCTGGTGTACCGCGGCGACTGGGAGAACGCGATCAAGGTGCTGCACAGCACCAACAACTTCCCCGAATTCACCGGCCGCATCTGCCCCGCGCCCTGTGAAGCCGCCTGCGTGGCCAACATCAATGGCGATGCCATCGGCATCAAGTCCATCGAACACGCCATCATCGACCGCGCCTGGGACGAAGGCTGGGTCACGGCCCAGAAGCCCAAGCTGCTGACCGGCAAGAAGGTGGCCGTGGTCGGCGCCGGCCCTGCGGGCCTGGCTGCCGCCCAGCAACTGGTGCGTGCGGGCCACGATGTGACCCTGTTCGAGAAGAACGACCAGGTCGGTGGTCTGCTGCGCTACGGCATCCCCGACTTCAAGCTGAACAAGTCCAACATCGACCGCCGTGTCGAGCAACTGGTGGCCGAAGGCCTGAAGATCCGCACCGGCGTGCTGGTGGCGGGCAAGGACGGTCTGGGCAAGGACAGCAAGGTCACCAACTGGGCCAAGGAAACCATCGCCCCCGAAACGCTGATGGCCGAATTCGACGCCGTGCTGCTGACCGGCGGTGCCGAGCAGTCGCGTGACCTGCCCGTGCCCGGCCGTGATCTGAAGGGCGTGCATTTCGCCATGGAGTTCCTGCCCCAGCAGAACAAGGCCACGGCCGAAGGCAAGTACAAGGGCCAGATCCGCGCCGACGGCAAGCACGTTGTGGTGATCGGCGGTGGTGACACCGGCTCCGATTGCGTGGGCACCTCCAACCGCCATGGCGCCACCAGCGTGACCCAGCTGGAACTGATGCCCATGCCGCCCGAGCAGGAAAACAAGCCCCTGGTGTGGCCCTACTGGCCGCTGAAGCTGCGCACCAGCTCCAGCCACCAGGAAGGCTGCGAGCGCGAGTTCGCCATCGGCACCAAGGAGTTCATCGGTGAAAAGGGCCAGCTGACGGCCGTGAAGACCGTGCGCCTGGAGTGGAAAGACGGCAAGATGACCGAAGTTGCCGGTTCCGAGCAGATCATCAAGGCCGATCTGGTGTTCCTGGCCATGGGCTTTGTCTCGCCGGTGCAGACCGTGCTGGACGCCTTTGGTGTGGACAAGGACCAGCGCGGCAACGTCAAGGCCACGACCGATCTGATCGGCGGCTACGCCACCAGTGTGCCCAAGCTGTTCGCCGCAGGCGACATCCGCCGCGGCCAGTCGCTGGTCGTCTGGGCCATCCGTGAAGGCCGCCAGGCTGCCCGCGCCGTGGACGAGTTCCTGGTGGGCGCCAGCCAGCTGCCCCGCTGAGCCCGGTCTGGTCTGTGTGGCGGCCCCAGGGCCGCTGTGCGGGCCGACGCCGTACACCTCCGAGCCTTTGCGATGTCTGTCGCAAAGGCTTTTTGCATCCCGGGCCTGCCCCCGGGGTGCGGGAGCGGAGGATCAGGCCGCGCCCTGTGCCGTCAGCGCAGCAGCAGCAACCGGGGGACGGCGTCGCTGCCCACCGTCAGCACGGCGTTCTGCTCCCAGTGCCGGCCCCAGGCGCGGGATTGGGTGGGGCCCATATGCCAGACCAGCAGGCTGTCTTCGCCCGGCCACTCGCCTTGCGGGTCCCGGCCCTGGGCCGGGGCCCAGCTCCAGCCGTCCTGCTGCAGTGCCACACGCAGCGCCTGCATGCGGCGTTCGTTGTCCGCGGGCGACAGTGCGACGCCCAGCGGGTTGCAGGCCGTCAGCAGGCAGGCCTGCCGGGCTCCGCACTGTTGCATGGCGTGCTGCAGGGCCGGCGAGTGCACGTCCACTTGCAGCCTGGAGGCGGTGGCACGGGCGGGCAGCGCCACGTCGTACCAGGCCTGGCGGTAGGCCTGCACCAGGGCTGCGGGCAGCAGGGTGGGGTGGCCGTCGGCACACAGGGGCGCGGGCTGGGTGGTGGATGCAGGACGAAGTGGCATGGGCTTGCAGGAAATGGGATGCGCGCCATGGCGCTCTGGGCGACAATAGCGGATTCGTCCGGCAGCGGAACAGCCTGGGGGCGTACACCACGCTTCTTGCAGCCAGTTCCGGTCGCGCCGTTTGCAGGTCTTTCATCACCTTTTCTTTCGACACCATGAAGAAACGCACCCTCCTGGCCACGGTGGCCCTGACTGCTTTGCTGGCCGCCTGCGGCAAGAATGAACCTGCCTCCACGGCAGCGGCCCCTGAAGCCGCTCCCGCACCGGCTGCCGTGACCAAGCTGGTCGTCGGTCTGGACGACAACTTCCCGCCCATGGGTTTCCGTGACGAAAAGAACGAGCTGGTCGGTTTCGACATCGACATGGCCAAGGAAGTCGCCAAGCGCGCCAACATCGAAGTGGAATTCAAGCCCATCGACTGGAACGCCAAGGAAGCCGAGCTGCTGGGCAAGCGCGTGGATGCGCTGTGGAACGGTCTGACCATTCTGGAAGAGCGCAAGGAAAAGATCCTGTTCTCCGATCCCTACATGGTGAACAAGCAGATCATCATCGTGAAGGCCGGTTCGGACATCAAGGGCAAGCCTGACATGGCTGGCAAGACCGTGGGTGCCCAGGAAGGCTCCAGCGCCGTGACCGCCATGGCCAAGGACAAGGAACTGTCGGACAAGTTCAAGGAAACCAAGCTGTTCGGCGACAACATCGCTGCCCTGATGGACCTGGAAGCCGGCCGCCTGGACGTGGTGGTGGTGGATGAGGTGGTGGGCCGTTACCTGGTCAACAAGAAGCCCGACAACTACACCGTGCTGGCCGACGACTTCGGTACCGAAGACTACGGTGTGGGCTTCCGCAAGGACGACGAAGCCACCCGCAACAAGGTCAACGACGTGATCGCCGAGATGAAGAAGGACGGCAAGGCCGCTGAAATCGCCAAGAAGTGGTTCGGCGCTGACGTCATCAAGCACTGAGTCTGACCGACCGTGCTGTACCGGCAATGCCTGGCATTGCCGGTTTTTTTTGCTTTGCGACGACAATCGCGTCCTGGCATGCGGGTTGCACCCGCCATGTCCGGCGCCTGTGCCTGTGGCAGCTGCCCTTCACCCAAGCGCCACCTTGAAGGCCATCGATGGATTATGTAATTTCGCTTTTGGGCCCCATGTCTGCCGGGGCCCTGGTTACGCTCAAGCTCTTTGTCATCACGCTGATCCTGTCCATCCCGCTGGGATTGGCATTGGCGTTGATGCGTATTTCCCGTTTCAAGGCGCTCAGCAGCCTGGTGGGCGGCTATATCTGGCTGATGCGCGGCACGCCGCTGATGCTGCAGCTGCTGTTCATCTACTTTGCCCTGCCGTTTGTGCCGGTGGTCGGCGTGCGCCTGCCTGACTTTCCGGCCGCCGTGGTGGCGTTCGCGCTGAACTACGCGGCCTACTTCGCTGAAATCTTCCGTGCCGGTATCCAGTCGGTGGACCGGGGCCAGTATGAAGGCGCCAAGGTGCTGGGCATGAGCTATGGCCAGACCATGCGCCGCATCGTGCTGCCGCAGATGTGGTCGCGCATTCTGCCGCCGGTCAGCAACGAGACCATCACCCTGGTGAAAGACACCTCGCTGATATACGTGCTGGCGCTGAACGACCTGCTGCGCGTGGCGCGCGGCGTGGTGCAGCGTGACTTCACGTTCACGCCCTTCATTGTGGCGGCCTGTTTCTATCTGGTGATGACGCTGGTACTGACCTGGATCTTCCAATACCTCGAAAACCGCCATGCAAAGTACGAAGCCTGAAGCCATGTCCGAAGTGATGATTTCTGCCCAGGGCATCCACAAAGGCTTTGGCGGCACGCCGGTGCTCAAGGGCGTGTCGCTGGAACTGGCGCGCGGCGAGGTGGTGGCCATCATCGGCCCATCCGGCTCGGGCAAGAGCACGTTCCTGCGCTGCCTGAACCACCTGGAGACCATCGACCGCGGCACCATCACCATCGAAGGCGAGGTGCTGGCGCGCTCGGAAGGCGAGGCCAGGGCCCAGTATGTGAGCGAGGCCGAGATCCGCCAGATCGGCCGCAAGATGGGCATGGTGTTCCAGTCCTTCAATCTGTTCCCGCACCTGACGGTGCTGGAGAACATCATCGAAGCGCCGATCATTGTCAAAGGCATGAAGCGCGATGCCATCGTGCCCAAGGCCGAGGCGCTGCTGCAGAAGGTGGGCCTGCTGGAAAAGCGCGATGCGTATCCCAACCGTCTGTCGGGCGGGCAGAAACAGCGCGTGGCCATTGCCCGTGCGCTGGCCATGGACCCGGACATTCTGCTGTTCGATGAACCCACTTCGGCCCTGGACCCGGAGCTGACCGGCGAAGTGCTGCGCACCATGCGCGAGCTGGCCGAAGAGCGCATGACCATGTTGGTGGTCACGCACGAAATGGGCTTTGCCCGCGAAGTGGCCAACCGCGTGATCTTCATGGACGGCGGACACATCGTGGAGCAGGGGCCGGCGGCCGCGTTTTTCGCCAACCCGCAGCAGGCCCGTACCCGCGCCTTTCTGCAAAATATGTTGTGATGCAGCAACACTCTGCCCCGTGACTGTCACAGCGCAGCCACAAGGCGGGTGCCGTTGGCTATGCTGCGCCGCAGCGTGACAGGGCCGCCCCGTGCTGCCACTGTCGCTGCGAATAAACATACACTGGTGTATGTTTATTCGCCAAATTGCAGCCAAGCCGGGCGCTTGTTTGCACAATAAGTCCCTTTGGGCCGTGGAAAACTTCAATCCCCATGTCTGATTCCCCTTCATTGGTAGAGCTGCGCAATGTCACGTTCGGCTATGGCGAACGGGTGATCCTGCGCGACCTCTCGCTGTCCGTGCCACGTGGCAAGGTGACGGCGCTGATGGGGGCTTCCGGCGGTGGCAAGACCACGGTGCTGCGCCTGATTGGCGGACAGAACCGCGCCCAGCAGGGCCAGGTGCTGTTCGATGGCCAGGATGTGGGCACCATGGACCAGACCCAGCTGTACGCCGCACGCCGGCGCATGGGCATGCTGTTCCAGTTCGGGGCTTTGTTCACCGACATGAATGTGTTCGACAACGTGGCTTTTCCGCTGCGCGAGCACAGCCAGCTGCCGCCGTCCATGGTGCGCGATATCGTGCTGATGAAGCTGCAGGCCGTGGGCCTGCGTGGCGCACGCGATCTGATGCCCAGCCAGATTTCCGGCGGCATGGCCCGCCGTGTGGCCCTGGCCCGTGCCATGGCCCTGGATCCCGAGCTGATCATGTACGACGAGCCGTTTGCCGGGCTGGACCCGATTTCGCTGGGCACGTCGGCGCGCCTGATCCGGATCCTGAACGACGCCATGGGCCTGACCACGATCCTGGTCTCCCACGATGTGGAAGAGACTTTCCGCGTGGCGGACCATGTGGTGATTCTGGGCGCTGGCGGCGTGGCCGCACAGGGCACGCCACAGGAAGTGATGGACTGCCCCGATCCATTGGTGCAGCAGTTTGTCCACGCCCGGCCCACGGGACCGGTGCCTTTCCACTATGCCGCCCCCTCGCTGGAGGCCGATTTTGGCGCCGCACACGGTGACGGAGGTGCACGATGAACTGGCTGCATCCCGCACGCATCGGTCTGGCCGTGCGTTCCAAGCTGGCCGACATGGGCTATGGTGCCCGCCTGTTCGGACGGCTGCTGGCCCTGTTGCCGGAAGCGCTGCGGCGCTTTCGCCTGACGGGTGACCAGATCCATTTTCTGGGCAATTATTCGCTGGCCATCATCGGGGTGTCCGGCCTGTTCGTGGGCTTTGTGCTGGGCCTGCAGGGCTACTACATCCTGCAGCGCTACGGCTCGGCCGAGGCCCTGGGCATGATGGTGACGCTCAGTCTGCTGCGCGAGCTGGGCCCGGTGGTGACGGCCTTGCTGTTCGCGGGCCGCGCCGGCACGGCGCTGACGGCAGAAATCGGCCTGATGAAGGCTGGCGAGCAGCTGTCGGCGATGGAAATGATGGCGGTGGACCCGATCAAACGCATTCTCGCGCCCCGTTTCTGGGCGGGGGTGGTGGCCATGCCCCTGCTGGCGGCGGTGTTCAGTGCCGTCGGCGTGCTGGGTGGCTGGATCGTGGGCGTGCTGCTGATCGGCGTGGATGCGGGGGCCTTCTGGGGCCAGATGCAGTCCGGCGTGGATTGGTGGAACGATCTGGGCAACGGCGTCATCAAGAGCACGGTATTTGGGGTGGCAGTGACCTTTGTGGCACTGCTGCAGGGCTATGTGGCCAAGCCCACGCCGGAAGGCGTGTCGCGCGCCACCACCCGCACGGTGGTGATGGCTTCGCTGGCGGTGCTGGGACTGGACTTCCTGATGACCGCATCGATGTTCAGCATCTGAGGCACGGCGCCCAGGCAAACAAGGAATAGATCAAAAATGCAGCAATCCAAAAATGACATCTGGGTCGGCATGTTCGTGCTGATCGGGGCTGCCGCGCTGGTGTTTCTGGCGTTGCAGGCAGCCAATCTGCTGAGCCTGAACTTTCAGAAGGGCTACCCGGTGACCGCCCGCTTCGACAATATCGGCGGGCTCAAGCCCAAGGCGGCGGTCAAGAGTGCCGGCGTGGTGGTGGGGCGCGTGGAGTCCATCACCTTCGACGACCAGACCTTCCAGGCCAGCGTGAACCTGGTGATGGAAGAACGTTACAAATTCCCCAAGGACAGTTCGCTGAAGATCCTGACCAGCGGCCTGCTGGGAGACCAGTACATCGGCATCGAAGCCGGCGCAGACGAGGAAAACCTCAAGGCCGGTGATCGCATCAGCTCGACCCAGTCGGCGGTGGTGCTGGAAAATCTGATCGGCCAATTCCTCTACAACAAGGCCGAAGAGGGGGCCGCCACGCCTGCGCCCGCAACCAACGGAAATTGACCCATGATGCAGAAGAACAAGACATCCCCCATCGTGCGCTGGAGCGCGATTGCCGCCGTGTCGGCCAGTGCCCTGGCGCTGGGCGGTTGCGCGGCGACCGGCAGCAACCCGCAGGATCCGTACGAGTCCTTCAACCGCAAGGTGCAGTCGTTCAACGACGGGGTCGATGACGCGGTGCTCAAGCCTGTGGCGACGGCCTACCAGACCGTGACACCCCAGCCGGTGCGCACCGGTGTGGGCAACTTCTTCGGCAACGTGGGCGATCTGTGGTCCATGGTGAACCATTTGCTGCAAGGCAATGGTCTGCAGGCCTACAACCACATGGTGCGCTTCACCACCAACACGGTGCTGGGCATTGGCGGTCTGCTGGACATTGCGACCGAAATGGGCGTGGACCGCCAGAAGCAGGACTTTGGCCGCACCCTGGGTGCCTGGGGTATCAAGCCCGGCCCCTACCTGGTGCTGCCTTTGCTGGGACCATCCACCGTGCGGGACACGGTGGCCCTGCCTGCGGACTGGAACGGCAATGTCCTGAGCGAGCTGCGTCCGATTTCGCACCGCAACGCGCTGGTGGGCCTGAAGGTCGTGGACGACCGTGCACGCCTGCTGAAGGCTGGCGACATTGTGGATTCGGTGGCGCTGGACCGCTATGTGCTGCTGCGCGATGTGTATCTGCAGTCGCGCCAGCCCAAGGGCGATGGTCGCGTCGAAGACATGGACGCCGGCAAGCTTCCGCCCGAAGAATGACGTTTCCCGGGCATGGCCCGCGCTGGCGCGGATGCATGGTGTTGCAAGACTTTACGCACGCCTTGCATGCTGTTGACCAGAATGCGGCACGCTGTGCCCTGGTGTGTTGCCCAGGCGCACCCCCCCACGGGCCGTAGCCCGTTGCTGAAAAGGATTACCCATGAAGATGAATCGACGTACCTCTGTGCACTCCCTGGTGGCCCTGGCCGCTGCTGCCTGCCTGCCGCTGGCGGTCCTGGCGGCCGAGGAAGCGCCAGATGCGCTGATCAAGCGCCTGTCGACCGACGTGCTGACCACCATCAAGGCGGATCCGGCCCTCAAGGGCGGAGACATGGCCAAGATCAATGCCCTGGTGGACCAGGTGGTGCTGCCGCATGTGAACTTTCGCCGCATGACGTCGGCGGCCGTGGGTCCCAAGTGGCGCCAGGCCACGCCGGCCCAGCAGGAACGCCTGCAAACTGAATTCAAGCAGCTGCTGATGCGCACCTACTCCGGCGCGCTGGCTCAGGTCAGCGACCAGACCGTGGTGGTCAAGCCGCTGCGCATGGCGGCCGGTGACACCGATGTGCTGGTGCGCACCGAGGTGCGTGGCAAGGGCGAGCCCGTGCCGCTGGACTTCCGTCTGGAAAAGAAGGACGGCGTCTGGAAGGTCTACAACTTCAACGTGCTGGGCGTCTGGCTGGTGGAAACCTACCGCACCCAGTTCGCCGAAGAGCTGAACAAGACCGGCATTGACGGCCTGATCCAGACCCTGGCCAGCCGCGGCACCATGCCGGCCAAGGCCGCCAATGCCAAATGAGCGTGATTGCACTGCCCGCCGATCTGGATAGCGACCAGGCCGCAGCCCTGCTGCCGCAGCTGCGCCGCCAGATCGCCGGTGGCGGCACCGGTGCCGTGGTGTTGGATGCCGCTGCGGTGCGGCGTTTTGATTCCGCCGCACTGGCGTTGTTGCTGGAATGTCGCCGTCTGGCCCTGACCAGCCAGCGCACCTTGGAAGTGCAGCATCTTCCCGCCGGCCTGCAGTCCATGGCCCATGTCTACGGCGTGGACGGCGTGCTGGGCGTGCCGGTGGGCGCCAGCGCGGGCGCAGACCCCTTGGTCTGACACCCCGCGGCGGCAGCGCCATGCCGGTGGTGCGGCCCGCTGTGCGGGCGCTGGTGCAGGCATTGGTGCGGGGTTGCAGCAGCCCCGATAAGGTTTATCGCCCAGCCCCCCGGGCACACAGCGGTGGACTGCCTTTAAAATGACCGGCTGCCATGCCAGCTGTCTCATTCCAATCCATCTCCAAGACCTACCGCACGCCCAAGGGCGAGTTCCAGGCCCTGCAACAGGTCAGCCTGGACATCGGCGAGGGAGAATTCTTCGGCCTGCTCGGTCCCAACGGCGCAGGCAAGACCACGCTGATCAGCATTCTGGCGGGATTGGCCAAGGCCACTTCCGGCCGTGTCACCGTCCAGGGCCATGACGTGCAAAGCGACTTTGCTGCAGCACGTCGTCAGCTGGGCGTGGTGCCCCAGGAGCTGGTGTTCGACCCCTTCTTCAATGTGCGCGAGACGCTGCGCCTGCAGTCCGGCTACTTTGGCGTGAAGCACAACGACGACTGGATCGACGAATTGCTGGACAGCCTGGGCCTGGCCGACAAGGCCACGGCCAATATGCGCCAGCTGTCGGGCGGCATGAAGCGCCGGGTGCTGGTGGCCCAGGCCTTGGTGCACAAGCCGCCCATCATCGTGCTGGATGAACCCACGGCCGGTGTGGATGTGGAACTGCGCCAGGCCCTCTGGCATTTCATTGCCAAGCTTAATAAGCAGGGCCACACGGTGCTGCTGACCACCCACTACCTGGAAGAGGCTGAAGCGCTGTGCAACCGCATCGCCATGCTCAAGCACGGACAGATCGTGGCGCTGGACGATACCTCCAACCTGCTCAAGACGGCGTCGGCCAATGTGCTGCAGTTCAAGAGCGACCAGGCCCTGCCCGAGGTGCTGCTGCCCATCGCCCGCGTCACCGGCCGGGTGGTGCAGCTGCCGGCCCAGGGCCCCAACGACATAGAACGCTATCTGGCCACCTTGCGCGAAGCGGGCGTGGCCATGGAAGACATGGAAATCCGCCGTGCCGACCTGGAGGATGTGTTTCTGCAGGTGATGAAAGGAGCGGCATGATGCAAGGCTGGCAGTCGCTGTTCTACAAGGAAATCCTGCGGTTCTGGAAGGTGAGCTTCCAGACCGTGGCCGCGCCCGTGCTCACGGCCGTGCTGTACCTGCTGATCTTCGGCCATGTGCTGGACGGGCATGTGAAGGTCTATGGCAGTCTGAGCTATACCGCCTTCCTGGTGCCCGGCCTGGTGATGATGAGCGTGCTGCAGAATGCGTTCGCCAACAGCTCGTCCAGTCTGGTGCAAAGCAAGATCATGGGCAGCGTGGTGTTCATCCTGCTCACCCCGCTGTCGCACTGGGCCTGGTTTGTGGCTTTTGTCGGCGCGTCGGTGGTGCGTGGTCTGGCCGTGGGGCTGGGGGTGTACATCGTCACGCTGTTCTTCACGCCGCCCGTTGCGGTGGCGCCGCTGTGGATTCTGGCCTTTGCCTTCCTGGGCGCGGCGCTTCTGGGCACACTGGGCCTGATTGCGGGGCTGTGGGCCGACAAGTTCGACCAGATGGCGGCCTTCCAGAACTTCCTGATCATGCCCATGACGTTTCTGTCGGGCGTGTTCTATTCCATCCACTCGCTGCCGCCGTTCTGGCAGCAGGTGAGCCACCTCAACCCCTTCTTCTACATGATCGATGGCTTCCGCTATGGCTTCTTCGGCCTGAGCGACGTGTCCCCCTGGACCAGTCTGGCCATCGTGGGCGGCGCCTGGCTGCTGGTCAGCGCTCTGGCCGTGCGCCTGCTGCGCACCGGCTACAAGATGCGCCACTGAGCGGTACCACCACCATGTGCAAGATTTCCACTTTCTCTGTCGCCCGCGCTGCGGGTGCTTTGGCCCATGACCGCTGACCAACTCCAAGCCATCATCTCTGCCGGCCTGCCTTGCGAACACATTGCGCTCGAAGGCGATGGCCGCCATTGGTATGCCACCATCGTCTCGGCCGCATTCGAAGGCCAGCGCCTTGTCGGCCGCCAGCGCCTGGTCTATGCCACGCTGGGCAACCGCATGGCCACCGACGAGGTGCATGCGCTGTCCATGAAGACCTACACGCCCGCCGAATGGGCGCAGCAGGCGGCCCAGTAAGCCGCCGCATTCATTCATTACTCACTCGCTGTGGGGGCGCATTCAGAGCGCGCCACAGCCTGATTGGACCCATAAGGCAGTTTTGCGATGGACAAACTCAAGATCCGTGGTGGCCGTTCGCTCAAGGGCGAAGTCCTGATTTCCGGTGCCAAGAACGCAGCCTTGCCCGAGATGTGCGCGGCGCTGCTGACCGCCGAGCCCGTGCACCTGCACAATGTGCCGCGCCTGCACGATGTGGCCACGATGCGCAAGCTGCTGGCCAATATGGGCGTGCAGACCGAGACCCACGGCGAGCGTGGCGGCATGAGCTTTGTCGCACCCGACAGCCTGACGCCCGAAGCACCGTACGAGCTGGTCAAGACCATGCGCGCTTCGGTGCTGGCGCTGGGGCCGCTGCTGACCCGCTTTGGCCGCGCCAAGGTGTCGCTGCCCGGCGGCTGCGCGATCGGTTCGCGTCCGGTGGACCAGCACATCAAGGGCCTGCAGGCCATGGGGGCGGTCATCACCGTGGAAAACGGCTACATGCACGCCAGCCTGCCTGCAGGCTGGACGCGCCTCAAGGGCGCGCGCATCACCACCGACATGGTGACCGTGACGGGGACCGAGAACTTCCTGATGGCTGCAGCGCTGGCCGACGGCGAGACCGTGCTGGAAAACGCTGCCATGGAGCCTGAAATCCCCGATCTGGCCGAGATGCTGATCAAGATGGGCGCCAAGATCACCGGCCACGGCACCAGCCGCATCGTGATCCAGGGGGTGGAGCGGCTGCACGGCTGCACCCATGACGTGGTGGCGGACCGCATCGAGGCAGGAACCTTCCTGTGCGCGGTGGCTGCCACCGGCGGCGAGGCCTTGCTGCACCATGCACGCGCCGACCACCTGGGCGCCGTGATCGACAAGCTCAAGGATGCGGGCGTGACCGTGGAGTCCGTGGCGGGCGGCCTGAAGGTCAGCTCCAACGGCAAGCTCAAGGCCCAGAGCTTCCGCACCACCGAATACCCCGGCTTTCCCACCGATATGCAGGCGCAGTTCATGGCGCTGAACCTGGTGGGCGAGGGAGGCAGCGTGGTGACCGAGACGATCTTTGAAAACCGCTTCATGCACGTCAACGAGATGCGCCGCCTGGGTGCGCAGATCTCCACCGATGGCCGTGTGGCTTCCATCGAAGGCGGCAAGCGCCTGACCGGCGCCGCCGTGATGGCCACCGACCTGCGTGCATCGGCCAGCCTGGTGATTGCCGGCCTGGTGGCCGAGGGCGAGACCTTGGTGGACCGTATTTACCACCTGGACCGTGGCTACGACCGCATGGAAGAAAAGCTGCGGGGCCTGGGTGCAGATATCGAAAGAGTGTCGGAATGACGATCGCAACCCCTGTGACGATTGCCCTGTCCAAGGGCCGTATCTTTGAAGAAACCGTGCCCTTGCTGGCGGCTGCCGGCATCGCGGTGACAGAAGACGTGGAAAAGTCGCGCAAGCTGATCTTTGACACCAACCAGCCCCATGTGCGCGTGGTGCTGGTGCGTGCGTCGGACGTGCCGGTGTATGTGCAGTACGGCGGCGCCGATCTGGGCGTGTCCGGACTGGATTCGCTGATCGAGCATGGCGGCCAGGGCCTGTACCAGCCGCTGGACCTGCAGATTGCCCGCTGCCGCGTGAGCGTGGCCGTGCGCAACGGCTTTGACTATGCGCATGCGGTCAAGCAGGGTGCGCGCCTGCGCATCGCCACCAAGTACCCCGAGATCGCACGCCATTTCTTCGCCAAGAAGGGGGTGCACGTGGACATGGTCAAGCTCTACGGCTCCATGGAACTGGCGCCGCTGACCGGCATGGCCGATGCCATCGTCGACCTGGTGTCCACCGGCAATACCCTCAAGGCCAATGACCTGGTCGAGGTCGAGCCCATCATGGACATCAGCTCGCGCCTGGTGGTCAACCAGGCGTCGCTCAAGCTCAAGCAGGCCCCGCTGCGCCACATCATCGATGCGTTCGCCCAGGCCGTTGCGGCCAAGAACAACTGATTTTCTCCACTGGTAAATACTATGGAATTCGTAGCTGCTCCCGTCCGTCTATCAACCGCAGATGCCCAGTTTGAGCATGATTTCGCTGCGCGTCTGCATTGGTCGGCGGACACGGACGCCGCCATCGAACAGCGTGTGGCCGACATCCTGGCCGATGTGCAAAAGCGCGGCGATGCCGCCGTGCTGGAGTACACCGCCCGCTTTGACGGCCTGAGCGCCGACTCCATGGCCGCGCTGGAGCTGACCAAGGAAGAACTCAAGGCCGCTTTCGACAGCCTGCCTGCAGACCAGCGCGAAGCACTGGAATCCGCCGCACGCCGTGTGCGCAGCTACCACGAGGCACAGAAGAAGGCCAATGGCGAAAGCTGGAGCTACCGTGACGAAGACGGTACCCTGCTGGGCCAGAAGGTCACGCCGCTGGACCGCGTGGGCATTTACGTACCCGGCGGCAAGGCGGCGTATCCCAGCAGCGTGCTGATGAATGCCATTCCGGCCCAGGTGGCGGGGGTGGAAGACATCATCATGGTGGTGCCCACGCCGCAAGGCGCCAAGAATCCGCTGGTGCTGGCCGCCGCCTATGTGGCCGGTGTGCACCGCGCCTTCACCGTGGGCGGTGCGCAGGCCGTGGCCGCCTTGGCTTACGGTACGGCCACCATCCCCAAGGTGGACAAGATCACCGGCCCCGGCAACGCCTATGTGGCCAGTGCCAAGAAGCGGGTCTTCGGTCTGGTGGGCATCGACATGATTGCCGGCCCCAGCGAAATCCTGGTGCTGGCCGACGGCACGACACCGCCCGCCTGGGTGGCAATGGACCTGTTCAGCCAGGCCGAGCACGATGAGCTGGCCCAGTCCATCCTGCTGTGCCCGGATGCGGCCTATATCGATGCCGTCCAGGCCGAGATCGATCGCCTGCTGCCCGAGATGCCCCGCAAGGCCATCATCGCCAAGAGCCTGAGCGACCGTGGCGCGCTGATCCTGACCAAGGACATGGAAGAGGCCTGTGCCATCAGCAACCGCATTGCGCCGGAGCACCTGGAAGTCTCCAGCCGGGATCCGCACCGCTGGGAACCGCTGCTCAAGCACGCCGGTGCCATCTTCCTGGGTGCGTACACCTCGGAAAGCCTGGGGGACTACTGCGCGGGCCCCAACCACGTGCTGCCCACCAGCGGTACTGCGCGTTTCAGCTCGCCGCTGGGGGTGTACGACTTCCAGAAGCGCAGCAGCCTGATCGAGGTCAGCGAAGCCGGTGCCCAGATTCTGGGCAGGACCGCCGCCGTGCTGGCCTATGGCGAGGGCCTGCAAGGCCATGCCCGTGCGGCCGAAATGCGTCTGAAATAAAGCGGCACCGGACGCGTGTGCAAGCCGTGGCGGGTCCACGGCTTTTTTCTGCACGCGTTGCTGCGGCGGCTGCCACATACGGGCCGCACCGGGGTGCGGTGCATCCAGATTCCAACCACCAGGGAGTGTGAACATGAACCCCACCACCACATCCGGGCTGCGGCGCTGCTGGCAGACCCTGTGTGCCCTGCTGCTGGCCGCCGGTATGGCGGCGTGCGGCGCCCCGCAGTCCAGTCCCGATCCGCTTGCCGCCGTGGCCCAGCGTGGTCCCCAGGTGGAATCCACCTTGGGCACCCAGTGGGGGGAGGGGCGGGAGTCCGTGACCTACGATGTGGAAGCCACGCGCTTGCATCCCGAACATGCACAGGCGCTGTCGCAACTGCGCTATTCCGATGAAGCCAGCATCCGCCGTGCCCTGGGCGGCAGTGCAGACCGGCAGCTGAATGTGCTGCTGGCCGACGGTGCGGTGGAATGGTCCTTGCTGGATGGGCAGGGCCAGGCGCTGCCGGTGTACAGCCAGCGCGGCAGCAGCAGCTACCAGCTGGCGGGCCGCCATGGCGAGCGCTATATGCTGGTGTTCACCAACCGCAGCAGCCGCAACTACGAGGTGGTGGCCACGGTAGACGGCCTGGACGTGCTGTCCGGCCAGGCGGGCAGCCTGCAGAACGCCGGCTACCTCCTGCGCGCGGGCCAGACCCTGCACATCGAGGGCTTTCGCAAGAACAGCCGCGAGGTGGCGGCCTTCCGCTTTGCCACCAAGGACCGGGCGTATGCGGCCCACACGGCTGACGGGGATGCGCGCAACATCGGCGTGATCGGTGCGGCACTGTTCGAGGTGCAACTGGCCGGCAACCCGGTGGCGCAGCCGCCCCGCAGCGGCGCTGGTGCGCCAGCACCCCAGGCTTTCCCCGGCGACGCTGGCCGCGGTGGCTACGCGCAACCACCGCAGTACCGCTAAGGCAAGCCTCGGGTGCCGGCGCCACCCGGTTGCCGGGGTGGCTTATGCCGGGGTATGGCTGCCCTGGGGCAGCAGCACCCAGCGCACCAGGGCCGGCGCATTGCCTTGCGCACCCAGGTACAGCCGGGCAGGGCCGGGGCAGTACAGGCGCTGGCCGGCTTCGGCAAACTTATCCTTTAGCAGGTCCTGTTGCGTGAGCCACAGGCGGCCCTGCTGGCATTCCAGTACCGCCATCCGGCCTTTCGGGACGAGCACCGCCTGCACCGTGCCGGCTGCGTCCAGGGACAGTGGCTTCCAGGGGGGCGGTGGTGTGCCAAGTTCGGCTCTCAACCGGCCCTCTGCACCGTGTGCGGATGCCATGGTGGAAGCGTGTGGGAGCGTATGGGGGGAGGGGTGGATCGCATACATGGCCTCACTGTCGGGCAATGCGGCGGGCGGCAACAGCGGCAGTCCGGTGTGAACCGAACCGGTACAGCCGCAGGGCCTCGGGCTTCTGTGCTGTATGGCTGGCAGGGTATCTGTACTGAAGGCAATAGGCCGGGGTAGTACAGAATGCCGGCATGAATTACGTTGCCTCTCTTCCTCTGTATCTGCAGATTGCCGAACCCCTGGCCCAGTGCATACGCCAGGGCACCCTGGCGCGCGGCGACAAGCTGCCTTCGGTGCGGGCGCTGGCCCGCCAGCATGGCGTGGCGCAGACCACGGTGGTGCAGGCATTTCACTGGCTGGAAGATGCGCAGCTGATCACGGCCCGCCCGCGCTCGGGCTTCTATGTGGCGGCGCGCCCGGCACAGCTGCCGGAGCCCAGCACGGTCCAGCCCCTGCGCCGGCCTCGCGCGCTGTCCAAGGACTGGCTGGGCCAGCGCGTGCTGGGGCGCAAGCAGCCCGAAGGCATGCTGTCGTTCAGCAGCGGCACACCGGGGCCGGACTTGCTGCATACCGACCGCGTGCGCCGGGCCGTCACGCGTGCCGTGCAGCAGCACCGCCATCTGCTGTCCACCTACCCGGATGCCAGTGGCCATGAAGACGCACGCCGCGCCCTGGCCCGCTATGCGGTGGGCCTGGGGTGCAGCCTGGACCCGGAGCGCATCGTCATCACCGGGGGCTGCATGGACAGCGTGGCTCTGTGCCTGCGTGCGGTGACCCAGCCGGGCGATGTGGTGGCGCTGGAGTCTCCCACGCATTTTTCGTTTCTGGAGGTGCTGCAGGCGCTGCAACTCAAGGCCCTGGAGATTCCCACGCATCCACGCCATGGCCTGTCGGTGGATGCACTGCAACTGGCGCTCGATACCCAGCCGGTCAAGGCCCTGCTGCTGGTGCCCACCCTCAGCAATCCGCTGGGCTGCTGCATGCCGCAGGCCGAGCGCAAACGCCTGGTGCAACTGGCGGCGCAGCATGGGCTGCCCGTGATCGAAGACGCCATCTATGCCGACCTGGCCGAGGGCGATGCCATGCGCCGCACGCTCAAATCCTATGACAGCAGCGGTCAGGTGATGCTGTGCCATTCGTTTTCCAAGACGCTGGCGCCGGGCCTGCGCCTGGGCTGGCTGGAGGCCGGCCGCTGGACGGCACAGGTGCGCCACATCAAGGAAATGCAGGCCGGAGGCCAGTCCGCCGTGCTGGAACTGGCGCTGGCAGATCTGATCACCCAGGCCGGTCACCATGCCGCCATGCGCCAGCTGCGCGCTGCCATTGCGGTGCGGGTGGACCAGGCACGGCAGGTGATCGCACAGCACTTCCCGGTTGGGACGCGGGTCAGCGATCCCCCTGGGGGACTGCTGCTGTGGCTGGAGCTGCCGCAGGGCGTGGGCGCCGTGCAGCTGCACGAAGCCTGTCTGGCCGAGCAGATCCTGATCCCGCCCGGACGGTTGTTCGGTGCGGCTGGGCGCTTTCCCCAGGGCGTGCGGATTGGCCTGGGAGGGGACTGGACCACGCAGCATCTGGCTGCATTGCGGCGGGTGGGCGAGATCGCCCAGCAGTTGCTGCGCAGAGCGGGCACGGTGTGACACGGATCTGGTGTGGCGCGAATTTCGTGTTGCACGAAATTCGTGTACGATAGACGGCATGAAGAACCTCACCATCACCGTTGACGACAGCGTGCTCGAATGGGCGCGGGTAGAAGCGGCCCGGCGCGGCACCAGCGTCTCGCGCATGGTGGGGGACTTCATGGCCGAGATGATGCAGCGCGAGGACGCATACGAGCGTGCCTACCTGGCCTGGCGCACGGACGAGCGCAGCTGGCAGGCTGGACAGGCACCGGTTGCCACGGCCGCTGTCGAGGCGCGCCGCGCCAGTGCCCGGTGCACCGGTGATCCCCAAGACCTGAATTCCGGAGCTGCGGTATGAGCCCGGTGTTTGTCGATACCTCGGTGCTGATCGCTGCCGAAGACGTGGCCGGTGGCGCGCTGTACGCGGCCACGCTGGCCTGGCTGGACGTGCTGTGGCGCACGCGCAGCGGTCGTACCGGCAACCAGGCCCTGGTCGAGTTCTACGACCAGGTGACCACCGCCGCCGTGCCGCTGCCCCAGGGCGATGCGCGTGCCGCCATTCGCCGCTACCAGACCTGGACGCCATGGAAGACCGATGCGGCCACGCTGGAAACGGCCTGGGCCGTGCAGGCCCGCCACCAGCTGGATTTTGGCGACTGTCTGGCCGTGGCCTGTGCCCAGCACAGCGGCTGCAGCCAGATGCTGAGCCTGCACCTGCCCCATGGTGCCGAATTTGGCGGAGTGACCGTGGTGCACCCGCTGCGGCAGCCCGCTCCCGGATTGGAAGGAGCCTGAGCGCCCACACCATTGCAGCCCGTGCAATGCTGGCCAACGCAGGCATCCCGTGGAAAGACGACCATGACCCCACCAGACAACCAAACCCGCGCCCTGCAGCGCATCCGCGCCGATGTGCGCGCCATGTCGGCCTACCATGTCCAGCCAGCCCAAGGCCTGCTGAAGATGGATACCATGGAGAACCCCTACCGTCTGCCAGCCGCGCTGCAGCAGCAACTGGGGGCGCACCTGGGCAGCCTGGAAATCAACCGCTATCCCGGCGAGCGCCTGGAGGTGCTCAAGCAGATGCTGGCCGACTACGCCGGTGCCCCGGCCGGAACGGCGGTGCTGCTGGGCAATGGCTCGGATGAAATCATCACCTTGCTGGCGCTGGCCACGGCCCAGCCGAGCGAAGGTGGTCGCGCCACCATGCTGGCGCCCATGCCCGGCTTTGTGATGTACCCCCTGAGTGCCAAGCTGCAAGGGCTGGACTTTGTCGGCGTGGACCTGACGGCAGACTTTGACCTGGATGTGCCCGCCATGCTGCAGGCCATTGCCGCCCACCGGCCCGCCATCACCTATATCGCCTACCCCAACAACCCGACGGCCACGCTGTGGGCCGAGGACAAGGTCCAGGCCGTCATCGACGCGGTGGCCGCTGTGGGCGGTCTGGTGGTGATGGACGAGGCCTACCAGCCTTTTGCCAGCCGCAGCTGGATCACGCGCATGCAGGCCGATCCGGCCCGCAATGCCCATGTGCTGCTGATGCGCACGCTCAGCAAGTTCGGTCTGGCCGGCGCGCGCCTGGGCTATCTGATCGGCCCGTCCGCCCTGGTGAACGAGATCGACAAGGTGCGCCCGCCTTACAACATCAGCGTACTCAACTGCGAAACGGCGATTTTTGCGTTGCAGCATGAATCGCTGTATGCCGAACAGGCGGCGGCCATCCGCGCCGAACGCCAGCCGCTGATCGATGCCCTGGCGGCGTTGCCCGGCGTAGCCACGGTCTGGCCGTCCGAAGCGAATATGGTGCTGCTGCGGGTGCGCGATGCCGCCCACGCCCAGGCCCAGATGAAGGCGCGGGGCGTGCTGGTGAAGAATGTCTCGGCCATGCACCCGCTGCTGGCCAACTGCCTGCGCCTGACCGTAGGCACCGCCCAAGAAAATGCCCAGATGCTGGCTGCCCTGAAGGAATCACTATGAGCAACGCACTCGTCCCCTCCACCGTGTCCGACGATGCCACCGCCCGCATTGCGGAAGTGCAACGCAATACCGCCGAAACCCGCGTGCATGTGCGCGTCGATCTGGACGGCACGGGCAAGGCCAGCCTGCATTCCGGCATCGGCTTTCTGGACCACATGCTGGACCAGATTGCGCGCCACGCGCTGGTCGATCTGCACATCGAATGCGAAGGCGATCTGCACATCGACGGCCACCACACGGTGGAAGACATCGGCATCACCCTGGGCCAGGCCTTTGCCAAGGCCATTGGCGACAAGAAAGGCATCCGCCGCTACGGCCACGCCTATGTGCCGCTGGATGAAGCCTTGAGCCGCGTGGTGATCGACTTCTCCGGCCGTCCCGGCCTGCACATGGACTGCAAGTTCACCGCCGGCAGCATCGGCCAGCTCGATACCCAGCTGGTGTTCGAGTTTTTCCAGGGCTTTGTGAACCACGCCGGTGTCACACTGCACATCGACAATCTCAAGGGCTTCAATGCCCACCACCAGTGCGAGACCATCTTCAAGGCCTTCGCCCGGGCGCTGCGCTTTGCGCTGGAACGCGATCCGCGCATGGCCGGGGTGATTCCCTCCACCAAGGGATCGCTGTAAAAATGGGCGCTGCCCGTGCGCACCGCGTGCGCCATGGGAAGAAAGAGTATTTTGAAAACTGAGCTGCAAGCGCACAAGCTGCTATGAATGCTTTGAACAACACCGTGGCCGTGGTCGATTACGGCATGGGCAATCTGCGTTCCGTCTCGCAGGCGGTCATGGCCGCTGCGGCGGATTCCGCCGTGCGCGTGGTGGTCACCCAGGATCCGGCCGAAGTGCGCGCGGCCAGCCGCGTCGTGCTACCCGGCCAGGGCGCCATGCGCGATTGCATGGCAGCGCTGCGCGATTCGGGCATGGAGCAGGCCGTGCGCGAAGCCGCCGTCAGCAAACCGCTGTTCGGTGTGTGCGTGGGCATGCAGATGCTGCTGGACCACAGCGAAGAGGGGGACACCCCGGGTCTGGGCCTGATTGCCGGCACCGTGCAGCGCTTTGCGCTGGAAGGCCGCACCCAGGCCGACGGCAGCCGCTTCAAGGTGCCGCAGATGGGCTGGAACCAGGTCCAGCCCCAGGCCCCCGGAGGCCAGCGCCACCCCGTCTGGGGCGATACGCACGACGGCGCCTACTTCTATTTTGTGCACAGTTTCTATGCCCGGCCGGCACAGGCGGCGCATTGCGCATCGTTGACCGACTACGGTGGGCTTTTCGCATCGGCCGTGGCCCGCGATAATATTTTCGCCACCCAGTTCCATCCGGAAAAGAGCGCCGACCAGGGCCTGGCCCTGTACCGCAACTTCCTGGCCTGGAAGCCCTGAGGCATTTTTCGTTCCACCCCTGTCGGACCGCTTTTTGAGGCGGACCATTTTTTTCACCGCACACCATCATGCTGCTCATTCCTGCCATCGACCTCAAGGACGGCCACTGCGTACGCCTCATCCAGGGTGATATGGACCAATCCACCACGTTCGGGGAAGACCCCGCCGCCATGGCCGCCAAATGGCTGGAAGCGGGCGCGCGCCGTCTGCACCTGGTGGATTTGAACGGCGCGTTCGCGGGCCAGCCCAAGAACCTGGGGGCCATCAAGAGCATCCTGAAAGAGGTGAACGGTGAGATCCCGGTGCAGCTGGGCGGCGGTATCCGCGATCTGGACACCATCGAGCGCTACATCGATCTGGGCATCGAGTACCTGATCATCGGCACGGCGGCCGTGAAGAACCCCGGCTTCCTGCAGGACGCCTGCACCGCCTTTGCGGGCCACATCATCGTGGGCCTGGACGCCAAGGACGGCAAGGTCGCCATCGACGGCTGGAGCAAGCTGACCGGCCAGGATGTGATCTCGACGGCCAAGCGCTTCGAAGACTGGGGTGTGGAGTCCATCATCTACACCGACATCGGCCGGGACGGCATGCTGACCGGCATCAATGTGGATGCCACCGTCAAGCTGGCCCAGGCATTGAAGATTCCCGTCATCGCCTCCGGCGGTCTGGCCGGCATGGCCGACATCGAAGCACTGTGCGCGGTCCAGAAGGAAGGCGTCGAAGGCGTGATCTGCGGCCGTGCCATTTATACCGGGGACCTGGACTTTGCCGCCGGGCAGGACCGTGCCGACGAACTGACCGACGCCCAGGACGCCTGAGCGCCATGAGCGAGTTCCCGCGTGCCGAGCGCATGGTGTGGCGCGGGCTGGCCTGCACGCGCCTGGGCTTGCCCAACGGTGACAGTGCCGTGGTCTCGGACTTCGGCGCCCAGGTGCTGTCCTGGGAGGCGCAAGGGCAGGAGCGCCTGTTCCTCAGCCCGCGTGCCGTGCTGGACGGCAGTGCCCCCATCCGCGGCGGTATTCCGGTGTGTTTTCCCCAGTTCAACCAGCGTGGCCCCTTGCCCAAGCATGGCCTGGTGCGGCGGACCCCCTGGCACTACCTGGGCGCTGAAGTGCAAGAGGGATCTATCTCTGCCAGCTGGTGCTGGGACGCGGAGCCATCGCTGCACGCAGATTTTCCGCACGGCCTGCGTGCCGTGCTGCAGGTACAGCTGACGCCCGCCGGTCTGCGGGTGCAACTGCAGGCTACCAATACCGGCTCCACGGCGTTGGCTTTCACCGGTGCATTGCACAGCTATCTGGCCGTGCACGACGCCGAGACGGCGCGGCTGCAAGGGCTGGAGGGCCAGGCGTTCTGGGATGCCGCACGCGGCTTTGTACCTGCGGTGCAGGACGGCAGCGTGGTGCTGGGTGAAGAGGTGGACCGGGTCTATGCGCGCAGCCGTGCGGCATTGCAGCTGCATGGCCGGCACGGGGTGCTGGACATTGCCCAGGATGGTGCTTGGCCCGAAACCGTGGTCTGGAATCCCGGTCCGGCGCTGTGTGCCCAGCTCGGGGACATGGCGGCGGACAGCTGGCGCCAGATGCTGTGTGTCGAAGCGGCCTTGGTCAACCAGCCGCAGGCGCTGGCACCGGGTGCCAGCTGGCAGGCCAGCCAGCATTTCCAGGTGAGATAGGGCGCGGCGGCGGCGTCGCACGGTCCCGGCCGAGCGCATTGGCAGGCTTTGCCGGGGCAGGCTAGGCTTGCGCGCCAAGCGCCAGAACACGCTGCCTGATGGAGGCGCACAGGCCCCTGTCTGGTGGGTTATTGCTTCTGCATGCCCTGCAGACGGTTCTTCGATGCCGCCCACCGGGCAGAACTGTCCTTCGAGTCGGCTGCGTCGATCTCGGCGTCCATGCAGGCGATCAGCTCCGCTTGCACACGCTCCCACTGTGCGGCATCCACCAGCTGAAAGGCGCTGTCCACGAAATTGGCCTGCAGCCGTCTGGCCAGAGACAGCTTGCGGACGATGTTGATCGTGAAGGGCGGACACAGCAGGCACTCCAGGAACAGCGACCAGGCATTTTCCGTGCTGACGCCAAGGGGCTTCTGGTGTCGGTACAGCAGCATGCCGGCCCCAACGGGGATCAGGTAGATCAGGGCCAGGCAGGCCAGCAATGCGGGATCGCTGCGAAAGAAACAGTAGGTGATGGGGGTGATGACGAACAGGGCCAGTGCCATGCCGTAGGCTGGCAGGCCAAACCATCCATACAGTGATTTTTCTTTCTGCCACTCCACCGAGGCGGCTTGCGACAGGCTTTCCGGCTGCCAGTGCAGCCTGAAAACAGGGCGGTGGGGGAGAAGCAAATTGGGGAAAAAAAGCCTTTTGCCCAGCAAAACCAATCCACTGAGGACTCATACCCTAAACATACATAGGATGTGAGTGATTTGTTTTAGTTGCTTGTCTAGATTGAATTTTTTCAATGCTACGTTGCTATGTATTACTACATCGTAGTACATAGCAACTTCAAAGCGTCGACGGCAACATCGACGCTTTTTTCATGGGATTTCAGGTGTGGCGTCCCCAGTGCTGCGGATGCAGGACACTTATGAACACCAATACCGTCGTTTAGGGGCACGACGCTATTCCAGCGTGGTCACCTTGACTTACATCCCGTCACTACAGTAAAGGCGAAGGCCCATTTCGCCCCCATTGCAGCCGGTCAATCCTGCAAATCGAAGTACCGGTTTTCGCCGGATCGCACTCACCCATGTACAACGTCAGGCCTGCTGCACGGCAAGGAAAAACATGCCTGGGGAGATGCGGGCTACCAGGGCGTGGACAAGCGCCAGGAATTAAAAGGCAGCAAAACAAAATGGCACGTGGCCGTGCGCCCGGGCAAGCGCAAGGCGCTTGACCCTGATCGGGAACTGCACCAATTGCTGGAGAAAGCCGAGCGCCTGAAGGCCAGCGTGCGGGCCAAGGCGGAGCACACGTTTCGCGTGATCAAGCAGCAGTTCGGCTACGGCAAGGTGCGCTACCGGGGTCCGGAGAAGAACACGAGGCGCCTCATGATGCTGTTTGCGCTGCGCAACCCGTGGATGACCAAGAAGCGCATCATTAGCGCACAGGGATAGGTGCGCGTGCTGGGAGCCAAAGTGGCACCGACAAGCCCGGAACGGACCTGAAAGCGGCGCCAAACTGGCCCCCAAAAGCGGATTGTGCATGCATCCGAATAACCTGCGCCGGGCATCAGGCTTCGCTGGTCTGGCGAATCGGGTTTTGCAGACCCTCCTTAGCACCGTCAATTAGCATATAACGATATGCCATTTCAAATTCCTGGATGATCTGTTAAAAATCTAGAAAACGAATGAATTCGTGGCCGGCAAATGGATAGATCCTATCAATTGACGGAGTATTGACGTTGAGATTAGAGTTACAACGTCCCTAGATGAACAAAGAAGTTTCACGAAAAATTCTAGCTAACACCTATAAATCTTCAGAAATTACATTTTTAACAGAATTTAATTAATACATGAAAATAATTTCCATTGAGATAAAAAATTTTAGGCTTCTGAAAAATTTTTCAATAGATCTAGAGAGTAATTTATCTCTAGTAATAGGGAAAAATAACTCAGGGAAAACCTCTTTTTTGGCCTCATTAGATAAATTTATTAACTCAAATGAACGAAATAGAATACTTTATGATGATTTCAACGTTGATTTGAAAGAAGAATTAATAGATATCATTAATGAAAGACAAGAAATCAAAAGTCTTCAGGATTATAAGCCCATTGGACTTAAATTAAAGCTCCACATAAAATATGACGAAAAAGACGATTTGGATCAGGTTGCTGCCTTAATAATGAGCTTGGATCCAGCGGATGACAACATATTACTGGAGTTCTCATATGAGCTCACTCGCGACGCCATCGTAAAAATGGTGAATGATTACAATGATAATAAAAAAGATTATGACGATGATCCAACTATTTTTCTTTCAGAAAAGCAAGCAGAATACTTTGGTCAAATAAAAAGAAAAAGCTTAAAGTTTGGTGAGGAAAATGTCTTTACTGATCTTAATAAAGAAAACATTAGCCTTCAAGATGTTTTATCTTTAAGAAGCATTAGCGCCAAAAGAAATGTTACTAACAAAGAAAACGATAAAACACTTTCGTCTCAAACGTCCCAAATATATAAAAGAACCGCTGAAAGTAAAGAGCAAGAAAATGCCGTAGCAGATTTCAAGAAAGAACTTCGAAAAACTGATGATAAGCTTAGTGGTATATATACAAATATCTTTACAGACCTGCTTGCTAATGTATCAAAATTTGGTGGATTTAGAGGAAACGAAACCCATATTAAGATTGCATCGACACTACAGCATCGAGAGTTGCTGGACGGCAATACAACGGTTCTCTACACCCACGATGCACACGACTTGCCGGAGCATTTCAACGGCCTCGGTTACATGAACTTAATTAGCATGATATTCGATATCGAAATGCTAATGACATCATTCAGGCGAGCCTCCAGCGAAAAACCAGCGGCATTAAATCTTCTGTTTATTGAAGAGCCGGAAGCGCACACTCATCCTCAGATGCAATATGTATTCATAAAAAACATTAAATCGTTACTTAAAGAAAGTCGTCAAAGAGAAGATGGGTTGAGTGTCAATTTGCAAACAATAATAACCACTCACTCTTCACATATTGTTGCAGAGTCAGATTTCGACGACGTTAAATATTTAAAGAGGATTTTATCGACAAACGGAGTAACTTCTAAAAGTCTGAAATCCTTGCAGAATGAATATAGGTCTGCAGATCCGGAGCAAGACGCAAGTTATAGAAAGCATTATAAATTTCTAAAGCAATATTTGACTTTGAACCGTGCAGAGTTATTTTTTGCCGATAAAGTGATATTTGTTGAGGGAGACACCGAGAGAATTCTACTTCCGGCAATGATGCGAAAGTTGGATGAGGAATTTCCGGATAATAATTTCCCACCGCTATTGTCACAATATATATCAGTTGTCGAAGTTGGCGCTCATGCACAGATTTTTGAAAAATTCATACACTTCATTGGTGCCAAAGCATTAGTTATCACAGATATTGATAGCGGATCAACCTATGATTTGCTTGAGGATGATGGGGTTACACCAAAGAAATATAAAAATGGTAATACCATAACTGAAACTAAAAAGTGCGTTCCTAATGATCCAGATGCAAACCACACCAGTAATGCAGCACTGACCTTCTATCACAACAAAGCTCGTGAGGATCTGCCCTATTTCCTTGGGCTCCAATTGCCTGATAAGGTTCTGTCTAAGGATGGAGAAATTTGGAAAAAAACTGATAATGGGCAAATGCTCTTAGTTTTTCAAACAGCTGAAGATGGATATCATGGAAGAAGCTTCGAGGATGCTTTCTTCTCGCTCAATAAAAATCTATTGGGTACTGATCCAGATAACTTCCCCTCGCTAACTGAAAAATGGTTTCATCAATACATTAAAGGAGAATGTAATGTGCTAACTTTCTCAGAAAATGCTGTTGGTAGCAAACCATCCCTTGCGATTGAAATATTAATGAATAGTGTCCAAAAAGACAAATTTTCATTTTCCAATTGGAAAATTCCTGCATATATAAAGGAAGGCTTGGAATGGTTGCGCAAACAGTAGACATATTGTCATTGAGTCATGAAGCAAGTTTGGTGCTGTCTGCTATTAGTCAAAAGCAATCTTTCTTACTCAGCGGCGGGGCAGGTAGTGGGAAAACATACTCCTTAGTCGAAGTTATTTCCACGGTACTTACGACCTATCCGCTCAAGAAAATAGCCTGCATCACTTACACGAATGCAGCAGTCCGCGAAATCGAAGATCGGATAAACAATCGCAACCTTCGTGTTTCTACAATTCATGATTTTCTTTGGGATTCAATAAAGCATTTCCAAGTCGAATTGAAAGCAATGTTGCTGGAGTTGATAAATGATCCTTTAGTCAAAGATTTTGTTGTAACTGATAGTCAGGGTGAAATTGAAAATTTACAAAAACTAGACAACCCAGTCAATTACAAAGAATATGTGAGACTCAAAGAGGGGGTCATATCTCACGATGAACTTCTTGTTCTAGCCAATAAGATGTTTGAAAAACATGAGAAACTTTGCAGAATAATTGAAGATCGCTACCCTATTATTCTTGTTGATGAGTATCAGGATACAGACAAAAAAGTCGTTGAAGTATTGCTTAATTTTCTAGGTAAAAAAAGAGCATCAAATGTTGTAGGTTTTTTTGGTGATGCTATGCAAGCCATTTATGACGATGGAATTGGCAATCTAGATAGCTATAAAGGTAACGGCCAAGGACAAGTCGTAGAAATAAAGAAAGAGCAGAATAGGCGAAATCCAGAGATGGTTATTAAACTCGCTAACTCACTCCGAAATGATGGACTAGTTCAAGAACCCTCCAAGGATACAACCGCCCCTAATATGCAGCCCCATGGCAAGTTAAAAATGGGAGATATTAAGTTTTTATATTCAAAAAGTGATGATTTGGATTCCGCTAAAGCTCATCTGGGGTGGGATTTTTCGAATGCAAAAACAACAAAAGAATTAAATCTCACTCACAATCTTATAGCTGCCAAAGCAGGATTTCCTAATTTAATGAAAATCTACGATGGTGATCGCATTATTGAATATGTAAAAAGAGTTAAAGATTACATTAAGGAGAATGAGAAAGGGATGGTTGTTACGGGAAAAAAATTTGGGGAAGTGATTGAAGAATTAAAACTTGGAAAAAATGCTTCAAAACTCAAATTAATTAATCCAACCCCTACGATGTCGACGTACATATTGGAGCATCAAGAGATCTATAACAAAGCGCTTGAAATCTCTTACGAAGAATTGGCCAAAATTTATCTGAATAAAGATCAGCTGGTAGATGATAAGAAAAATGATCAACAAGATTTAAATCGCCCCAGCTCAAATCGCGACGACTTAATAAAACATCTTTTCAAGATACAACGCAATGTACAACTTTATACATCTGGAAATTTCAACGAATTTCTAAGAATTACTGACTTTAAAATTTCATCGCAAGCAGACAAAGTATCCTTGAAGGCGAAAATGGATTTATTGTCAGATGCTCAGGAAAGAAGTATTCACGAAATTATTGAGCTTGCGAATACCAGCGGCATTGTTAGAATTGATGACAAGTTAGAAAGATTTCGTACGCAAAAATCTTACTTATATCAACGAGTTTCAGCAATTGGGTATATTGAATTTCAGAAGTTATTTGAGTACCTAGAAGGATTTACGGCATTTTCTACGCAACACAAAACCAAGGGTCTTGAATATAGCAATGTTTTAGTCGTTTTGGATAATGGCAATTGGAATAAATATAATTTCAATTATTTATTTGCTGATAAATTGGATAAGGCCAGCATTGTTGATAGAACTCGAAAGATTTTTTACGTCTGTTGTACTCGGGCCAAAGATAATTTGGCGATATTTTTCCCTTCACCATCTCCTGATGTCATTAAAAAAGCCGAACTCTGGTTCGGAGAGGCTAATTTGGTCGACTTAGATGAATTGCAATCATTAGCGTAAATACGCCATAAACTCGTATTGAGGTGACTTTGGTGCCGAACGCCACGCGTCTGGAAAAGGCTTCTGCCACAAGTGCGGCCTTTGCTCGAAAGTAACAAAAATCACCGAAAAACAGATGCGGCAGCAGCAGTCATTACCTTGATGATTTGAACGACTGTAACCAGCGGCCTTAAGTCGTCTTTCATTCGGATGTATGTGAAAGCAGTTTTAGGCGTTTAGTTTAAACCACCAAACTCGCCATATCAGCCCAGTACCTTGCGAATAGCACGAGCGAAGCCCACCTCAAACAATGTGCGTCCGCGCTCGTTGACGATTTCTCCGTGACTGCCTTCCTTTAGGCCACGCTCTTCGAGGTAGCTGGCCGAAACCGCTTTCTGCAAGGCTTCACGCTCTGAAGGCGTCAACTGCGCAGACAGGGCGAGCACAGCCATCGGCTGTGTCCCCAGAGTAGCAGAGATGGTCGCCCCTAAGGGACGCCGGTCCACGGTTACCTGTGTGTGGGCCTTCAGCACGTTGAGCTGCGCCTTGAGTTTGTCGCGCTCAGCGATGACGGCCTGCATGATGGAGCGGATGGCTGGGTCTTCAATACGCATCAAGTAGTCGTGGCTCGCCAAGGTTTTTGGTGGTTTGGGCTCAGCGGGTCCAGCATAGGCGGACCACGCTTCAATGAGAACACGGTAGTCGGCGGACTGAGCGTTATAGAGTGCCCGGCCTTTCAGGATGCCTTCAGCTTCAGCCAAGCGGCCAATGGACGGCAGCGAGAAGTCACGCGAGCCAGCCGCGTGCTGTCTGCGGCAAACTTCGTGCATATTGATTAGGTTCGTTCGCCGGTTCGAGCGTCCGCCCTTGTCAAGAAGTGACGCCAGCACGGCGTCCGGGTGGATGTTTGTCATCCTGCTCATACTTCATCTCCTGTCAAGGTACGGGGGCCAACGGGGAACGACTGGACAGGGCTGTCGGCGTGCAGCAGTGAAGCGAGGTCGATGTTGAAGTGCTGGCTGAGACGTTCGCCTGCGTCCATCAGGCGAACCACCTCCCGCTGGCCAAGCGCAGGGTTCGCGGGATTCATCTGCTGAGCGAGTCGTCGCATGAAGGCATTGCCCGCGAACAGTTGCTCCTGCTCGCTCAGAAGCATAAACACGGGTGGCAGGTCGTCGCGGTAAAGCACGGCATCGAGGAGTTGACTGCGGCGAAAGACCGCCTTTCCCGGCTCCAGATCGGGGTAGATCTCGACGTTGCCGCAGACACCACTCAACTGGAGCAGTTCGGATTCCGTCTCCTCGAAGGTAACCTGCACGTCGGCCACCTCGCCAACCGTGACCAGTTGCGTACCATCGCCTTGCGCGGCCTCCAGCGCCGCCTTGCAGCGCTCAATAAGTCGCCAGCAAGCCACCAAGTCTTCGGCTAAATCGCTGAAGCGCTTCATCGCGCTTTCCCAAACGCGCTCAGCCTGCCGGTAGGTGACCTGGTAAGCGAAAGGATGCCCTGTGTCCTCCGCATCAGCCCTCTGCTTCTTCAGCCCTTGCAGCTCCTGTTCGCGGACAAGGCAAGCGTTGCGTGCCTCGTCGAAGTGATAGGCCAGCGTGTTGAAGTGGGCTGCCAGTGCAGGCAGGTGGTGTGGTTCGGTCACGAACCAGCGACAACGCACGCAGTTGCGGCTGCCGCCCATAACCGGTCCGTACTTCGGAGCGGAAGGTGAGCCGATGTTTACCCCACCGTTGTAGCAACCGCCTACCGAACCATTGTCCTCAGCCTCGCTGGTGTTACCACCGACCAGACACAGGCCGTGGTGCATAGGCATCCAGCCTACCGGGTTGCGCGAAGCAGGATGCTGCGGGATAGCGGCGGCAAGACTGGGTACGCTGTTGCATATGGCTTTTTGCAGCAGCTCGTCGTGCGCGGTGTCCTGCAGGAAGTTCTGGATGCTTGACTCCTTGCGCGCCTCTAGCCGCTCGGCAGCACCCAGTAGTACATCACGAATGTGGGTCGCTCCGGGCTTGGTGTAGTAGAGCGTCATCAGCAAACGGCTGTGGCCGACGAGCTTTTGCAGTATCGGAAACGGTACTTGGCCTTCCAAAGCCAGTGCGGTGATTAGGGATACGCGCAGACTGTGTACCGGAAAGAGCGTCGTCACCCAATTTTTCCGCTCGTCCGGCGGCGGGAGGAAGCGAATCGGGGCTCCGTTTCGATGGGTTTCACCTCGGTCAGCGAGTCGCAGTTCGAGGGATTCCAGTAATCGAAACCAACCCGATAACATAGGTTTTTCCGACACTGGGAGATGCCACTCGTTCTCTCCGAGTTCCGGCAATCTAAAGAGAAAGCAAGCGTCTGGATAGCCAGCGAGCTGTACCTCGCTCTTCGCCATGATGTGGCGGCCATCCAGTTCCGCCCAAGCTGTGCGACGCGAGGCTGGGTTGTACTTCTCCTGCCAGTTGCGCAGCTTCTCAAGCCAGTAAAAGACATCCTGTTGCACGGGGCCACCAGAGGTCCAAGGTAAGACGTAGCCTTTTTCTGGACCGGATTTGGTGATGTCGGCGGTCTTATTGGTATTGATGTAGAGCACGGTTGATGCTCCTTCACCATCGGAGAGCGAATTGCTTCGGCGAAACACCCCTTGCTGGAGGGGGCGCAGTTCGCTGCCCTGGGCAACTCGACTCGGGTTCAAAGCCCACTCGCCCGCCGAATAGCGCCAAGTATCGGCTTCGCCCGAATCTAGCATCCGGTGTTGATTTCCACCCAGAAGTGACCCACTAGCCCCCGGTTTTTCCATCTCAA